>Ga0209415_10016918_pt1 | contig 11655 bp, 10 predicted proteins | sample PeaSoiSIISIP2007_FD_187696 | JGI IMG/M metagenome (GOLD analysis project Ga0209415, IMG submission 187696) | Peat soil microbial communities from Weissenstadt, Germany - SII-SIP-2007 (SPAdes) (version 2) | ecosystem: Environmental > Terrestrial > Soil > Wetlands > Peat | place: Germany... | reverse complement strand
GGTCATGGTGGTGAAGTGCGCCTCAAGGCGGCCCACCTCGTCGCGGCCAGTGCAGGGCAGGGTGGCGCTGTAGTCGCCGTCGGCGACCGCGAGGGTGGCTCGCTCGAGGCGGCGCACCCGGCGGACGAGCCGCCACGAGGCGAGCAGCCCGAACAGCACGCCGACCGGAACCACCGCGATGAGCAGCACGGCGGGCGTGTACAGCAGCAGCGAGCCGGCGTACCCGAGATCGCCCCGTGCGCTGACCGGGTTGACGAACCCGGGTGACCACGGCGCCTGGGCGTACACGTAGGCGACCCGTATTGCCGTGCCGGGCGGCGGCTCGGCGGCGGCGCGCCCTGCCAGCCAGGAGACCATGAAGACGACTGATCCGTAGGGCGTGCCGTACTGCGTGGACTCGCCGTTGGCCTTGATGACGTTGGCGTTCGCCGGCGCCGCAGGGGCGGGGAGCTCGCTGGCCGCCGCTCCGCCTGGCGGGTAACGGGAGGGTGCGGAGGACGCGACGACCGTGCCGTCGGCGGCGACCGCCACGACCGCGGTGATCGCCTGGTCGCTGCGGACCGGGCCGGTGACCGCCGGGACGAGCAGCATGCTGCCGTCCTGCATGGCCGTGGCCTGCCCCGGCCGGGTGGGCTGGCCAGGCTCGCCGAGCACGGTTCCGGCCGGCACGCCGCCCGGGTAACGCTGCGCGAGCTGCCTGGCAACGCTGTGCTGGTGTCGCGCGGCGGCGAGAGGCGGGCCATTAGTGGAAGCGTCGCGCCTATACGGGATCACCGTGGGGTGGTCTCGGGCGCTGTATTAGTGTTTGGCCGCGCCGGCGAACAAGCGGAGTCGCATACTGAGCAAAACCGCGCCGCCGATCCCAGGGAGACGTTGGACCAAGCGTTGGGTGGCACATTGGATGATCAGGGAATCGGACTGGGCGGTTTCAAGATGATCGCGGCGTCGCCGCTGATGCGGCAGGTTCTCAAATTCGCGCGGCGGATCGCGCAAAGCGAAGTTTCCACCATATTGTTGGAGGGGGAGAGTGGAACAGGGAAGGACGTCCTGGCGCAATTCCTGCACTACCACGGCCGCCGTCATGAGGGACCGTTCGTCGCGTTGAATTGCGCAGCCATTCCGGAAACGCTGTTGGAGAGCGAGTTATTTGGCTACGAGAAAGGCGCGTTCACCGACGCCCGCACGGCCAAGGCGGGGATTCTGGAAATCGCTTCTGGCGGGTCGATATTCCTGGACGAAATTGGAGAGATGCCGCTGACAGTACAGGCCAAGCTGCTGCGCGTTCTGGAGGAGCAGACTTTTCGGCGGCTAGGCGGGGTTCGCGATATTCAGGTGGATCTGCGCGTCATGGCGGCCACCAACCGGAAGCTGACCGACGCCATTCATGAAGGCAAGTTCCGGCTGGACTTGTACTATCGGCTGAACGTGATTCAGGTGTCTCTGCCCGCGCTGCGGGAGCGCAAGGAGGATATCCTGCCACTAGCCGAGCATTTCGTGCGAGTGTACAACACCAAGTTTAAGCGCGATATTCAGGGCATCTCGAACCCGGCCGGGGCGCTGCTGCTGGCGCATGGCTGGCCCGGAAACGTGCGCGAACTGCGCAACGTGGTTGAGCGCGCCATGGTGCTGGAAGATGCGGACCGGATTCAGTGCGCGAGCCTGCAAATTAGTTCCAACGGCCACCGGACCCTGGAAGCGCCGCCTGCGACGGCGGGAGCCACCGACGAGCCCTTTCATACCAGTCTGGAAGAGGCGGAGAAAACCCTCTTGACGCGGGCACTCCAAAAGTCGGGCGGCAACCAGACGCGCGCCGCGGGGCTGCTCGGCATCACTCGCGACACGCTGCGTTACAAGATGAAGAAGTTCAACTTGCGCTAAAGCCATTTCACCGCAGGCTTAGTGGGTCATCGAATAGACGACGTAGTTCACGCCGATGCGAATGCCGAGCGCCGAGTACTTTTCCGGATACTCCGGATCGTCGGCCCACTCCCAGGAGTCGCCGATGTCGGAGTTGAACGACATTGCGACCATGACTCGCCCCTGGTCGTCCAGGATGCCACGCCAGTAGGGGACGGCCCCATCATTGCGATAGGTGGTTCCACGGCGGATGGCCCATTCGCCGGGGACCTGATAGCGGTCGTCCAGATCGTAGACCGTGTGAAAAATGGAATCCGCATCCGGGATCTCAACGATGGGACGATCTGGAAACACCAGCCGCATGCTTTCGTAGAAGCGTTCCCACTCCTCGGTTCCCCAAAAGTCATCCAGCATCAGGAATCCACCCCGCAAGAGATACGCGCGCAGCTTCTCCACCTGCGGGGCAGTTAGTTTCCAATCGCCCATTTCGCCCGCGTTCAGCCAGGGCCAATTGAAAACGTCGTCGCCATCATCCAAGTTGACGGGTTGTTCGACGGAGCGGACCTGGATGCGAGTCAATCGCCGGAGCGCCAGGGCAAAATGGCGGTCGGCCCGCGGATAATCTTGCGACCAACTGGTGCCGCCTTCAAGCCAGGTAGTGGAAGCGCCATACCCGAAGTAGCGGCCGAAACGCGCCTGCGGATGTTGCGGATACATTAAGCGAGCGAACACCCACTCGGTCTTGTCCTGCCAGTCCGGCGGAAGTGCCACGTTGTCGTAGGGTTCCATGCTGCGGTACACGCGGAATGGCATTTGAAATCCCCACAGAGCGGCCGCGAGCGAAATTCCCGCTCCCAGCCCCAACGCTTTCCGGAGAGTCATCGCACAACCTAGTGCGAGAATAGCACCCCAGGGGAAACCGAAACAGGCGTTCGGACAAAACGGCGATCACTCAAAGAAATCTGTTTTACAGGGTGACTTGGCCTAAGAGCAGCAGCACCAGGAAGATCAAGAGAATGGTTCCGAGGACGCCGCTGGGATAGTAGCCCCACCTTCGGCTGTAAGGCCACGTGGGGGTTGCACCGATCAGGAGAACAATCAAAAGGATCAGCAGGGGCAGCATCAAAGACCTCACTTCGTTGCAATCTCAAGCGCAGTTTTTGTTCCAATTTTCCAACCCCGCGACCAGGGTTGCGGCCGTCCTCAAAAGCGCTGAGGCGAAAGGGCTTACATTACAGCAGAGGTAGCATCGTCACGCAGGCGCTGGGTGGAAGGAGGCCCGTGCTTGAAGATCCTACCGGACTGTGCTCATATAAGCTGAAATTGTTACGCATGGTACTAATAGCTCAGGCTGATGCCTTTCGCGCCATGCTAAGTTAGAGTTCGGTGGCTTCGGAGTCCAATTTTCCGGTGCACAAACGCCAAAGTACATCACTGGCAGCCTTCCTGCTTGCAGCGCTCTGCCTTTTTGGCTGTGGGAAAAGCGCGCGTCAATATCTCGATCGCGGGAATCAGCTATTCGCCGCCGGAAAATACGATGACGCAACCCTAAACTACCGGAACGCGATAAAAAAGAGCCCCGAATTGAGTGAAGGGCATTACCGGTTAGGGCTTGCGCTGCTGAGGCAGAGCAACGCCGGCGAAGCATATCAGGAGCTCAACCGCGCGGTGACGCTCGATCCGAAGAACAATCCCGCAAAGGTTGATTTCGCGAGTCTCTGTCTGGCTATATACATCCGGGATCCCCGGCACCCGGCGGCGCTTTACAAGCAAGCGCAGACTCTGGCTGATCAACTGACGGCCCAGGGCGGCAACCCGGCTGACGGTCTCCGGCTGAAGGGTATGATCGCGATGATCGACAACCATCCAGGGATGGCGGTCGAATCGTTTCGCCAGGCGTTGCGTCTGGCGCCGGACAACGCCGATGCGTCCATAGGCCTGGCGCAAGCGCTATTCCGCGACAATCAGCCGGAAGAGGGAGAACGGACGGCGCGGCAGACGGTGGAGGGCCATCCGCAATTCGCAGGCGCCTATGAGACCTTGTACAGCTACTATGTCGCGCAACAAAGCTGGGACAAAGCTGAAGCGTTGCTGAAGTTGTGGGTAGCCAAGAATCCGAAAGAGTCAGGACCCATTCTCCGTCTGGCTGCGTTCTACTACGGCCGCAAGCAGCCCGATGATGCCGAGAAGGTACTGAAATCCATGCTGGACCGGCGAGCGGATTTCCCACAAGCGGACTTGCTGGTGGGAGATTTCCATGCGTATGCGCGTATCCCGGAGAAGGCCCTCGAGGATTATCGGCGCGGCGAATCCAGAGATCACGAGCGTGCGCAGGCCTATCACGAGCGCGTGGCGAGCGCGCTTTACACATTGGGGCGGCGTGAGGAAGCTCTTAAAGCGGCCGAGGCAATAATCGGCAAGGATCCAAAGAGCCTGTTCGCCCGCACTCTGAAAGTTCAGTTATTGGATGAGATGGGCGGCGCTCAGAATTTGAACACGGCGGCGACCCTGGCGGCCGATCTGGCCAAGGAAGCTCCCGGCAACGCACGAGTGCAGATGCTGGCCGGCCAAACGCTGCTAAAGAAGGGCGATCAGGTGCAAGCCTTGAGCTATTTCGAGCAAGCCGCGAAAGCCGACCCTCGGTCATCCGCCGCGCAACTGGCGCTGGCTCGCATGGAAGTACTGCGCAGGAACTATCCGGCTGTTCTGCAGCGCGCCGACGCTGCATTGGCGATCCGTCCGAACGATCCCAATGCGCGCTTGTTTCGAGTGATTGGGCTTACAGGAACGCGCTCCTATGCGCAAGCCAAGACGGAAGCGGAACAACTGGCAAGCGACACCAAAGATGCGCCGCAGGTTGAGATGCAGCTTGGGATTATCGCTCTCGGTCAAGCCCGTTATTCTCAGGCCGAGGAGTATTTCCGCAAGCTCTATAAAGACGGTTCCACGGATCTTCAGCCGTTGGCCGCGCTAGTGAACACCTACGAAGCCGAGCACCAGCCGGATCGCGCATTGGAGTTAATGCAGACCGAGGCTCAGAAGGCCCCGGGCTCAACTGGGAAGGCCGCTCTGCTGGTAGCTACCCAGGAAGCCGCCGGAAAGACGGACCAAGCGATCGCGGAGCTGCAGAAGGTGGCCGCCCAATACCCCAAATCGGCGGACATCCAGGTTCGGATCGCGCAGCTCCAACTGAAGCACGGTCACCTGGAAGAAGGCCTGCAGGCCCTGCAGCACGCGCAGCAGCTGGCGCCAGATGGCAAGGGCCTGGATTTTGCCATTGGAAACGTGCAAGACCAACTGGGCAGGAAAGCGGAGGCGATCGCGGAATATCGGAAGGCGTTGAAGACGACGCCGGACGATCCGCTGCTACTGAACAATCTCGCGTTTTTAGTGGTGGAGACAGGCGGCAGTCTCACTGAGGCGCAGCAGATGGTAAGCGCAGCGATTCGCAAGGCGCCCCAACTTCCCCAGTTGCAGGACACCCTGGCGTGGGTGCAATTGAAGCAGCACAATCAGGCAGCGGCCCTTCAGATTCTGGCGACGCTGACAAAAGAGCATCCAGACGATGCGACGTACCGCTATCACTATGCGGTGGCGCTGGTGGATACCGGCGATCGTTCCGAGGCTAAGCTTCAGGCCGAGACGGCTCTGTCCAAGAAGCCTTCCGGTGACGTGGCTGCCGGGCTGCGGAACCTGCTGGCGCAAGTGAAATAATCCGCACGGTTGTCTCCTCGTGGTATTTTGGTGGGTTCCCAATTATGTCCACCAACGTTCCAATCACGGTCGCCCATGGCGACGGAATCGGCCCCAAGATCATGGAGGAGTAATTAGATGCAGCCACTGGTCGGCATCATCATGGGCAGCAAGTCCGACTGGGAAACGATGCGCGCGGCGGCTGAAACACTGACGCGCTTCGGAGTGGCGCACGAGGCGAAAGTGGTGTCGGCCCATCGCACGCCGGCCTGGATGGTGGAATACGCATCGACCGCTCAGGCGCGTGGCCTGCAGGTGATCATCGCGGGAGCGGGCGGCGCGGCGCATCTTCCGGGCATGGTGGCAGCCAATACGCTGCTGCCCGTGTTGGGCGTGCCGGTGGAAGGCCATGCGCTGAAGGGCATGGATTCGCTGTTGTCCATTGTTCAAATGCCCGGGGGAATTCCCGTGGGCACCTTGGCGATCGGAAAATCCGGGGCGCAGAACGCGGCGCTGTTGGCGGTAGCGATTCTGGCGAATCATGATCCGGCGCTGCGCGAGAAACTGCGTGTGTTTCGCGAGGAACAGGCTGCTCAGGTTCGCTCGGAAGATCTCGCGTGACCAAGCCAATACTCCCGGGCGCTGCCATCGGCGTGCTGGGAAGCGGGCAGCTGGGGCGAATGTTCGCCATTGCGGCGCGGCGTATGGGTTATCGCGTCCACACACTGTCGCCGGATCAAGACACGCCGACCGGCCAAGTGGCGGACGTGGAGGTTATGGCGTCCTACGACGATTTGGACGCGGTGTCCGATTTCGCGCGGCACGTGAGCGTTGTCACGTTCGAGTTTGAAAATGTTCCGGCGCCAACGGCCGAGGCGGCGGCCCGTTGCGCGCCCGTCCGACCGAGCGGATCGGTGCTTCACACCACGCAGCAGAGGATCCGCGAGAAAGCGTTCCTCACGAAAGCCGGCTTACCGACCACGCCCTATCGCCGGGTGCATTCCCTCGAAGGATTGAATAGCGCCATCGAGGACCTCGGTTGTCCGGCAGTTTTGAAGACCGCGGCGTTTGGCTACGACGGCAAGGGCCAGTTTCGTATTGACGGACCGGATCGCACCGCCGAGGCTTGGAACGCGATCGGAAAACAACAAGCGGTGCTCGAGGCGTTTATCGATTTCGAACGCGAGATTTCGGTGGTGGCGGCGCGCGGCGAGGACGGCCAGTTCGTGCACTACGGCGCCATAGAGAATCAACATAGCCGGCACATTTTGGACGTATCGGTTGCTCCGGCCCGTGTGACGCCGAGAGTCGCGCAGGAGGCCGTGGATCTGGCGCGCTGCGTTGTCGATAACCTTGATGTTGTGGGCGTGCTGTGCGTCGAGTTTTTCGTGACGCGAGACGGATCGCTCTTGATCAACGAGCTGGCGCCGCGTCCGCACAACTCGGGGCACCTCACTGTCGACGCGTGCATCACCAGTCAGTTCGAGCAGCAGTTGCGCGCTGTATGCGGGTTGCCGCTGGGATCAACTGAGATGCATCGGCCGGCGGCGATGGCGAACCTGCTGGGGGACCTGTGGGCGAACGGCGAACCAGATTGGGCGGCGGCGTGCGCGTTTCCTGGCGTGAAGCTGCATCTGTACGGAAAGCTGGAGCCTCGGCCGGGGCGCAAGATGGGGCACTTGACGGCGCTGAATCACGATCCGGAGGAAGCTTATCGGGCGGTGCTGGCGGCGCGGAATTCACTCACAAATCACCAAGGGCGGCTTCGGGCGTAGGGTGGAATTCAGAACAAACGGCGCATATGTGGAGTTGAATCCTTCGCGAACCTCGTAGCCGGTTCCTTCCGCTGAATAGAATCCCGGACGGGTGACGCGGATGGTGATATCGCCGCGCGGCGGCAGATTGAAGAAGATGAATTCGCCGTTCGGGTTGGTCTTCGTTTCGCCGCAAACTTTGCGCTCCTCGCAGAACAACTTGACCGTCGCACGAGCGATCGGATGTGCCTCGTCTCTCTCCACGTGCCCACTAAGATTTCCGACGTGTTGTTTAGTCGGAAGCAGTTCGAGATATTCAAGCGTTGGCCCCCCGGAACCGCAACTCCCCGCCACTTCAACCGACAGTGGCGGAAGAATCTGTTGCTCTGCGCTCGCCACGAGGATCGATTTCACCTTCAGAGTCCTGAAACCCAACTGCGCAACGGTCAGCGTGTAAGTGCCGGGCGGGAGGACCCTAAATTCAAATTTACCTTCGTCGTTAAGGCGCAGCGAGAACGTGGTTTGCGGAGGCTCTGCCAATGTCAATTCCACGTTGAGCGCCCCTACGGCCGCGCCCCCTGGACCGCTGATCTCGCCGCTTAGTGTCGCGCTTGTGTCCTGCGCCGCCAGGACCCCGGCCCCAACTATCGCGATCACAACCGCGCGCATCTGTGACGGATGATATCAATACGTGCGCCACGGTGGGTTACTCTGAAGTGAATGCACGCTGTTCGCGAATGGCTGCGCGACGCTTCTTCGATCGCCGTGCTTACAGGCGCGGGAGTATCGGCGGAAAGCGGTGTGCCTACGTTTCGCGGCGGCACTCCGGGCACACCAGGATTGTGGAAGCAGTATCGCGCCGAGGAGTTGGCGACGCCCGGCGCCTTCGCACGCGATCCGAAGCTGGTTTGGGAATGGTACGACTGGCGGCGCGGGCTGATCGCTGAGGTCAAACCGAATCCAGGTCATTATGCTTTAGCGGCGGCCGAGGCGCGGGCGCGCAAGTTTACCCTGATCACTCAAAATGTCGACGGACTGCATGAACTGGCCGGCAGCCGCAACGTTCTTCGCTTGCACGGCAGCATCTGGATGCTGCGATGCCTGGATTGCCTACGCGAGCACGAAGACCGTCGGACACCGCTTCCAGAACTTCCGCCGCGCTGCGAATGCGGCGGCATGCTACGGCCCGGAGTGGTTTGGTTTGGCGAGGCATTGCCCACGAAGATCTGGCAGGAAGCCGAGAAAGCCGCGCGTGAGGCCGACCTGTTTCTGCTGATCGGAACTTCGGCTGTGGTGTATCCCGCGGCGGGCTTGGCGTCGATCGCGAAATCGTCGGGCGCGCGCGTGGTTGAAATCAACATCGCGGAGACCGGGCTCTCGGATTCGATCGACGAATTTTTGCAAGGGCCGTCGGGCGAGCTGCTACCCCAACTGATCGCATGAAAATCTGTTATCTAGACGCGTTCTCCGGGATCAGCGGAGACATGACGGTGGGCGCTCTGATCGACGCGGGCGTCGATAGCAAGGCGCTGGTGCGCGCGCTTGAAGACCTCGGCACGGGCGCGAAGTTCGAAGTGGAGAAGACCAAGCGGCGCGGGATCGCGGCCACCAAGTTTCGCGTGATCGGGGGCGATGCCAAGGGCCATCGCCACTTGAAGCACATTCTCGAGATCATCGAAAACTCCGGTATCTCGGCGCGGGCGAAGCAAAATTCCTCGGCCGTGTTTCAGCGGCTGGGCGAGGCCGAAGCCAAGGTGCACGACGTCGCCATCGAAAAGGTTCACTTCCACGAAGTAGGCGCGGTGGATTCCATCTGCGATATCGTCGGCGCTTGTGTCGGCTTCGATCTGCTGGATGTCGGGACGGTCTACAGTTCGGCGGTGAATGTCGGAAGCGGGACAGTGAAGACCGAGCATGGCGTGCTGCCCGTGCCAGCTCCAGCGACCACCGAACTTCTCACCGGCAAGCCCATCTATTCCTGCGGCCCGAGTCTGGAGCTAACGACGCCCACTGGCGCGGCCATCGCCGCCACGCTTGCGGCCGAGTTTGGCGCTCTGCCGCCGATGCGCGTAATCGCGAGCGGATACGGCGCGGGTGATTACGATTTTCCCGAACACGCTAACGTGCTGCGCGTGCTGATCGGCGAGACCAGCGGCGCGGCGGAGTCCACAACGGTGAGCGTGCTCGAAGCCAACATCGACGATTCCAGCCCGCAAGTGCTCGGCTATGCCATGGAGCGATTGCTTGAAACGGGCGCGCTGGACGTGACGCTGACGTCCGTTCTGATGAAGAAGAGCCGTCCTGGGACACTTCTGCGCGTGATCGCACGGCCGGAAGATCGCGAGACGCTGGCCCGAGTGATCTTTGAAGAAACGTCCACGCTCGGACTGCGGATCTACTCGGCCGAGCGCCGCGTGAAGGAACGTCACTTCGTGAATGTGGCGACCCCGCATGGCAAAGTAAGAATGAAGATCTCCGAGAATGGATCGTTCGCGCCCGAATATGATGACTGCCGCAAGCTGGCGCGGGAATCCGGCGTGCCGCTCAAACAGATCCTGGCCGAGGCGAATCTCGCCTATTTGAAAAACTCTCGATGAAATATTACCTGACCACCCCCATCTATTACGTCAACGCGGCGCCGCATCTGGGCACTGCTTACTCTACGTTTGTCGCCGACATGATCAAGCGCCTCAAGAAAATGGAAGGCTTTGATCCGGTGGTGTTGACTACAGGATCCGACGAACACAGCCTCAAGGTGGAGCGCGCCGCGCAGGCCGCTGGGATGAATCCGCTCGCGTACACCACCCGGATGTCGGCCGAATTTATCAGCCAGTGGGCCAAGCTCGGCATCGACTACGACCATTTCATTCGCACCTCGGATCCGAAGCATCACGAGACTGTGCGCTGGCTGTTCGAACGCTGCGAAAAGAACGGCTACATCTACAAGGGCGCCTATACAGGCGCGTATTGCGTCAGTGACGAAGCCTACGTCAACGATGTTGAGCCGGGCGAACCTTGCCCGACGTGCGGCCGCCCCACCGAGACCGTGACCGAAGAAAACTACTTCTTCAAGCTTTCGGCGTTTCAGAAGCCGTTGCTTGAGCTGTACGAAAAGAATCCCGGCTTCGTGAAGCCCGATCACCGGCGGAATGAGATGATCGCCTTCGTCCAGAAAGGTCTGAACGATCTTTCCATTACGCGAACCAGTCTTCAATGGGGCATTCCCGCGCCTGTCGAAGGCCATCACGTTTTCTACGTCTGGTTCGACGCGCTGATCTCCTACATGAGCGCGGTGAAGGAACGGGACCTGTGGCCAGCCGATCTGCACCTGATCGGCAAGGATATTCTGCGATTCCACGCCGTGTACTGGCCGGCGTTTCTGATGGCCGCCGATCTGCCGCTGCCCAAGCAAGTCTTTGCGCACGGCTGGATTCTGCACGAAGACAATAAGATGAGCAAGTCGCGCGGGAATGTGGTGCGGCCCGGGCCGATCGTGGACGTGGTCGGCGCCGATGCGCTGCGCTATTTTCTGTTGCGCGAGATCACTTTCGGGCAGGATGGCACCTTCAGCTACGATGCATTGATTCAGCGCTATAACGCCGACCTGGCCAATGGCCTCGGCAATCTCGCCAGCCGCACGCTGACCATGATCCACCAGTATCGCGGCGGGCTGATTCCAGATTCCGCGGGATCGTCCGAGATCGCCGAAACGGCGCGGCGGACCACCGAATTGGCGATGGACGAATTCTCAGCGTTTAACTTTTCGCGCGGTTTGGAAACCTTGTGGGCGTTCATCTCGGCCATCGACAAATTCATCGTGGAACGCGCGCCCTGGAAACTCGGCAAGGACACCAGCTCCTTCGCGCAGCAGCAATTGGATGAGGTTTTGTATACCGCGGCTGAAGCGCTGCGCATCATTTGCGCATGGGCCTATCCCGTGATGCCGAGCTCGGCTCGCAACATTTGGATCCAACTCGGCATGACGACGCCGATCGAGTCCATAACGTTCGCGGATTTGCACTGGGGGAAATTGCCGGCCGGACAAAAGATCGGGTCGGTAGCCGCTGTCTTCCCGCGCCTGGACGCGTCGGCCATCGCGAAGATGGAGCATCTGGAAGTGCAAGAGAAGGCGCGGCAGGCGGAGCTGTTCGGTACGGCAAAGGCGCCCGCGAGCCCCGCGGAAGTGACCGAGTCCGCAAAAATCAGCATCGACGATTTTGTGAAAGTGGACCTGCGCGTGGGCCAGGTGGTTTCGGCCGAGCGCGTGAAGGGCGCCGACAAACTTCTGCACATGAAGGTGGACATCGGCTAGGCCGCGCCACGAACCATCGTCGCCGGAATCGCGGAATCG
>Ga0209415_10016917_pt1 | contig 11655 bp, 8 predicted proteins | sample PeaSoiSIISIP2007_FD_187696 | JGI IMG/M metagenome (GOLD analysis project Ga0209415, IMG submission 187696) | Peat soil microbial communities from Weissenstadt, Germany - SII-SIP-2007 (SPAdes) (version 2) | ecosystem: Environmental > Terrestrial > Soil > Wetlands > Peat | place: Germany... | reverse complement strand
CCCGGTTGCGGCCGCGGCCGCCCCGCGACCCGCGCCGGCGACGCTTGCGCGGCCCCCCGGGCGCGGACGGCGCGCCCTCGACCGGGCCGGCGCTCAGGTCGTCATCGCCATCGCCTTCGTCCTCGTCGTCGTCGGCGGCCGTGTCGAGGTCGTCGTGTTCGACGGGCGCGGCGTCGACGGCGTCGACCGCGTCCGCATCGTCGTCCGCGTCGTCGGTGATCGGGTCGATGTCGTCGAGCAGGTCGAGCTCGTGGCCCGCCGGTCGGGGGTCGAGCTCGAGGTCGTCGTCGAGGAGCGCGGACACCGGGTCGGGGCCCGGCGCGTCCGGCTCAGGTGGGGATGGGTTGGTGCTGCCCGGACCCACCGCGGTCAGCGGCAGGAACGCTTCGGGGCCCTCGAGGGGCTCGGACATGGGGACAATCCCTTCTCATGACGCACGCGCCTCGGCGTGCGGCGCGTCCGTCGCCACGCGCGGGAGAGGTTCCCGGCGGGCGCCGTCGCACACGATCCATTGGTTGGTCCGCCGGACGTGACCCTCGCGGAGCCCGGGGTGCAGGGCGGCGAGGAGCTCGGCGGGTCGAAGGCTTCGGGGGTGCGTGGCCAGTTCGGCCACCACCAGCGCCCCCGGCTGATGGTCGACGAATCCCTCGACGATGCACGACGGGGGTCCGGCGACCACGGCGGAGACGATGGCGGGGCGGACGTCGTCGGTGACGACCATCCCCTTGCGCTCGCGGGTGATGATGATCGACCCGGCGGCCAGCGCCCGGCGGACGAGGTCGGTCACCTCGTCTTGCGGGGCGCCGACGGCCTCGAGCTCCCACGTGCAAGAGGACACGGCCTCCTGCAGCGAAGGAGTGCGATCGTCGATGACGGCAGCACCGGTCACGTCGAGACCCCGCGGCAGTGCTGGGCTCAAGCGGGCCGGCAGGCTGTCGACGTCGAGCGCGGCCGTCGCGAGCTCGACGTCGAGGTACTCGGCCACGGACTCGTGGCCGGTGGGCAGGGCCAGCCCGAAGCTGACCTTGGGGCGGGGCGTGAACCCACCGGTGAGGGCGACCGGCAACGACGTGCGCCGGAGGGCGCGCTCCCACATGCGCGCGACGTCCCGATGACTGGTCCAGCGGACCTTGCCGAGCTTGGTGAACCGCAGCCGGACCCTCACGGCCGCGCCGCCCCGAGCGACGAGCGCACCGGTCCCAGCGTGACCGCGACCGGCAGCGGCTGACCCGTGCCCTGGCTGCCACCGGCCGGCGGGGTCGCCGACGCGACGACGTGCTCGATCCCGAAGCCCGTGCAGGCGCCGCAGTCGTAGCAGGGCGTCCACCGGCAGTCCTCGACGACATCCTCGGCCAGCGCGTCCTGCCAGTCCTGCCACAGGAAGTCGGCGTGGAGGCCGGCCGAGATGTGCGCCCACGGGAGTACCTCGTCACGCGGCCGCTCGCGGTTGACGTACCACTCGATCGAGAGCCCGTTGCGCTCCATCGCCGCGGCCCACCGGTCGAGGTCGAACTGCTCGCTCCACTCCTGGAACGTGCCGCCCGCCCGCCAGACGTCCTCGATGACCGCTCCGAGGCGGCGGTCGCCCCGGCTGGCGATCCCCTCGGCGAGCGTCGCCCGCGGGTCATGCCAGCGCAGCTGCACGCCGCGCACCCCGCGCAGCGCGTCCTGGAGCAGCCCGATCTTGTGCCGCAGCGTCGCGACCGAGTCCTGCGCCGCCCACTGGAACGGCGTCTGCGGCTTCGGCACGAACCCGCCCACGCTCACGGCCACCGTCGCACCGCGCACGTGCCCGCGGCCGATCTGCGCGCACCGCTTGGCGAGCTCCGCGATACCGAGCACGTCCTCGTCGGTCTCCGTCGGCAGCCCGATCAGGAAGTACAGCTTGACCCGCCGCCACCCCTGGCTGAACGCAGACTCGATGGCACCGAACAGGTCCTCCTCGGTGATGAGCTTGTTGATGACGCGGCGCATGCGCCACGTCCCGCCCTCCGGGGCGAACGTCAGCCCCGTCCGTCGCACCTTCTGGATCTCGCTCGCGATCCCGACGGTGAACGCGTCCACCCGCAGCGACGGGAGGGCGACGGCGATGTCGGCCGAGCAGAGGTCGCCGACGAGGCTCTCGATCCCGCTGAAGTCGGCCGTCGACAACGACGTGAGGCTGACCTCGTCGTAGCCCGTGTGCTCGAGGCCCGACGCGACCATGTGCCGGACCTGCTCGGCGGGACGCTCCCGCACGGGACGGGTGATCATCCCCGCCTGGCAGAAGCGGCATCCCCGCGTGCACCCGCGGAACACCTCGACGTTGAGCCTGTCGTGGACCACCTCGGTGAGCGGGACGAGCTGTTGCGACGGGTAGGGCCACGCGGCCAGATCGGCGATCGTGCGCTTCTCGACGACCGCTGGGACGCCGGCGTCGCGCGGCGCGACGGCAACGAGCGCGGGGCCGTCGTACACGACGTCGTAGAGCGACGGCACATACACCCCGGGGATCCCCGCGAGCTGGCAGAGCACCTCGTGCCTCGGACGCTCCCGCCACCCGCGCAGCGCGTCGGTCAGCTCGCCGATGACCTCCTCACCGTCGCCGATCACGAACGCGTCGACGAAGTCGGCGAGCGGCTCGGGGTTGAAGGTGCAGTGCCCGCCGGCGATCACCAGCGGATCGGCCCCGGTGCGCTCCGCGGCCCGCACGGGGAGGCCGGCGAGGTCGATGCAGTTGAGGATGTTGGTGTAGACGAGCTCGGCCGAGATGTTGAAGGCGAGCACGTCGAAGTCCCGGGCGGCGCGGTGGGTCTCGAGGCTGAACAGGGGAACTTGGCGCTCTCGCAGCTTGGCCTCCATGTCGAGCCACGGCGCGTAGGCGCGCTCTGCGACGGCGTCGGCCCGCTCGTTCAACAGCTCGTAGAGGATCTGGAGGCCCTGGTTGGGGAGCCCGATCTCGTAGGTGTCGGGATACATGAGCAGCCACGCCACCCGCCCAGGGCCGTGCTCGGGCTCCCGGGCCCCGTCCTCGCACCCGATGTAGCGCGCCGGCTTCTGGACGTCGGCGAGGAGAGGCTCGATCCGGGCCCAGAGAGACGGCATTTCACCCGGAGTCTACCGACGGTCCCCCCGCACGTCGGCCGCACACCGCCCGGGCGGGCCGGATCCGGGTGCGATAGCGTGCTCCCCGTCGCGCCCGGCGGAGAGGGTGGGTGGCCGGCGCCCGGCCGGTCATCCAACGGGTACGCGGCGGGCTGAAAGCCGCCCCAGGGGATGGCACCCTTTGGGGCAACCGGCTCCGATCCCGACCACCTCCGAACGCCGAAGGCCGACCGTTGCTGTTTCCCACCATCGACTTCGCGATCTTCTTCGTCATCGTCTTCACGGCGAGCTGGATCCTGCGTCCGTGGCCGCGCGCGTGGCGGGTGATGATCCTCGTCGCCAGCTACGTGTTCTACGGCTGGTGGAACTGGCACTTCGTGTTCCTCCTCGCCGCGTCGACGGTCATCAACCAGTGCGGCGCCGTCGCCGTCGGCCGGATCCGCGACCCGAGGCAGCGCAAGTGGGCGATGGTCGGCACCGTCGTCGCCGATCTGTGCCTGCTCGGCTGGTTCAAGTACTACGGCTTCTTCGCGGTGAACGTTGCCAACGGGCTGCACCACCTGGGGGTGCACTCCCCCATGCCCGTGCTGCAGGTCGCCCTGCCGGTGGGGATCTCGTTCTTCACCTTCATGGGGATCAGCTACGTCGTCGACGTCCACCGCGGCAAGATCGAGCCGGCGGGGTGGCTGGACGCGGCGGTGTACCTCGCCTTCTTCCCGCACCTGGTGGCCGGGCCGATCGTGCGCGGATCGGAGCTGATGCCGCAGCTGCGGGCGCCACGCGACCCGCGTCGCATCGACGCGTCCCGGGCGGCGTGGCTGATCATGGCCGGGTTGGCCAAGAAGGTCGTGATCTCGTCGTTCCTGTCGAAGCACATCGTCGACCCGGTGTTCGCCGTCCCGCACCAGCACTCGGCGCTGGAGATCCTCTTCGCCGTCTACGGCTACGCGGTGCAGATCTACGCCGACTTCAGCGGCTACACCGACATCGCCATCGGTGTTGCGCTGCTCCTCGGCTTCCGCTTCCCGGAGAACTTCAACGCGCCGTACACGGCCGAGTCGTTGCAGGACTTCTGGCGCCGATGGCACATCACGCTGTCGCTGTGGCTGCGCGACTACGTCTACATCCCGCTGGGGGGCAACCGCGGGGGCAAGTGGCGCACGGCGCGCAACATCCTCATCACGATGCTCCTCGGCGGCCTGTGGCACGGGGCGGCGTGGACGTTCGTGGCGTGGGGCGCGCTGCACGGGGGCGGCCAGGTCGTGGGGATGGTGCGGCGGGACTTTGCGGAACGCCGGCGGGGTACGTCCGCGTCCGGCGATGTGCCGGCGGGCGGCGGTCCCGTGCGCGCCGCGGTCGCTGGGACCGCGGTCACTGGCACCGCGGTCACGCCCGGGGCGGGGGGCGGCGGCACGGTGGTGCTGGCCGCGGTCGCGGATCCGGTCGCGCCGCCCGAGCGCAGCCGGGCCCGGGTGTGGGTGGCGCGGATCACCACGTTCCACCTCGTCTGCCTGGGGTGGGTGCTGTTCCGGGCCACCTCGTTCACCAACGCACTGGCGGTGCTGTCCCGTCTCGCCCACCCCGGTCCGGCCCCGCTCGTGACGCCGCTCGTAATCGGTGCCATCGTGGTGACCATCGCCTCGCAGTACGTCCCCTCAGACGCGGTTGCCCGCGCCCAGGCACGCTTCGCCGACCTGGCGCCGGTCGTCCAGGGAGCCGTGCTCGCCACCGGCCTCTACCTGATCACCACCCTCGGCCCGCAGGGCGTGGCCCCGTTCATCTACTACAGGTTCTGACGGCGTGTCCTGGCGCCCCAGTCCGGCCGAGCGCAACCCCCTGCTCGCGCTCCGTCGCGTGGTGGAGATCCCCGACGACGAGGACGCGGGCGGTGGCGCGGTCAGGCTCGAGCCCGTCGGAGGCGCCCATCAGGTCCTCGGCACGGGCGGGGCGGGCGGAACGGGCGGGCCCCGGGTGGGGTCGCACGGGCGCCGGCGCACCCGCGAGCGGGTGGCGCGTCCGGCGGCACCCGAGCGGCCGGTCCAGGCACTGATCACCTCGACGCCGGTCGAGACGGCGACGCGCCCCGACTCCGAAGGCGGTGCGGGGCACGCCGCCGCCGGCCCGTGGTCGACGCTGCCGGGGGCGCCGTCGTCGACACCGACGCTGCTGCGCGTGTCGGCCGGCGGATCGACGGCGACCGCGACAGGACGCACGGCGACCGTGACCAACGCGCCGCTCCCGATGGCGGCGCGCGCCGCTCCGGCGCGCGCCGACCCGAGCCCGATGCGGCCCGCCCCCACGCCGGCCCCCTCCGCACGCCCGTCGGTCTCCGCCGCACGCCCGTCGGTCTCCGCCGCACGCCCGGCCGGAGACGGCGTCGCGGACCCGCTGGCCGTACCGCGCGTCCCGCTCGAGCTCCTCCTGCCGATCCCGCTCCCGCTCCCCCGTGCCGGCCGCCGCCCGATGACCGTGGTCCAGGTCGTGACCGCGTCGACCGTCGCCCTCTCGCTCTGGGCGCTCGCGGATGCCCCCGCCCTCCTGCACAGCGCGGAGACCGCACCGCTCGGCGCCCGCCGCACCGCGGCCCTCGACGTGCTGCGCCCGCTCGACCGGGTCAGCACCGCGCTCAGCATCGACCGGCTGAACCGGGCGACCGACGCCCTCCTCCATCGCCACCACGGCGCGTCCGCCACCTTGCCCGTCACGTCGTCCGCAACCGGGCCTGGCGCCGCGCCCGCACCCGCGCCGCACGGTGTCGTCACCGGCCGGCCGCCGGCCGCGACCGGGACCCACAAGGTCGCGATCCCCGTCGCGCTCGGACCGCTGCGCATCGGCACCGCCGCCGACCCGCTCCGCGTGCTCGTGATCGGCGACTCGATCGGCCTCTCGTTCGGCGACAGCATGGCCAACAAGCTCGGTGCGGGCGGGATCGTGGCGACGACCGTCGACGCACGGGAGGGCACGGGCCTGACCCGGCCCGACGCGTTCGACTGGGGCGCCGAGCTGCGGGCCGATCTGGTGCACTTCCGCCCGGAGGTCGTCATCGCCATGTTCGGTGGCAACGACGACCAGGACACGATCGTCAACGGCCGCTTCATCCCCTTCGGCAGCCAGGCGTGGACTGTGATCTACGGCTCGCGGGTGGCGGCGATGGCCGATGCCGTCCACGCCGTGCACGCCCACCTCCTCTGGTCGGGCATCCCCGTCGTCCGCTCCGCCGCCAAGAGCCAGCGCCTCCAGTCGGTGATGGCGGTGACCCGCGCCGCCCTCGCCGGCCGGGACGGCGCGACGTTCGTCGACAACGTGGCGACGCTCAGCGACTCGTCAGGCCACTACACCGACGCCCTCACCAACTCCTCCGGTCAGGCCGTCATCGTCCGTGAGCCCGACGGGATCCATGTCAGCCCGGCCGGCGCCGACCTCCTCGCCGACCAGGCGATCGCCCGCATGGAGACGGACTGGCACCTGGTGGTGAAGGCGCCCGCGCCGCCGCCTCAGTAGCGGTGCATGTTGACGTTCAGGACCAGGCCGATGCCGATGCTGTAGGCGATCATCGCCGAGCCGCCGTAGCTCACGAACGGGAGCGGGATCCCGGCGATCGGCATGATCCCCATCGTCATGCCGACGTTCTCGAACACCTGGAACACGATCAGCGCCATCACGCCCACGCAGATCAGCGTCCCTCCCCGATCGGGCGCGAGCATCGCCGCCCGCCAGCACCGCCACACGACGAACGCGAACAACAACAGGAGCACCGACGAGCCGGCGAACCCCAGCTGCTCGGCGACCGCGGTGAAGATGAAGTCGGTCCGCTGCTCGGGCACGTAGCTCAGGTTGGTCTGGGTGCCCTTGAACAGGCCCTTGCCGAAACCGCCACCCGAGCCGATCGTGATCTTGGACTCGGTCAGGTTGTACCCGATGTTGCGGGTGTCGCCCGTGGGGTCGAGGAACGCGGTCAGCCGGTCGACCTGGTAGCGCTGCAGCACGCCGAGGTGCAGCACGAGCGCGATCCCGGCCACGCCGAGCAGGATCAGCGCGGCCAGGTGCCGCAGCCTGATGCCGGCGACCACCAGCATCGCGAACAGGATCGAGAGGAACACCAGGTCCGTCCCCAGGTCAGGCTGCAGCATGATCAACGCCATCGGGATCCCGGCGAGGAGCACGATCCCGATCAGTCGCCCGAGTGACAGCGACTCCTCCTCGCCGCGGCCGCGCGTCCCGCTCCACGACGCGAGCGCGGCGACGCAGACGATCACGCCGATCTTGGAGAGCTCGGACGGCTGGAGCTGGAACGACCCCAGCGGGAACCACGCCTGGTGGCCCTTGCTGCGCACTCCAAGGGGGGACACGACGGCGAGCAGCATCAGGCACACGCCGGCGTAGATGAGCCAGGCCAGCGAGCGCCATCGCCGGTAGTCGACGACCAGCGTGAGCAGCACCAGCACCCCGGCGACCACGAGGTTGATGCCCTGGCGCTTCAGGTAGTAGTGCGGGTCGATCCCCGCGGCGAGGAGCGCCTGCCGGGTCGACGAGTAGACCATCAACAGGCCGATGCCCGCGATCGACACGAGCGCGCCGATCAGGCCCATGTCGAGCTTGCGCCACGGAACGTCGAGGCTGACGGCCCGCGGTGAGCCGGTCGAGGCTCCCGCACCGAGCGGCGAGGCGGCGGCGGTCACGGGCCGGTCAACCTAGTTCTGCGACGCGCCGGAGATGTACGCGGGCGGCGGGGTCGGCATGCCGAACAGCCCTTCGATGATGCGACGGACGACGGGCGCGGCCGCGCTCGCGCCGTACCCGGCCTGCTCCTCGATGACGGCCACGAGATAGTCCGGGTTGTCGGCCGGCGCCCAGCCGACGAACACCGACGTCGGCTCCTTGTTCAGCACCTGCGCGGTGCCGGTCTTGCCGGCGACGCTGATCCCGGTCAAGCCGGCGAACGCGCCGTGCGCCGTCCCGAGCCCCGACGACACGACACCCTTGAACCCGTTGAGCATGGCCTGGCGCTGATCGGGGGCCAGCGGCACCTGGCGGATGACCTTCTGCGGGATGGTGGAGATGACGGAGCCGAGGTGCTCGAAGTCGAGCGCGATCTGAGGCTGGTAGAGCGTCCCGCCGTCGGCGAACGCCGAGTAGGCGTTGGCCAGCTGGAGCGGGGTCACGACCAGCTCCCCCTGCCCGACCGCGAGGTTCACGTTGTCGCCGGTGTACCAGTTGGGCGTCTCGTACACGCCGGGGTACGCGTAGTACTCCTTGCGCCGCGTGGTCGGGTCGGGCACCCGGCCGGCCTGCTCGCCGCCGATCGGGATCCCGGTCGGCGCGCCGAAGCCGTACTCGTGCGCGGCGTCCTGGAGGGCGAGTGAGCGCCCGTTCTCCCAGAAGTCGGCGCCGAGCGTGTAGAAGTACGAGTCGGAGCTGACCGTCAACGCCGTCGGCAGGTCGATCGTCCCGTAGATGTTGCGGCCGTCGTTGTAGAAGCGCTGCTGGCCGACCTGGATGTAGCCCTTGTCCTGGAACGGGGAGGTCGGTGTGATCAGCCCGTGCTGCAGCCCGGCGGTGGCGGTGACGAGCTTGAACGTCGAGCCCGGCGCGTAGAGGCCCGACGTGGCCCTGTCCTCGAGCGGCTCGTTGTTGGCCGTGGCGGTCAGGTTCGCGTAGACGCTCGCCGACACCCCGTTGACGAACGCGGTCGGGTCGTAGGTCGGGTTGGACGCCAGGGCGAGGACCTGCCCGGACCGCGGGTCGAGGACCACGACCGCGCCGGCCGGTGCGGGATAGGTCTGGCCCGCGAACTGCGAGTTCCTGACCCGGTCCACCGTGGCCCGCGCCGTCAGCAGCCCCTCGTTGAGCGACTCCTCGGCCAGCCGCTGGATGTCGATGTCGATCGAGAGGCGCACGTCGTGGCCCTGCACCGGCGCCTGGGTGTCGAGGGTACCGAGGACGTTGCCCGCCGAGTCGACCTCGAGCTTCTCCACGCCCGGGGTGCCCCGCAGCGCGCTCTCGTAGGCCAGCTCCACGCCGGCCTTTCCGATGTTGTCCCCCGGGCGGTAGCCCTGCCCCTTGCGCGCGGCCAGCTCGGTGGCGTTGATCTCGCCCACGTAGCCGATCAGGTGGGCGGCCAGCGTCCCGTACGGGTAGGTCCGCACGATCTGCTGCGACACCTGCACATCGGGGAACTCGTCGGTGTGCTCCTTCACGTAGGTGATCTGGTCGGCGCTGGGCGTGAACGGCAGGGGCACGGGAGCGAGGTCGTTGTAGCGCGGGTCGGCGATCTGGAGCTTGAGCGCCTCGGGCGCCTCACCGATGACCGTCGACAGCATCGCCACCTCGTCGGGGTGCTTGTCGATCGTCTGGCGGTCGACGGTCAGCACGTCGAGCACCGAGTTGTCGACCAGCACCTTGCCGTTGCGGTCCAGGATCCGACCGCGCGGCGCCGGCGTGTACAGGATCTGCACCCCGTTGTGCTGCGCCGCGGCCTCGTACTGCGTGCCGTTGAGCACCTGGAGGTACCAGAGGCGGACGAACAACGCGCCGAACAGGCACGCGACGACCACGCCGAGCGCGGTCATCCGGAACCCGAGACCGTCGGGGTTCACGCCGCGTAGCTCCCCTCGACCGACGGGGCGAACACCCAGCGCATGAGCAGCGCCGCCGGCGCGGAGATGACCAGGTTGAAGGTGGCCACGACCAGGGCGATCGTCACCAGATGGGGATGGAGCAGGCCGGGAAGGCCCAGCACCGTCCCGACGAGAGCCCACAGCACCTCGCCCAGCATGCTCCCCAGGAACGTGAGAGTGGGAACGGCCCAGCGGGTGTGGGTGCCGAGCGAGGCGCGGACGGTGCCCGCAAGGAAGGCGACTGAGCAGGCGACGAGGGCGGAAAGCCCGAACGGCGTGTCGACGAAGAGGTCGCCGAGCACGCCGAGCACGAACGCGACGACGCAGCCGAGCTCGGGTCCGCCGACGATTGCGGCCACGATGCCGACGCCGAGCATGATGTCGGGCCGGACGCCGTCGATGCGCAGGCCGCGCAACAGCGCCTCGTGCACCCAGAACACCAGGCCGATCGCCAGGACGGCGCGCAGCCAGTGCCCCGACGGGGTCACGGCGCGACCGTCGTCGACGTCGGTGCCACGGGTATCGCGGAGCTCTGCGCGGTCCAGACCAGCACGTCGACGTAGCTGAGCTGGTTGACGTCCACCACCGGCGTGACGGTCACGACGTGGGAGCGCACACCGACGGCGGGCGTGTCCGAGGCGACCTTGCCCACCGGGATCCCGCGCGGGTACGGGCTGCCGGCCAACCCGCTGCTGTAGGCGACGGTGCCGGGAGGCGTCACCGCGTTCGGGTCGACCAGGGTGATCGCCAGCGGGTGGCCCGAGCCCTGGCCGGTCGCCACGCCCAGCGCGTTGGACGGCGCGAACTGCACCCCCACGCTCGCCGACGGGTCGGTCAGCAGCAGCACCGTCGACTGGTGGTCGGCAACGGCGATGACGCGGCCGACGAGGCCCCCACCGGCGACGACGGGCATGCCCTTGAGCACGCCCGCCCCCGACCCGCGGTCGATCACGATCGTGAGCTGGAAGTTGGACTCGGACCCGGCGATCACCCTGGACGCGACCGTCGGGATGTCACCGATGAAGTCGAGCTTGAGCAGATCGGTGAGGTCCTTGTTGGTCTGGAGCAGGTACTGGTCCTGGATCTGCTGGGCCCGCGCCGTGGCCAGCTGGGCCCGCAGCCGGGCGTTGTCGTCCTTCAACTGGCGGTACTGGAAGGCGCCGTGGAAGAAGTCGGTGACCGGTCGGGTCGCGCTCGACACCGCCGACTGGATGGGGGCGAACACGTCCCTGGCCTTGCCCCGCACCTTCGGCACCGACGCCCCGCCGCGCAGGTCGATGGTGATGAGCGTCAGCGAGGCGAGGATGAGGAGGACCAGGGTGAACCGCGGCCGCGCGCTCCGTCGGGAGACGGCCATGGTGCCTCAGCGCGTGGCCGAGGAGATCAGCACCTGCTTCAGTGCGTCGAACTCCTCGAGGCACTGCCCACTGCCGATGGCGACCGAGTGCAACGGGTTCTTAGCCACGATGATCGGCATGCCTGTCTCGGCAGAGAGACGGTTGGCGAGGCCGTGCAGGAGGGCGCCGCCGCCGGTGAGGACGATGCCCTGCTCCATGATGTCGGCCGACAGCTCGGGGGGCGTCTTGTCGAGCGTGACCTTGACCGCGTCGACGATCGCCGACACCGGCTCCTCGATCGCCTCGCGTACCTCTTCGGTGGTGGCGACGATCGTCTTGGGCAGTCCGGTGATGAGGTCGCGCCCGCGGATCTCCGCGGTCATCTCCTCCTCCAGAGGCCACGCCGATCCCATCTTGATCTTGATCTCCTCGGCCGTGCGCTCCCCCAACGCGAGGCTGTACTCCTTCTTGATGTAGGCGATGATCGACTCGTCGAGCTCATCGCCCCCGATCCGCACGCTCTGGCTGGTCACGATGCCGCCGAGCGAGATGACCGCGACCTCGGTGGTGCCGCCGCCGATGTCGACAACCATGTTGCCGGTGGGCTCGTGCACCGG
>Ga0209415_10016916_pt1 | contig 11656 bp, 7 predicted proteins | sample PeaSoiSIISIP2007_FD_187696 | JGI IMG/M metagenome (GOLD analysis project Ga0209415, IMG submission 187696) | Peat soil microbial communities from Weissenstadt, Germany - SII-SIP-2007 (SPAdes) (version 2) | ecosystem: Environmental > Terrestrial > Soil > Wetlands > Peat | place: Germany... | reverse complement strand
TACGAGCACGTGCGCTCGTTGACCGGCAGAGCGCTGATGAGCACGAAAAGCACGGTCATGACGCCGATCACGACCGGCACGACGAGGACGGCGCGGCGAATCACGTAAACCCACATCCGCATGGATTCGCCCCCTCCCTCGGTGACCCCGCCCGAGAGTCTCCCGACACATCCGGACGGTGGTATTTATTCCTCGCGACGCGCGGGGGTACGAGATTCTCGGGGGTGGACTCAGTGGACGCCCTCGGACCCCCCCTCCGGCCCGACCGAGCCCAATCTCCGGGTGGGGGTCCCGAGAGGGGCGAGAGTGGCGGCCTCAGAGAAGCGGCAGATGACCCGTCAGGGGGTCGAGTTCGCTCGCCGGGGCAGGTCCGAGACCGAGGCAGGTCTTCGTGCCCGGCGGGACTTCGGTGAAGCCCGCATCTTCGACGAGCACCCAGGGGATCCCCGCACCGCGCGCCTTCCGGGCCAGGAGCTCGAGGTCCTGAAGGGTCGGTGCCGTCAAAGCGATCTTCTTCTGGCCCGTGGCCGCCCACACCCGAAACGCTTCCGGAGAACGTTTCTCGGTCTCCTGGGCCAGAATGACGGCCGCGTGGGCCACTTGGACGGCGGCTTTCCCAGCGGTCAATCGGAGCTCCCCGCGAACGACCAGCACCATCTTGTAATCCGCGCCAGCGCTGCCAGCTCTACGAGGCATACTCCTCCTCTCTTCGTCGTCGAATGGAATCTCGTTCGGCCCTCAACGCTTCGAGCTCCGCCGATAGGCGAGCGGTCTCCGCAGGACTCTCCTTCGAAACGCGCAGAGCGTGTTGCAGACGGCGTTCTTCCCGGCCCAGTCGTTCGAGCTCGCGCGAGAGTTCCCACGCCCCCTCCTCGCCCGAACTGACCTCCGGGCGAGGAACGGTCGGGGGCGTCCGGGCAAACGCCCCCCGCGCCACCGCTGTCGCGAGGGCGAGGACCGTCACAGCCGCGAGGGCGACCTCCAGGACGGGGTCGGACCAGGCGGCTGCGAATCCCCCCGGCGCGAGGCTGAGGATCCCGAATCCGACCACGACGGTGAGCCCGATGCTGGTGACGAACGAGAGGGTGACGACTTCGAGCAGCCGACGAGCTCCGTCCGGTCCACGGACCCTCCACTCGGGAAAGAGGGCCTTCGTGACGGCGTAGCCGGGGACGAAGAAGAGGAGGAGTCCGCCGGCGAGGCTCTCTACGATGTTCACGGCCGTCATCGGGCCGACACCGGGCTCACGGGGGCGCTTCCCCCGGCGCCCCGAACTGCTTCTCCATTTGGCGTCGGAGCCTTCGGTTCGAGACGAGACCGTGCGCCGCCTTGCGGGTCGTCTCGTAGTGCTTCAGAAGCGCGCGGACTTCCTGGGGTCGGTGCCCGCTGCCCCGAGCGATCCGGTGGATCCGGTCGGCCTTGATGATCTGGGGGTCGTCGAGCTCCTCGCCGGTCATCGAGTCGAGGATGACCCGGAATCCGCGCAGCCGCTTCTGGGTCCGTTCGAGCTCCTTGTCGTCGACCTTCATCGAACCGAAGCCCGGAATCGCGGAAAGTATCTTGGACAACGGTCCCATCTCCCCGACGGAATCGAGCTGCGAGCGCATGTCGCGCAGCGTGAAGCGACCGCTCATGAGGGCCTTGGCCGCCTTCTCGGCGGCCTCCTTGTTCGAGAGCTCTTCGATCCGCTCGAGGAGGCCCTGGATGTCGCCCATCCCGAGGAGGCGAGAGACGAACCGCGTCGGCTCGAACCGCTCGAGCTCGTTCAGGTGTTCGCCCGTTCCGATGAACAGAATCGGGGCTCCACTGACCGCGACCGCCGAGAGCGCGCCCCCGCCCTTCGCGGAACCGTCGAGCTTGGTGAGGATGACTCCGGTCAGCCCCACCGCCTTGTGGAACGCCTCCGCGCTTCGCCCCGCGGTCTGTCCCATGGCCGCATCGAGCACCAGGATCACCTCGTCGGGAAGGAGGGCGGCCTTCACCCGCTTCAGTTCCTCGATGAGCTCGGGGTCGATGCCGCTGCGGCCCGCAGTGTCGACGAGGACGGCCAGATGCGGGGGGAATTTCTCGAGCGCCTCTCGGACGATCACTTCGGCTCGTTTCTCGGCCCGGTTCGCGTAGAACTCGCACCCCACCTTCTTCGCGAGTTGCTCGAGCTGGTCGATGGCCGCCGGTCGATGGACATCCGCGGCCACGAGTCCGACCCGGACGCCTCGCTTCTGGAAGTAGCGGGCGAGCTTGGCCGCCGTGGTGGTCTTCCCCTGGCCAAACAGTCCGGCGAGGAGGATCTTTTTGGGTCGAAGGTCGAACGGCCGGTCCTTGCCGAGGATGCCTCGGACCTCCTCGTAGATGATCCGGACGAGGAAGTCACGGAGGCTCACTCCCGCGGGTGGTTTCTCCTCGACCGCCCGCCGGCGCACGCGCTGGGTGAGGTCGAGGGTCAGCTGGACGTTGACGTCGGATTGGAGGAGCGCGCGCTGAATGTCGCGAACGACCTCCGACAGAAGGGCTTCGTCCACGACGGAGCCGCGGGCGATCTTCTGGAGGACGCCCCGAAGTGATTTTCCGAGAGAATCTAGGACCATGGGACCGGCCGGCCCAAGGGGGCCGGAGGACCCAGTGTGGATGGCCTATAAGTGGGGAGCGTGCGGGGGACGGGACCCCCGGAGCGTGCGAATCCTTCGCTTGCTACGGAATCGTCTTAATAGCCTCCGAGGCTCGGAAGGTTGGACACTATGACCGCCGACGCGGGCACCGCTTCTGCCGCTCCCGCTGCCCCGCCCTCTCCGGCTGCCGCGACCACTCCCGCCGCTCCCCCGAAGCCGGCACCTCCCAGACTCAACCCGGTTCGTGTGCCGATCGTCGAGGAACCGGTCACCGCCCGGACCACGGACTTCCGCGAGGTCCTGCATGCCTATTCGAAGGAGGAGGCGATCCTCGAAGCGAAGCGGTGCATCCAGTGCCGTCGTCCGTGGTGTGTCGAAGCCTGCCCGATCACGCAGGATTGTCGCGAGTACATTCGACTCGTCGCGGACGGGGATTTCGACGGCGCCGCTCGGGTCACGCTGCGCGAAAACCCCCTCGCCACCTGCCTCTGCAAGGTCTGCTACCATTACTGCGAGGATTCCTGTGTGGTCAAGAAGAAAGGCGTCCCGATCGCCATCCGGCACCTCAAGCGTGCGGCGCTCGACTACGGGAAGAGCGACCTCGTGTACATTCCGTCGAAGCCGAAGAACCAGCGGGTCGCGGTCGTCGGCGCCGGCCCGGCGGGCCTGATGATGGCGTGGGAACTCGGCGTTCGAGGTTACTCGGTGACCGTGTTCGAGCAGGAACATCGGTACGGGGGCCTCATGCAGACGATCCCCGCGTACCGCATGACCGACGCGGACGTCGAGACCGACCGGAAGCGATTCGGCGACCTCGACGTCACCTTCGTGGACGGCACCAAGGTCGGCCGAGAATTTCCGGTAGACCGGCTCCTCCGCGAGGACGGTTACCAGGCGGTCTTCATCTCGATCGGCACCTCGACGCACCGAACGCTCGGAGTTCCGGGCGAGAACCTCGCCGGCGTCCTCCCGGCCCTCGACTTTTTGAAGAACGTCAACCAGGGAGTTCCGGTCACGGTCGGCAAGGAGATCGTCGTCATCGGCGGCGGAGACGTCGCGATGGATTCGGTCCGGACCGCGCTGCGCGAATCCCACGGCGGACGAGTGACGTTGGTCTATCGGAGGACCCGGCAGGAGATGCCCGCCGACCCCGAGGAGATCGCCGGCGCCGAGCACGAGGGCATCCGGTTCCAGTTCCTGAAGGCTCCGCTACGGATCGTCGGGAACGGACGCGCGGAGGGGCTCGCGGTCCAGACGATGCAACTCGGACCACCCGACGCGGGCGGCCGGCGTGCTCCCATACCGGTCCCCGGGTCCGAGGAGACGATTCCCTGCGACACCGTCATCGTCGCCGTTGGGCAGAAGGCCGACCTGAACGGTTTCGGCCCCGAGCTCGACCTCAAGCTCACTTCCCAGGGCTGGCCCGAAGGGAAGAACAAAGGATTCGAGACGGCCGTTCCGGGGATCTTCGCGGCGGGCGGCCGGTCCGTAGTGTACGCGATGGGAACGTCGATGGACGCGGCGAACGCGATCGATGCGTACCTCGCGGGAAAGAGGGGCGAGGCCCCTACCGCCCGACCCGATCCGCTGGGGGGAGCCGAGAGCTTCCACTTGCCTCCCGGCTATACCGCCCCCATCCGGGTGTGAACGCTCGCGGGCCCCTCCGCGCCGGTCGGCAACCTTTTTGCTCGGCCTCGCCCCATGGACCGAGAGATGAACTTCGCGCGACGCACCTTCCGGTCTCGCCCTCTCGCGCTGTCGGTCCTCATCGCCCTGCTCCTCGCCGTTCCCGGCGTTTCGGGTGCGGTTAGTCAGCCCGCCCCCTCCCACACTCCAGGGTCCGCACTCTCGGTCCCGCTCGACGCTGCGTCGGTGTACTCGGGCAGCTTCGTCGAGCGCGCCGGTTATGAGGCCGGATACGACGCTTCTGTGTCGAACGCCGTACCGGCCTCGGGTACCCAACTTATCACGATCACGTTCCGTCCGAGCGACCCGTCGTTCTTCGCGCCTCCGTCGACCGGGGCGCTACCTCTATCGCTTGCGCAGATCGCGAATCGCTTCGGCCTCTCGCCCGCCGCGTACGCCTCGGCGGAAGCCTACTTCGAATCGAAGGGCCTGAACGTCGTCTACCCCAGCCCCGACCGGCTGAGTTTCGCCGTGACCGGACCGGTTTCGGCGGTCCAGCGGGCGTTCGGCACCCCGATCGACTCCGGAACCTACCAAGGGCGGGCGGTGACGTTCCCGGTAAGTCCGCCGAGCCTCCCCCTTCCTCTCGAATCGTCGGTGAGCTCGGTCCTCGGACTATCGAGCGGATTCACCTCGTACGTCCTGCCGGCGGGGCTTCCGTCTCCGTCGTTCTCCCCCGCGACCGGACCCGCTGCGGACCCCGACCTGATCACGCCCGCGATCGCCCGACAGATCTACGACCTCTCGGACCTCTACAATCGTACCGGATCCTCCGCTTGGGCGACCGGCCAAGGGATCGCCCTCATCCTGTGGGGGGATGGCTACGCCCCGAGCGACCTCAGTACTTTCTTTTCGAACGGGTATCCTTCGAGCTTCCCGCAGCCGAACATCCAGCCCTATCCTGTGGACGGGGCCCCGCCTCCCTCGAACAACGCGGTCAACGACCCGAGCAAAGCGCCGCAAGAGCTCACGCTCGATATGGAATGGTCGGGCTCGATGGCCCCCGGAGCGACGCTGGACGCGGTGTATGCGCCGGACGGACCGATGGCCGACGGATACTCCCCCACCGACGCATCGATGGAAGTTGCCCTCAACAAAGCCGTCACGGGAATCTCCGGGGTCTCGGTCATCTCGATGTCGTTCGGGACCCCCGAGAATGCGAGCGGTGCCCTTCAGTCGGCCTGGGCCACCGATTTCGCGACGGCGGCCCAAGAGGGGATCACGCTCCTCGCCGCGACCGGTGACCTCGGTGGCGACGCGGCCGCCAACTGCCAGGGGGGACCTTCGATGGACTACCCTGCGAGCTCTCCGGACGTGATTGCGGTCGGTGGCACGAACCCCACCCTGGCGCGAAACGTCCTCGGCCAAGTGACCGGTATCCAGAGCGAATCGGCCTGGAGCGGCAGCTCCGGAGGGTTCTCCCGGGTTTTCCCCGCGCCTTCCTGGCAGGAGGTGGGAAGCGCGGCGGCCCCGATTGAGGCGGGCGGAGGTCGCGGGACGCCGGATGTATCGGCCGCTGCGACGTACAACTATCTCTACTACAATGGAACGGACGGCGTCGCGGCCGGGACCAGCTTTGCGACCCCCCTATGGGGGGGCCTCGTCGCCGAGATGGACTCCATCTACGGGGCCAAGCTCGGGTTCCTCACCCCGCGCCTCTACGCCGTCGGGGCCAGCCAGGAGGCGGGAAAATCGCTGACCGGACTCGCCGATGTCTCGAGCGGCTCCACGTGCGTCGGCACAGCGGGCCCGGGATGGGATGCCGAAACGGGCTGGGGCTCCCCCCGAGCGCTCGACCTCTTCGAGGACTTGACTGCGACCTTCGTCAACCTTACGATCTCCGCGACTCCGTCTCCCGTGGCCCCGGGCGGCACAGTCACCGTGACTGCGGAACTATCGAACCGAACGAACGGAGCTCCGATCGCGGGGGTCGCCGTATTGGTCAGTCTGCAGGCGAGCGACCCGAACGGGCCGTGCGCGGGCGTATGGGGTTCCGGGAACGTGACGAGCAGCGCGACCGGCTCGGTCAGCCTCTCCGTCAGTGTTCCCGCGTGCTATTTCGGGTCCCATGGAACCGCCGAGGTATCGGTGACGAGCCAGGGATTGTACGGCACGAACTCCACGACCGTGGACGTGAACCTGCTCGGCTTCGTCCCGGGGCTCGCCGGAATCGAGGATTTCCCGCTCAACGTGATCGCGTTCGCCGTCATTATGGGAGCGGCGATCGCCATCGGATACGTCATTGGCCGGCCCGCGGGCCGTCCGCGAGGTCGACCAAGACCTCCCGGTCCGCCGACCTATCGACCGGCCGCGGTCCCTGCCGGAGCGGCACTAAGCCCGCCCCCAAGCCCTCCTCCGCCGGCGGCACCCCCGCCTCCGGCAAGCGGGCCCCCCTCGAACTAAGGCGCTGAGTCGGATCGTCCTCGTCCGCGAGGTCCGGCCGGCGACCGCTCGCCCCAAAAGACTTAATCCGGCCCCCTTCTCGTCCTGCTGTGCCCGAGGCATCCGGGGATGCCCCGGTCGGGGCGGCCCCGGTCGCTCTCTCGGGGCCAGAACGCTCGCTGCTCCTCGCCCTGCGCGAGCGGGACGGCGCGCCCGTGGACGAGGAGTCGCTCGGCCGTCAGGTAGGACTGCCCGCCGACCAACTCCGCGGAAGCCTCCAGCGGCTCCGATCGAAGCATCTGGCGGTGGTCGACGAGGAGCACCAAACCATAGCGCGCCTCACGCCTCGAGGCGAGGCGGTGCTCGCCCGTGGGCTTCCCGAGCGCCGCTTCCTCGACGCGCTGCGGCACCACGACGGCTCGCTGACCCCGGCGGAAGCGGCCGAGGCAGGTCTCGACGAAGAGGAACGTTCGGCTGCGATCGGGATCCTTCGCCGGCGCGGGTTGCTCGCCGACGGACTTCCCTTTCGATTGAGGCCCGAGGCCGCGGTGTCGGAGGGCCCTCTTCCCGAGGAGACCGTCCTGAAACAGGTCGGCGAGGGCGCGTCCGACACCGACCCGGCGATCGTGGAAGCCCTCGAGCGTCGGGGTCTCGTACGCCGCGATCACCGTTCGATCAAGCACTGGTCAGCCTCCGAGGAGGGACGACGGCTACCGCTCGCCCCCGAAGGCCAAGACCTGCTGGGCTCGGTCACCGCCGAGATGCTGCGTTCGGGAAGCTGGAAGGACCGGACGTTCCGGCCGTACGATGCTCGGGCGCCCGTGCCCTACACCACGGGGGCGCGACCAAACCCGTATATCGCCTGGCTCCAGGAATTCGAAGAGATCCTCATCGGGCTCGGGTTCGAGCAAGCCGAGGGCCCGATCCTCGAGACGGAGTTCTGGAACAACGACGTCCTGTTCATGCCGCAAGACCATCCCGCCCGCTCGATCCACGACGCACTTTCGGTCGAAGGGGTCGAAGGAAAGCCACCGGCGCCGGACCTTCTTGCTCGCGTCGCGGCGGTCCACGAAGGTCGTCCTCTGCCGGGGATGACCGCCCCCCTCGGCCCCGGATGGCCGGGACCGTACGACGCCCGGGTCGCGGTCCGTCCGGTGTTGCGGTCCCAGACCACCGCGGTCTCCGCCCGCTATCTCGCCCGAAACCCCCGCCCCCCGTTCCGCATGTTCTCGATCGACCGGAATCTCCGGCGAGAGCAGGTCGACGCGAGCCACCACCTCGAGTTCCGACAATGCGAGGGCATCATCGGAGAGGAGGGGCTCGACCTCCGGCACCTCGTCGGGGTTTTCACCGCCCTCGCCGACGCGATCGGGATCCGCGAGATGAAGATCCGGCCGAGCTACTTTCCGTTCACCGAACCGTCCATCGAGGGGTACGTCCGCCACCCCCGACTCGGGTGGATCGAGGTCTTCCCGGGCGGTCTGTTCCGGCCGGAAGTGCTCCGCCCCCTGGGCGTCGAAGTGCCGGTGATCGCCTGGGGGATCGGGATCACCCGCCTCGCGATGGTGGCGCTCGGTTGCAACGACATTCGCGAGCTCTTCCAGGACGACCTCGCGGCGCTCACCGCGGGAGGGCCGTAGCCGTGCCGCGGGCGGTCCTCGACCGAAGCCGGCTGCTCGCGGTCGCGGGTCGGTCGCTCGACGACGCCACGCTCGACGATCTGCTCTTCGCGTCCAAGGCGGAAGTGGAAGGACACGAGGGAGGTTCGCTGACGATCTCGGTGACCCCCGACCGCCTCGACCTTCTCTCGGAGGGCGGTCTGGGCCTCTACCTCCAGGGTGTTCTCGAATCCTCCCGAGGGATCCCGAACTATCGCGCGGGAAGCGCCGACGACGTCCCGTCGGGGTTCGAGGTCGACCCGTCCGTCGAGTCGCTGCGCCCCGCGATCGCCGGAGCGGTCGTGCGGGCGCCGGCCGGCCAGTCCCTCGACGCGGGTCTCCTCGCCGAAGCGGTGCGGTTCCAGGAGCTCCTGCACGCGACGATCGGGAGGAATCGCCGGGCGGCGAGCCTCGGTATCTACCCCGCGGAACGTCTCCAGTTCCCGGTCCGGTACTCGCTCGAACCGATGGATGCGGTCCGGTTCGTGCCGCTCGATGCTTTCGAGGAGGTCGGAGCGGTGGATTTCTTCCGAGACCACCCGATGGCTCAGACTTACGGGCCGCTCGGTCGGCAGGGAGACTCGTGTTTGACCTTGCGGGATGCCCGTCGGGCGGTCCTGAGCCTCCCGCCCGTGCTCAACGGCCGGGCCGCGGGGGAAGCCCGAGTCGGCGACCGCGAGCTCCTCATCGAGTCGACCGGGACCCGGCAGCGAAGCGTCGTCGAGGCGGTAGGGCTGCTGCTGGTCGTCTTCGTCGCGCAGGGTTGGTCGGTCGCATCGGTTCCGGTGACCGGCCGAGAAGGGATTGCCTCCGATGGGAACTCCCTGGTCCGGGCCCACTCGCTGGACCTGCCGTCCTCGCTCGTCCGGTCGCTCGGCGGAGCGGGTCTCTCGGCCGCGGTGGTCGAGCGCCGCCTCGCCCAGTCGCGCCTCACCGGTCACCCCCACTCCGGAGGCTGGAAAGTGGACGCGCCCCCCTGGCGGCCCGACCTCCTGACCGGAGTCGACGTGGCGGAGGACGTTCTACTCGCGGACGGGGTCCGTTCCGAGGACGGGCTGCTTCCCCCCAGCCGAACCCGTGGACGCCTGCGACCCGAGACGGTCTTCCGCCGCCGGTTCGCTTCGGCTCTTCTCGGCCTGGCCCTGGCCGCCCCCCACACGACGCTGCTGGTCTCGGAGTCGACGGTCGCCCGCGTCGGCGGGAAAGCTCCGCTCCACCTCCACAATCCGGTCTCCGCGGAGTTCGCCTACTTGCGCGACCGGCTGTTCCTCTCGCATCTCGACGTGCTGACCCGCAACACGCGCCACGGATACCCCCAGCGTTTCGGCGAGGTCGCGCCCGTGGTCGTCGTGGCTCCGGGCTCGGAGACCGGTGGAGAGACCCGCTACCACGCAGGCGTTATGATCGCGTCCGACGCCGCCGGGTTTGCCGAGGTGGCCTCCCTCGTGGAATATCTCCTCCGAACGGTCGACGTGGTCGGAGTCCGAGAGCCGGCCGAGGTCCCGGGCACGATCCCTGGGCGGGCCGCGCGCACCCGCGTCGCCGGGGAAACCGTAGCCGAGCTGGGGGAGGTAGCCCCGGCGCTCCTCGCGGAAATCGGGGTTCCGGTCCCCGTGGCGTGGGCGGAGGTCGACCTAACGGCCCTCTGGCCCCTCGTCGCTCGCCACGAAGCCGATTAATAGCGCTCCCCGGTCCAACAGCGATGGCCCGTTCTCGACGCGGGGCGAAAGCGTCGGCGGCCCGTGGTCGCTGGGAGAAGGATGCCCGCGGGGCGATCGGTGACCGGGTAGAGGGAGGACGACTTCCGCTCCTGGTCGATGCTCCGCCCGGGGGCGAGGCCGCATTTCTCGAGAACGTCGGTTTCCCCGGATCCGCGCCGTTCACCCGGGGGATCCAGCCCACCATGTACCGGGGCCGGACGTGGACCCTTCGTCAGTACTCGGGGTTCGGGAGCGCCGCGGCCACGAACGAGCGCTTCCACTTCCTCCTGAAGGGGGGCCAGACCGGACTTTCGGTCGCCTTTGACCTCCCGACCCAGAACGGCTACGACTCCGACCACGAGCGAGCCCACGGAGAGGTCGGCCGGTGCGGGGTTCCGGTCGCGTCGCTCGGGGACATGCGCCGACTCTTCCGGGGGATCCCGCTCGACCAGGCGACCGTCTCGATGACGATCAACGCGACGGCCCCGATCCTCACCGCTCTCCTCGTCGCCGTGGCCGAAGAGAACGGAGTGCTTCGAGCCCGCCTCGGCGGAACCGTCCAGAACGACATCCTGAAGGAGTACATCGCTCGGGGGACGTACGTCTACCCGCCGGGCCCGTCGATGCGGCTCACGGTCGACCTGATCGAGTTCGCCACGCGCGAGATGCCGCAGTGGAACTACATCTCCGTCTCGGGCTATCACATGCGCGAGGCGGGGGCGACCGCGGCTCAGGAGGTGGCGTTCACGCTCGCGAACGCGATCGCCTACGTCCGAGCCGTGCGCGCCCGCGGGCTCGACCTCGACGAGTTCCTCCCCCGGCTCTCGTTCTTCTTCTCGGCCGACCGGAATTTCCTCGAGGAGGTAGCGAAGTACCGGGCGGCGCGTCGACTCTGGGCTCGGATCGTGGGCGACGAGTTCGGAGCGAAGGGAAACCGGTCGCGCCAGCTCCGATTCCATACCCAGACCGCCGGCTCGAGCCTCACCGCCCAGCAGCCCGAGCTCAACGTGGTCCGTACGACGCTCGAAGCGCTCGCCGCCGTCCTCGGCGGCACGCAGTCGCTGCACACGAACGCGTTGGACGAAGCGCTCGGTCTCCCAACCGAATCGTCGGCGCGGCTCGCGTTGCGCACGCAGCAGATCCTCGCGGAGGAGTCCGGGGTCACGAACACCGTGGACCCGCTCGGCGGTTCCTACGAGATCGAGTATCTGACCGACCGGATCGAGTCCGACGCGCGCGAGTACCTCGACCGGATCGAACAGATGGGAGGCGCCCTCGCCGCGATCGAGAGAGGGTTTGTGGCCGGCGAGATCGCGAAGGAGGCCTATCGCGTCGCGCGGGCGAGAGAACGCAAGGAAGAGATCGTGGTGGGCGTGAACGAGTTCACGGAAGGGAACCCCCGGTTCTCGCTCTTCCCCAATGCGGGGGGCTCGGGGGTCCACACTCAGCGGATCACGCCGGCCGAGGAACGTCGGCAGGTCGCGGGGCTCCGTCGCTGGCGACGGGAGAGGGACCGGGCGGCGGCCGACCGGGCGCTTGGGGGACTTCGCGCCGCGACCGACGCCGGCACGAACGTGATGCCCGGCGTCCTTGAGGCCGTCCGGGCGGGCTGCACGCTCGGCGA
>Ga0209415_10016915_pt1 | contig 11656 bp, 13 predicted proteins | sample PeaSoiSIISIP2007_FD_187696 | JGI IMG/M metagenome (GOLD analysis project Ga0209415, IMG submission 187696) | Peat soil microbial communities from Weissenstadt, Germany - SII-SIP-2007 (SPAdes) (version 2) | ecosystem: Environmental > Terrestrial > Soil > Wetlands > Peat | place: Germany... | reverse complement strand
CGCCTTTGGCGCCCCGCCTATCAGTCCGCTGATGCCCCCGACCAATCCGTTCGGCCCCCCCGCCACCTCCTCATGGTGAAGCGCCCGACGTTTTCGACAGCCTCAGCGGCGCCCGTGCGTACCGGCCTCTAATTGAGACTCATCCTCGAACTAAGGGAGTGTCGCGAATGGGAGTGCCTTGCCCGATGTTGAAGGCATAGGTTAGACTTCATTGTTTACACCACACCGATTGAGAGTGAACGTAAGATGTTGATCCAGGCGACGCAGCTACGGCCCGGAATGATCCTCGAATACAACGGCGGTCTCTGGCGCGTGATGACCATCAACCACATCACGCCGGGCAACTGGCGCGGCATGGTGCAGACCAAGCTCCGCAATATCAAGACCGGGTCGCAAACGGAAAACCGCTTCCGCTCGGAAGATCGCGTCGAACGCGTGATTCTCGACCAGATGGAGATGGAGTTCCTCTACCAGGAGGGCGACGATTTCCATTTTATGAACACGCAGACCTACGACCAGATCACACTGCCGAAGGATTTGATTGCAGACGTCGCGGGCTATCTGACCCCGAACCTCAAGGTCGAAGTCGAGTATCACGAAAGCACGCCCCTCAACGTCACCCTGCCCAAGACGGTCTCGATGAAAGTGGTGCAGACCGACCCTGGAATCAGAACCGCCGCTGTCACCAATACGCTGAAGCCGGCGACGCTCGAGACCGGGCTGGTAATCCAGGTGCCGCACTTCGTGGTCGAGGGCGACGTGATCACGATCAACACGGAAAATAACGAGTACCTCTCGCGCAGCAAGTGACGGCCCGGAGCCGCGTCTCCAGCCTGAGTCGAATTGAAGTGAGTGCGCAGCTCGAAGGGCTGTCTCGACGGTGGTGCGGGCGTTGAGAAGCGCCAGGCCTCGCGATGAAACGATTCGGGCACGGCGACCGCCGCCGCGACCGCGGCGCGCGAATCCCGAGCCGCCGAAGCCGTTCAAGTTCGGCGCGCATATCTACCTCGCGCAAACGCAGCCTGGCTTCGAGCCCATCGCGGCGAACGAAATCGGCGCGCGCTTCGATCGAAATCGCATCGTCGAACTCGGCCGCCGCATTGTGCCCGAACGCGTTGGTATGACGATATTTTCCGCCCCACGCATGGATCCGCTGAAGCTGGTCCGCACTGCCGAGGACTTTTTCGCGGTGATCGCATACCGCCGCTTTCCGGTGCCGCCGCTCGATCCCGCCCTGAAATATGTTCCGAAGAGTGCGGCGGAACACGACGCCGACGAGCGGCTCGCGAGCAAGACCCTCGAGCGGGTGCGCACCGCCAGCCGTGATGCGCGCTTTATCGAGGAGGCGCTGGCGGCGCACGTCAGCCTCGTGCCCGGCAGTCGCGCCGGCAAGCGACTGTACTATCGGGTGATCGCGCGGATGGCCGGTGAGCATCCGTTTCGCCGGGTCGATTTTCAGCGTGCGGTCGAACGCGGAATCGGCGAGCGTGACGATCATTCATGGCTGCCTGGCGGCGACGACGCCGACGTCGAATTCTGGGCGACGATGTTTCCCGGCGAATTTATCCTGACGTTGCGGCTGAGCGATGAGCGCCTGCGCCATCGCGATTACAAGGTCGCGCACCTGCCCGGATCGCTACGGCCGTCGGTCGCGGCGGCGCTCGGATGGCTCTCGGAGCCAACGCCCGACGATATCGTCCTCGATCCGATGTGCGGCGCGGGCACCGTGTTGATTGAGCGCGCGCATCTCGGGCGCTATCAACAACTAATTGGCGGCGACAGCGATCGAGTATCGCTTGCGGCCGCGCGCGAGAACGTTGGCCCGCGCTACAAGCCGATCGAACTTCATTCGTGGGACGCGACTGCGATCGCGCTGGAAGCCGCGAGCGTAACCAAGGTGATCACGAATCTGCCGTGGGGCATGCGTCACGGATCGCATGCCGAGAACCGCCGCCTGTATCCGCCATTGATCGAGGAATTCCAACGTGTGGTAAAACCCGGCGGGCTGATTGTGATGTTGACTGCGGAAACCCATTTGATGGCAGATCTGATGTCGCGAGGTGTCTTTCGCCCGCAAAAAATTCTGCGCGTTTCGATCCTTGGCGCGCCCGCGGCGATTTACGTCGTCCGCGCTTCCTGAGCATCGAAGCCATCCCGCAGGGTTGCGTCGCTCGGCCCTCGAAAACTACTGGCGCTCGATCACAAACGTCATACTTGTGCGAATCGTACGAATAGTCGCGCCGTCGCGGATGGCGCGCAGTCCGGCGCGATCGCCTTCAAGCGAGCCTTCCATCAATTCGCGAATGCGCGCCGCATCGTCCGGCGAGGTGTCGTTAAAGCCGATCCATTCGTCTACGGTGGTACGGGCGTCGCGCGCAATCTTCATCGCGGTGCGGAATCCGTGCGCGGCGAAGATGCTCTCAAACTCCGAGGCGGCGAGCGTACGCGCGTGCGTCGGATCGGCAAGCCGTTCGAGTTCATTGTGCAACGCGGCTTTCGCTTCCTCTTCCGATGCGGTCATATCCGCGATGACCATCCATCCGTGCGGACCGACCACGCGCGCCATTTCTGCGAAGACCCTCGCCGGATTGACGATATGATGAAACGAGAAGCGGCAGGCGGCGCCGGTAAAAGCCCCATCGGCAAACGGCATCCGTTCGAGCTCGCCGAGTGTGAATTCGACGTTAGCGAGGCTGCGCTGCGCGGCTTCGGCTCGCGCCTTTCCGAGCGCGGGCGCCATGATATCGATGCCGACCGCGCTGCCGCAGCGATCGGCAAAGGCGAGCGTCAACGCACCGGTACCACAGGCGACGTCGAGCACGCGATCGTCGCGTCCAGCCCCAGCGGTCGAAACCAGGAACGCAATGAACTTGAGTTCTCCTGAACCTGGCGCACCGCGATAGGATTGCGGCCGGCGGCGAAACTGCCGTTCCAAGTTAGCGAGTCGTTGAAGATCGTTCATCGGTGATGGGTTGGTTCACGCTTCTCGCGAATGACGCGAATATCATCGGGAATATCATCGGCCTCGTGCCGCCGTAACCACGCGATGCTAGCGCGCAAACCACGTCACTGTCACGCGCTCTGCCTGATCCGTTCGAGCAGGAACAAAGTAATCCCGACCGCGGCGCTCGCGCTGACCGCGCCAACGATTTGCAAGTAGAGCACGTAGTGCGGGGAACCGACGAGGCGGGTGACAAAAGCGTGACGTACTTTGGCGGCTTCGCTTTTGCGGATGGCAACGGCTTGCAGCCATTCGGGCCACATCAGACAGATGGTGCCGATCACTCCATAGATCGCGGCTATCACCGCCAGTAGCGTAGTTTTTGCTGCCATTGGAGCGGTGTCTGCGGAACTTTTGCGCGCAAATCGGATCGATTATCCCGACGCCCGCAAAGTGAGATCGCGCGCTTGCGATCGGTAGGGCTCCGGCAGCGTGAGTTGGTGTCCGTCGGTCCAATTGTTTTCGAGCCGATAGAACTCGCGCACCGGCTCGAAAAAAATGTGCACGACGACATCGACGTAATCGAGCACGACCCAATGGCCGTGGTTGAAACCCTCGATTGCGATCGGACGCTCGTCCTCCAGTTCCATCCGCTCGCCGATGCCCCGCGCGATCGCTTGCACCTGCACGTCGGAACGGCCGGTCGCGATGATGAAATAGTCCGCAATCGAATGGAGATGGTCGACTTGAAGGACGACCAGGTCGTAGGCCTTTTTTTCGAGCGCCGCTTCGGCCGCGGCCAGCGCCTTCTTGAGCGAATCCATTAGCTTATCAGCGGTGCGGGTCTGCGGGAGATTGGGTGCGTAACCGTTGGCATTAATTTAGAGGGAAGAATACAGGCCATGACGTTGGATGTAATCCGCGACATCGTCGGGGACGAGATAGCGGACTGATTCGCGTGCGGCGAGAGTCTGCCGAACCAGTGTGGCTGAGATTGGGAGGAACGTTGTGGCGACGAAGGATAACGTATGGCCGCTTTGATGCACGTAATGATCTTGCTCACGAATGTAGCCAAAATGATCGATTGCCGCAAGGGAAATTGGCGCTGGCGCCTCACCCGCTTCGGCCTGCCGTGTATGTACGGCCACGTTGCACAACCGCACTAACTCGTCCGCCTCTTTCCACGTTGTCAGCCCCGCGAACTGGTCGGCACCCATAATTAAGTGGAGGTCGGCCTGTCCCCGCATAGTCGATAAAAAGTAGCGCACCGTATCAATTGTGTAGGATTGTCCAGCGCGACGAAGCTCGGTATCCGAGACCATGAAATGGCGATTACCCTTGGTTGCGAGCCGCACCATCTGCAGCCGATGCTCCGCTAGAGCCAGCTTAATATTCGGCTTGTGCGGCGGCGCCGCAGCCGGAATGAAATAAACGAGGTCGAGCGCGAGCGCCTCGCGATCCTCCTCGGCCGCGCGCAAATGGCCCAGGTGAATCGGATTGAAACTGCCGCCGAAGAGTCCTACCCGCATTAAGCCATTTCCGCGTCGAGAGCTGATTCAATTCGCGTCATGTCACCTCAGGTCCGGATCTGACCGCGACCCTCGATTAGATATTTGTAGGTCGTCAATTCCTTCAGTCCCATCGGACCGCGCGCGTGCAGGCGATTGGTCGAAATGCCGGTTTCCGCGCCGAAGCCGAATTCGAAGCCGTCGGTGAAGCGGGTCGAAGCGTTGACGTAAACCGTGGCCGAATCGACTTCGCGCTCGAAACGGGTCGCAACCGCCTCATCCTGCGTGACAATTGCGTCGGCGAGGCCGGAGCCGTGCCGCGCGACAAATGCGATCGCATCTTCGAGCGAAGCGACGACTTTGATCGCCAAAATCAGGTCGAGATACTCGGTATCCCAATCCTCGTCCGTGGCCGCGCGAGCGTCCGCGATGATCGCGCGCGTACGATCGTCGCCGCGCAGTTCGACACCGGCCGCGCGCATCCGAGCGGCGATGCGCGGCAGGAACTTCGGCGCGATTTCCGCGTGTACAATCATCGTCTCCATCGCATTGCAGACCGAGGGACGGCTGCATTTGGCGTTGAAGCAGATCTCCTCGGCCATCTGCAGATCGGCCGCGCGGTCAACGTAGGTGTGACAGATGCCGTCGAAGTGCGGCAGCACCGGCACCGCAGATCCCGCCAGCGCCGCCTTCAACGCATTGCCACCGCGCGGGATGATCAGATCGATCGCGCCGGGCTGGCGCTTAAGAATCTGAATCACCTCACGATCCGGATTGTCGATAAAGGTGACAGTATTCGGATCGAGGTCGGCTTTGACTAGGGATGCAGCGATTAGCTCCGCTAATACTGCGTTGGTCGAGAGGGCCTCGCGTCCGCCGCGGAGAACGACGGCGTTGCCGGCCTTGAAGCCGAGCACGGCCGCATCGACGGTAACGTTGGGGCGCGATTCATAAATTATGGCGACGACGCCGATTGGTACCCGAACCTGGCGAATGTCGAGGCCATTGGGTCGCCGCCAGTGCGCGATCGTCTCGCCGACCGGGTCGGGCAGCGCGGCGACTTCTTCCACGCTGCGCGCCATCGCCGCGATGCGATCGCGCGTGAGCGTGAGTCGTTCGACGAAGGCCGGCGCTTCGCCGGCCGCCTGGGCACGTGCGACGTCCTCACGATTAGCGGCGAGAATCCGATCAGTTGACGCTCGCAGCGTGCCGGCGAGGACACTGAGCGCGCGATTCTTGCGATCCGCGCCGATGAGTGCGAGCCGGCGAGCGGCGATGCGGGCGTCGGCAAGGCGAGCCAGGATCTCGGCTTCGAGACTCATGCGAGGTCTTCGATCAGCACGAAATTATCGCGGTGGATGATCTCGTCGGCGACCTTGTAGCCGAGGACGCGTGGAATCTCCTGCGATCTCATGCCTTTGACTTTTAGCACATCCGCCGCCGGGTAATTGACCAGTCCCCGGCCGAACTCGACATCGTCGGAATCGAGCAGGCTGACGCAATCGCCGCTGGCGAACTCGCCGCGTACGTCGCGGATGCCCGACGGCAGCAGGCTGCGCCCCTTGGAGCGCAAGGCCTCGGCGGCGCCGCGATCAAGCGCCAGCGCACCGCTCGGTCGCAGCGCGAAGGCGATCCAATGTTTGCGGCCGGGTAATCGGCGTCGCGCCGGGAGCACCATGGTGCCGACTTCGCGCGACGGATCGAGCGCCGCCGTCAAGGTATCGGTTTCGCGTCCGGGCGCGATGATCACGCAGATACCTGCACGGGCGGCCTGCCGCGCCGCCTTGAGTTTCGTCGCCATGCCGCCACTACCGAGTGGTCCCGCGCTCTCGGCGACGAGCCCACGCATCCCGGCCTCTGGGTCGGTGATCAGCGGAATCAAGCGCGCATCGGAGCGCGTGCGTGGATCGCCGGTGAGCACGCCGGCCACGTCGCTCAAAATGATCAGCAAGCCTGCCTGCACCATCCCGGCCACCAGCGACGAGAGGACGTCGTTGTCGCCCATGCGGATCTCTTCGACGGCGACGGTGTCGTTCTCGTTGACGATCGGAATCACGCCGGCGGCGAACAGCGACTCAATCGTGTGCGTGGCGTTGAGCCGGCGTTTACGCTCGGCCAGGTCCTGATGCGTCAACAATAGCTGTGCGACGGTGCGCCCGTGCGCGTCGAACGCCTTGGCCCATTGGCGCATCAGGTCAATCTGGCCGGTGGCCGCAGCCGCCTGCCGCTCAGCGATAGTCGAGGCGCGCCGGCCGAGTCGCGCGCGGCCGGCTGCAATCGCGCCCGATGTGACCAGCACAACTTCGCGCCCGTCGCGGATGATCGCGTCGATTTGGCGCGCGAGATTTGCGATGACGTCGGCGCGCAGGCCGTTCGGACCGGAGAGCACCGCGCTGCCGACCTTGATCACCAGCCGGCGCAGTGGCGCGATGATCGCTTCCTTGTAATTCACCTGGAGTCTGCGGCTGCGGTGTCGGGCTCATCGAAGGGAGCGCGCAGCTTAGCCGCGATTGCCGCAACGAGCGGATCGAGTCCCGCGCCTTGCTCCGCTGAAATAACGAAGACTTCCAGGCCGGTGTGCGTTCGCATCAAGTCGGCAATACGTTGGGCTTCATCCGGCGCGACGAGATCCGCTTTGTTGAGCGCTATCAGGGCTGGCCGTTCGATCATCTCTTCGTCGAACGCCGCCACTTCGCCCTTCACAGTAGCGAAATCGTTCTCCGGATCGGCGTTCACATCGAGCACGTAAACCAGCACGCGCGTGCGTTTGATATGGCGCAAGAATTTGATGCCGAGGCCATGGCCGAGATGCGCGCCTTCGATCAGCCCCGGAATATCGGCGATGTTGAATGACTCCTCATCGGAAATCTGAACGTGGCCGAGATTCGGCGTGAGCGTGGTGAAAGGGTATGGCGCGATTTTGGGGCGCGCCGCGGTGAGCGCTGCGAGCAGAGTCGATTTGCCCGCATTGGGTAAGCCGACGAGGCCGGCTTCCGCGACCAAGCGCAACTCCAGCTTGACCCAGCGCTGCGTGCCCGCGGTACCCGGCGTCGCGATGCGCGGAGCGCGTCGCGTGGACGACACGAAATGCATGTTGCCGAGGCCACCCTTGCCGGCCTGCGCGATAATCGCGCGCTCGCCCGGGATCACGAGGTCCGCGATCAGCTCGCCGGTGTCTTCATCGAAGACCATCGTGCCCGGCGGCACTCGCACCACGAGATCGTCGCCCTGATGGCCGTACTGCTGTTTGCCGCGACCGGCTTCCCCATCGCGCGCGACCAGGCGCGGCCTGTACTTGAAGTCTAGCAGCGTTGACATGCCCTCGTTGACTTCGAAGATGACGCTGCCGCCGCGTCCACCATCGCCGCCTGCGGGTCCGCCGAAGGGCCGATATTTTTCACGCAGGAACGCAATCGCGCCATCGCCGCCCTTGCCGGCGTGAACATAGACCCTGGCTTCGTCGATAAAGCGCATAACTTCGAAGAATCTAGGAACACAACTCCGCGAGCGTGCGCAGCGCCTCGACCTGCGTGGTCGCGACGATCATCGTACCGATCGGCGAGGCTTTCCACGCCGCAAGCTGATCCTTGATGCGCTCGCGCGGACCGATGAGCGCGACCGCATCGACCAGTTTGTCCGGCACCGCGGCAGCCGCCTCTTCCTTGCGCCCGCTCAGATACAGATCCTGAAGTTGCGTGGCGAGATCCTCGTAACCGAAATTGCGCACGTAGCTGTTGTAGAAATTGCGATTACGAGCGCCCATCCCGCCGATATACAACGCCAGGCTCGCCTTCACCGGCGCGCGGCATTTGTCGAGGTCGTTGCCCATATGCACCGGCACGTAGGGCGCGAGATCGAAGCTCGCTATACTCTTGCCGCCGCCCGCCTTCTTGAAGCCGGCCTCGAGATGCGACTGATAAAGCTGCGCGTACCACGCCGGGCTCATCCACACCGGAATCACGCCATCGGCGAGTTCCGCCGCCAACTCGATGCCTTTGGGGCTGATCGACGCGGTATAGATCTTCATGTCGGGACGGCCGTGCAGAATACTCCGCAGCGGTTTGCCGAGGCCCGATGCGCCCGGCCCGCGATACGGAATTTGATACTCCTTGCCGTCGTACTGAAGCGGCTGCTCGCGCTTGAGCACCATCCGCATGATCTCGATGTATTCGCGATAACGCTGCAGCGGCTTGCCATAGGGCATGCCATGCCAGCCCTCGACCACCTGCGGATTCGAGAGTCCCAAGCCGATAATGAAACGGCCTTCCGAGAGCCCGTCCAGCGTCATCGCGGTCATCGCAGCCATCGCAGGCGTCCGCGCATGCATCTGCATGATGCCGGCGCCGAGTTTGATCTTCGAGGTGCGCGCTCCAACCCAAGCCAGAAACGTGATCACGTCCGAGCCGTAGGCCTCGCCCGACCAGACGGAATCGTAGCCGAGCCGTTCGGCCTCGAGGATCAGTTCCATGGTCTGGGCCATGCGCGGGCCCGAGTATCCGATGTTGAGTCCGAGTCTCATCGCGATTTCCTCCGTTTTCGCCAGTATAGCGCCACAACAACAAAAAGCCCCACGGTTTCCCGCAGGGCTGTCTAATCATATTCGCGAGGCGGTCGGTTATGCGGATGGCTGCTCGGCTGACGTTTCCGGCGTTGGTGCCGAAGGCTTCGCGACCGCATCGACGCTCACCTGCCGCTTGTCGCCGTGATACGACTCGTACTTAACGATGCCATCGATCAGCGCGAAGATCGTGTAGTCGCGGCCCAGCCCCACATTGCGTCCCGGATGAATCTTCGTGCCGAGTTGGCGCACGAGTATATTGCCCGCGCGGACGGTCTGGCCCGCATAAATCTTGATGCCGCGATGTTGTCCCGGGCTGTCACGCCCATTCCGCGTTGAACCTTGTCCCTTCTTATGCGCCACGGTTCAGCCCTCCATCAACCAAGATCGGAAGCTGGCGTCGCGCCACTATCGGATGCGACAGGTGTTGCGCCCTCGTCGGAAACGCCGGTCGTCGCGCCCCGGCTAATCCCTTCAATGCGCAGGACAGTCAGTTCCTGGCGATGACCACGCTTGCGGCGATAGTTCTTGCGCCGCTTCTTCTTAAATACCAGCACCTTGGTGCCGCGCGGCTGCTGCACGATTTTCGCACTCACCGACGCGCCGACAACGGTCGGCGTACCGACCGCGCTGATCTCGCCATCGCTGAACGCGAGCACCTGGTCGAGCGCCACCTCGGCGCCAACCTCGCCCTCGATTCGCTCGACGACGATTTGGTCGCCGGGACCTACGCGATATTGCTTTCCGCCTGTCTTTACTATTGCGAACATTTCATCAATTCCGAACCCATCTAACTATCGGACGCTAGTGCCTCTGTCAATCTTGCCGGCGCTCCGCATTCGCGGGTTCGGGGACGTGTGCGGCCGGAAAATTCTAGTCGATGCCGAGTTTTTCGCGAGCCTCGGGCGCAATCATTTGCGGATTCCACGGCGGATCCCACACCAGATCGACGTTCGCTTCGGAGATACCCGCGATCGTCATCAACTTGCTCTTCGCGTCGAAGGCGATCGACGCGCCCATCCCGCAGCCTTGCGCGGTCAGCGTCATCTTCACGTCAACCTTGCTGGTGCCGTCGTCTTGCGGCGTCACTTCCATGCCGTACACCAGACCGAGGTCAACGATATTCACCGGAATCTCGGGGTCATAGCAGGTCTTGAGCTGATCCCAGACCATCGCTTCAAGATCGCCGCCGGAAGTCGTGGTCGCCGCCGCTTCGGCCGTCGTTTTGCCGATCGCATCCGCATCCTTGCCCGCGATGCGGTAGAGGCCGTTGTAAGCCGGCACTTGCAACGTGAAAGTGCCGCCGAGCGACTGGGTGATGAAGACCTCGACACCTTTTTCGAGTGTTATCGTATGGCCAGCCGGGATTTGCACGGCTTCGCATTCACGTAATAGTTCGACTCGTTCCATGATTGATGTCCTCTGCGCTGTTCGATCAATTGTAAGGCGTGCGGACCGCCTGCGCTAGCTTCGCCCTGCGAGCGTGACACGTTGCAGTTGGCGACCGCTCTCTGTTAAAGCGAAGCGAAGTCGAAAGCGCGATGCGGACCGCGAGGACGATACGCGGGGACGATAAGTGTTGAGCGGTGGAGTGGAGGCGGAACAATCAATCACGACATCGACGTCGCTGAGGTAAGCGGCCAATCCCACGCAGCGTATGACCAGCCGCGTCAACCGTCCGAGGACGCGGCGGCGCACGATACGGCCAATGCGACGGCCTTTGCGCGGATGCCTCAGGCGACGGCGCGAGAAAAGCTCCACGCCTTTCTCGAGGCTCGTCCTGGCGGGGCAGATGCGGCCGAACTGGTCGGTCTGCTTTTCAAAGGCGCCGGTTCCGATCCTGAATTGGGTGCGCGGCTGATTCACGGTCTGATCGGTGGCGATCCGAATTTCGTGTGCGACGAGAGCGCCGGAATGTGGTCGCTGCGCCAGAGCGTCGCGCTCCGCATTCCGCTGAATGACGCGCGCTTCGTCGTGGTCGATCTCGAAACCACCGGCGGGCGGGCGGCGGCCGGATCGATTATCGAGATCGGCGCGTGCCGGATGGAAGGCCAGCGCATCACGGCGACCTTCGATACGCTGGTGCGACCGCGGATGGCGATTCCGCGCTTCGTCACCGGCCTGACCTCGATCACGAACGAGATGGTGCGCGAGGCGCCGCCAATCGAGCAGGCGCTGCCGGCGTTTCGCGAGTTCCTCGGTGACGCCGTGATGGTCGCGCACAACGCGTCGTTCGATCATTCGTTTCTTGATTTCGAGTTTCGGCGGCTGTTCGGAATCGGCGTGCGCAACCCGGTGCTATGCACGCTGCGCCTCTCGCGCCGCCTGCTGCCCTCGCTCAAGCGCCGGCGGCTCGACGCACTGGCGGATCATTTCGGGCTCTCGACGGCGGGACGCCATCGCGGGCTGGGCGACGCGCGGATGGCCGCGGAGTTGTTGTCGATCTTTATCGAGATGGCGGCGAAGATGGGGCTCAATCGGCTCGACCGCCTGATCGACTGGAACCACCGCGGGACGGCCGGCAAACGCGTCGAGCGCCACGTGCCGCCCGAGGTAATTGCGGCGCTGCAGCGCACGCCCGGCGTTTACCTGATGCGCAACGAGCGCGGCGATTTGCTCTACATCGGCAAGGCGGCGCGAGTTCGCGAA
>Ga0209415_10016913_pt1 | contig 11657 bp, 9 predicted proteins | sample PeaSoiSIISIP2007_FD_187696 | JGI IMG/M metagenome (GOLD analysis project Ga0209415, IMG submission 187696) | Peat soil microbial communities from Weissenstadt, Germany - SII-SIP-2007 (SPAdes) (version 2) | ecosystem: Environmental > Terrestrial > Soil > Wetlands > Peat | place: Germany... | reverse complement strand
TCCTTCCCTCCCGTGCCGGATGTCTGGCCGGAGGATCGCGTGGTGGTTCGCTATGTTCTCCTCTATGCGTCTCCCTAGTCCAATCTTCCATCCGATCCTGCCGGCGCTCCTGCTGGTGGCGGTCCCGCTCGTGCGCGGCCAGGAGGATTTCGTCCTCCGCTCCGACGCCGTCCAGACCTCCGTCTCCGTGGCGGTCCTCCCCTTCGGGGGCGTGGACACCATGCCCGAGTACAAGGGACAGGCGAGACCCGAGGCGGTGATCCGGTCGGACCTGGCCTTTTCCGGCCGTTTCCGGGTGTTCCAATCGCCCAGCGGGGCCTGGGATTCGGCCTATTTCGCGAAATCCGGGATCTCGGCGGTTGTGACAGGAACTGTCGAACGGGGCGGAACGCCGGGCGAGGTCGAGATCCACTTCCAGCTTCTGGACCCCCAGACCCGCGAGAAGCTGACGGAGCAGACCTACACCGGCAGGAAATCCGAGCTGCGCCGCCTGGCCCACCACTTCTCCGACGACGCGGTCTTCCAGATCTTCGGGGAGCGCGGCATCGCCACCACCCGGATCGCCTTCGTCCTGGGCAAGGACGGGCACAAGGAGATCTGGACCATGGACTACGACGGCTTCGACGCCGCCCCCTGGACCCACAACGGGAGCATCAACCTCAGTCCGGTGTGGGACCGCGACGGGGGCCTGGTCTGGTCGTCGTACCTGGGGGGCCAGGGAGCGCACCTGTGGCGACAGATCCTCGGGCAGAAGCCCTCCCGGTTCCTCCCTTCCGTGCCCGGCATGCAGATCTCCGCCTCGCCCAGCCCCATCGACGGGGAGATCGCCCTGGCCGTGGCCCTGGGTGGACAAACGGAGATCTACCGGGCCTACCCGGAGGGCAAGGCGGTGCGTCTCACCTACAACCCCGCCATCGACGTCAGCCCCTCCTGGTCGCCCAACGGGTGGGAGATCGCGTTCACCTCGGACCGGAGCGGCTACCCCCAGGTGTACGCGATGGACAAGGACGGATCCAACCTGCGCCGCGTCACCTGGGTGGGCGGCTACAACGACCAGGCGGCCTGGTGTCCCACCGGAAATCTCATCGCCTTCGCCCGACTGGCCGGGGAATTCCAGCTTCTGACCATCACGCCGCAGGGAAGCGACGAAAAATGGCTTGGCCAGGGCGAACAGCCCAAATGGTCCCCCGACGGACGCCATCTGGTCTACATCCGGCGAAACAACGGAAAATCGGACATCTGGGAGTGCGACGCGGACGGCACGAACGCCCGTCAGATCACCTATTTCGGCGACGCCTCTGAGCCGGCCTGGTCGCGTTGAACGATTCGGGGAACGCGAGGGAGGGTGTCCAATTTCCCGTCGAGCTTGTATTCTTCATGGCAAAGAATGGGTCGAATCGTCTCACCTGGTGGCGAGCGACCGTTCCAGGAGGAGAGAATCCATGAACCGCAGACACGCTCTTGCCTTGACCACTCTCAGTGCCGCGCTGCTGTTGAACGCATGCGCCAAGAAGGAGGTCGTCGCACCCCCGCCGCCGCCGCCCCCGCCGCCGCCGGCCGCCGTCGTCGCGCCTCCGCCCCCGCCGCCGCCCCCGGTGGACACGGCCGCAGAGCGCCGCGCACGCATCCAGGGTCTGATGAACGACGCGTTGAAGCCCATCTACTTCGACTTCAACGAATCCTCCATCAAGCCCGAGGGCAAGGACGTCCTCACCAAGGTGGGCGATCTCCTCAAGCAGTATCCCGAGGTGTCCGTCACCCTCGAGGGCAACTGCGACGAGCGCGGTTCCACCGAGTACAACCTGGCCCTGGGCAACCGCCGCGCGGATGCGGCGCAGAAGTGGCTCGAGACCTACGGCGTCCCGGCCGCCCAGCTCAAGACCATCTCCTACGGCAAGGAGAAGGCCACCCACGGCGACGATGACGCGACCTGGTCGAAGGATCGCCGCGACGACATCCCCGGAGAACTCCACTGATCTCCTTCCGCGGTGCTCTCCTCTGGGGCACCCTCCCGCTGATCTTCGGGGGGTGCGCCCAGATGGATCTTTTGCAATCCGAGGTGCAGGCGAACCGAGGGGAAACGGCGTTGGTGAGCCGCAAGATCGATTCGGCGCGGGCCGAGATCAAGTCGGTGAACCAGCGTCTCTCCGACGTCGGACTGAAGTCGGGCGACGAGGTCAGTCGGACCCGGGCCGACCTGCAGTCCGCCATCGGGCAGCTCACGGCGGAGATGCAGAAGATCCAGGCCCAACTGGAGAACAACCAGTTGCGGATGAACGAACTGAGCGTCCAGATCGGCAAACTGCGCTCCAGGCAGGGGGGGAAGGCCTCCGACACGGGGAAGGCCGCTTCCGGTGCGAGCCCGCTGGTGGCCGCGCTGCAGGCCGCGCAGGATGACTTCTCGCAGGGAAGGTACGATCTCGCCTACCGGGGATTCTCCGATGTGGCGGGCCGCGACTCCTCGGGGACCATCGCTCCGCAGGCCATACTCAGCATGGGGGAGTGCCGTTTCGCACAGTCCAATTGGGACGAGGCGCGCATGCTCTACCAGAAAGTGGTGCGGGAGTACCCCCAGGACCCGGCGCGTTGCGCGGCCTTCTTCAAGCTGGGCCTGACCTACGAGCACCAGGGTTCGATCCCGGATCGCGATGCCGCCTGGGCCAAGTTGCAGAAGACCTGCCCCGGATCCAACGAGGCTCAGCGAGCTTCGGACCTGCAGACGGTCAAGTGATTCGCGACAGTTGAAATCGAAGGCCCGGTCGGATCGCTCCGATCGGGCCTTTTCATTTCAGCGAGCTTGCCTTGTTCGTGTTGGAACCCTCGCGAGATCCCGCCATCCCGAGCCGCCTTACTTCCTCAGGAGAACGTAGACCGTGACCCCGGCGATGGCAGTGGTCAGCAGGAGGTTCAACCCGGAGATGACGTCCTTGGCGGTGGTGGGCTCGGGTGGGACCTTGAAAGGGACGATCACTTCCGAACCCGGATTGGGCCGGTCCGAGATGCCGATCTCGCGGGTTTGCACGGATCCGTCGGCGTAGCGCACGTAGACCTTGTCCACGTCGGAGCTGTCGGAAAAACCCCCCGCCTGCTCGACATACCATTTCCAATTCTTGCCCTCGCGCCAGACGATGTTGGAGGGACTGTTGACCCTCCCGCGCACGGCCACCGTCGCCGGGCGCATGGGGATGTAGATGGAATCCCCGCCCCGGAGAGGCAGGTCGTCGTACCCACCCCTGTCATGAATGGCCTTGGCGAAATCGATCTGGATGCGTCCGGTCATGCCATCCCCGCGGATCAATCGGGCTCCGGCCAGGTAGGCGTCCGGCTGCAAGCCGCCGACGCGCGTCCAAAGAGAGGACAAGTGCTCTCCGGTGCGAAGAAGCGCGTACCTCCCAGGTCGCCCGACCCAGCCACCGACCTGCACCATCTCCAAGGTGTCCGTCTTGGGATCGAAGGGGACCGCGACGTGGGACCTGGCCGTGATGGGGTGGTCCGAGGAGGCCACGGACAGGCTGGAATCCAAAGCCAGCACCTCCACACTGGATTCGGATTCGCCGGGGATCGGAGTTTCCAACCGGATGTGGGTCCAGTCGGCCCCCCACTGGAAACCACCCGCCTTGAGGATCAGGTCCTTGACGGTCATCCCCTCTTCCCGCCGGTAGAGGCCGGGCTTGTGCACCGCGCCGGAAATCCGCACCGAGTCCTTGTTGACGATCTGGGTGATGTCGTAGACCCACAGGCTGTCCTCGGCCACGACCTCCAGGGAGGCCGCGGTCTCCAAGGAGAAGCGCAACTGCTCTCGGGTGCCGTCGGTCAAGCGGCGGGAGAGAAGAACACGCCCCGTGTAGGCGTCCTGTGCCGGTCCTCCCGCCACCCGGAGAAAATCGGCCGCGCTCTTTCCCATGGAGATCGGGAAGATGCCCGGGAACCGGACCTGTCCACCCACGGCCACCGTCGCCGCCGACGGATCCTTGCCGTGCGCCACGAAGACGGTGTCGCCATCGAAGAGAGGTGCCGATGCGCCGGCGAGGATCTCCTTCGGCGTGGGCAGGGTGACGGCGTCCACGCGACCGTTCTGGAACACCCGCAGCGCCGTCATCGAGGTGTTGGCCGCTGTGGGGAGGAGCCCACCCGCGTAGTCCAGGAGATCCTTGGCGCCTTCGGCGCCCTTCAGCTCGTAGATGTCGGGACGGCCCACGTCGCCCTTGATCGCGACCAGAGGCCCATGGGGAGGGACGCGGACCACATCTCCATCCTGCAGGATGTCCCCCGCGGGTTCCTCTCCCCGGAAGAAATAGTCGTACAAGTCCACCTTCAGACGCCTCTTCCCCCGCACGATCTCCACCTCGCGCTCCGTTCCCAGTTGGGAAGGCCCCTTGGCCTGGTAGAGGGCGGCGAACACCGAGGTGTTCCCGGAGAGGAGGTATCCGCCCTGGCGAACGACATCGCCCACCACGAACACCCGGATCTGCTTGAGCTTCCCCAAGGTGAGGTCCATGTTCACCCGACCGGTACCCATGCCGGAGTAGATCCGCTGCAGGCGCTGGCGCAGGAGGGTGGTGGCGGAAGCCACCGTCTGGCCGTTCAACGAGACCACCCCGATGCCTTCGACGCTGGTCTGACCGTCCCGGTCCAATTCGAGCTGGTAGCGCGCTTCCTTCTGCCCCCAAAGCGTCAGGATCAGTTCGTCGCCGGGACCGAGCTGGTAGTCGGCGCCCACGGCGCCCACGTGGGATGCGAACATGCTGGGATCGGCGTGCTGGAACACGGACTCGCCGTAACGCTGCAATCTGTGGACTCGATCCAGGGAATCCGCGATGAACAAACGCCTGCGGTAGAACGGATCCTTGCGCGCGAGGGAATCCCGGGACGTCAGGGTGTCGAGCGAATCCGAAACCACATCCCCTTCGTGGGGAGAGACATCCCCCATCCTGTTGACGACATTCGAGGTGCCGTTGGGCGTGGTGGACACACCGGAAGCGGAGGGACGGATGCCGTTCTGCTGGGCCAGGGACTTCGCCTGATCGGGGGTCATCCCCTCGGGGAGAGTGAACCCCGAAGGCAGGTCCTGCGCGGCGGCGGTGCCCAACAGGATCGAAAGGAACCAGGTTGCGACGATGCGAGACGACATGAACGCCTTTCTCCGATGATGCCCCTCGCACTCCCGACAAGCCCGTGGAGTCCGAGGGGAAGAGGCGCCTAATCTAGATTACGTCGCTACCCATGTCGGACACCTTGGCACCCACCGAACTCGCGGCGAATCCCTCCGAAGACCGATCTCCGGACGAGACCCGGCACCAGGCCTTTCCCGAGTCGGCCGAGGAGGAATTGCACCTGGAGGACCCGTCGATCCCCAGGCCCGACGACGAATTCCTCCTGGAGGCCGTCCTCTTCGCCTCCACCGAACTGGTGACGCTCCGGCACCTGCGCGAACTCGTGGATCCGGCCTTGTCCCAGACCCGGGTCCAGAAACTGGTGGAGTCCATCAACGGCCGATTGCTTTCCGGGAACCACCCGTTCGAAGTGACCGCAGCGGCCGGCGGCTGGCGGCTTCGCACGCGGCCCGACTACCATCCGTGGTTGCGCGGCCTCTTCAAGGACGTCCAGAACCGCAGGCTCTCCCAGGCGGTCCTGGAAACCCTCGCCGTGGTGGCCTACAAGCAGCCCATAACCAAGGCCGAGATCGAGGCCGTGCGTGGCGTGAGCGCGGACGGCGCCTTGAAGAAGCTCCTGGAAAAGCGGCTTGTGACGGTTTCCGGACGCACCGACACGCCGGGTAGGCCCCTCACCTACGGCACCACCCGCGAATTCCTGGAGTATTTCGGGATCAGTCGGATTCCGGACGATCTGCCCCGTCTGGCCGAGTTCGAGGAGTTGGTCCAGTCCAGGGCCCTGCTTCCGCAGGTGGCGCCCGGCGGGCTGCTCCTCCAGTCCGATCAGACCGACGAATGAACCATTTCTCCGGGAAGGGAAGCTGGATCGACCTCACCCATCCCGTCCATGCCGGGATGCCCACCTGGGAAGACGCCGAGCCCGCCGTGATCCGCGCGCTGTGCGAGATCGGACCCGACTGTCCGGTGCGCGTGTCGCACCTCTCCATGGGCGTCCACACGGGTACGCATCTGGACGCCCCTGCCCACTACCTGGAGGGCGGGCGGATGGTGGAAGACCTTTCCCTGGACGACCTCGTCGGCCCGGCTTGGGTCGTGGACACCGGATCGGCCGGGATCGTGGACGCCTCCCTGCTGGATGGCATCGAAATCCCGACCGGGGCGGTGCGACTGCTGTTTCGCACCTCCAACACCTCGCGGAACTTGATGGAGAAATCCCGTTTCGATCGCTCCTACGTGGGATTGGACGATTCCGGCGCGCGATGGATCGCGAACCGTGGGATCCGCCTGGTGGGATTCGACTACCTCTCCGTCCAGGCCTTCGACGCCTCCGACGAGACCCATCGGATCCTGCTCCGCGAAGGGGTCGTCCTGGTGGAAGGCCTCGACTTGTCGCGCGTGGGCGGCGGCTGGCACGAATTCGTGTGTCTCCCGTTCCTGGGCAAGGGGCTGGAAGGGGCTCCCGTCCGCGCCGTTGCCCGCCCGCTGCCTTCCTAGTTCAACGGCAACCACCGCCCGAGCGACGGAAGGTCCAGGGACGCTGCGACCATCACCCAGGCCTCGACGATCTCGGTGAGGGCTCCCAGCGTTCCGCCCGTCATGCCGCCCAGAAGAGTGCGGATCCGGATGGTGAGCGCGACGAAAAGGACGATCCATCCGACGATCGCGACCACGGCGCGCTCCGGACCCAACTGCCAAAGCAGAGGAAGCGGAGCCAGGGCCACGACGATCCGCATCCAGACCCGACTCGGGCCGAACGCCGTCACCGCGATGCCCTCGCTCTTCGCGTAGGGGGAAAAGCAGGTGGCCAACACCTGGGTGCACCTGCCCAGGAGCGGCGCGCAAAAGAGCGCCGCGGCCGCCCTCTCCATGGGCAGGTTGTCCAGGGCCACCACTTTCGTGGCCAGCAGGGAGAACACGGCGGTCATCCCCAGGGGCCCGATGTGGGGCGTCGACAGGATCTCGTGCATGTGGGTGCGGGAACGCCAGGACAGGAGCGCTTCCGAGGTGTTCGCCAGCCCGTCGATGTGCATCCCCCCCGTGATCCAGGTCCAGGCCAGGACCGTGGCCAGGCCCGCGACGGCGCGCGGCGCGATCTGGAAGCTGCCCCACCAGACCAGGCAGAGGAACCCGCCGATGAACAACCCCACCACGGGAAACCAGAGCACCGCACGGCTCAGGTCGAACTGCCGCTTGCGCGGAGGCCGCAGGATCGTGAGGTAGGCCAGGGCGGTGGGAAGGCTCATCCCCTTCTCAGAGCCTCCACCGCTTGCTTGATCCGTTCCGCCTCCGACTTGCGGCACACCAGCGTGGCCTCCGGAGTGGAGACCACGATCAGATCGTCCACCCCGATGCAAACCACCTTGTGGCCGGATCGTTCGGTGACCACGATGTTCCGGGAGGAATCGATCGGAAGCAGATCGGCCTGGGTCCAGTTCCCCGCCCCGTCGCGGGGAAGCACCTGCTCCAGGGCGACCCAGCCACCCACGTCGTTCCATTCGAAATCGGCCACGGCGCACCGGACATCCCTGGCGTTTTCCATGACGCCGAAGTCGATGCTCACCTTGGGGAGCGGCTCGAAGGCCTGGCGCAAGGCTCCGTCGAAACCCGGAGTCCCCCAGGCCTGTGCGGCGCGCGCCATGGCCGCGTGGTGGTCGGGAAGCTGGGCGAGAAGCTCCTCCTGGATGTCCGACACCCTCCAGACGAACATGCCGGAATTCCAAAGGTGGCGCCCGGAGACCAGGAAGGCTTGGGCGGTGGGCAGGTCGGGCTTCTCCCGGAAGGCGACCAGTTTGTGGAAGGTCGCGCCTTTGCGCTCCCCGATCCTTTCGCCCACCTCCAGGTATCCGTAACCGGTGGCGGCGTTGCGCGGCTTGATCCCGAAGGTGTACAGACCGCCCTGGGCCGCCGCGGTTTCCGCGGTCGCCAGGAGGACCTCGAGGAATCGCGCGGCGGGCTCGATGGTGTGGTCGGCGGCGAGGATGGCGAGAACGGAACCGGGCCATTTCTTCTCCACCAGGGCCGCGGCCAGGGCGACGGCGCCCGAGGTGTCCCGGGGCATGGGCTCGCCGATGATGTTTTCCGGAGGCAGATCGGGAAGCTGTTCCCTGGCGAGGTCCGCGAATCGGGCGTTGGTCAATACGAGGATGCGCGTCGGATCGATGCCCTCGAGGCGATCCCGCGTGAGCTGCAGCATGGTGCGCGATCCGGTGAGATTCAGGAATTGCTTGGGCCGTTCTTCTCGACTCATGGGCCAGAATCGGGTACCCGACCCTCCCGCCATGATCGCCACCACCAGATTCTGTGCAATTTCCACGCGAGCGTTCCTTTGGGAGAAGCGATGGGGAAGCCTCCCAATGTACTCACCGCCCGATCGGGGGCGGCGTTGCGGTCGCCGGGCCTTTTCCGCACGACCCGTCCCGCTCTCCGGGGAACGGCCCCCGGGAAATGGAACCGTTTCTCCCGATTTTTATCGCCGAATGGTCCACCTGGGGCCAATCGTGTGGCATTTGCACGCGTTGGCTCCGAAATTGATTTCTTCTCCCACAAACCTGGCCGGGTGGCTCGGCCGACTAGCGAAGGAACCTCCCATGATTTCCACCATCCTCTCCTGCCTCCTGCCTCTGGCCTCCGGCGCCGACGCGAGTTTTTCCGTGCATTTGCAGGTGGCACCGGGAATCAGCGTCAACCTCCACTCTCCGGATTACTACGACCAGCGGGAGCGGGATCGCCAGGCGAGACTCGACAAGATCCAGGCCGACCGCGAGGATGAACGCAGACGCGAAGCCGCCCTCGAACGGGAGAAGCCGCGGGATCAGGGCGGCGTGTACATGTGGCGCGATACCCGCGAATCCCGCGATCGCCAACTCGAGGAGCTCCGCGAGCAGGACCGCCGCGACGAGGAGGCGCGTGCCGCCCAGGAGCGCCTCCTGCGCGAAGAGGAGGCCCGCGACGCGGCCGAACGCCGGTTGGCCGTCCAACACGAGCGCGAAGAACGGCTCCGGGAGCGGGGTCGTCACGAGGAAGACCAGCGATACCAGAGGGAGGACAACGTCCCCCGCGAAGACCTGGACCACGGGACGACTCGATCCATCGACGAATGAGCCGCTCCCCGATTAGGTACCTTGGTGACTGACGCCGGGATCGCTCCATCTCCGGTGTCGGAGTGACTCGGGAGTGCGTCCCATTCGATCCATCCGCCGTGGTGCCTGCGCGTTGGCCCTCCTGTGCTCGTGCCCTGCACTGGCCGCCCATCCCAAACGGCTCCGGGGCGTCGCGGAATACGAGCGCGGAGATTTCGCCCACGCCCGCTCCGATCTCCAGGCCGAGGCGGAGAGAGGCAGCGCCGACGCCCAGGCCTATCTCGGCTTCCTGTTCGACCTCGGACAAGGGGTGGGCCAGGATTTCGCCCAGGCGGTGATCTGGCTTCGCCGGGGAGCGGAGCAGGGAAACGCCTTGGCCCAGACGGGATTGGGTCAGATGTACCAGTCCGGACAGGGGGTGCCCCAGGATTTCGGGATGGCCGCGCACTGGTTCCGAAAGGCGGCGGAGCAGGGCGATGCCCACGCGCAGTTCCAGTTGGGGGAGATGTTCAGCGTGGGCGACGGCGTGTCCCTGGACCGTCGGGAGGCGGTCAAGTGGTACCTGCGAAGTGCGGCGCAGGGAAACGACCTCGCCGAGCTTCGTCTGGGATGGATCTACGACCTGGGCCTCGGAGTGGATCCGGATCCGTCCGAGGCGGCCAGATGGTACGGACTGGGCGCGAAGGCGAAAAATGCGGATGCCCAGTGCCGGCTCGGGCGGATGTTCGAGGAGGGGCGAGGCGTGCCTCGCGACCTGCACGCGGCCGTCTCGTGGTACCGGCGTGCGGCCGACCAGGGGAACACCGAGGCCCTCTGGCGCCTGGGGACCCTGTACCAGGATGGCGAGGGCGTCCCCGAGAACAGATCGGTGGCCATCGCGCTCTACCGGTTGTCGGCGGGGATGGACCAGGGCCATGGCTGGGCCCGTCCGCTGATGGACACCCTGTTCCGGCACCTGACCCTGCCCGAATTCGACGCGGGTCAGGATCTGGTCAACCGCATCGCCCGGGGAGGGGCGCCCCTCAGCGCCATGGTGGATGCGTTCCAATTCCAACAGGCCCTGGATTCCACGGTCTTCCCGGTCTACCGCAACCCCTGCGACTTCCTGCAATTCCCCTGAAGGGTCCCCGAACCGGGAACCCGGAGATCAGAGCAGCAGGAGCGTCGGATTCTCCAGGAGGTTCTTCACCGCCACCAGGTATCTCGCTCCGTCCGACCCGTCCACCGCGCGATGGTCGCCGGAGAGCGTGAGGGCCAGGACGTTCCCCACCGCGATGGCACCCTGCGCGTCGACGACGGGCTTCTTCAGGATGGCGCCCACGGCCAGGATCACGGCCTGCGGAGGATTGACGATCGCCTGGAAATGGCTCACCCCGAACATCCCGAGATTGGTGACCGTCAACGTCCCGCCGGTGAATTCCTCGGGCTTGAGTCCCTTCTCCTTGGCGCGACGACCCAGCTCCTTGGCCTCGGCGGCCAACTGCCGGAGCGGCTTGATGTCGGCATCGCGGATGGTGGGGGTGATCAGACCCGTGGGGAGCGACACCGCGAAGGCGAGGTGCACCGCGGAAAACCGGGTGATGGCTTCGTCGCCCCAGGCGCTGTTGACCTCGGGGACCTCCTTGGCCCCCAAGGCGGCGGCCTTGAGCACCAGATCGTTCACGGAGATCTTCAGGGAATCGCCGACGGCGGCCAAGCCCTTGTTCAGTCCCTCGCGGAAAGCCATGAGCGGACCGGCGTCCAGTTCGATGGTGGTGTAGAAGTGGGGGACGGTGGACTTGCTCTCGGCAAGCCGGCGCGCGATGGTCTTGCGCATGTTGGAAAGGGGGATCTTCTCGTCCGCGGCCCGCGTGGCGGAAACCGACACCTGCGACAATCCACCTTCCACGGCCGCCAGCGGGGCGCGTCGTCCCTTGCCATCCAGCGCGTCCTGGACGTCCTGGACGACGATGCGACCGCCGGGACCGGAGCCCTTCACCTGGTAGAGCGAAACGCCCTTCTCCGCCGCGAGCTTGCGGGCCAGCGGGGAGGCGCGCAGGCGCGAACCCAGGTCGCCTTCGGCACCGGCCGGGTCGGTGCCCTGCTCCTCGATGACGGCACCGCGCGCGGCGTTCTTGAATTCCGTGGCGACCACGGGCTGGGCCGGGGTGGTGGGGGCGGAGGGCTGGGAGGGACCAGGGGACGGCGCGCGCTTCTCGTGGTGCGCCTTCTCCGCGGTCTCCGCCTTGACGATGGCGGCCTGGACCGAGGTGTCCGCGGCGGCCTGGGCCAGAAGGGAAGAAATGTCTTCTCCGGGCTTTCCCACGATGCAGATGGGACCGCCCACGGGCACCACGCCGCCTGCGGCCACGGTCTGCTTCAGGATCACGCCTTCCTCGAAGCATTCGACTTCCTGGGTCGCCTTGTCGGTCTCGATCTCGGCGACCAGGTCGCCGTTCTTCACCTTGTCGCCCTCCTTCTTGAG
>Ga0209415_10016912_pt1 | contig 11658 bp, 10 predicted proteins | sample PeaSoiSIISIP2007_FD_187696 | JGI IMG/M metagenome (GOLD analysis project Ga0209415, IMG submission 187696) | Peat soil microbial communities from Weissenstadt, Germany - SII-SIP-2007 (SPAdes) (version 2) | ecosystem: Environmental > Terrestrial > Soil > Wetlands > Peat | place: Germany... | reverse complement strand
GGTCCCGACGGCGGCGTGCACGCGATCGACGTGACGAACGCGTCGCGCACCCACCTGATGAACCTCACGACGCGCGCGTGGGACCCGGAGCTCCTGGGGTTGTTCGGGATCCCGGCAGCGATGCTGCCCGAGATCCGTCTCAGCAGCGAGCGGTACGGCGACACGCGTGCCGACGGCCCCATCGGTGCTGCGGTGCCGGTGTGCGGAGATCTTGGGGACCAGCAGGCGGCGCTGGTCGGCCAGGCGTGCCGGCGGCCTGGCGACGCGAAGAACACCTACGGCACCGGGTGCTTCCTCCTCCAGCACGTCGGCGACGCGCCCGTCCCAAGCCGGAGCGGGCTGCTGTCGACCGCGGCGTACGCGCTGCCTCACCAAACCGCGTACGCCCTCGAAGGGTCCATCGCCGTCGCCGGCTCCGCGGTGCAGTGGCTCCGCGACAACCTCGGGCTGATCGGGAGCGCCGCGGAGACCGCCGAGATCGCGGCGTCCGTTGCGGACGCCGGCGGCGTCTACTTCGTGCCGGCGTTCTCGGGGCTGTTCGCGCCGCACTGGGACATGCGTGCCCGCGGGGTGATCGTCGGCCTGACCCGGTACGTCACCCGCGCCCACCTCGTCCGCGCTACGCTCGAGGCGATCTGCTATCAGACGCGCGAGGTGGTCGAGGCGATGGCGACCGACGCGGGCGTTCCGCTGTCGAGCCTGCGGGTGGACGGCGGCGCGTCCCGAAACGACGTCCTCATGCAGCTGCAGGCCGATATCCTGGGGGTGCCGGTCGTCCGCCCGACCGTCAGTGAGACGACCGCGCTCGGCGCGGCCTACGTCGCGGGGCTGGCCGCCGGGGTCTGGGAATCGCTCGACGCGGTCGCCGAGCAGTGGGCCGTGGACCGCACGTTTGAGCCGCAGTGGACGCCCGACCGGCGCGAGCGCGCCTATGCGGGCTGGACGCGCGCGGTGGAACGCGCGCGGGGCTGGCTCGAGGCCCCATGAGCGTGCCCGCCCCGGACCTCCCGCCGACCGCGGCACGCCCGCGCCGGCGCGGCTGGACCGGCGTGGGTCTGCGACACACAGGCGCCCCGCGCGACCGCGGGGCGCGCAAAGGGGGATGCCGGTGATCCGCTCCGTCAATCCGTTCGCACGGCCCGGTGCCTGGTACCGCGCGATGTTCCACTGCCACACGACGAACTCCGACGGCGGCCGCTCGGTCGAGGCCGCGGTCGCCTGGTACGGCGACCGCGGCTACGACGTGCTCGCGATCACCGACCACAACCAGTTGACGCGGGCCACGCCCCCTGCCGGCGGCGGTCTGCTGCTCGTGCCCGGGACCGAAGTCGACGCGGGGCGCGCCCGCAACGGCGAGCCGTACCATATCCTGGGCCTCGGCCTCGCCGAGATGATCGAGTTGCCGCGCGATCTTCCGTCCCGTCACCAGCTGTCCGCGCAGACGGTGATCGACCGGCTGCGCCGCGCGGGCGCCGTCGTGTTCGTGGCGCACCCGTACTGGAGCGGTCTCGTCGTGGACGATCTCCTCGCGCTCGACGGGATCGCCGGGCTCGAGGTCTACAACACGAACGTGGACGTGGACGTCGCCAAAGGCGACGGGAGCGTCCACTGGGACGACGGCCTGTGCGCGCGGAAGCCGCTGTTCGCGCTCGCCAACGACGACACGCACTGGCGGATGGGCGACGCGGGTCGGGCGTGGACGATGGTGCGGGCCGAGTCACGGTCCCAAGACGCCGTGGTGCGCGCCCTTGAGGACGGCGCGTTCTACGCGTCCACCGGCGCCGCGCTCGAGGACGTGGCGTTCGACGGCGAGACGGCCTCGGTTCGCGTCGCCCCGCCGGGTGCCCGGGAGATCCGGTTCATGGCGGACGGCCGGTGGGGACAGCGGGTCACCGCCGACGGCGCCGCGCTGTCCGGGGCGACGTTTACCCTCCGCGGCCGGGAGCGGTATCTGCGCATCGAGGTCGTGGGCCCAGACGGCGGGCGCGCCTGGACGAATCCGCTGTTCGTGGAGCGGTAGGCGCCCGGGTCGGGGCGCGATCAGTCTTCCCGCAGGAACTCCAGGACCAACTCGTTCACGCGGTCCGGCACGTCATTCTGCAGCCAGTGGCTGGCGTCGGGAACATGGACCAGACGGACGTGCTGTCCCCACCGCTCGTAGCCCTCGGCGAGGTGCGGCCCAAGGTAGCGGTCGCGGTCCGCCCAGATCACCAGCGTGGGGGGCTCCACCGGCCGCGCCGCGACCTCCTCGTGCAGGCCGTAGCGCAGCGCGGCCCGGTAGTAGTTGATCGCCGCGGTGACCGCGCCGGGCTGGCCGAGGGCGCCCCGGTAGCGCGCGATGTCGTCGTGCGTGAACGCGCCGGGGTGCACCGGGTCGTGGTGCAGCGTGCGGACGAGCGAGGCGAAGTTGCGGCGGCGGAACACCGCCTCCGGCAGCCATGGAAGCTGGAAGAAGAACACGTACCAGGACCGGCGCAGTTGGGAGGGGTCGGTCATCGCCCGCCTGAACGCGATCGGGTGAGGCGCCGCGAGCGCGACGAGGCGTTTGACGAGATCCGGGTACCGCATCGCGACCTGCCAGGCCACGCTGGCGCCCCAGTCGTGGCCGACGACGACGGCGGCCGCAACACCGGCGTGACGGATCAGGGCGGCCACGTCGCCGGCGAGCACGTCGGTCCGGTACGGCGCGATGCCGCGGGGTTTCTCCGAAATGTTGTAGCCGCGCATGTCCGGGGCGATGACACGGTATCCGGCGGCGGTGAGGACCGGGATCTGCCGCCGCCAGGAGTACCAGAACTCGGGGAACCCGTGCAACAACACCACGAGCGGCCCGGACCCCGCTTCGACGTAGTGCAGGCGCACGCCGTTCACGACGGCGTCGTGGTGCGTCCACTCCTCCGGCGCGGCACGCTCGGGGGCCACGGCGTCTCCTACCGGTGTCGTTTCGCCAGGTAGGCGCGGAGTCCGGCCTCGCCGCGCGGCGTCGTCCAATAGTGGTTCCACGCGAACACCGGCTTCAGCAGCGGCGAGAGCAAGCGGATGAAGGGTTTCTCCGCCGCAACCGTCTCCACGATGTCGACACGCGTACCGGCGCCCTCGGCGGACAGCGTCGCCCGCCACACGCCGTCGAGGTCGCCGCGGGTCCGCACCTCCACGACCTTCCCCGGCTCGAGCACGGTCGCTTCGAGCGTCATGTGCAGGACGTACGGAAGGAATCCCCGCGCCTTGACGCGCGCCCGTCCTCCGACGCGGGGGGCGCCCGATCCGTCTTCGGGCGTCGCCTCGAGGTACACGCCGGTCCACCACTCCGGGAGGAGACGCGCGTCCGAGAGGACGTCGTAGACCTGTTGGGGTGAGAACTCCGGTACCGTCCAGCGCTCGACGAAGCGATACGCGTTTGCAGGCATCGGCTCTCCTTTCGGGCACGTGCCACGTCCGAGCGCACGACCGTCCCTTTCCGTGTGGCGCTGTGGACACAGGGTTCGCCCGGGAGCGACGGGGTCCTGCCGGGTCCGGTACGAGGAGACGCACGGTGATGGGACGAAGCGGTTGGGCGTCGTTCGCGCGCCCGCGGGCGGCGTCCGCCGATGCGCTGCGTGAGGTGAGTCCGAGATGACCGGGGAGATCCCGCACCCGTCCGTCGATCTGGAACGTCGGCTCGCGCGCTATCCCCTCCTCGACGCGCTGATCGAGCGACGCTCGCGTCGATTCGGCAAGGGCTTCACCCTGAACGGCGGCCCGCTGGCGTACGCCAGCCGACACCGCCCTCAGCCCCTGACCGTCGCCGAAGAAGCGGCGCTCGCGTTTGCGGCCTGCGGGGTCACCGGTCACGCGCTGGCCGAGCTTCCGTACGAGAGCGGGACCCTGCCGGAGGCGGGCGGGGGCAACATCATCACACACTTCGTTGCCCGTACCGTCGCCAGCGGTGATGGGATGCACACGGTCACCGTCTTCGTCCTGAACGACGAAGGGGCTTGGATGCTCAGGCGACCCCAGGACTACCCGCGCGCCGAGATCGCCGCCCTGGCCGAGGCCGCCCGTGCCCACCGGCTTGTGGATCTGTACGAGGGGAGCCGGGTGCGCCTTTCCGACGTGCGGCTGGACATGCCCCGCACGCCGCCGTTCGTGCCAACGGTCAACAAGTGGTGGGCCAACCTGCCGGGCTCGACCTACTTCGTGCCGGTCAACGAGATGAGCGCGCTCTACATCAACATTCTCCTGTCGGCGTTCGGGGACGAGCTCGCCTACTTCGTGCTCGACGAGCGGCACCGCTTCCAGCCGGCGGGCATCGCCAAGTTTGCGCGCTCGCGCGGCGGTCACCTGCACGACGCGCCCGCGGCGGGCCGGGTCGCGACGGTGGGGTCGCTCGAGACGTGGTTGTGCGAGTTCGCGGCGATCGAGCAGGGCGGCATCCTGCAGAACCTGGCGCTGATGACCCAGGCGCTGGGCCTCGGCGGTGCGCCGCACTTCGCCGCCCACCCGTTCATCTGGTTCCAGACCCTTGGGGTCCGGATGGACGCGATTCCCTTCTCGCGCACCATCGCCGCCGGGCCGGTGACGACGCGGGTGTTGCGCGCCCTGCGGCGGGACCTGCCCGTGCCGATCGCGGTGGGCCTGGAACGGGCCGGCGACGTGCTCCTCAAGGCCTACTGCCCGCCGTACTACCGCACGATGGAAGAGGCCGTCCTGGCGTTCGTGGACTACAAGTACGCCCAAGGCACCGGGACCTTCCGCGACGGCGGCGCCGCGACGGGCTGGCGCGACGGGGCGGCGGTGCAAGCCGGGATCCCCCGGTACTCCGACGCGGCGATCGCCGCGACGATCGCCTACTGCGAGTACGTCCACTCACGCTACGGGCGGTTCCCGGCCGGCAGCGGTCCGTTCCGCACCGTGCTCGCCCATCAGGCCCACCACCTCGACCCGGAGTTCTACGAGGCGTTCTACCGCCCGGACGCGCTGAGTCCCACGCAGCGGGAACACCGGGACGCGTGAGGGGAGGCGCGCGGCTCGTTGCGCCGAGCCTGGAGTCTACGCGTTGGGGTGCGGTCCGGAGCGCGCCGTGTCCTCGAGGGCGCGGACGAACCTCGCCGTGATCGCCTCGGGCATCGTGATCGCGCGGCCGACGACGACCGCCCACGCGCCCGCGCGGAGGGCCGCCCCGGCGTCCTCCGGCGTCGTGACGCGCCCCTCGACGACCACGGGCACCGCGACCGCGCCGACGAGCTCCCGGACGAGGTCGAGGTCCGGACCGGCGAGCTGACGGCTGTGCGGCGTGTACCCGGCCATCGTGGTCGCGACGAGGTCCGCGCCGGCCGCGGCGGCCGCGATACCCTCCTCGACTGTGGAGACATCCGCCATCACCGGGATTCCGCACGCGCCGTGCACCCGGGCGATCAGCGGGCCGAGCGGGTCGGCGCCGGCGGCGCCGTCGCGCTCCCGCGTTGCCTGGATCGCCACGATGTCCGCGCCCGCGTGCGCGACTGCCCGCGCCTCCGCGAACGTTGGCGTGATGTAGATCGGGGACTCGCCGTGCATCTTGTAGATCCCGATGATGGGCACGGAGACCGCGCGGCGGACCGCCGCGACATCGTCGGGGCCGTCGATCCGGACGCCGGCGGCCCCGCCGCGTTCGGCGCACTGCGCGAGCGCGGCGATGATGCCCGAATCGCGCAGCGGGCTCCCCTCGAGCGCCTGGCAGGAGACGATCAGGTGACCGCGCAGGCGGTGTACGCTCTCGGATCTCAGCGGCGGCACGGCACGCACCTCACGGCGTCGGGGTGGCGGGACGGACCGGCTTCATCTCCCACGTCGCGGCGAGGAGTGCGAGCCGTTCGGCGGTGAGCGGCATCCCGGCCGAGCGGAGCGCGAGGAGCAGCGCGCCAGCCGCGGGCTCGTAGCGCGGCGGGACGAGCCTTGCCCCGGGCGCACGGGCGTCGAGCGCCCGCCGCAGCGGACCGAGGAGAACCCGCCCGGCGTTGAACACACCGCCGACCGGGGCGACCGCCGTGACGCCGTCGGGCCACGCGAGCCGGTGCACCACCGCGGCGGCCAGATCGGCGAGCGCGCTGGCCGCACGCTCGACCAGGCCCAGCGCCACCGCGTCTCCCCGCTCCGCCGCCGACGTCACGACCCGCGCGAGCCGCCCGATCTGCGGCCGATCGACGCGGCCCTCGTAAAACGCGACGGTCAGCGCCTCGACGCTCATCCCGGCCGCGGTCGGGATCCGGTCCAGCAGGATCGTCTGCGGGCCGCTGCCGTCCCGAGCCAGCAGGGCGGCGTGGACGCCGCCGCGGCCCAGCGCGAAGCCGCTCCCGTCGTCGCCGAAGATGTAGCCCCACCCGCCAGCCCGGGCCCGGCGGCCGCCGGGGTCCTCGCCGACCGCGATCGAACCGGTGCCGGCGATCACCATGACGCCAGGCTTGCAGGCGAGCGCGCCGGCGAGCGCCACCCAGGCGTCGCTGTCGATCTCGATCGTGTGGGCCCGGACGATCCCCGCGATCGCCTCCGCGAACGCGCGAGACTGCTCCGTGTCGGCGTTGATGCCGGTCATGCCGAAGTGGGCGGCGCGGAAGTCGACCGCGCCGAGGCCGGCGGCGCGGAGCATTTCCTCCACCGCGGCGCTGACCGCGCCGCGCGCGCGCGCGCGTCCTCCCGGGGCGAGGACGTGGTTGCTGGGGCCGCCGCGGCCGACGCCGAGGACCGCGCCATCGCCGCTGCACACGGCGCACATCGTGGTCGTGGCGCCGCCGTCGACGCCGAGGAAGTAATCCATGCGCATTGTCGCAGTTCGCGGGGGCGCGCGGCCGGTCCTCCCGCGTGCCGCGGATCGTTCATCCGGGTTCGTGCGTCTGTCTAGAGGGGACCCATGCGAGCGGACGGTCGCGCCTGCGTCACCGAACGTCCTTGCAACCCCGAGACACCGACGGCGAAGACTCGCGCGACCGAGGCGCGGCGGTCCCGCGTCGCGACGCGACACCCCGCGGGCAACGCCCCGCTCCTACGGACACGCTCCCACTTTTTGCTGCGCGATCACGTCCCCGGTGGCGAGCACCACGGTAACCTTCACCGCGAACGGGTTCGCTGGCGTGCCGCTGTCGAAACAGATCAACTCCACGCTCGCCGGATTCCCGCACCCAGGGTTCAACTTGAAGTTCCCTGGCGGGTAAAAGAAGCTCATGTAACAGCCGCTCACGACATTCAGTTGCGAGGGGATCGAGTGCTGGAACACGAGCGATGTCCCCGATCCAGGGGGGTCCCGGTAGATCGCCCACCGCTGGGTGGCGGTGCCCAGGTCGCTTGGGTACAGCATGATTTGGATCGGCACGTTCTCGTCCATCGCGAGCGTCTGCGCTTCGCGGAAGTCGTTGACCGCTTGCATGGCCTCCGTGCGCACCGTCGCGTTCGTATCGTAGTTCCCGAGCGCCGGCATCAGCAGGAGAACCAGGATCGAGAGGACAATCGCGGCCACGACCACCTCCGTGACCGTGTGGCCGGCCTCGTGCGAGGTGATTGTCCGCACCCACCTAGGCCTTTCAGTGCCCATGGTCGATCCCCCCTATGAAGTACTCTACGTACCTCGGATGCCGGGGACAATGAGCTCTTCGGGTTCGTCCGGCCGGATCCGCCGCTGGTACCAAAGGACGTTGCGGCGGGGGATGGTGCCGCTCGCGCCGGGACGTCCACATCGCGGCGGAGTCGGGGCCTCCGGTGCTCCGCAACGTCTGCACACCCTCTGAATCGACGCGGCGCGGCTCGGCCGTCTCGCCGGCGCGGTCGGGGAAGGACCCGGGGCGGGGATGCGCGGAGACGCAGCGCGCGGCGCCCGGACACCGCGGGGCGGGCATCGTGTCGGCCGGTGCGGGACGGTCGTGGGACCAGGCGAACGAGGTGCGGTTACAGCAGGGCTGCGGCGACCCCCGCGGCGATGCGGGGTCTCAGCGCCAGGATCTCGATCCGGTCGCGTCCGAGGTGCACCGCGTTGGCGAGGAGGACGATCGCGAGGTCGTGCTCGGGGTCCACGACCATCGCCGTGCCCGTGAAGCCGGTGTGCCCGTACGCGCGGGGCGAGAGGCAGGCTCCCCACCACGCCTGGGAGCCCGCGAGGGCCCACCCCAAGCCGCGCGACGCGGGCGCCGGGCCCTGTGGCGCCGTCGCCTCCGAGACGAGCGCCGGGGTGAGCACCGGTCCCGCAGGGCCGCGGCCGTCCGCGAGCCACATGCGGGCGTACGCGATGAGGTCGTCGGCGGTCCCGAACAACCCCGCGTGGCCCGACACCCCGCCCATCGCCCAGGCGTTGCTGTCGTGCACCTCACCCCAGATCAGCGTCATTCGCCACGTATGCCGCCGGCCCGCCGCGCCGGCCATCTCCTGTTCGATCACCGTGCCGTCCTCGGTCGGCGCGATGCGGTCCCTCAGCGCGGGCGCCGGCCGGTAGTCCGTGTCCGCCATGCCGAGCGGCGCGAACACGCCCGCGCGCGCGGCGGCGTCGAGCGGCGCACCGCGCGCCCTGCGGGCGACCTCGCCCAGCAGGATGAAGCCGAGGTCGCTGTACTCGACCTGCGTGCCCGGCCGCGCCGTGAGGGGCGCGGTCGCCGCCCGTTGCACGATCGCGTCGGAGCCGGCCGCCTCGAGGTAGAAGGGGGTCCAGGCCGGCAGCCCCGACGTGTGCGAGAGCAGATGTCGGAGGGTGATGCCCGTGTGCGGCGACTCCGGGACGTGCCGGGGAAGCGGATCATCGAGGTCGAGCCGGCCGTCCGCGGCGCACTGCAGGATCACGGGGGTCGTGGCCACGACCTTCGTCAGGGACGCGAGGTCGTAGATGGTCGCAGGCGTCGCGGCTCGCCGCGACGGGCGGTCGGCCGCGCGCCCCGCGGCGTGGCGGAGCACGACCTCGCCGCGGAAGACCACCGCCAGTACCGCGCCGGGAAAGGCGCGACCGACGCCGTCCTCGAGCAATCCGAGGACGGGCGCGAACGCGGCCGGGTGCACGGTCATTGGGTCACCGCGCGGGCGGCCACGTCCACTTGCCGAGGATCGCCGGGTGACGGGCTCCCGTTACCCGCGGGAGGTTGCCGGGAATTTCCATGACCGTCGCGTGCCCGAGCAGGGCGAACGCGACCGCCTCTTTCGCGTCCCCGGGCACGCCGAACTCGTCGATGCGATGCACGCGGATCGGCGCGATTGCGTGCTCGAGGCGGCGCATCAGCACGGGGTTGTGGACGCCGCCGCCGGCCGCAACGAGGTCGAGGACGGCGAGGTGGGGCAGCACGAACCGGGCGATGTTCAAGGCGACGGCGTCGGCCGCGAACGCGGTCGCCGTCGCGATGAGATCATCGGCGGGAAGCCGCCCCCAGCGCGCCAGCAGCGCCTCGAGGAACGGACGGCCGAACTGCTCGTGGCCGGCCGTCTTCGGCGGGGGCGCGTTCACGAACGGATGGTCGAGCAGCGCGCGCAGCAGCTCCTCGTTCACCGCGCCTCGGGCCGCCCGGGCGCCGTCCCGGTCGAATCCTTCCGTGCCCCCGGAGAACTGCCGGACCAGGCCGTCGATCACCATGTTCGCGGGGCCGCAGTCGAACGCGTAGACGTCGTCCCGCGGGGCGCCGGGCGGCAGGACGGTCACGTTCGAGATGCCGCCGAGGTTCAGCGCGATCCGGCCGTGCGCCGCGGCGAGCAGCACCATGTCGGCGTACGGGACGAATGGAGCCGCCTGTCCCCCCGCGGCGATGTCGCTCGCGCGGAAGTCGGCGATCACCGGCCGGCCGGTGCGTTCGGCGATCACCGCGGCCTCCGCGAGTTGCATCGTGGCCGCCCGGCTCCAGGGATCCGACGCGTCCGGGACGCCGACGTGGGCGACGGTCTGCCCGTGGGAGGCGATCAGGTCCACGTCCGACAGCGTACGCTTGGCCGCCCGTGCAACGGCGACCGCGGCATCGGCAAACAGCTCGCCGAGCAGGTAGTGGAGCGACGCGATCTGCTGGGTCGTGGCCGGCTGGGTGAACACGTCCATGACGCGCCGGCGAACTTCGGCCGGATAGGGCACCGTCGCGTGCGCGACGACGCGCACGCGCGGCCCAGCGGGCGCCGCGGCTCGGCCGCGCCGCGCCCGCCCCGGTCCCTCCGCGATCTCCACGAGGGCTGCCGCGATGCCGTCTGCGGACGTCCCCGAGATCAGGCCGATGATCTGCTTGACGGCCTTCGCACGGATGGCGGCGATGGGGTCACCGGACGGGCGCGGGCGCAGCAACCCGTCGCCACCGGACCCCACGATGTGTGCGGACCGCCGCGGGCGGCTCGTGCCGCGGCCCGCACGTCTGCGCGCTCCCGCACGAGGTCGCGCGGGGCGCGTCCCCTTGCGTACCGGGCGCCGCGCGCTCATCGTGCCGCCCCCGCGAGCGCGTTCCGAACGCTCCCGGTCTGCGCCAGCCGGCGCTGCGCGTCCTCCGGACTGGCGCCGCTGGCGAGCATCACGATCGCGACGGGCACCCGTCCGTCCGCCCGCGCCAGGGCGTCTCGGGCGTCCGCCTCGCCCGCCCCGGTCGCGGCCGCGACGATCGCGACCGCCCGGCGCCGCAGCTTCTCATTGGTGGTCTGTACGTCCACCATCAGATTGCCGTAGACCTTGCCGAGCTGCACCATCGCCAGCGTGCTCAGCATGTTCAGCACGAGCTTCTGCGCCGTTCCGGCCTTGAGGCGCGTGCTGCCCGCGACGACCTCGGGGCCGGGGACCGGGACGATGGCCAGGTCGCACGCGGCCTCGAGGGACGACTGGGGAGAGCACGCGACCGCGACCGTGACCGCGCCCCGCTCGCGTGCCCGCCGGACCGCCCCGAGCGCGAACGGCGTCTCCCCGCTGGCCGCCACGCCGACGACCACGTCTGCGGCACCGACGCTGCGGAGATCCATCTCGCGCGCCCCCGCCTGTGGGTCGTCCTCCGCGCCCTCGACCGACTGCAGCAGCGCGGCGGGGCCTCCCGCGATCACGGCCTGCACCTGCTCGGGGGGCGTCCCGAACGTCGGCGGGCACTCGGCCGCGTCGAGGGCCGCGAGGCGCCCGCTGGTGCCCGCGCCGACGTAGATCAGCCGTCCCCCGCGGCGCAGCGCGTCCGCGATCCTCGTCACGGCCGCGGCCACCTGCGGGAGCGTGGCCGCCACCGCCTCCGGGACGCGCCGGTCTTCTTCGTTCATCATCCGCGCCTGGTCCAGCACCGGGAGCCGGTCAAGCTCCCGCGTGCGGTCGTTGATCGCCTCGGTGAGCGGTTCGCGTGTCGGGGACATCACGAGATCCTCCTGGGCCGTGCGCGGTGTGGTGCGGGATGGGCCGAAGACGCCGCCGGGTCACAGCCGGAGCCGCGGGTCGAGAACGTCCCGCAGGCCGTCTCCCAGCAGGTTGAACCCGAGCACGATGAGGGAGATCGCGACGCCGGGGTACACGGCGGTCCACGGCGCCGTCGTCATGAACTGGCGCGACTCCGCGAGCATGTTCCCCCACGACGGGGTCGGCGGCTGCGTGCCGAGGCCGAGGAAGCTCAACGCCGACTCGGTGAGGATCGCGAACGATAGGCTCAGCGACGTCTGCACGATGAGCGGCGCCGAGATGTTGGGGAGGATGTGGCGGGTCAGGATCCGCGCCGTGGCGGCCCCCTCCGCCCGGGCCGCCTC
>Ga0209415_10016911_pt1 | contig 11659 bp, 14 predicted proteins | sample PeaSoiSIISIP2007_FD_187696 | JGI IMG/M metagenome (GOLD analysis project Ga0209415, IMG submission 187696) | Peat soil microbial communities from Weissenstadt, Germany - SII-SIP-2007 (SPAdes) (version 2) | ecosystem: Environmental > Terrestrial > Soil > Wetlands > Peat | place: Germany... | reverse complement strand
CGACGGCGGGGTTGTTGGTGCTTAGGCCAGTGTTCATGCCGGGCATGGCTCTATCTCCCTTGACCCAGTCCTATCAGGCCAGCGCTGGTGATGCACGAGGCCATTGCTTTGCGGCACGTCGAGGAGGTAGCTACATTGCTCACTGACGCGTACTTTCGGTCTGGGGGAGTGAGTGGCGATGCCGTACAAGGTGATTGTCGTCGGCACAGATGGTTCGGAACGAGCAACGGTGGCTGTCAACGCGGCGTTTGCCTTGGCGAGGATGGCCGGCGCAACGCTGCACGCGGTTCATGCCGTTCACCCGGCCGTCGCGGAGGGGTTCCATGACGCGGTTGCGACTCAGGTCGAAATCGACAGGTTACGCCAGGGAGTTGGGGCCATCAGGGAGCAGGCTATCGCCGAGGCCGAGCGGCTGGGTGTGCCCATTGAGTTCCACAATCCCGGTAGTAATGACGCGGCAGAAGCGCTTATCAAGGTCGCCGAGGAGGTCAGCGCCGACCTCGTCGTGGTAGGCAACCGCGGAATGAGCGGCGTTACGCGCTTCGTGCTCGGAAGTGTTCCCAACAAGGTGGCCCACCACTGCCCCTGTAGCGTGCTGATCGTCAACACCGAACCTGGCTGAGGTGCTCCCCGGGAAGCGTGGCCGGTCTGGGCACGAACCACTTCTCCACCGTCGCGACGCAGGTCTACGACGCAAAATAACGGGATCAGCGCTCGACGAAGCCGTACACCTGGTTGTTCGAGGTGGCCAGCAGGTGACCGTCTCCAAACGACGGGGTCGGGAAGTCGGTGGCGGCTCCGTTGATCGAGAACTGCTCGACTGCCTTGCCACTGCGCGGGCTGAGGGCGAACAGGTTCCCGTGTGAGATGGTCCACACGAGCCCTCCTGCCAGGATCGGCGGCCCGCCGGCACCTGTCGGGGTCTGCCACAGTACCCTCAGCTTCAGCGTCTTGGCGTCCGTGGCGACCGCCATCACGCCGTTCTCGCAAGGCAGGTACACGGTGCTGCCAGAGAAGGCAACACCTCCGTCAAAGTCGTTGCCGCAGATGTGGGCCTGCTCGTCAACCTGTCCGCCGATGCCGCCGAGCCGCGGGGCGCGCAGGAGGTACGCGGTCTGCGACTTGCCCGCTTGCACGACGAGGCCGTTCGGCAGGACGGCAGGGACCGATGACCCCAGGTCGAAGTCGTTGGCGTTGTCGTTGTACCAGTCCGATGGCGCGAAGAACTGCAGCAGCTTCAGCGACGGCGAAAGCTCGAGGACGGAGTCGCTGTCGTCGTAAGGGCCACGCGAGTGCACCGAGCCGTTGCCGGCCGCCACCCAGACGTCTCCCTCAGCGTTCAGCACGGGAGCCGCGCCGCCCATCCAGATGGCGCCCTGGGAGTCGCCGGCTGGCGCGTCCACCTCGAAGAAGTGGGCTTGGCCCCCGCTCACCGGTACCGCTTCAACCCAGCCGTGGTAGCTGGAGCAGTCGCCGTAGTTCCCTCCGAACCCGAAGACCACCTCATCGCCGCCCAGCGTCAGCGAGGCGCGCTGGAGGATGGCGGCGGTGTCGGCACCCGGCGGGTCCACGTGCTCTTTGACCATGATGGCCCCGCTTGCGGTACTGAGCCCGAAGAACTCGTGCCGGGCCCGGCCGTTCACGAGCTCGTCGGCCACGACGAAGATCTCGCCCCGGGCTGTGTCGATCACAGGTGTCGAGGTAATCCCAACCTTCGGCCCGATGTTGCCGCAAGGCAGGTCTCCGGAGGGGACGGGAGTGGCGAGGTGCCGGCTCCACACAACGTGCCCGTTCGAGACCGAGAGCGCGTAGACCGTGTCGTTCTCGGTGGCGACGTACACCGCTTGGTCCCAGACGAGGGGTTCGCCGTACAGGTTCCCGTCGAGCGCGGGCGACGTCCAGGCTTGGCGGACCGAGGAGAGCTTGAGCCCCGCCGGTGCAGCGCCGGAGCCGCCGAGGTCGGCGTGGTACACGGTCCAGTTGGAGCCCGCCCCGGGTGCAGTACTGGCGCCTCCGCTGTCGGCCACGACGTGTTCAGCTGACATCGCTGGCGGGCCGGCCGACACGGTCCTTGCCGCCGCGGCCCCTCCGGCGGAGAACCCGGCGAGCACGACGAGGCTCGAGATGCCCATGACGAGCTGCCTGCCGGACCGCTTCGGACGCAGTCCTGTCGATCGCTTCGACGTGTCGGAACTCACGCTCAAGTCTGCCCCGCGCGCGTCGCGTAGGCGTAGCACTCCCCGGCCACTGCCGAGCTGTGATGGGCGCCCCGCGCTGGGGCGTTCGACCGCTGCGACGGCGCCGGGCACGGTCTCTGTCCTGGTCTACTTGGCGGGACGGACGCCGACTTCCTCCAGGTGGGCCAGCATGTCGGCCGCGTCGTCGTAAACGCGGTACGCGCCAGCGGCTTGGAGCTCGGCTCGCCCGTAGCCGCCTGACAGCACGCCCACTCCGAGCGACCCCGCCCGCTGCGCGGCCAACAGGTCCCAAATGCTGTCGCCGACTACGAAGCTGTGCTGCGGCTCGACGCCCAACAGGTCGGCAGCAGCCAGGAACAGGTCGGGGTCCGGCTTGGCCCGTTCAACAAGGTCGCGTGTGACCACGACCGTTCCCTCCGGCAGGCCAAGCAGCTCCAACGCTGACGACGCAGTAACGCGCTTGCCGCTGGTGGCGATCGCGAACGGCACCCCATGGTCGCGCAGGCTTCGGAGCAGTTCGGTAGCTCCTGGCAGAGCGACGACCCCCGCTGCCCGTCGCAGGTAGAACTCCGCGTGGAGAGACGACAACCGTTCAAGGGTTTCGGCGTCGAGTAGCAGCCCCGTCTCGCGCTGTAGAGCGTCGAGGAACAATCCGCCACTCATCCCGATCCGGCGGTGGATCCTCCAAACGGACAGGGGCACGCCACATTCGGCCAGCGCCTCCTGCCAAGCGATCACGTGTTGGTATACGGAGTCCACCAAGGTCCCGTCCAGGTCGAACAGGAAGGCCGGGGTTGGCACCCGGGTATACGGTCGCGCTTCAGTGGTCATAGCCCCAAATCTAGGAGCCAATCAGGAGGGGCCAAGCCCGCTCAAGGATTACGAGGGGCCGCGGCGCCTTTCGCGCATTACGTTTTGGAGCGCATCGCGCGGGATGCTCATGAAGGCGTCAACCGCCTCAGACCAAAACTGCGTCCCGTCCCCGTTGCAGACCTCGTCGAGGGCTTTGTGCAGTGTCAGAGCGCGGCGGTAGGGCCGGTCGCTCGTCATGGCGTCGAAGGCGTCACAGAGGGGGAAGATACGAGCACCGAGCGGGATTTCCATTTCCCTGAGCCCCTGCGGGTAGCCGTTCCCGTCCCAGCGCTCGTGGTGTGAGAACACGATCTCGCGGGCACCTTCGAGAAAATCGATGCCCTCGAGGATCGACCGGCCGTTGCCGGGGTGAGCCCGCATCACTTCCCATTCGTCGTCGGTAAGCGCGCCTGGCTTGTTGAGGACCTCATCGGGGACCATGAGCTTCCCGACGTCGTGGAGCAAGAAGCCGAACTCGAACTGAGGGTCTCCGGCGTGCTCCGGTGAGACGATGCCAGTGAGGAGCATGCCGTACCGGCTCACGCGGAAAAGGTGGCCGCCGGTGCACTCGTCCTTTGCCTCGACCGCCATGGCGAGGCCGGCCACGGTTGCCCTGTAGGTCCGTTCCAGTTCCCCCAAGGCGCCGGCGAGCTGTTGGGACCGGTCACGCTCGGCCTGGTACATGGACCGGAAGTCCACAGCGAACGCATCGAGCTGTTGGCGAAGCGCGCTGATGTCCTCCGCCCGCCGATCGAGGGCTACCAACATCCGGAGGCGCTCCACGCTCAGCGTGATCGTCTCGAGAAGCGGGCCGAGGCGGTCGAGGCGAGCCTCGATGCTCCCCCCTTCTGGAGCGGTCCCCGTGACAATGAGGAGACCGATCAGTTCACCGTCGATCTCGAGCGGCACTGCAAAGTACCGCTCAGGCGCGCCGATATCGGGCCTGCTCGCACTCGCGGGGACGGTGCCGTCGGTCGCACGTGCGGCTCGCCACGCCGTGCGCGCCGCCTCCTCCAACGGGCCTCTACCCCACTCACTGGGCTCTCGGTAGGCAGCGACTGCCTCAAGAACGCCCCCGCTACCAGCGGCAAGGACCGCTCCGTCAGCTCCACCTAATACCTCAACCGCCCGCACCAGCAATTGGCGGCACCTGTCGTCTGCGCCGAGGTTGACCACGGCGGGCCCTTTTGAAGGCAGGCCCACCCTGCTCTGTGGCTGAGTCACCGACATCGCACCTCCGCTTCCTGCTAAGTGCCGCTCTGGTCCGCTCCCTTGAGGGTTACTGCGCAAGCTGGTTGCCGGGATGGTGCCGGCCCGTTCGCCTGCCTTGTTCCCATCGGTATCTTCTCGACCGCTAGTTAGCCGACCGGAACGCTGTAAGTGGTCGTACATCCGCTAAATGAGCAGAACCGGAAAAACAGGAAGGGCCCTCTGGGGCTAGGCCGTGCCGTGAGCGAGGTGCATTGCCAGCCGACATACCCGTAGGTTTCAACCAAGCTGGAGAACCTCGCGGCGGGATGCTCGGCAAGGAGACAGCGATGGGCGATGACTGATGGAGGGACCTGAGGTAGCGCCGGCGGGGGCTGGGCGGAGCAACGAGGAGCTGCGGCTCGCGGCGATCGTTGGTCGCGTTATTGACCGGCGGCAAGTAACCACCGTATTTCAACCATTGGTGGACCTTTCGACAACGGAGATAGTCGGCTATGAGGCATTTTGCCGTGGTCCCGCCGGGAGCGAGGTCGAATCACCCCTCGCCCTCCTCGAGGGTGCGCATCTTGCTGGCCGTCTCGCAGAGTTCGACTGGATGTGCGCCGCTCGGGCTTGCGAGGCAGTCGTTAAAGCGCAACTTCACCCGTCTATGACTATCTTCGTCAACATCAAGCCGGCCACGATCCTGGAGCCATGCCCGGAGGATCTTCGGCCGGCGGTCTACGAAGCGCAAAACCGGCTCCGCATCATCGTGGACATGAACGAGGAAAGCCTGACGGACGACCCCGGCTCGCTTTTCGACGCCGTCCGCGCGGTACGTGAGGCTGCCTGGGGTATATCGATCGACGACGCTGCCGTAGCCCCGGCTGCGCTGGCCCTTCTCCCATTGGTGCGCCCCGACGTACTGAAGCTCGATTTCCGAAGCGTCAAAGGCCAGATGCCGGAGATCGCCGAGATGGGAGACGGCGCCCGGATCTATTCAGAGCAGACCCGGGCAACGATCCTGGCCCAAGGGATCGAGGACACAGATGATGTGTGGGCAGCACGTCTCGCAGGCGCAACGTTCGGCCAGGGGTGGTACTTCGGCCGGCCCGGCCCGCTGCCGCGCGAACGAGTGACCCCGACGTCGGTCTTCCCCCTTGTCCAACCGCCCCCGGTACTGGACCGCTCGACGCCGTTCGAGATCATCGCGAGCAGCTGCAAGCCCACGATTACTGAAAAGCGGTTCCTGGTCCCGTTCAGCCATCACATCGAAGAACAGGTCGACAGGAACGGCCCGCGCGCGCTGCTGCTCGAGACTTTCGAGTCCAAATCAGGCAAACATGCCAGCACTCACACGCGGCTGCGTCAATTGGAGAACCGCGGTGCGTTCCTTGCTGTGCTCAGCGCGGACATGACAAGCACTACGATGGTCGGGCCCACCGTGCGGACTGGACAGCTCTCTCCAGATGACTCCCTCGCCCGGGAGTGGAACGTGATCGTCCTCGGCCCGCATTACGCGGTTGCTGTGACGGCTAGAGGGCTCGACGACCCCGCAGCCGGCGCCAACCGTCGGTTCGAGTACGTGGTAACCCACGATCGTGACCTCATTATCCGAGCCGCGTTCGTGCTTTGGGCACGGATCCCGAAGAGGGAGCCAACTCTCTTGGGCTAACCGGCTAGGGCTAAAGAACCGCTAGTAACGCAGTGTGAACGTGGCCAGAGAGTAGTCACCGTGTGGCCCGTCCAGCAGGCTCCCCACGCCGTCACAAGCACCTATCTGCGGGCACGACAGGCCGTCGACATCGGCCAGGCCCGGCACCGTCAACTGCGCGCCCGCTACCCCGCCCGTCGCGACGGCCACGAAGGCGTGCTCCCCCTTTTCGTTGGGGTTCACGACACCGAACTCCACGCACTGCCCAATTTCAGGGCAGACTGCAGCGCCGGCGGAGGCGTTCCCCGGCAACTTGGTCACCGTGGCGGTGGTCCCTTTGATGATCGCAACGGCCGGGTAGTACCCCCCGCTCCCGGCAGCTACCAAAGCTGTTGACCGGCAGGTCCCGGCCTCCCAACCGCATGTGACGCCGCCCAGGTACGCGGTGGCAGTGATGGTGTGGATGGCCCCCGTCACCCCCGCCTTGACCTCTACCAGGGTGCCGTACGCGGTGCCACCGCCTTGGTGCGACGTCCCGACCACGAGGCACGAGGTGGGACCGTAACAAGACACGCCGTTACCGATCACACTGGCGACCCTGTGCAAGCTGACGGCGCCGTTGCTCATCACTGCGACCGCCCCCGCAACCTTGGGCCCCACGCCTGTGCTCCCGCTGGCTACGCAGTAGCTAGCCGAGCCGCACGATAACCCGTCCCAGTAATAACCCTTATGGGGTGTTGTCACCGTCTTGACCAGCTTGCCGTTGTCAAGCCAATAGAAGGAGGTGTCGTCAGATGCGTTGCTACCGAGGCCGATGCAGTCGGGACCAGACGTGCAGGAGATGTAGCTGATGTAATCGCTCGACGGTAGCTCGACCGAGGTCCCGACGACACCGTCAGTGACGGGGACTACGACGTTGGTGCTGGAGGTGGCATTGTAGGCGAAAGTGCCCGTCTCGCCCACCATGTAGCAGGTGGCGGTGGCGAGCGGCTGGCCCGGCCTACAAGCCAGAGAACCGGCCCCGGATATGTTGTACTCACCGGGAAGGTCGTGGACCGGACCGACCGAAGCGGAAGCCGACGCGGGCGCAGTCAGGCCGAAGGTGGCCAGCCCCACAACAACCGCTGCTGCACTCGCGACCCTGGTGAACACCCCGTAGCGCTTCATGTCCTACCTTTCCCCCGCAGTCAAACCCGGTACCCGGACCAGCCCGAAGACACCCAATGGTACTGAACGACCGTCCCGGTGCGGGCCTGTCCGGGGTGCTAGAAGTGGTGCATGGATGTGGGCGAAGTCGTGCCTAGAGGCGCGGCCAGCCCCGGGAGCTGGGATGGGCGAGCTTTGCTCCCTCGATCTCTCGGGCCGGCAGAACAAGCCCCGCGGCGCCTGAGATCGTCAGTTGGCCTGAAGCTGTCAATTAGCCGGTATTTCCACCTTCAACACCCGAGCAACCACAATGCCGGCGAACTGAGCCTGGCCGGCGTCTAGCTCGATGACATCTTGAGACTGCGCGCAGTAAACGGAGGGGTAGGACTTTGGTGAAATGTCGCGCTGGACCGAGACAACCTCGTCCGCGGACGATACCCAGATCATGTCGAGCGCGAACTTCATCCCTTTCATCCAGAAACACCGCGTCCCGGACGAGTAATAGACGAACAGCATCCCATGGTCAAGTGGCAGCTTGGCCCTCTGCCCCAAGCCGAGCTCCTGCTGGGCTGGCGTGACAGCAAGCTGAAGGTAGTACCGGTGGCTCCCGGCGATCAGGACGGCGTCGCCACGGGGCGCGGATGTGGCACCGGATGGCCTGGCGCCGGCGCTCAACAACAGGGTCACCGATGCCGCCACGGCGACTCCTGCCGTCCGTCTCGAGGCCAACGGCCGAAACCACCCGCTCATGGCGAACTCCAGCGGCGACGGGGCTCGGCAACCGGCCCGGTTTGGATCACGACGATGTGCATTACCGGCACCGTACTGCTCGACGTTGGCAGCGCAGTAGTCGTGGTCGTGCTTGTCGTCGACGTGCTAGCGCCCGTTACGGCGAAGCACGGTCCCTACGACCAGCCGCTTTGCGGATACCCTGTGTGGATCTGCTGCGCCTCGACCACGTCATGACGCCCTTGTCCCCGAGCCCAGTACGGCGGGGCTCTCGCCGCACCGGCGAGGACCGGATCCTGTCGTTGCCAAATGTTGTCACGACGCCCCGGCTGGTACTGGTGCCTTGGTTCGTGTGGCTCCTGCTACAGCCGCACCACCGGGACTGGTTTGCAGCTGCCGTCCTGCTTGCGGCCCTTGGGACGACGGACTGGCTGGACGGCCAGCTTGCCCGGCGTCTCGATCAGGTAACAAAGCTCGGCAAGGTCCTCGACCCAGTCGCTGACCGCGTCCTGCTCGCGACGGCGGTCATCGGGATCCTTGCGGTAGGCGCGGTGCCGGTCCCGATCGCCGTGATCGCGATGGCTCGCGAGGGCTTGGTGGCTGCCTCGACTGTCGCTTTGGCCATGGCAGGAGCTCGGCGGATTGATGTAACGCTGGTCGGCAAAGCAGGGACCTTCGGGCTGATGTGCGCGTTCCCGCTGTTCCTTGCCGGGCACTCGACGATCGCCTGGCACGGCTCCGCCCTGGTGCTTGCCTGGGTGGCGGCGGTGATCGGGCTCACGCTGGGTTGGGCCTCCGTGGCCCTCTACGTACCACTAGCAAAACGTGCACTGGCCGATGGGAGGGCTGCGGCGGCCAAGGTGCATGACGCATGATGGGGAAATGACAAAGTCGGCGCGTTCTCGTTCGTTCCTGTCGCTGTGGTCAGATGGCTCAGCGTTGTCGATCGCCTCGAAGGGTTCGTTCCTGTCGATCGGATCGGTTGGGTCGGTGTTGTCGATCGGCTCCATCGGGTCCTTTTTGTCGGCTTTTTCGATCGGATCAGCAGGTTCGTTCCTCTCCCTCCTCTCGGCGGGGTCCTGCCGCTCGGTCATGTCCTTCGCGTCAGACAGAGCTGTCCTCCTTGCGCCTCGCGCAGCACGGCTGGGCCGGGACGAACCTCAGAAGCGAGCGTAATGGTCGCCATGGACCGGAGCGAATTAGCTAAGCAGCTAAAGAGAACGTGTAGCCTCAGGGGCCACTTCGTACTGAGGTCGGGGCAGGTTTCTGACGTCTATTTTGACAAGTACATGCTTGAAGCCGACCCGGAGCTGTTGCGGGCCGTCGCAGAACAGTCCGTCAACCTCGTCCCCGAGGGTACCGAGGTCCTTGCCGGGCTCGAGCTCGGAGGAGTCCCGCTGTCGACTGCGCTCTCCCTTGTCACAGGGCTGCCTCAAGTGCTCGTACGAAAGGAAGCCAAGACCTACGGGACGGCAAAGCTCGCCGAAGGGCCGGAGATCGCCGGGCGCAGCGTCCTCGTGGTGGAGGATGTGATCACTACGGGCGGCCAGGTTGTGCTGTCTACCGAAGAGCTGCGCGCCCGTGGAGCGCTCGTCACCACGGTGCTTTGCGTGATCGACCGGAGGGCACGAGGCAATAACGGCGCGGACAAGCTCGCGGAGGCAGCGATTTCCATGCGGTCGCTGTTCACTTTGGATGAGATCCTCGGAGATGCCGCCGATTAGGGCGACAGGCGCGCCAGGGCACTGGCAATCTAAGATGCCGCGATGAACCGTTCCGGCCTCAACCGCATCGTGATGATCAGCCTGGCCGACAGGTCGCTACTTGACCATTCTTTCTACCGGCGCTGGGAGCAGGGCGAGGTATCGATCGCCGAGCTCGCCAATTACGCCTCGCAGTACCGCCATTTCGAAAACTACATCCCTGGCTTCCTCGGGCAACTGGTCGACGCGCTCCCGGAGGGCGCTTCGCGGGAGCTCGTTGCCGCCAACCTCGCCGACGAAATGGGAGACCCGGTCCCCCATGTGCAACTGTTCGAGCGCTTCGCTGCGGGTGTCGGTTCCCGCGCGGCCGAGCCGTCGCCCGCCATGGCCGATCTCCTCGGCACGTATGACGACCTCCTCGACAAGGGAGCTCTTCATGGTCTCGCCGGGTTCCTGGCTTACGAGAGCCAGGCCGCCGGCGTTGCCCGGAGCAAGGCTGATGGACTCCGGCGGCACTATGGGCTAGACGATTACGCCATTTCCTTCTGGGAGCACCACGCCGAAGTGGACATCCGTCATGCGGACTGGGCCGCTTCCGCTCTCAGCGAAATAGGTGGGACATCGCAAGGTCTCGCGGCATCGTTACGCGAGGCCGCGGATGCATGGTGGGCGTTCCTCGACGAACGGGAAACAGCTCTTCAAGCTGCCTAAGGACCGGGGCCTCAGGCGGCGACCAGCTGCCCGTAGGTGATACAGAGGCCGAAGCCGTCAATAGCCAAAAAAGCGGCAATAAGAACGAAAACGAGCGGACGCCGCCATCCCCCTGCGGCGCGTGCCACGACAGGTGGCATGTACCACATCGGCAAAAAGCCAGGGGACTCGGAAGAGTACAGGGCGAGCGGGACCGCACCGGGGTCGAGCGGCTGCTCCGGGCTAGCGGAAAGGGCCAGGTCGGTCAGCTCATCGTCGGTGAGATCAGCGCCCCCGACCTCCGTCCCGTCTGCAACGAGCGCCAGCGGTTCGACCATAACCGTCATTCCCTTCGTCGAGAGCAGCCCTTCCGCTCTTCACCTTACGGCCAGCCGGCTGTTAGCTCCAGCTCTTCTGCGGGGCAGGGTGAGCGCTATTTGCCCGCAGGTCGATCAAGGACCGTTGGGCGGTCTGACGAAAACGCACGTCTGTGCCGACCTCCTCGACAAATCCGTGCCGGTTCACGAGGAGCACAACTTTTTCGGCTTTCCTGTCGCCTGTGACGGTCTCTACGAGCCAGCCCCATTCAAACTTCAGTTCCGCTAGGTCGCAACCCACAAACTCTGGATGATGTTCGGCCAAGTAATCGTCGGCGGCCGCCTTGGCAGACAGACCGTTGGACACGCTCCTGGCGATCATTCTCGGTTCGCTCATCATTGTTCGTTCATCCTGCCTAGTGGTCGTCCCGGCTAATTGCCGCTGGTGCTACCAAACCACATGGCTATCGGTGGCTCAAGCGGGGGCGTCAGACCAGAACACGCTTAGCCCTGGCGGTGGCAGCGTGCACGCACTGCGTAGTGTTGGGGCCCGATGATGCCTCTTTGGGCCCTTGGAGAGCCGCCACAGCAGGATTGTCAGGCAGCGGGCCCGTCGCCGGGCTTGGCCTCCTCGGCCCACACCGTCATCAACTGGAGCGCCACCGGGCCCCAGGTGGTGACCATCGCCGTGTCGAGCGCGTCCCGGCCACGAGCGATGACGACCCGGCCGATGCGAGGCTCGTTGTTGCGGGGGTCGAAGGTCCACCAACGCCCGTCGAGCCAAACGTCGAACCACGAGCAAAAGTCCATAGGCAACTCTGGCGGAGCCACAGCGATATCCGGCAAATAGCCGGCAACATAACGCGCCGGGATATTTAGGGCCCGACATAGGGTCATCCCGAGCTGAGTGAAGTCACGGCATACTCCCGTTCGCGTCTCCCAGATATCGAGAGCACTCGTCACCGGCGAGCTCGCACCGACCTGATAGGTGACGTTGTCGTGGACCCAGTCACAGACGGCTTGAACTCTGGGCCACCCGGGCTCTACTTTGCCAAAGAGCTCCCAGGCGGGCCCATAGAGCGCGTCCGGCCAGCAGAACCGGCTCGGCAGGAGGTACACGAACGCCTCGTCGGGCAAATCCTCGATGGCCGCGGCCGTGGCCGTCTTGTCCGCGTCGTCGAA
>Ga0209415_10016910_pt1 | contig 11659 bp, 10 predicted proteins | sample PeaSoiSIISIP2007_FD_187696 | JGI IMG/M metagenome (GOLD analysis project Ga0209415, IMG submission 187696) | Peat soil microbial communities from Weissenstadt, Germany - SII-SIP-2007 (SPAdes) (version 2) | ecosystem: Environmental > Terrestrial > Soil > Wetlands > Peat | place: Germany... | reverse complement strand
GGCCTTTCCCCGGCGGGCGGGGCGGCAAGTGGCAGGTTTCGACTGGAGGCGCGCTGTACGCAATCTGGTCCAACAATGGCCGGGAGCTTTTCTATGAGACGCCGGACGCCCGCATCATGGTGGTGGATTACACCGTGAACGGCGATTCGTTCGTGCCCGGCAAGCCGCGCCTTTGGTCGGACAAGCAGATCTTTTATCCCGGAACTTGGAACTGGGCCCTGGCGCCGGACGGCAAGCGCTTCGCGGTCTTCCCCATGCCGGAAGCCGCGGGGCCCGAGAAAGGTTCGGTGCACGTCACCTTCCTGCAGAATTTCCTCGACGAACTGCGCCGCCGGATTCCGGCGAGCCGGTGAGGCCGCCGCGGCCGCCCGCCGGCTACTGTTTCTTCTGCGGCTGCGACCACGGCGGCACGATGTGGTTCACGCGAGCATACGCAATCGACTGCCCCAGGTGCTCACCCAGATGTTCGCCCATCAGAATGAGAATGCCGCGCATGGTCATGGGACGGCCGAAGAAGTCGGTGGTCTTGTCGAGATCGGAGTCCGGCATGTTGCGGATCAGGTCCCGGACCTGCTGGAACGACTGCTCCATGATGGCCACGATCTTCGACTGCTCCTGGATGGCCGCCTCCGAGGCGAAGATCTCGGGCATCTCGAATCCCCGCTTCATGTACACGGTGGCCAGATCGTGTGCCGGGCCGTCCGGGATCTTCAGGCCGGCGTGTGAGCCGAACAGCAGCGAGCTTCCCGCCATGTGCACAAATACTTCGCCGAAGGAGCGCACGCCTTCCATCGGCCGCCAGCTCAGTTTGTCCTGCGGCACGGCCTTGGCCAGAGCCAGGCAGCGGGTTGCGGCCGAGTTGAAGCTGTTCAAAATATCCTGGCGCACGGGAGAGATGGCGGGCGCCATTTTGCCCGGGGCCTGTCCGCGTGCCGGCACAAGCATCGTGACGGCGATCAACAGGAAAGCGGAGTTGCGCATTTCCCGGTTATATCACGGACCCCATGTTCCAATTGTTACGTCGTCACGTCGCGTTCCTCGGCCGCGTGTCGCACGGCGGGAACAACATCCGCAAGGTAGACACCAGCACGACACTGATCGCGCCCCCGTAAATCATGATCCGCATCGGCACTACCCAGCGCGGGTCGATCGCCAGCAGCGCGGCCTGAGACAGACAAACGATGCCGAAACTGAATGTGGCCTGCAGAATCGGCGTCAGGGGCGACCGCTTCCCGGGATTCGCATACGCGTCCTCCAGCTTCAGCGTCGCCAGCGCCACGGCCGCCGGAATCGCCAGGCGCAGGTAGCCCCACTGCCCGTACAGAAAGGATGCCCCGTTCAGTTTCCAGGCCACGCCCAGAAACGAGATGTACAGCGCGAAGGCCTCCATCAGCAGCACCTGCGGATCGGTGGTGCGGCGGATCCGGCTGGCCACCACCAGCGGTATCGTGCACACCGCCTCCGCGATGTACTGCCCGTGCGTGGTATACCGCTCGTGCAGGTCGCCCGTCACGTGCTCGCGGCAGGCCGGCGGCACCAGCCACGCCACAATCGCCTCTGTCCTTCTGGGCGGAGCCGGTTCCATCAGCGTTCCTTGGCCCACTCCTTGGCCCAGCGCTTGGCCCACTCCTTGCCCCACACTTCCGCGATCCCGTCCCAGATGCGCTTGGCGGTGGCTGCCGATTCCCGCAGCGCCCGTTCCCCCAGCGCCTCCAGCCGATAGCAACGTTTGGCCCGGCCGCCGCGCTCGGGCGTGGGATCCGAGAGCCAAGACGAGATGAGTCCCTTGTCCTCCAGCCTGTCCAGAGTCACATAGACCGCGCCCAGCGAAACATTTTTGGGCCGCGACAACTCCGCAACCTTGGCGTGGATCGTCACCCCGTAAGCCTGGTCTCGCAGGGTCAGGATGGCCGTCATCACCAACTGCTCGAACTGCCCGAGAGAATCGGGTCTGGTCATTTGTCCAACAGTGTAAGCCAAATACCCGGCTAAGTCAACACTAACTCCGAGCGCGAGTGGACTAACAACTACCGTTTCAGCCCGGCCGTGAAATTCAGAATCACGTTGAAGTGGTCGAAATCCTTCTCGTCCGGCGCCATCGAGACCAGAAATCGCTGCCCGTCGGCCGACACCGTGAAGTGGTTCCGCTGCGACGGGCCGCGGCGAATCTCGAAAAGCTTCACTGGTGTGCCGGCTTCGAAACTCGGCCCGCCGGTCTTCACCGGAACCGCAAACAGCCCGTCCCGGCTCAGGTAGAACAACTCCTTGCCGTCGCTCCGCCACTGCGGGCCGGCTCCCAAACCGGGAGACACCTGCCACTTCCCCTGGCCCCCCGTTCCCGGCGCCGCCTGAACATAGACCTGCATTCTGCCGCCGGACTCATTGGAGCCGTACGCGATCCAGCGGCCATTGGGCGAGATGGAGCCTTGCTGTTCCGAAGCCTTGCTCGTGGCGAATGGCACGGGTTTGCGATCGCCATCCACCGGCAGCAGGTAGAGATCTGACGAAGAGGTTCCGGGGACGGCCTGGTTGTACACAATGTACTTCCCATCCGCCGACCACGACTCCACGTTCTTCGCCAGTTCCGAAACCAGCAGTTCCTCCTCGGCGCCGGTGCCGTCCGAGAGCTTCCGGTAGATATCTCTTTGCCCTTTACGTGTGGAAGTGAAGGCGATGTAGCGGCCGTCGGGTGACCACACCGGATTGTAGTCTTCAGCGGGGTCGAACGTGATCCGCCGGATGGTGCCCCGAATCAGGTCGTACACCCAGATGTCCCGCGTCCTCGTCGCCGGATCGCGGATGGTGGCGAGAACCCGTTGGCCATCCGGCGAGAGCACCGGATTGGTCGTCTCGCCCGGCTCGCCCAAAGTCTCCAGCACTTTGCCCGACCGATCGAGCCAGGTCAGTTGGGCCATTCGCACGCTCGGTCCCGGTTTCCAGACGAGTGTGCCGTCGGCGGAAGCCGAGAATCTGGCGCCCGCCCCTGTCCGGTCCGCAACGCCGCCCCCGGCCTGCTCCGCGACCGGTGTGGGACTGCCGATCAGTTCCAGCCGGCGAACATCGAATGGCTGAGCCATCAGAATGTCGTCTCGAACGTAGAGCAGGTATCCGGGCGGTGCATACGCAGCGACACCGGATGCGTCGACCAGGTGCTTCTTGAGCCGCGGGTCGTCCAGAGAGCCTGCGAACACGGAATAGCGGGTGAGTGAGGCGTCCGTGACAGAGTATAAAAAGTGACGCCCATCTGGGAGAAAACCAGGCCGTGTGTGCCCTCTCTCGTTGTTCTTTCGGTCCACTTCCGTGACCGGGCGCGGCGTCCCGCCGCTCGCTGGAACGGCGAACACCGCCCAGCCGTTCGCGTAAGACGACAGGATCGTCCCGTCCGGACCCCACGCTCCGGGAACTCCACGACCGCCTGAGATCGTCTGTACCCCGCCCGCGGACAGATCGAGCCGCTTCCAACCGCTCGGCGTCATGAACCCCAGGAAACGGTCGTCGGGCGAGAAAAATGGGAATTCACCATCTTCTGTCCCGGGAAGGGCTTGTGCCGTAAATGCGTTCAGTGCGCGGAAAAAAATCCGCGGCCGGCCGCCCGCAATGGCGCTGAACGCGACTCGCTGACCATCGTGCGACAACGCGGGAATCGCTTCGGGCCCCAGTTCGCTGCCCTCCGGCTTCTCGATCCTGAACCTGACCATCGGCCTCGCAGGCACAACCTCCGTAAAGTGCCGCACCGTAAAGAACAGCGCGGTCACCAGGAGCAGCGCGAGCGCCGCGGCTACGCTCCACGCCAGGCGCTCGTGTCCGGCGCGCCGCGCCGCGGCCACGCCGGTCACGCCGGCTTGCGACCCGCTACCCACGATCCAGCTCAATTCGTTGGCGAGGTCGCGCGCGGTCTGCCACCGGTCCTCGGGGTCCTTCGCGAGGCATCGCCCGATCGTGCGCTCCAGCGCCGGAGGCGTCAGGGGCTTCGCCGTCGAGATGGGCGCTGGATCGGCCGTCATGATGGCGCTGATGAGGCTGGCCTGGCTCTTTCCCTGGAACGCGCGGCGTCCGGTGATCGTCTCGTAGAGCACCGCGCCGAAAGCGAATATGTCGCTCCGCGCGTCCGCCTCGGCCCCCTCCAGTTGCTCGGGCGCCATGTACTGGAAGGTGCCCATGATAGTGCCCTCGATGGTGAGCGCACGCGTCTCGGTGGGCAGCGTAGTGAGAACCGCCGCCGCCCGAACCGCGCTATTGGCCTCCCGGACCTTGGCCAGACCGAAATCCAGCAGCTTGACTCCGGACTTCGTCAGCATGAGATTACCCGGCTTCAGATCGCGGTGCACCACGCCTGCATGATGCGCCTGGTCCAACGCCTGGGCCACCTGGACGCCGAGCCGCAGAGCTTCCTGCAAGGCCAACGGTCCGCGCTCGAGCCGCTTCGCGAGTGACTCTCCCTGGATGTACTCCATCACGAAGAAGTAAACGCCGTCGACGTTGCCCACATCGAACAGCGTGCAGATATGGGGATGATTCAACGCCGAGACAGCACGGGCTTCGCGCTCGAATCGCTGGCGTAGATCCTCGCGGGCCGCCACACGCGCGGGTAGGACTTTGATGGCTACTGTGCGGTCGAGCCGCGTGTCCCTCGCACGGTACACCTCCCCCATCCCACCCGCACCGATGGGATCGAGGATCTCGTAGGACCCAATCGCGCGCCGCCGGTCAGTGTCACGGGGGCATTATACAGGATAGGCCCATTCCGGATGCAGCCAGATGCAGCCGCGCGATGTCTTGACTATTTTATTATACCCGGATATAATTATTTCTATCCGGGTATATTTAGCATGGATCCACACCGTCAAACGCCCTGCACCGCCTTCGAAGGCTCCCGCCGGATTGCCTCCGGCAGCCTCCACGAGGTCGCGCTCAAATCGAAAAAGGTCGTCGATCGGGGCGAGCGCGCGCCGATCCTGATCTTCGATGACCTCACCAGCCAGGTGATCGAAGTCGATTTCCGCGGGACGCCCGCCGGCGTTGCCGCGCGGCTCTCCCCAGCCCCTCCGGAAATCGAAGCGCCCCGCGGTCCCGGGCGTCCGCGATTGGGCGTGGTGGCGCGCGAAGTCACCCTCCTGCCGAGGCATTGGGATTGGCTGAACAGCCAGCCCGGAGGCGCCTCCGTCGCACTCCGCAAACTGGTCGAGGACGCGCGTAAGAGATACGCCGGCCGCGACCGGATTCGGCAGGCGCAGGAGTCGGCCTACCGTTTCATGTCCGCCATGGCCGGGAACGAACCGGGCTTCGAGGAGGCCGCGCGGGCCCTGTACCGCCGCAACCGCAAGCGCTTCGACGAGATGTCCGCGAACTGGCCCAAAGATGTCGCCGCCCACGCCGGGAAACTCGCGTCCGCCGCGTTCCCGGAGCAGCTATAGCTTGGGCTACCCGCCCTCCAGCTTCTGGATCCGCTCATCCAGCCCTTTGATCCTCCGGTCGCAGTCGGCGTTGATGCGGTCGATCCGTTCGGCCCACTGATTCATCCGGTTCACCCAGCGTGACCCCGTCTGGAGCAACGCCCCGTGGCGGTCCAGGCGTGCCTCTTGCCGGTCGAACTTCGCGCTGATCTCCGCAAAGCCGGAATCCATTTTGTTAGACAGCGCCTGTATCTCACTCGACAGTCCTTCGATCAGGCGGACGATTTCCTTCATCTCATCGGGCGTCACAATCACAGAATACCACCCGCTGTAATCGTCCACACCCGAAGAGGCGCCCCCCTTCGCTACAATTGTATTTAGTCCACCCAGAAGGAATTTCCGTGACCGGTCACCAAATCAGACAGCGCTTTCTCGACTTCTTTGCCGAACGGGGCCACCGCGTGGTCCGCAGCGGGTCGCTGGTTCCCGCCAACGACCCCACCCTGCTGTTCACCAACGCGGGCATGGTCCAGTTCAAGGACGTGTTCCTTGGCCTGGAGAAGCGCGACTACAACCGCGCCGCCACCTCGCAGAAGGTCGTGCGCGCGGGCGGCAAGCACAACGATCTCGAAAACGTCGGCTATACCCGCCGCCACCATACCTTCTTCGAGATGCTCGGCAATTTCTCGTTCGGCGACTACTTCAAAGCCGAAGCCATCGAGTTCGCCTGGAACCTCATCACCAAGGACTACGGCCTCCCCAAAGACAAGCTCTACGTCACCGTCTTCCGCGAGGACGACGACGCCGAAGAGCTGTGGCAGAAGGTGGCCGGCGTCCCCAAGAGCCGCATCTTCCGGCTCGACGAGAAGGACAACTTCTGGCAGATGGGTGACACCGGTCCGTGCGGTCCGTGCTCCGAGATCCACTACGATCTCGGTCCGGAAGCCGCCGAGCCGGGACGCGAGCACGAAGAGTTCCCCAATGACGGCGGCGGCCGGTTCCTGGAGTTCTGGAACCTGGTCTTCATGCAGTTCGACCGCGATCTCGACGGGGAGCTTACACCGTTGCCGCGGCCGTCCATTGACACGGGTCTCGGCCTGGAGCGTATCGCCTCGATCCTGCAAGGCAAGCTCTCGAACTTCGAAACGGACCTGATCGCGCCGATCATCCTCAAGGCCGCCGACATGTTCGGCCTGGAGCCCGGCGCCGATACCAAGGTCGATACCGCGCTGCGCATCGCGGCCGACCATGCCCGCGCCACCGCCTTCCTCATCAACGACGGCGTCCTGCCGGCCAACGAGGGCCGCGGCTACGTGCTGCGCAAGATCATGCGGCGGGCCCTGCGCAACGTGCGCCTGATCGGCGTCGAAGAGCCGTTCCTCTACAAGCTCACCGGCTTCGTGGCCGAGCTCATGCAGCAGCCCTATCCGGAGATGCTCGAAAGCGTGCAGCGCGTGGCGCGCGTCGTGAAGGATGAAGAGCATCGCTACGCCACCACTTTCCTGGAGGCCGAGAAGCAGTTCAACGAGGCCATCAAGTCTGTGGCTGGCCACACCATTCCCGGCGCGGTCTCCTTCAAGCTCTACGACACCTACGGCCTCGCGCTCGACGAGCAGGAAGACATGGCTCGCGAGCACTCGCTGGCCATCGATCGCGAAGGTTTCGATCGCGAGATGGATCAGCAGCGCGAGCGCGCCCGCGCCAGTTGGAAGGGCGCGGCCAAGGGCGCGGTGGTCCCGGCATACCAGAAGTTGCTGGAGTACGGCCGCACCAGGTTCCTCGGATATCACGAGCTGGATGCCGAATCGCGAGTCATCGGCCTGCTGCTGGACAAGCAGCCGGTGGAGACGGTCCCCTCCGGCGTCACCGCCGAACTGGTACTGGATCAGACTCCGTTCTACGCCGAGGCCGGCGGCCAGATAGGCGATCGCGGAGCCCTGTACTCGGCGTCCGCAGACCGGGTCGCCGACGTGGAAACCGCCTTCCCCGGAGTTCCCGGGCTGACCGTGCATCGCATCGTCACGCACGCGCCTGTCGCCGTGGGCGACGTCTTGCGCGCCGAGGTGGCGGCGCCCTTGCGCGATGCCACGCGCCGCAATCACACCGCCACGCACCTGCTGCACGCCTCGCTGCGCCAGGTACTGGGCACTCACGTCAAGCAGGCGGGCAGCGTGGTCGAGCCCGGGCGCCTGCGCTTCGACTTCACCCACTACGCGCAGATGGATCGCGCCGAAATCGAGGAAGTGGAGCGTCTCATGAACGAGCAGATCCTGCGCAACACCGGCGTCGAGACCAAGGTGATGCCGCTCGACCAGGCCATCTCCACCGGCGCCATGGCGCTCTTCGGCGAAAAGTACGGTGAGGAGGTCCGGGTGGTTTCCGTCCCCGGTTTCAGCCGCGAATTGTGCGGCGGCACGCACGTCGCGCGCACCGGCGATATCGGTGTGTGCAAAGTGGTGTACGAAGGCAGCATCTCCGCCGGCGTGCGGCGCATCGAGGCCATCACCGGCGAAGCCGCCCTGCGGCAGTACCAGGAGTCCACCGGCGCGCTGCGGCGCATCGCCGACCTGGTGCGGGCATCGGAGCCCGAGCTGATCGAGCACGTGGAGAAACTGCTGGCCGCGGAACGGGCCCACGCCAAGGAGATCGACCAGTTGAGGGGCCGGGTGGCGCAGGCCGAGGCCGGTACCCTCGAGGCGAACGCGCGCACGGTCAAGGACGTCAAAGTGGTGTCGGCGCGGGTCGACGGCATGGACCGCCAGCAGCTTCGCGCGCTGGCCGATTCGCTGCGCAACAAGCTGAAGACCGCGGTGGTGGTGCTGGCCTCGGCCGAGAACGGCAGCATTTCGATCGTGTCCGCGGTGACCAAGGATCTGACCGCCCGGATCCACGCCGGCAAGCTCGCGGGGACCCTGGCACAGGCCATCGGCGGCAAGGGCGGCGGCCGGCCCGACATGGCGGAAGGCGGCGGCAAGGATGCCTCGGCGCTCGCAGCCGCGCTCGAGAACGTCTACCGCGAAGTCGAGAGCAAGCTGTGACCGAGTCGTTCGACGCTTTAGTGGTGGGTGCGGGGCCGACGGGGCTCGCCTGCGGAATCGAGTTGCAGCAGCGTGGGGTCAAAACAGTGCTTGTGGAGAAGGGCTGCGTGGTCAACTCCATCTACCACTACCCGACCAACATGACCTTCTTCACCACGCCGGAACTGTTGGAAATCGGTAACATTCCGATGACCAGCCTCAACGAGAAGCCCAACCGGCACGAAGCCTTGAAGTACTACCGGCGTGTGGCCGACCATTACCGCCTCGACGTCCGGCAGTACGAGCGTGTGGGCCGCATCGCCGGCGAGGACAATGCCTTTCAGGTATTCACGACCGACCGCTTGGGGTGCGGCCACACCTACCAGGTCCGCAAGGTGATCCTCGCTACCGGATACTACGACGTGCCGAATCTGCTCAACGTGCCCGGTGAGGAACTGGACAAGGTACTCCACTACTACAAGGAGCCGCATCCCTATTACAACCACGACGTGGCGGTGATTGGCGCCAAGAACTCCGCGGCCATCGCCGCTCTGGAGTTGTGGTGGACCGGCGCGCGGGTGACCCTGATCCACCGTGGTGCTGGTATTTCCGGCAGAGTGAAATATTGGATCAAACCCAATATTGAAAACCGGATTAAGAACGGTGAGATTCCCGCCTACTTTCATTCCCGCGTGGTGGAAATCTACAAGGATTCGATCAAGATCGCGACTACCGAAGGTGAAGTTTTGTTAAGAAATGATTTCGTTTTCGCGCTGATCGGTTACCAGCCGGACCTCGCATTTCTAAATGCAACCGGAATTACCCTGGAACCGGAGACACAGCGGCCGCACACCAACCCGGAGACGCTGGAGAGCGGGCGGGCTGGCGTTTACCTGGCGGGAGTAATTGTCGCGGGAATGCACACAAACGAGATATTCATCGAAAATGGCCGCTTTCATGGCCAGCAAATCGCCAAATCCATCGCTCGAAAACTCGCCGGCCCGCAGTAACTGTCCTGAACAGCACATGGCTTGCTCTGCGTGTCTCTTAGTGTACTGAAACGCTTTGGCCCCTCACGGTATCTAATTGTGTAAGGAGCCCGACCATGCTTCAGTCCATTCTCAATACGTTGTTTGGATGTTCTCACCAACGTACGACGTTCCCCCTGACGCCAGGGCGGAAGAGTGCGGCTCCCAGCGCCACGCGACTCAATACTTATGTTGTCTGTCTGGATTGCGGTAAAGAGTTCGCGTACGACTGGGATGGAATGCGAATCGGCCAACCGGTGACAGTGCGCGTACGCACCGCCGAAGCGGAGCCCGTCAAAGCGTAATACTGCCCAGCAACACCGGGTGCCCGGCGCCCGTAGCCGAGGGGAGGTTGGAAGGCTTGCGGAGCCATGTCTGGCAGGCAAGTACTGCAAACGCTATAGCTTCCTTCGCATCGGCATTAATTCCGTGATCGCTGGAAGTAGAGATCGCGATGCCGGGCAGGAACGCGGCAAGGTGTGCCATGATCAACGGATTGTGGACACCGCCCCCGGAGACGATGAGGTCTAGTGGCACAGGCATTCTTGCCTGTGTGACTGCTACTGCCACGGTTGCCGCGGTAAGTACAGTGGCAGTTGCCACCAGGTCTTCCATGGGTAGCCGCGACTTCTTCAAGCGCCCGACAAACTCTACTCCGTACTGCTCCCGGCCTGCGCTCTTAGGCGGTCTTCGGCGGTAGTAGGGGTCGGCCAGCAACTGGTCCAGTAACTTGCTACTGACTTTTCCCGATGCGGCTATCTTCCCGCCCCGGTCGTAACTCAACTTACCACGCGAGTACTCTCGAGCCAGCGCATCGACGACCATGTTGCCGGGCCCGGTGTCGAAGGCCACAATGTCCTCCGGCGCGGCCGACGGCGGGATCACGGTGATGTTGGCGATGCCTCCGATGTTGAGCGCGATGCGGGTACGCTTCGGATGGCGGAAGAGCAGGTAGTCGACGAAAGGCACCAGCGGCGCCCCCTGGCCGCCGGCGGCGATATCGCGCGCGCGAAAGTTCGACACCACCGGAACGCCGGTCCGTTCCGCCAGGATGGCCGGCTCGCCGATTTGCAGCGTGTGCGCGCCACCTTCGTGGTACACCGTCTGTCCGTGGCAGCCGATCAGCTCGACGGGTCCGTACCGGCGCGTGGCGCGCAGAACAGCGCGCGCGTACAACTCGGCGAGCTGGAAGTTCCAGTAGGACAGGCCTCCCGGCCTGTCCAGCGCCAGGATCGCCTCCCGCACCCCTTGCGGATAGGGCGTCGAGTGGAACCCGATAGTTTCGATGCGGCGGCCGCTGACCTCGACAATCGCCACGTCAATGCCATCGAGCGACGTGCCGCTCATGATGCCCGCGACTCTCATGACGGCCTGCTCCCCCGACCGATGTGGCGCAGGGGGTGCCCTCTGGGCCCGTGCCTGCCGTGTCGAGACTTCCAGCTTGCGTACCCGTTCCGGGCGTCTCGACACCTTTTCGCGGTTGACACAATGTTGGGGGTAAGCGTCGGCATGAGTGCCGACGCGGCAGGCACGGGCCCAGAGGGCACCCCCTGCGCCACGTCACCGCAACCGAACACCTTTAAGAAACGGTTCATGACCGTTTCAACTCCCGCTGCAACTCCGCCAGCAACTGCAGCGCCTCGATGGGCCGCAGCTCGTCCACATTCAGGCTGCGGATGCGCTCGGCGATCCCGTAGCCCACGGGCTCGAAGAGCTGGATCTGCACCGGCCCCGAGTGCTCCTCGGCCTTCGACAGCTCTTCGGTCACCACGTGCTCGGCGCCCTCGTGCAGCTTCAGCACCTCGCGGGCGCGCTCGATGACGCCCGGCGGCAGGCCGGCCAGGCGCGCCACCTCGATGCCGTAGCTGCGGTCGGCGCGCCCCGGCTCCACTTTGCGCAGGAAGATGATGTGATCGCCCGCCTCCTTCACGGAGACCTTGAGGTTGCGCACACCCTCGAGCTGATCGGCCAGCTCAGTCAGCTCGTGGTAGTGGGTCGCGAAGAGCGTCTTGGCGCGCGTGCGCTGGTGGATGTGCTCCACCACCGCCCAGGCCAGCGCCAGGCCGTCGAAAGTGGCGGTGCCGCGGCCGATCTCGTCGAGCACGATGAAGCTCCGCGGCGTGGCGGTGTTCAGGATGACGGCTGTCTCGGTCATTTCGACCATGAAGGTGGAGCGGCCGCGCGAGAGATTGTCGGAGGCGCCGATGCGCGTGAAGATGCG
>Ga0209415_10016909_pt1 | contig 11660 bp, 9 predicted proteins | sample PeaSoiSIISIP2007_FD_187696 | JGI IMG/M metagenome (GOLD analysis project Ga0209415, IMG submission 187696) | Peat soil microbial communities from Weissenstadt, Germany - SII-SIP-2007 (SPAdes) (version 2) | ecosystem: Environmental > Terrestrial > Soil > Wetlands > Peat | place: Germany... | reverse complement strand
CCGTCGTCTTTTTCGGCGTATTTCTGGAGAACACCGGTCTTCCGGTGCCCGGTGAAACGATGCTGCTGGCGGGGGCGGTGCTGGCGCGGTTCGGACGCCTGTCACTCGGCTGGGTCATTATCACGGCGGTGGCGGGTGCCACGCTCGGCGACAACCTCGGGTTCTTCATCGGCAGGAGCGGTGGCCGCGTCCTCGCCGAGCGTCACGGACCGAAGATCGGTCTGACAAGGCGGCGGCTCGCCCGGTTCGATCGCTACTTCGCCTGTCACGGAGCGAAGACGGTCTTCATTGCCCGCTTCATCACCGGGCTGCGCGTGTTTGCCGCCTTGCTGGCCGGCGGAAGCAGTTTGCCGTGGTCGAAATTTCTCTTCTACAACGCGACCGGCGCCATCGTCTGGTCGACCGCGGTGGCAACGGCGGGTTATCTGATGGCCTACAGTTGGGACCTGCTCGAGCGCTGGATTGGCCGCGCCGGCCTCGTCGGGTTCGGTCTGTTCCTTGGGCTCGTGGCGATCGGCGCCGTTCGCGCCCGCCGCCGCCGGCCATGATTCCCCTCGCGGCGGGAGTCTCGTACCTCGAGCGCGAGTTCCTCAATTCCTGATTGCAAATTCAGGTCAGGCGGTGGCGCGCATGTCTTCGTCCTGCACTCGGTGTCGCTTTGGATCCACCATCAGGCGCAAGGCGAGTCCCTGTGGCTTGCCGGACGGCGTGGGGGGCGACACGCGATAGACCGCCGACAGCACGCGACCCGACCGGAGCGTGTCCGGTAGTCCGTCAGCCTCGCGGGCTTCGCGCTCGAGTTGAAACTGCACGAGACGATAGAGCGGAATCGACACGGCCGAGGGGCACTCGACGAAAACCCCGAACTCGCTGACGTTGCGCGCGACGACGCTGGCAAAGCGGGTCGCCCCGCGCTGGTCCTTCCAGGTCAGCCGGGCTGGCAGGGCCACCACGCGGCGTTGGCCGGTCCGTTTGCTGGTCGGCTGGTGTGACAATTCGTTGGTCCAAATCTGTTCCACGCGAAGACCTCTTGAAGTGGGAAGCCACTGACGTGACCAGCTAGTACTCAAGCTTCGCGCCTGCTGCAACGGTACCAAGTCCAGGTTGCCGTTGATGGACATAAGTTACAATCTATCTAGGTGTTATCGCTATATTTGGTGATTCACGCCTTCAGTCCGTCCTGATACTATGTATACACTTCACACATAAACTGACTATTAAGTATTCACTAGCCAGCATCCATCTCCGGACGTGCGTCGAGCCCCAGACGTCGAAGCTTCAGATACAGACCGCGGCGCGTCAGCCCAAGTGATCTCGCGGTCTCCGAGATATTGCCACCCGCACGGTCCAGAGCCGTCTGGATCATGTCGCGCTCGACCTGTTCGACGGCGGACGCCAAACTCGCGCCGCCCCGCGTCGTGATCATGCCGTACCCCGATGCGGTCGGAACTCGGGTACTGCCAAGTTCCGGCGAGAGGTGCGACGGCTCGACGGTTCCGCCAGGCGCGCTCAGCGCGACCGCCCGCTGAATCTCGTTCTTGAGCTGTCGCACGTTGCCTGGCCACCAGAACTGCGAAAAGACGTCAAGCGTTTCCGAGCTCAACTGGATGTCCGGCTTCCCGAGACGCTCGGAGGCTTCGCGCAGAAAGAACGTGCTCAGGTGCGGGATCTCCTCGCGCCGCTCGCGGAGCGGAGGCACATGAATGCGGATGACGCTGAGCCGGTAGTAGAGGTCCTCGCGGAACTTGCCCTCGGCCACCCGCTGATCGAGATCCGCGTTGGTCGCCGCCAGCACGCGAACGTCAACCCGCTGCGGTCGCGTGTCGCCAATCGGCATGATTTCGTGCTGCTCGAGGAACCGCAGTAACTTGGGCTGCACGTCGAGCGGCAGATCGCCGATTTCGTCAAGAAACAGCGTGCCACTAGCCGCGGAACGCACCAGGCCCGGCTGGTCCGACACGGCGCCGGTAAACGCGCCGCGCCGGTGGCCGAAGAGCTGGCTGTCGGCGAGATCGCGCCCGGTCGTCGTGCAGTTGTAGGGCAGAAACATCGCGGCACCGCGGGGGGAACCGACATGGATTGCGCGGGCGACGAGCTCCTTGCCGGTCCCGCTTTCGCCTGTGATCAACACCGTCAGATCGCTGCCTTGCAGGCGCTGAATCTGCTCCACCACGCGGGCCATCGCCGCGCTCGCGGACAGAAATCCCGGGATCAGAGGCTCGAGCGATCGATCGACCGACAGGCCGACAACCGGCGATCGATCGCGGGCGGCGCACAGCGCGAATCCCTGCTGCGCGACGGCCGCGATCATCCGCAGCCGCCGAAGGATCGGATAACCGAGCGGCCTCGGCGAGGCGAGCAGCACGAATCGAGGTCCTTCCGGATCGCGCCCGAGCGCCTCGAGGACGAAGGACCCGCGCGCGTAGGGCGTGCCGTGCACGGCCGATCGGGCGAGCGTGAGCGCGGTGTCCGCGTCGCATCCCGCGCAGGCGATCACGCGCACGTCGCCGGCGACCTGTTCGACGAACAGGACCGCGCTGTCGGCGGACGAGGTTTCGAGCAGGGCCGAGGCGGTCTCGCGTCCAAGCAGGTCCGGCAGTGCCGCCGCATCCACGATCCGCCGCACAATGGCATCGTCGGCATCGGCGGGGGAGATGACGTACTCGCCGGTGCCGGTCGTCGTGAGCAGCCGCTGGGCTGCGTGGGTGTCGGCGATGTCGGGTTCGGCGCCGAGCTGCTCGAAGATGCCGAGCGCTTTGGCGAGATGGCGCTCGGCCATCGAGCGCGCGCCGGTCTGCGCGACGAGCCGGCCGAGCGCGAGGTGGCTCAGTGCCGCCTGATACCGCTCGCCCAGCAGCTCCAGCAGCGTGGCGCTCTGGGCGAAGTCATGGTACGCGTCGGCCGCGCTGCCGCTGCGCGCCTGGAGCGCGCCGCGCAGCCGGAGATATTCGCCCCAGGCAGCAGGCGCGACTTTTGGATCGAGGCTGCCGGCGGCCGCGGTCAGCCGCTGCTTGGCAGCGGGAAGCTGGTCGGCGGCGGTCAGCGCTTCGGCGGCGATCAACATCGCCTGAAGGGCGTCGAAGGGAGGGGCACCCGCCTGCAGGATCTCGTCGGCCCGGGACACGGCTTCCTCGAGTGCGCCGCGCCTGACGGCGAGCCTCGCACCGAGAACTTTGACCGACCACTCGTACCACCGGCTCGTCTCGCGGCCGTACGCGCCGTAGGCCTCGCTCGCGCGGCCCAGGAACTCGCTGGCGGCGTCGTAGCTTCCCCGCATCAATTGAATCTGCGCCAGGCTGTCAAAAACCGCTCCGGTCGTCTCGTTGAACTGGATCGGACTCCGGACCTCCAGCGCGCGATGCAGCGCTTCCTCCGCGCGACCGAGATCGCCAAGCCGGATGCAGATCTGCCCGAGGGTGCCGAGGGCCGCGGCGAGGCCGTGGCCGGAGCCGTGCTGCTCGTGCAACGACACGCTCCTTTCGGCCAGCGCGAGCGCCTGCTCGTAGCGGTGCTGCAGCATCATGACGCTCGCCTGATTACCGCACACGGTTGCGAGCACGTCGTCGGCGTGTACGAGCGACGCGAGACGCTCGGCCTGGCCGAGCGCCCCCATCGCTTCCTCGTGCCGACCGAGCCCGGCAAGCGAGCGGCCCGAGAGCGAATGCACGAGCGCAAGGTTACGGCGATCCCCTGCAGCGTGAAGCGCGGACGCCGCCTTCGTGATGTGTTCGCGCACGATGGCGACGTCGCCAACCTTCTGGTAGCACTGGCCGAGCTCGTAATGCGCAAGGCCGATCGCGCGCGAATCGTGTGCGGCCTCCGCGTGTTTCAGCGCGCGGGCGTGCAGCGCGATCGCACGCGACTGATTGCCGCGCACGTAAGCCAGCCGCCCGTGCAGCCGCCAGAGCGTCGAAAGACGGCCGGCAGGGACGGTGTCGCGAAAGGTGTCCGGCGGGCGGCCCAGCGCGGCGGCGGCCTGGTCCAGGTCGTCCTGCAGCAACCACGCCTGGGCGATCATCGAGCGCAGGGCGAGCTCGTCGTCGCGTGTCAGCGTTGAAGACCGAAGAACCGGCGCGAGGATCCGTGCGGCCTCCGCGCCACTTCCGCGATCGAGCGCGGCACCGGCGCGCGCGAGCACGGTCTGCGGCAACGAAGACGGCACGCGGGGAGTATAAAGTCAAAAGTGGGAAGGAAAAAGGTAGAAGGCAAAAATGAAACGAAGGTGGCAGCTAATTTGCTATCCTAGGGGAGCTTAGCAAGCATAGTTCAATGATCATTAGGAGGAACGGCTGTGACACGAACCGCATCACGTCTGGTACCGGCACTTATGGTCGCAGGAGGGATAACTTGGGGGATCGCGGCGCAGGCACAAGCGACGCAAGCGCCGAGTGCGCAGACGCCGGGCACACAGAGGCCCGGCGCCTCGAGCGGGCAGGCCAGCGCCGGCACGGGCGTGTTTCTTGAGCGAATTCAGGCCCTCGTCGACGGTGCGTTGGCCAAGGGAGGCGATTCAGGCGATTCGCTGAAGAAGGCCGGCAAGGTCGAGGTCGATCGGGCGACGCTCGACGAAATCCGCGCCGAGCTCGCGCAGCTGAGAATGATGCTGGCAAACAGCGACAAGTAGTCGGTCGTCCGGGTGCACGACGCGTTCAGGCCGCGCCGAACCGCTGAACGAGCGCGCCGAGCCCGTCGTGGACTCCCCTTTCATATTCACCCGACCCTAGCTGACCAACGCACAGGGCGTTTGGATGCCCAGGCGTTAAGCCGGCGCCCCGTCGAAGGGTTGGAGGACGAGAAGGACTGACACAGAGCGCCGTGAGAACCGCACGCGGTGACGCGACGCCACAACTAGCCGAGCAAGTACGCGCGGACCTGCGGATCCTTGAACCGCCACACCACGTTGTCGATGAAGTAGTGGTGGGTGTTGATGAACAACATCGCCGCAATCATGAAGAAGGACAGTCCCCGGCCAGAAATCCAGGAATCTTGTCGTCAGCGCCCCTGGCGTCCGCCCGGTGTCGATGGCAACGCGGCTCAATGGGACAGGCGCCAGCGGCGTAGCTACAGCCTCCGCCATGACCGTCCGGTGGACTGGATGAGGCGATCCGCTTCCGGCGGACCCCATTCGCCGGCCGCGTAAACCGGCAGCTCTTCGCTTGGGCGTTGTGCCCAACCCTCCAGAATCGGCATCACCCATCGCCACGCGGCCTCGACGGCGTCGCGCCGCATGAAGAGCGTGGCGTCGCCGGCCATGACGTCGAGGAGCAGGCGCTCGTACGCTTCGGGCGAGCTCGCGCCGAACGTGCTGTAGCGAAAGTCCATCTTCACCGGATAGATCTTCACGCGGGGCCCGGGAATCTTGGAGCTGATGCCGAGGGCAAACCCTTCATCCGGTTGAATACGAACGGTGAGCACGTTGGCGTCGAGCGGCGCCGACCGGTCGCGGTTGAACAGGATGGGTGGCACCTCCTTCAACTGCACGGTGATTTCGCTCGCGCGTTTTGGCAAACGCTTTCCAGTCCGTAGGAAGAACGGAACGCCGGCCCAGCGCCAGTTGTCGATGAATACCTGCAGAGCGACGAAGGTTTCGGCCGTGGACGTTGTCGCGACGCCGGCCTCGTCGCGGTAACCGGGAACGGGCCGGCCGAGATCGAAGCCGGCCGCGTACTGCGCGCGCACGACCTGCGCGACGTCGACGGGCCGAAGCGATTGCAGCACCTCCAGCTTCTCGTCGCGGACGACATCGGCATCGAGCGAGTGGGGCGGCTCCATGGCGATGAGCGCCAGCAGCTGGAGCATGTGGTTCTGGACCATGTCGCGCAGCGCGCCCGCTTGCTCGTAGTATCCCGCTCGCGTGCCCACGCCTTCCTCTTCCGCGACCGTGATCTGTACGTGGTCGACATACCGCTGATTGAACAGCGGTTCGAAGATGCTGTTGGCAAACCGCAGCACAAGAATGTTCTGGACTGTTTCCTTTCCCAGATAGTGATCGATGCGGTAGATATCCCGTTCGTCGAACGCCTTTGCGACGGCGTCGTTGATCGCCTGTGCGCTCGCCAGGTCGCCTCCGATCGGTTTTTCGATGATGAGCCGCGAGAATCTCTGTGCGCCCTCTCGGGATTCTGCCGACGGCGGCCGAATCAGTCGCGCGCGGGCCAGCTGCTCCACGGTCCGCACGAAGGCCGACGGTGGCACGGCGAGATAGTAGATGCGATTGCCGGTCAGGCCGCGCTCGTGTTCGATGAGGTCGAGACGAGATCCCAGGGTGGCCAAGGTCGCCGGATCGTCGATGGACGCCCTGACGAAGAAGAGGGAGGAGGCGAACGTGCGCCAGTCTTGGTCGGCGTCGTCGTCGGGGTGGCCGTTGCTCCCAGGACCCAGGGGCCGGCGCGAGAAGTGCGCGACGCCGTCCCTCGCAAACTCGCGGTACGACTCGTCGGTGAGTGAGGAACGACCGACGCCGACAATAGCGGTCCGCGGCGGGAGGAGGCCATCGAGATGCAGGTTGTAGAGCGCCGGCAGCAGCTTTCGATGCGCGAGGTCGCCGCCGCCTCCGAAGACGATGAGAGTGACCGGTTCGGCGGCCATTGGCAGTTCAGTGCCGGCCGCCAGGCGCTCCGCCGATGCGTTCGGCGCGCTCGCGGCAGGGTTGGACATCGGCTCCTTTCTCTCTAGCATAGACTATCGAGTCACGACCAACGATGGCCACCCGGACCATAATGGAGTGATGCACGTCCAGAGCGTGATGCCGGTGCGCCTCGTCGTGTCGCTCGCCGTCGCGGCGACGGTGGCCTGTGGCTCGCGCGATGACAGTCTGGACCGCCGCGAATCATCGTCGCCGTCCGCCGCGACGACGGACGCGCGAGGCTCAGCCAGAGACGATGCGGCCGCCGCGAAGAGTCGCGTACCTCGGATCGTCGTACTCGGTGACAGTCTGACCGCAGGGCTCGGGCTTCCGATCGACGAGGCGTATCCGGCGCTCCTGCAGCAGCGTCTCGCCGCCAAGGGGCTGAAGTATCAGGTGATCAACGCGGGCATTTCGGGCGACACGTCTGCGGGTGGCCTGGCCCGACTCGACTGGGCGCTCGATGGCAACGTGCGGATCCTCATTCTGGCGCTCGGCGGGAACGACGGCCTGCGCGGCCTTCCTCCCGAGGAGCTGAAGGATAACCTGTCCAAGATCATCGACCGTGCGCGGGCGCGCGGCATCGCGGTCGTTCTCGCCGGCATGGAGGCGCCGCCCAACTGGGGCGCGCAGTACACGAAGGAGTTTCATGACGTGTTTCCATCGCTCGCGACGCAGTACCGAGTGCCGCTCGTGCCGTTTCTGCTGGCGGGCGTGGCCGGCATCGATACGCTGAATCAGCGCGACGGCCTTCATCCGACTGCCGAAGGGGACCGAATCATCGCCGATACCGTGTGGGCGGTGCTGCAGCCGATGGTGGAGCGGCAGGTGGGCGTCTCCGGATCATGATTGAGCTGCGTGAGATTTCGAAAACAGTCAGGAGCGGCGATCATTCGCTGACCATTCTTCACCCGCTCACGCTCGACATCGCGCGCGGTCAGTTCATGGCCATCGTCGGGCCGTCCGGCAGCGGCAAGTCGACGCTGCTCGGGCTCATCGCGGGCCTCGACGCGCCGACCTCCGGAAGCGTGCGCATCGACGGCGTCGACATCACGCGGCTCGGCGAGGACGCGCTGGCGCGGCTTCGAGGCGAGAAGATCGGCTTCATGTTCCAGTTTTTTCACCTGATCCCCTCGCTCACGGCGTACGAGAATGTCGCCGTGCCCATGGAAATCGCCCGTACCGCCGACATCCGCCGACGGGCCCAATCGCTGCTCGAGGAGGTCGGGCTGACCCTCCGCGCGCATCATTACCCGGCTCAGCTGTCGGGCGGTGAACAACAGCGCGTGGCCCTGGCTCGCGCCCTGGCGAACGATCCGCCCATCCTGCTGGCCGACGAGCCAACCGGGAACCTGGATACCGCAACCGGCCGTTATATCCTGGACCTGCTGCGCGAGATTCACCGGGCGCGCGGCACGACGATTATTCTGGTCACGCACGACGCCGAGCTGGCAGCCTTGGCCGATTCGCGGCTGGTGCTTCGCGACGGACGCGCGGTGGAGTGAGAAGGTGGAGCGAGCATGAGATTCATCCTGCAGATGGCGGTGCGCGAGACGCGCGCCGCCTGGCGCCGGCTGCTGTTCTTCTTTGTCTGCATCGCCGTCGGCGTGGCGGCCATCGTCGCGCTGCGCTCCGTGATTCAGAACGTGCGCGAAGTCTTCGGGACCGAGGCGAAGGCGCTCATCGCCGCCGACGTCGTCATCAATACGACGCGCGACTGGACACCCTCGGCCATCGAGATTATCGATCGGCGCCTGTCGGAGTCGGGCGCCACCTCGCGCACCGAGACCATCTCATCGCCCACGATGGCGCGCCCCGCCGACCAGTCGCGGAAGGTGGCGCGGGCGGTCGAGCTCAAGGCGGTCCAACCGGCCTTTCCGCTCTACGGCAGCATTACGCTCGAAGGCGGCCAGACCTATTCGCACGCGCTGGTGGAGCACCACGGCGCGCTGGTGCGGCCCGAACTGCTGACGACGCTTGGTCTCCGCGTCGGTGACGAGATCATCATCGGCCGGGCCGAGTTCACGATTCGCGGCGTGATTGCAAGCGAGCCGGGCCGCGGCATGGGGCAGTTCAGCCTCGGGCCGCGCGTGCTCATCGACTTCGACGATGTGCCGTCGACCGGCCTGCTGGGGTTGGGCAGCCGCGCGGCCCGCCAGTGGCTGTTCAAAGTGCCCGAGGACCGCATCGACGCCCTCGTCACGACCTTGCGCGGCGAACTGCGCCAGGAGTCCGCCACCGCCCGGTCGTACCGCTCGAACGAGGATCAGATCGGCCGCAATTTCGATCGCGCGGAGAACTATCTGAGCCTCGTCGGCCTCATCATCGTCATCCTCGGCGGCATTGCGGTGTCGAGCGTGACGCGCGTGTTCATCCTGCAAAAAATTCGCAGCATCGCGGTGCTGAAATGCGTGGGGGCGCGTAGCCGCGACGTCATCTCGATTTACATCCTGCAGGTCGTCGCGCTCGGGCTGGCCGGCAGCCTGCTCGGGGTCCTGCTCGCGCGGATCGCCGTTGGCGCCATTCCCCTCGCGCTCGGCGCTTCCTCCCCCTCGATTCTTGCCGAAGCGCACTACGCCGTGACCTGGAGTGCGGCTCTGCAGGGCATCGCCATCGGCGTGCTGGTGTCGCTCCTCTTCTCGGTCGTGCCGCTGCTGCACGTGCGGTTTGTGAAGCCGTCGCTGCTCCTGCGCGAGGAATCGACGCCGCCGACGCGCGATCTCGTCGGCCTGGCGGCGATCGCGGGCGTGGCCGCGGCGCTGGTTGCCGTCGCGGTCTGGCAGGCCGGTTCCTTCCGCATCGGCGTTCTCGTCTGCGCGGGCTTCACGGGCGTGGCCGTCGTGCTGCATCTGACGGGCCGCGCCCTGGTCGCGGTCGTCGCCCCGCTGGCCAATGCGCGGTCGTTCCCGCTCCGTCACGCCGTGCTGCATTTGTCGAGGCCGGGTAATCAGACGCGCGTCATTCTGCTCGCCGTCGGCCTCGGCGCGTTTTTCATCGTGGGCATCCGGTCGTTGCAGGCGAGCCTGCTGGGTGAGTTCTCCATCCAGGTGTCCAGCGATTCGCCGGACATGTTCTTGCTCGACATCCAGACAACCGAAGTTGACCTCGTTCGAGCGTTCGTGACCGACCCTGCCAGCGGCGCGGGACCAGCGCAGTTTCTGCCCGTCCTGCACGCGCGGGTGGTCGGCGTCGAGGGGCGCGACAGCGCGCTCGACGATCCATTGGAGCCTCCCTCGCGCGGGCGTGGGCCCGAAGGCGCGCGCCCGCGAGGGGGTCCGCTCGCGCGCGAGTTCACGGTGACCTATCGCGATCACCTCGAGCCGAACGAGCGCATCATCGCCGGCACATTCTGGCGCGGGGCGTCGCCCGATGCGGAAGTATCCATCGAGCAGGGCATTCAGGAACGGTCAGGCATCAAGGTCGGCGACACCATGCGGTTCGACATTCTCGGGCGCATGATCAGCGCGCGCGTTACCAGTGTCCGGAATGTCGAGTGGCGTGATTCGCGCAACGGCGGCTTCATGTTCGTGTTCCGGCCCGGCGCCCTCGATCAAGCACCGCAAACCTTCGTCGCGCCGCTCAAAGGGCCGGCCGACCCGGCGGCCCGAGCCCGGTTCCAGCACGATCTGGTCGCGCGCTTTCCCAACGTCTCGGTCATCGACGTTCACGAGATCCTCGAGACGGTTCGCGACGTGATGAGAAAGGTCACCTTTGCGATCACGGTGGTCGGAGGCCTGGTCCTGTTCAGCGGCGCGCTCATCCTGATCGGGGCAGTCGCGATGACCAAGTATCAGCGCGTGTACGAGGCGGCGGTGTTCAAGACGCTCGGCGCGAACACCCGGACGATTGCGCGCATGCTGCTGTTCGAGTACGGCGTGCTCGGATCGCTCGCCGGCCTTGTGGGCTCCCTTGGCGCAATTGTGCTGACCTGGGGCGTCAGCCGGTACGCGCTCGATATTCCCTGGCGGATCTTTGCCGGCGAGCACGCGGCCGGCGTCCTGCTGACCGCGGTGCTCGTCGCGGCCATCGGCGTTCTTTCGAGCCTCGACGTGCTCCGCAACAAGCCGCTCGCGACGCTCCGGGCTGAGTAGCAACGGCGGTCGGGAGCCTGTTCCGTGCGAAGCGTGTTGAACAAGACCCACGACTCCTTTTTCGAACGGCGCTTCGCGCTCATCTCACACGGCACGACGGTCAGGACCGAGGTCCTCGCGGGCCTCACCACGTTTCTGACCATGGCCTACATCATCTTCGTACAGCCGGCAGTGCTGAGCGCCTGCGGCATGGATTTCGGCGCGGTGCTGGCCGCCACGTGTCTTTCGACCGCGTTCGCGACGGCATTGATGGCGCTCCTGGCCAACTATCCGATCGCCGTGGCCCCCGCCATGGGCCACAATTTTTTCTTTGCGTACTCGGTCGTCATCGGGATGAAGGTGCCGTGGCGCGTTGCGCTCGGCGCCGTCGCCATCGCGGGCGTGATGTTCATCATCACGGCCGGCATCGGCCTGCGCGAGCGTCTCATTACGACGATTCCGGCGTCGATCAAGCATGCGATCGCGGCCGGCATCGGGCTGCTCATCGCCACGATTGGGTTGGAGTGGGCCGGACTCATCGTGGCCGCACCCGGTACGCTGATGACGCTCGGCAATCTGCACAGCCGACCGGCGGTCGTGGCGGTCGCCGCGCTGGCGTTCACCGCCGTCCTGATGGCGCGGCGCGTGCCCGGCGCCTTCCTGTGGGGCATGCTGGCGAGCACGGCGATCGGCATCCCGCTCGGCCTCGTTCATTATCAGGGACTGGTCAGCCCTCCGCCTTCCCTTGCACCCACCCTCCTGCAGCTCGACATTCGCGGCGCCTTCGCTCCCGGGATGGTCGCTGTCGTGTTTGTCTTCTTCTTCCTCGCGCTTTTCGATTCGGTCGGGACGCTCGTTGGCGTGGCCGAGCAGGCCGGGCTGATGCGCGACGGCGTAGCTGCGGAGCGCATCGAGGATTAGTAGATGAACTTGATCTTGCTCAGCTTGGCCTTGTCCTTGTTGTT
>Ga0209415_10016908_pt1 | contig 11661 bp, 10 predicted proteins | sample PeaSoiSIISIP2007_FD_187696 | JGI IMG/M metagenome (GOLD analysis project Ga0209415, IMG submission 187696) | Peat soil microbial communities from Weissenstadt, Germany - SII-SIP-2007 (SPAdes) (version 2) | ecosystem: Environmental > Terrestrial > Soil > Wetlands > Peat | place: Germany... | reverse complement strand
GCTTCTGCTGGTGGACGCGCTCAGCAAGGAATGGTCCTATTTCTTTCCTCCATCGGGCGGCAAAGTCGTCTACTGCGTGATCAGCACGGAATCACAGCCGATGCACCTGCCTGGCTGCCCAAGGACACCCACGGAGGCCCGATACGATCACGCCCCGGCTGCGCAGCCGCAAACGGCTCACCCGCCAGCGGGGCCGGGTGATTCACTTGCTGACTGACGATCCGCCTACCCGAAGGAAGTATCCCGTGAACCGCATGCTCACGTACCTGTGGCGTCTCATCCGCGGTCCCCTGCAGTGGCGAGTCCTCTGGCTCGCGCACGCCAAATTCATGATCGGCGTCACCGGCGTCGTCCGCGACCAGGACGGCCAGGTACTGCTGCTGCGGCACCGCATGTGGCCCGAGAGTACCCCGTGGGGTCTGCCCACCGGATACGCCAAAGCCGGCGAGACGTTCCAGGACACCATCATCCGCGAGGTCGGCGAGGAAACCGGCCTGACCGTCACCGTCGGTGACCTCGCCCGGCTCCGCAGCGGATACAAACTTCGCATCGAAATCGCCTACGAAGCACTGCACGTCGGCGGCGAACTCAAGCTGAACCCACGGGAGATCCTCGACGCCCGGTGGTTCCCCCAGGACGCCCTGCCAGCCGGCGTCCTCGACACCCACCTTGCCCTGATCCACAGGAAACCAGCCGACTAACCCCGGAGGCGAAGCCATGCCCGCACTACTCGCGCCGAACGAACGACTCACCGGGACACCTGAGAACCGGCGCCAGCTCCAGCACCAGCTCACGGCCCTGCGAACCGCCCCCGCCTTGCCCCGCGCCCACCCGCAACTGTCCTGCATCCAGCTGTCCGCCCTGATTGCCGAACACTCCCGGGCACCCGGCCTGGAGTTATTCACAGCCGGGCTGAAAATCGCTCAGCGCAGGTATACCCAGCTTGGCCTGACGGACCTGCTGCCCCCCGAACGCGTCTGGATCGGCACAGCGTCCCGCGACCCGCGCGCATTCGGCGGCTACCACTATCCCGGGCAGGGATACCGGCACTGGCAGATGGCTGCCATCATTACCCGACTCGGCCGCCTCAACGACCGGCGCCGCATTAGCTCACCGCTGGCCGGCCTCGACCTTCTGCGCGCCTACGCACACGATTGTCTGCACTTCGGCAGCTACCGCCTCTACCAGTGGCAGCCCCTTGCCACCTGCCAGCCCCGCATCGCGCGCACGCGGTACGGCATCAACTTCCGCCGGCCAGACGGACGCACGTACTCCGCCCCCGACGAGCCCGGCTCCGCCACCACCCGCAACCTCGGCATCGTCATGGAAGGAGCCACCGACCGCGAAGCCCGCTCCATCACCAGGCAGACCGCCGAGCACGCCGGCCTGCGCGAGCCCTCATCCGGTCTCGGCCGGTTCGAGTACCGCGACACAACCGGCAGCCTGTCACCCTCCGACTGCGCGCTCCTTGAACGCATGCAAGCCCAGCACACCGGTCCCGCATCCGCCGACTTAGCCGGCTTCCTCACACGAATGGCCCGATATCAGCGGCACATCGGATCCCGATACGAAACCTTCCTCATCGAGTTCAGTCCCGACGCACCAGATGAATTCCACGGACTCATCCTGACAGCGATGATCACCGGCTCACTGCGCCGGCTCTGCCAATGGCTCAACCACCGCTATGGATCAGCGGCATTCCCCCGGATCTTCAAGACCCCGGCCTTCAGCCGGGACAACCGGAGCCGATCCTCCCCGGCCGCCTAGCAGTCCGTGCTCCCGGCCCTGACGCCCGCACCTGAGAAACCAGCGCGTACTGACCGCCCGGCGTACTGCACGGGCGGGATGTTCATCACTTGGACGCTGAGTCAGGAGACACTGATATCACCGCTCATCTCCAGATCAGGGTCCTCTCGGTAGTCGGACGAGATGCCGACGACGTCGGTCTCCGGACAGTAGGAGGGGTCGAGCCGCAAGAGATCCCACTCGTTGATCCAGGTGCGGACGTACTGGCGCATCCGGGTAGCGCCGAGCCGCTCCAGACCGCTGACATCGGGTGGTAGCCACCCGAACACATCGCCGTGCAGCTCCTTCAGCAGGGCGTACGCCCGAGTGAGCTCGGCCTCGTCAGGCGGTGTGAGTAGCTGCATCTCTCGGTCGATGATGCGCATGCCCTGCGCCGCCGCCGCCGCGAGCGCCGTCGCTTCCGGCGTCTGCTTGGCGCGCAGTTTCTCCGGCACCAGCTCGCGGTCGTTTCGTCCGGTGATGACGGCAGCCTCGAAGTCGTCGGTCATGGCGAGCACCGCCGCGATCGGCACCCCGGGGCCGCCGTGCTCGCCGCGTACCCAGCGGGCGATCTCCGCATAGGACTTGGCGCGTTGCTGGAGCGAGTAGCGTCCGATCAGCTCGACCTCATCAAAGAAGATCACCCAGCCCGCAGACCCTGCCGCGGTGAGCAGTTTCGAGGCGAACCGGAGCCGCTGCCCGCTCAGCTGCTGCGCTGATACCGGGGTCAGCGACGGCCGCGCGTCGCCGATCTCCTTGAGGCGTCGGCGGAGTTCCGGCGTGGCGATCGGATCACCGGACCAGAACCGCACGATCGTGTTCGCGAAAGCGGCGTCACGCTGGCGCACCTGAGCAAAGAGCGCCAGTGTCGCGGCGAACCGTTCATTGAGGCCTGAGCCTGTCGACGTTGCCCAGCGCAGCAATTCGGCATATCCGCGGCCGTCGGGGTCGACCGCGGCCGACGCCTCGACGATGGCGGGCCGCGGCTGGCCGGCCGTTACGGCCGACTCGGCCGCGGCCGCGAACACCTTCGCCGTGGCGTGAAGCGGGGTCTCCTTACTGATCACCACCCGGCTGACGGTGAAGCCGGCCTCGAGGGCGAGCCGTGCGAGATGCTCAAGGAGATGGCTCTTACCCACGCCGAACCCCCCGCCAAGGAGCAGGCCAGCCGGGGTACCGGCCGCCGCAGCCTCGCGGAGGGAGGCGAAGCGGTCCTCGATGGCGGCCTGGCCGCTGCCGGTCGCGGCAACCGCATCCTTGCTGGGCACACCAGCCCGCAGCGCCTCGATGGCGCGGCGCCGCGCAACGGTCGGGTCCGCGCCGACGGCCAGGGTCGTCATGCCGCCGCCTCTGGCAGCATGCCGATCCTGACCAGGGTCGAGTAGGGGTTGACCCGGCGGCGATCGCGCACCTCGTCGATGACCCGCAGCCGGAGCGCCGTGTAGGCCGGCAGCCCGCGTGCCTCGTCATTGATCAGTTCAGGTGGGAGCAGAACGGCCGCGAACAGCCCTTCGAACTCGTCGGTGCCGTCAATCAGCTGGCGAAGAAGCTCATACGCGTCGAGCGCAGCGGCCTTGGAGTAGTAGTAGCCGTCGCGCAGGCCCGCAGGCGGGCGGCGGGTCACTGCCAGGCGCGTCAGGTCGATCTGCAGCACCAGGCCGGCGTGGCCTGCCATTCGCAGCCAGCGGGTCGACGAGAGCAGGAGCGATCTGCCGTTTTGCCTGGTCACCTTGGCATGCAGCGATAGCTTGCGCAGCTCGCCCGCAGGCACCCGCTCACCGCGAAGCCATCCGATGACCGTCTCCCGCTCGGCCGCACTGACGTCACCCCGGCCCAGACGCTCCTGGCACAGCCGCAGCATCGCCACCCGGAACTCGTGGCTGAGCCCGGCGTCCTTCAGCACGGTCTGCTCGACCGCCCGCCGCACGCTGCGATAGAGCTCGGCGCCGTCCACTTCGTGGTAGCTGGCCACTGCTGCGATGCTCAGGTCAGACTGGCCGGTACCGGGCGGTGGCGGGAAACCGCACTGATCGAAGGTGGCACGCACCACCGATCCCGCCAGCGCGACCCAGTCCAGCTGGCGCGCCACTGCGCCGAACACCTGGTCGATCATGTGGATACGGGTGGTTGCCGCGTCCACCGCCGCATGCTGGAACCCGTCGCCGATGCTGGCCAGTCCACCGGCCAGCTCCTTCGCCGCGGAATCATTCCCGACCGCCAGCAGCTTGACAGCGGCGCCGCCGCGTCCGACGTACGGTGCGAGGTATTCCTTGTCAACGAAGTCCAGATATGTTGACGCGTCGAGCGGTGCCGGAACGTTGGACGGCGCCACTGTTACCGCCCTCCGGTGCCGTCAATGGTGAACGAGACGCCCCAGTAGTGCTGACGCTGGCCGCTGCGGGCCACGGTGACCAGCATGCCGGAGCCCTTCGTCCCGGTGCTAGCCGACCACCGCAGCTCGCGGGAGCTACGCGCGGTTCGCGTAACGCCACTCTGGTCGAGCAGGTAGAGATCGCGCGCGAACTCCTGCTTGGAGTACTGGCTACGCTGCCCGGGCAGCATCGTCAGCACCGACCAGATGTCGACGAGCCGGATTATCCCGTCCTCCTTCTTGCCTTCGCTGGCGACGACCAGTTCGTAGCCCGCGCGCAGGCTGTCGAGAAACGCCTCCGCCTTGAACCGCGGCGCCCGGTCCTGGGTCGCCGCGAGCAGGCCGACCAGCACCGAGGGGCGGATCCGGCGCTCCCGCACCCGGTCGATCTCGACCGCGGCGTCACCGGGAAGCACCCGGATCAGCGAGGGGTAGCAGAGCAGCCGGTCCTCCTCCTCGAATATCCTGACGCCGCGGGCCTCGGCAGCCGCCAGCAATTCCTTGACGTAGCCACCGGAGGCCAGGTATGCCTGCTCGTCGGGATCGAACCCCTCGGAGAGCATCCGCGTCTCATCGACCAGGCTGGCGGCCGAGGCATGCGCGCCGGCCAGTGCCTTGCGTGCGTCCCGGACCCTGCCGCTCCTCGCGCCGGCCAGCGCCTTGCGTAGCTCGCGGGTGACCGCGGCGGTGGATCTCAGCGCACTGTCCACCGCCCGCTCCGTCGCGGCCAGCGTCTCCTCCAGAGTGCCGACACCGCCGTCGACGGGCTCGTTCACGCCGATCTCGCCGTCGTTGTTCCCACTGGTCTGCGTCACCACACTCAACCCTTCTCATCGGACAGCTAAGTACAGTACCGCCGCCGCCTGACACTCGTCGGCCACGCGGAAAAGGATCACGGGATCGGCAGTCCGAGCAAGGTCCACGACCCAATGTCACCGCCGGCAGCTACAGTCGTGGCCGTGAGTCGGCAGAGCTATTGGGTATCACCCGGCCAATCCGCCCGCGTCGCCGGATACGACATCCCGGGCGGTTTGATCTACATCGGACAACATCTGCCGTCGTCCGTCGGCACCATTGAGCCGGCGCTGATCAATCCCGCACTACCCCTGGGCCGGCCTGGGCCTGACCGGTCTGGCCACGATCTTGACCCGGCACCGTCGTACCACCTGATCTCGCCGGACAGCAGGGCCGCCTATCTGGCCTGGCTGGCTGGCGGGCGCAGCCGCGCCGACGTGCCGGTGGGCTTCGTGTCGCTGTTCTTCTCCGGACTGGAGCGGCGCTTGCTGGTGGACGCGGCGGACGACCCGACAGTTTGGCGCGAGCTACCCGCCATCGCCACTGAGGTACGCCGGCTCCGGGCTATCCATATCCCCGCCAGCAACTCGTTCCACTCCTACGCCAAGGCGTTCCTCGACGTTCTCGACCTCCTGTCCGGCCCGCGCTGGCAGCCGGGCGGCTCCCCGCCTTCTGGTCCCCCGCCAGCACTCCACCCCGACCGCTGGCCAGTCCCGATAGCGCTGCGTGTGGCTCTCGCCGGGTTCGCGGTGACGGGTAGGCCAGTGCCCGCCGACTGGGCCAGGTCGTGGGCGTGGTACCACCCGTCGCTGTTTCCGCGGACGCCGCAGACCCGCTGCCCGCAGGAGTTCGAGCGGTTGTTCGCGGTGCGCTACACGCGACGGTTCGCGGCTGGGCTGGTCCCGCAGGCAACCGCCAGGCCACCGATCAGGATCGGCTACTCACCGGCCAGTCCCGGTATCGACGCGGTGGTCCTGGACCGCCCTGACCTGCCGGATGTGCTGGAGGAGCCGAGGGCCACCCGGGAGCTGGGCGTCCTGGTCGACTCGGTCACTGACGCACTCACGCCGTACAGCCGCTGGCTCGCCCGTACCCCGGGCGGTCTCGGTTCGCTCGCCTCGATCACGCTGTTGCCTACCGAACTGCTCGACCTGGACCCCGGTCCGCTCCGGCACCTGCTGACCTGGGCGAACGCCCACCTCGACGGGCAGTTCGCCGCGGTTATCGACGCATCGGAGTTCAGCGCCTTCTGGTCGACCGCCAACCCGGCGGGGATGTCGAGGGAGGAGGCCGTGTCGCTGGCCCTCATCCTCGCCCGGGCGGGTCTCGGTGTGGAGCCGGATGTACGATTCGGCGGCCCCGCCCTTGCGCCTGGGCCGGCGGTGCTGTTCCGCCTCGACCGGGAGGCTGCGGACACCCCTTCGGCCGGCTATCTCGCGGCGACCACGATGCTGCACCTTGCCGCCGTCGTCGCGCTCGCGACTGGGCAGGGCGGCACGCCGACCGACCGCGGGGCAACCCGCCAGGAACGCAGCCGGAGCCGCGTTAATGCGGAGATCGGCACGGCCAGCGGTGTCCGGTCCGATCCCGATGACAGCACGAATGTGATCATCACCGGGTTGGCGGCCGAAGTGGACCTGTCCGTCACCGAGCGGTCCCGGCTCGCCGCACGGCTGCGCTGGCTGTTCGCCTCCGGCGCCGCTCTGACCCGGCCCGACCGTCGGATCTCCGCGCTGACGGCGGCCGAGCGGGAGGCGGCGGGGTACTTCCTGATCTCGGTAGCTCTCGCCGGTCCGGTCGTGGCACCGGCGACGGTGACCGCGCTGACCAGGGCGTACCGGCTGCTCGGCCTCGACCCCGACCTGGTCTACCGCCGCCTGCACCAGCGCAGCGCCGGGCAGAGCGAGGCAGCGGCGTCCGGACCTGGCCTGGCGCCAGCAGACGGTCCGGTCGTGGTACGCCGGGTGCGCCCCGGCCCGCCGGGCCACCCGCTTCCGCGCATTCCGCCCGCGAAGGGCACCGCGTCCACCGAGGCCGCACCTGGCGCGGCGCCGGATGCCGGACCGGGAGTTCAGCTCAGCCAGGAGGCGATCGCCAGGAAAATGACCGAGACAGCGGCCGTGTCGACCCTGCTGGCGACCATCTTCACCGACGAGGAGCCGGCTGCGGGTGCGCCGGCGGCCCCGGGCAACGGGGCCAGCCAGGGCCGTCCCGGCGGCCTCGATCAGGCGCACGGTAGGCTGCTCGGCGAACTCGCCACCCGGCCGTCCTGGTCGCACGCCGATTTCGCGGAACTGGCGGCCAAGCATGGCGTCATGCCGTCCGGTGCGCTGGACGTGATCAACGAGGTGGCCATGGAGACCGCCGGTGAGCCGGTCGTCGAGGGAGACGACGAGCTTACGGTCAACGGCGACGCGCTACAAGAGCTGCTGGCATGACCGAAGGCGGGCTCTTCTCCTCGGAGGAGGCAGCGGCCGAGCGCGACGAGGCCATCGGCAGGCTCGGCCCGGCCACTGGCTGCGGCACCCGCGACCACAGAGAGGATCCGGAGTGAGCGATCCGACCACGTCCGCGCCGTCCGGTCGGATCCGCCCGCGCGAGCGGGACTCGATCGTGGCGTCGCTACGGGCCGGAGTCGTCCCAGGCGTCGGGCAGCAGCACGTGCAGGTCGGCAGGATCGCCGAGGTGCAAGCTGTGGTCACCGACATCACGCGGATCGCCGAGGGCGGGGCGAGCAGCCGGTTCGTCATCGGTGAGTTCGGTTCGGGAAAGACTTTCTTCCTGCACCTCGCACGGTCGGTAGCGTTGGAGAAACGGCTGGTCACCATGCACGCCGATCTGTCTGGTGATCGACGGCTGCACGCCAGCGCCGGCAAAGCCCGTGCGTTGTATGCCGAACTGACTCACAACCTGGCGACCCGTGCGCGGCCGGGCGGTGGCGCGCTGACCAGTGTCGTCGAACGGTTCGTCACACAAGCGCTCGGCCAGGCGCGCACGACGGGCACGGATCCGGAGGCGATCATCCAGGCTCGGCTGGCGGCACTGACGGAGTCGACGGGAGGATACGACTTCGCCCATGTCATCGCGCGGTACTGGCAGGGGCACGACGGCGATAACGAGCGGCTCAAGACCGACGCCGTGCGCTGGCTGCGCGGCGAGTTCACTACACGTGCCGACGCCCGCCAGGCCCTCGGCGTCCGGACCATCGTCGATGACGCCACCTGGTACGACCACATCAAGCTGATGTCCAGGTTTGTGCACATGGCCGGTTACGACGGGCTATTGGTCTGCCTCGACGAGATGGTCAGCCTCGCCCAGCTGGCTAACGCCCAGGCTCGCGCCGCGAACTACGAGCAGATCCTGCGGATCCTCAATGACAGCCTGCAGGGCTCCGCGGCCTATCTGGGATTCCTGCTCGGCGGTACGCCAGAGTTCCTGCTTGACACCCGGCGCGGACTGTTCTCCTATCCCGCACTTGCCGCCCGGCTCGCGGAGAACAGGTTCGCCTCCGACAAGCTAGTCGACCATTCCGGACCGGTGCTGCGGCTGGCCAACCTGTCGCCAGAGGATATCTACGTCCTGCTGACCAAACTGCGTCACGTGTACGCCTCTGGCGACCCGACCGCGTACCTGGTCCCAGACGACGCGCTCATCGGCTACATGCGACACTGCGCATCGCGGATCGGTGATGCCTACTTCCGGACCCCACGCGAGACCATCAAGGGCTTCCTCGACATGCTCGCGCTGCTCGATCAGAACCCGGGCCTGGACTGGAGATCAGTTATCGACGCCGTGCACCTCGCACCAGAGCCCGATCCCGCGTTCACGCTGCCCGCAGCGTACGGGGAGATCGAAATCGGGACTGGTCATAGCGCCGGCCCGCGGATCGCTAGCTCAGACGATGATGAACTCAGCTCATTCCAGCTCTGAACCGGTCCTAGGCGCGCCAGCACTCGTCGCGCCTGACCGGGTCGCCGCAACACCGTCCAGCGCTTACGAGCTTTACCATCCGAGCGTCCAGCGGTGGATCTACGACGCTGGCTGGGAACGGCTGCGTGACGCTCAGGAGCGGGCCGCCGCTCCGATCCTGGCCGGCGACCGAGACATGATCATCGCCGCCGCTACTGCGAGCGGAAAGACCGAAGCCGCCTGGTTGCCGATCTGCTCAGCGCTGGTCCGGCAGCGTGAGGCTGACGAGGCCGGGCCAGGTGTTCAAGCCTTGTACGTCAGTCCGCTGAAAGCCTTGATCAATGATCAGTATGACCGCATGACCCGGCTCTGCGACCGGCTGGACATCCCGGTGCACCGCTGGCACGGTGACGTGGCGGTGTCCCGCAAGTCACTGCTCATGCGCGCCCCCGACGGCGTCCTGCTGATCACCCCTGAGTCGATTGAAGCGATGTTCGTCAACCACGGCGACCGCATCGGCAGGGTCCTCGGCGACCTGCGCTACGTGGTCATCGACGAACTGCACTCGTTCCTCGGCACGGAACGCGGTGCGCAGCTCCAGTCCCTGCTGCACCGGATCGAACTCTGCGTTCGCCGAGGCATTCCCCGGATCGCGCTCTCCGCGACACTCGGCGACTTCACCGCGGCGGCGGAGTTCCTGCGCCCAGGGAAAGGCTCATCGGTGCAGGTTGTCTCCTCCGCAGACGACGCCGGCGAGATCCGGCTCCAGCTGCGCGGCTACCGCACTGGCGCACCGCCCCGGACCGGCTCGTCGAGGACAGCTCTGCCGACCGACAACCCGCCCGGACTACCCGGCATCGATCCTGGAGACAACGTTGAGACCCGCGACATCGCCCCGATCGCCGACCACCTGTTCCGTACGCTGCGCGAGCACGACAACCTGATCTTCGCTAACTCCAGGGCCGTGGTCGAAACGTATGCCGACATGCTGAATCGCCGCAGCCGCGCCACCAAGATCACGACAGAGTTCCTCGCTCACCACGGCAGCCTCGCCAAAGAGATCCGCGAATACGTCGAGGAACGGCTGAAGGACCGGTTGACCCCGGTCACCGCTATCTGCACGTCCACTCTGGAATTGGGGATCGACGTCGGCAGCGTCAACTCGATTGCGCAGATTGGCGCTCCGCCAACCGTCTCCAGCCTCCGCCAGCGCCTGGGCCGCTCCGGGCGGCGCGAGGACCAGCCAGCTGTGATCCGCATCTACGTCTCCGAATGCGAGCTGAGCGATCGGACGCCGCCACCAGACGCCCTGCGCGACGAACTGTTCCAGACCATCGCCATGGTCGAACTCCTACTCGCTTCCTGGTATGAGCCGCCGCACGCCGCCGGGCTGCACCTGTCCACGCTCATCCAGCAGATTCTGTCTGTCCTCGCCCAGCACGGCGCCGCCAGCGTCGCCCAGGTGCATCAGGTCCTCTGCGGTCAGGGCCCGTTCGCCCACATCGGGAAGTTCACGTTCGGCACGCTCCTGCGGGACATGGGCCGCCACGATCTGATCAGGCAGGATTCCCGTGGGTTCCTGCTTCCTGGAGGCCAGGGCGACCGGCTGGTCAACCACTACAGCTTCTACGCCGCGTTCCACACCTCACAGGACTATCGGCTCGTCGCGGACGGCCGGACCCTCGGCTCTCTCCCTGTGGAGCGCCCGATCCTCCCCGGCACCCTGCTCATCTTCGGCGGACGCCGGTGGCGGGTCCTCGGAGTCGACATCGCGCAGCGGGTCATCGAACTCACTGGCTCCGGCGACGGCCAGCCGCCGACTTTCCCGGGCAGCGGGGGCGAGGTGGCCGACAAGGTCCGCCGCACGATGCGCGCCCTCTACCAGTCCGAGGAGATCCCTCGCTATCTCGACAGCACCGCACGGACTCTGCTCGGCGAAGGCCGGGAGGTCTTCCGCCGTTTCGGTCACGCTGACCAGAGCATCTTCGGCTGGGGCAACGAAACCCTGCTCTTCCCGTGGCGGGGAGACCGGATCATGAACACGCTGCTGGTCACGCTCGCCAGTCAGGGACTCAACGTAGGCCAGGACGGAGTCTGCCTCACCGTGAAAGGCACCACCCCAACCGAACTGTGGACACTGATCCACGAGCTCGCCGCGGCCCCGCAACCCGACCCGCTGGCCCTCGCGGACAGCGTCCGCGCCAAGGCCCGCGATAAATACGACCGGTACCTCGGAGAGGACTTGCTCAACCTGGCCTACGCCGCGCGCGCCCTCGACATCCCCGCGGCCTGGGCGAGCCTCGCCGACCTAGCGAATCTGCCCCGCCCCCACGACCCGCCCGGCACGACCGCCCGCGACGATGTAAGTACCGCATGAGCGGCACCCGGTTCCTGATAGGGCTGCGATCTTGAGCAGCGCCCGGTCCGCGGGCGCCCCTGCGCGGATCGGACCTGCCTGGCAACGGTCTCGCTGTTCGCGGTCAGCACGATCTCGGCTGGCCGCTCACCGCGTCGCTGGGCTGCCGCCTGCAGGGCGGCCAGCCAGCCAGGCAGCTGCTGCTCGGCGACAGCAGCGCCGGCGGGACCTGGCCCAACCTGACCGGCAAGTTCAAGCCCCACGACGACCGGCACAGCCACGCCACCTGGCTAGATGCCGCGAACCTGAACAAGGTGCTCCAGAGGGAAGAGTCATGAGCAGCATCCAGAACAGCCAGAAGTTCCGCGAACGAGCCGCCCAGCTCCGCGACCAGGCCGCGCTGCACGGCATCACCATGATGCCCGCCGAAGCGGCCGACCTGCTC
>Ga0209415_10016906_pt1 | contig 11661 bp, 8 predicted proteins | sample PeaSoiSIISIP2007_FD_187696 | JGI IMG/M metagenome (GOLD analysis project Ga0209415, IMG submission 187696) | Peat soil microbial communities from Weissenstadt, Germany - SII-SIP-2007 (SPAdes) (version 2) | ecosystem: Environmental > Terrestrial > Soil > Wetlands > Peat | place: Germany... | reverse complement strand
CACCACGGTCGCGACCCTCATGTCGGCGATCGACACGAACATCGTTCTCATCTCGCTCCCGACGATCGGGCGAGAACTCCCGGGGACCAACGCGAGCCTCCTTCTCTGGATTCTCATCGGCTACTCCCTCTTGACGGCCGTAGTGCTGGTCAACTTCGGTCGTCTCTCCGACATGTTCGGTCGGGTGCGTCTCTACGTTCTCGGCTTCGCGGTTTTCACCGGGGGCTCTCTCTTGTGCGGGTTCTCGGGCACGGGCCTTGAGCTGGTGGTGTTCCGCCTCGTGCAGGCGGTCGGCGCGGGATTCCTTTTCTCGAATTCGGCCGCGATCATCACCGACGCTTTTCCGCCGAACGAGCGAGGTCGGGCCCTCGGGGTGAACCAAGTCTCCATCGTCGTCGGGGCCGTATCGGGTCTGGTACTGGGGGGAATCATCACCTCGACGATCGGCTGGCGATGGATCTTCTTCGTGAACGTGCCGATCGGGCTCATCGCCACTCTGAGGGCCTACTTCGACCTTCACGAAATCGCGAAGCCGGAGACGAAACCCCACATCGACTGGGTGGGGAACATCCTGTTCGCGGTGGGGCTCTTGATCCTCCTACTCGGGGTGACCCTGGGCGCCCTCGGTCAGGTGTCGGCCCTCGCCGCCGTGACGATGGTGATCGCCGGCGTCGCGCTCCTGATCGTCTTCCTGGCGACGGAACGCTACGAGCGCTTTCCGATGCTGGACCTCGCCCTCTTCCGGAACCGAGAGTTCGCGGCCTCCGGGCTCTCGATGTTTTTAAACGCGCTCTCTCGGGGGGCGTTTACGTTCATCCTAGTCTTCTACCTGCAGGGACCGCCCCGATACCTGAGCCCACTCACGGCGGGACTATTCCTCATTCCGACCTCGGCCTCTTTGGCGGTCCTCGGACCGATCAGCGGGTGGCTTTCGGACCGATATGGTCCCCGTCCGTTCCTCGTCACCGGCCTCGTGGTCTCCGCCGCAGGGTTTCTGTGGCTCTCGACGATCGGCCCGGACGACTCGTTCCTCGCCCTCGCGCCGGCCCTCGTGCTCGTGGGGGCCGGCATGGGGCTTTTTGCCTCCCCGAATCGGGCCGCCATGATGACCGCCGTCCGTCCCGAACGACGGGGGGTCGCCTCGGCGATCGGCGCCACGCTGCTGAACACGGGCTCCACGATCAGCCTCGGGATCACGCTCGTCATCATGAGCACGGTTCTCTCCCTGTCGGCGATCCAGTCGATCTTCCTCGGCGTCTCGAGCTCTTCGACCCCGTTCACCGAGGGCGCGGGATTCCTTTCCGCGATCCACCTGATCTTCTTGATCTCGGCGGGCCTTCTCCTAGTCGCGCTCGTGCCGTCCATTCTCCGAGGTGCCGCCGCTCCTCCGAATGGTGAGCCGAGCCCCGAAGCCGGCGATTGACCCTCGTGAGCCGGGCTCGACCAACGGCTTATCTAACCCGGGCCGGTCGTTCGGCCATGAGTTCTCAGAAGATCGTCATCGTGGGCGCTGCCGGTCGGGATTTCCACAACTTCAACGTCCTCTACCGCGGTCGATCGGACGTTCACGTCGTGGCCTTCACCGCCGCGCAGATTCCCAACATTGCGGGCCGGCAGTACCCCGCGGGACTCGCGGGGCCGGGATACCCGAAGGGGATCCCCATCGTCCCGGAGAGCGAGCTCGCCGACCTCGTTCGTCGCGAGTCGGTCGACTTGGTCCTGCTCTCGTACTCCGACCTTCCGAACACCGAGGTCATGCATAAGGCGTCCATCGCCCTCGCCGCGGGCGCGAGCTTCATGCTCGCCGGTCCGAAGGCGACGATGCTCCCGTCGTCAAAACCGCTGGTCAGCGTTTGCGCGGTGCGGACGGGGGCGGGTAAGAGTCCGCTCACTCGGTTCATCTCGCGGTACTTCCGGGACCACGGCAAGCGGGTCGCGATCGTCCGGCACCCGATGCCCTACGGGGACCTCATGGCTCAGGCCGTCCAGCGGTTCGCCCGGATGGAGGACCTCGATGTGGCCCACTGCACGATCGAGGAGCGGGAGGAGTACGAGCCCCACATCCGGGATGGTGCGGTGGTCTTCGCGGGCGTCGACTACGAACCGATCCTGCGCCGCGCCGAGTCCGAGGCGGACATCGTTCTCTGGGACGGAGGCAACAACGACCTGCCGTTCTACGCGCCGAACCTCCAGTTTGTCGTCGCTGACCCGTACCGCGCCGGCCACGAGCTCGCCTATTATCCTGGGGAGGCGAATTTCCGAATGGCGGACGTGATCGTGGTCAGCAAGACCGACTCGGCCCCGCCGGAAGGCGTCCAGACGATTCTCGCGAACGCAGCGCGGGTCAACCCGAAGGCGACGACGATTCTCGCAGGTCTCAAGCTCATCGCTCCCGACGCGGAGCGGCTCCGGGGTCGTCGAACGATCGTGGTCGAAGATGGTCCTACGGTCACGCACGGAGGCTTGGACACCGGGGCCGGTACCTTGGTGGCCGCTCGTCACGGGGCGATTGTGGTGGACCCAAGGCCGTTCGCGGTCGGCAGCATGGTGGGAGTCTACCAGAAGTACCCGCACCTCGACCGCATTCTGCCGGCCATGGGGTACGGCGAGGCGCAAGTGAAGGACCTCGAGGAAACGATCCGTCGTTCCAACGCCGAGCTTGTGGTGGACGGAAGCCCCGTGGACCTCGGCCGACTCATCCACGTCCCGCAAGAGATCATTTCCGTGCAGTACGAGTACGATGATCTGGGGAATCGCGTCGCGGCGACTCTGGATAAGTTCCTGAATCCCCTTGCGAAGTGACGGAGGTCCGCCCGATCACGCGACGCTCGCCGGAAGATTCCCGGTCTCGACTCCGGTGAGATGGGTCAAGGCGGCGACGAGTGTGTCCGAGTCGAGGGGCAGACCGAGCGAGCGGAAGTTCGGGGGCCACTTGCGGACGCCTTGGAGCGCACGTTGACCGACCACGAGCAGAGGAACGGCGCGTGCCTCCTCGGGGAAGGATTCGGGATACGAGCGCAGACTCTCGCTGTACGCCTGATTGCAGGCGACCACGATCGCCCGAATCGGTTCCGCGGTGTGGTCCACAATCCTCTCGAGCGCCGAGGAAAGAGTCCCGAACGAGAGGACCCGGAAGCCCACCGTTTCGAGCAGGATCTGCACGGAGTCCGCGAGACTCGGGGTCTCCCGGACGACGACCACCAACGGGCGCACCATCGTCGAATCTACGGACTCGAGGGTATTCCTCTCGCCGTGGAATCGTCTTGACAAATCCTCTCGAGCGGAGGGAAAGCCCATAGCCACGGGCGGCACTAGGTTTCTCCGGAGATGAGCGACCGGGGCTGGTTCGAAGCGACGTTCGAGCGAGGGCCCATGGGCGCTCTCCTGCTCGATCCGCAAGGGCGGATCGAGCGGGCGAATCACGTGTTCAAAGAGCTGATCGGACGGGACGAAGAACTGACCGGACGACAGCTCGGAGACCTTCTCGCGTCCGGTGACGAGCGACTGGAAACGGCCCGCGCCCGCGCCCAGGAGGAACAGAAATCCCGCTCGTTGCATGGGTTCATCCTAGAGGCATTGGACCGGAAGCGTCGACACGTGGTGGACCTCGAGTTCTATCCCCAATCCGAAGAGTCGGGCCGGGTCACCGGAATCCTGTTGGTCGTCCATGACCGGACCGGCACCCACCAGGACCCGGCCGCCTCGTCCCGGTTGTTCTACCAGGCGTTCCTTCACTCCACGAACGCGATGGAGCTGACCGACCGGGACGGTTTCCTGATTGATGTGAACCCTGCGTTCGAGCGGATCTACGGATACCACCGCGACGAGCTCATCGGGCGACGACCGAACGTCGTAGCGAGCGGAAAGACCGACCGGGCCACCTACGCCCGGATGTGGAAGGACCTTCTCGACCCCAAGATCGGAGCCTGGTCCGGGGAGATCGTCAACCGCGACCGCGGCGGCATCGAACACCCGGTCCTGCTCGCCATCAGTGCGATCCGGGGGGAGGACGGGACGATTGGCCACTTCCTCGGGGTCGCGGTCGACCTGACCGAGCAGCGACGACTAGAGCGCCAGGCGATGCACTCCGACCGCCTCGTTTCCCTGGGTCAGCTCGCGGCAGGAGTCGCCCACGAGATCAACACCCCGCTCGCGAACATCACGCTCATCGCCGAATCCGTCCGCCGGCGCACCGCCGACCCGTGGACTCGCGGGCGCGTCGACTCCCTTCTCCACCAGACCGACTCGGCGGCGCGCATCGTCCGGGGCCTCCTCGACTTCGCTCGGCGGCCGGAGCCGAAGACGGGCGAGGTCGACGTCGGTGATTCGGTGCGTTCCGCCGTCACCTTCCTGCAGGGCAAGCAATCGGCCGGAGTAGAGCTTTCGACGGAATTGCCGTCGGCGCCCCTGCGCGTGCACGGGGACCGGGACCAGATCAACCAAGTGATCACCAACCTCCTCAACAATGCCTACGACGCGCTGGACGGGCACGGACGGATCGAACTTCGACTCGAGTCCGATCCGGATTGGGTCCACTTGAGCATCACCGACAACGGACCCGGGATCCCGGCCGACGTCCGGACCCATCTGTTCGAGCCTTTCTTCACGACGAAACCCGAGGGTCGGGGGACCGGGCTGGGGCTCGCCATCTGTCACGGCATCGTGCAGTCACACGGCGGGACGATCGACGTCGAATCCGAGGAAGGCAAGGGCTCTACGTTCTCGGTCCATCTCCCTCGGGCGAACTCGAAGGAGCCCGCGGCGCCGGCGGAAGGCCGTCCGTAGTTTCCGGCTCCCCGCCTCGGAAGGCGACCCTCGAACTCTCCCCGCCCAGGGTCAGAGTTATGGCGGAGGGAGGAGTCCCTTCGGTATGCGTCTCCTCGTGGTCGACGACGATGCCGTTTTTCGCGAGGAGCTCGGCACGCTCCTCTCCGACTGGGGACACCAAGTCGAAACGGTCTCCTCGGGAGCGAAGGCGCTCGAAGCGCTGGAGGCCAGCGAGTACGACGTGATCTTCTCGGACGTCCGCATGCCGCGGATGAACGGGATCGAGCTCCTGCGTCAAGTCCGGGAGCGTTGGCCCCGGGTTTACGTCATCATGATCACGGGGTTCGGGACAGTCGAGGCCGCTGTCGAGGCGATGAAACTCGGCGCTTTCGACTACGTGCGCAAACCGTTCCGCTCCGAGGCCGTCGAGCGGATCGTCTCCCTGGTCCAGGACCAGCGCGGGTTCGCCATGCCCGCTGGAGGCGAGAAGGACCCGGTCCGTCTCGCGGACAAATGGGCGAAGGCCGGCCATGAGGTCCTCCTGCTGGGTGCGACCCCCCGCAAGCCTGTGACGGGCGTGACCGCCGTGGACTTCCCACCGGAGGATTCCCCGGCCGGCCTTCAGGAAACGGTTCTTCGGTTCATAGAGTCGAACCCTCGTCCGGCGGTGATCATCTCCGGAATCGAGCGTTTGTTCGCGATGCACCGCACCGAGGACGTCGCGCACACCCTGAGCGAGATCGTCCAGCAAACTTCGGGAAAGGGTCCGATCGCGGTGGGGTTCGACGCGAGCGTCCTTCCCGACGCGGCGGTCCTGCAGATCCGGGCGGCCATCTCCGCCATCCGCGTCCAAGGTACTCTCGGAGCCCTGGCCAACCCGTTGCGCCGGCACATCCTGCGTCGGCTTTCCGAGGGGCCGACCTCGTTCACCGAGGTCATGCGCGCGGCGGGAATCGACGACTCCCCCAAGCTCTCTTTTCACCTCCGGACCCTTCAGGAGGAGGGGCTCATCGGCCACGCCTCCGAGTCGTACCATCTCACCCCGACCGGAAAGGAAGCCGTTCGGGTCCTGCACGAGGTCGACGAGCTGGGGTCAGACGAGGAAGGGCGGGTGCTTGTCTTTCCGACGTCGCGCTCCGCAGCCCCCCACTAGGGGATGACCACCCCGCGACGGGAGATGGTCTCGGTAGGTTCCGGATCGGCCCCGGAAGGGTCGCGGCGGCCCTTTGGCGGCAGCCGGGGCCACCGGACCGGGTTCAAGAACCCCCACGTGTTGGGCCGACGCGAGGGGCGAAGGTCCGTGCCAGCATCCAAATCGAATCCTCCCAAGGCCGAGGCGAAAGCCGCCGCGACGAATAGCTTTCTTTCCGTTACGGACGAGCGGACCGCGACCAACTATCGGATTCCGATCCAGGACGGAGCGATCCACGCGACCGACCTCCACCAGATCCGGACCGGGGCCGACGATTACGGTCTTCTGAGCTACGACCCCTCCTTCGCGAACACCGCCTCGTGTAGGAGCGCCATCACCTTCATCGATGGGGACCGGGGGATCCTACGTTATCGCGGTTACCCGATCGAGGAGCTCGCCGCCTCGAAGACGTACCTCGAGGTGGCCTACCTCCTGATCCACGGAAACCTGCCGGGCAAGAACCAGCTCGCGGAGTGGCTTCACAACATCACCTACCACACGATGCTCCACGAGAACGTCCAGAAGTTCATGGACGGGTTCCACCACGACGCCCACCCGATGGGGATGATGGTCAGCACGCTCGCGGCCCTCTCGACCTTCTATCCGGATGCGAAGAACATCTCCGATGAGCATACCCGGTATCAGCAGGCGTACCGACTGATCGCCAAGGTTCCCACGGTGGCCGCGTTCGCCCATCGTCACTCCGTGGGGATGCCGTACATTCACCCCAGCAACGACCTGTCCTACGCCGAGAATTTTCTCGCGATGATGTACCGTCCGTCATGGACGACCCAGTACACGCCGGACCCCGTGCTCGCGAAAGCGCTCGACACGCTGTTCGTCCTGCACGCGGACCATGAGCAGAACTGCAGCAGCAACGCGATGCGTGCCGTGGGAAGTTCCCATGCTGACCCGTACAGTTGCGCGGCGGCCGCGGCGGCCGCCCTCTACGGTCCCCTGCACGGGGGAGCCAACGAGCAGGTGGTACGGATGCTCCAGGAGATCGGGACGAAGGAGCACGTCCCCCAGCTCATCCGCCAGGTGAAGGAAGGGAAACGCCTCCTCATGGGGTTCGGCCACCGAATCTACAAGAACTACGACCCTCGGGCCCGGCTCGTCCAGCAGTTGGCCGAGGAGGTCTTCGCGGTGACAGGACGCAACCCGCTCATCGACGTCGCTCTCGCGCTCGAGAAGGTCGCGCTCTCGGACGAGTATTTCATTCAGCGCCGGCTCTATCCGAACATCGACTTCTACTCGGGCATCATCTATCAGGCGATGGGGTTCCCGATGGACATGTTCCCGGTCCTCTTCGCGATCCCCCGAATGTCCGGGTGGCTCGCCCAGTGGATCGAGATGGTCCAGGACCCCGAGCAGAAGATCGCCCGGCCCCGCCAGCTGTACATCGGACCCCTCGAGCGGCACCTCGACGTTTCGGGAGTGAAAACACCGGTCCGCAAACCGTCCCGGACGATCGACACGCGGCCGAAGCCGGCGGCGTGATCGAGGCGCTTCGTTCTCGGAATTCACGCCGGCGTCAGATGCCGACGCGTTCCCGCACCGTCGCCCAGCGAGCCGGGTCGACGTGGGCGGCGCCGACCCCCGACACGAACGTCAAGAGTTCGGGGGGCGCGCCCCGTTTGATTCCCAACAGCATGCCGGTCAGTTCGTCGAGGGTGAGGGAAGGAAGCATCCACCGAAGGATGGAAGCGAATCGGTCCTTCGGCATGCCCCCCATAATCGTGGACCGCATCGCCCGCATCTGTTCGTCGGTGAAGTGTTCCTTCATCGCCGGAACGATCGTGGCCTCTTCCTTGTTCATGTGCGCGAGGTAGTACGCGAAGAAGTCGTTCACCTGTCGATTGACACGGCCGCCCTTATCGACCCGCTCGGCCGCGAGCTCGACCCGGGACAGTTCGCGGGCCATCTCTGTAATGGTGGCGAGCTTCCGACCGATTTCGTGATGCTCGTCGATCAGGGTTCGGACCAGCGGCGCATCGATGGTTTGCATCGCCGGGAACGGCACCCCCTCTTCGTCGGCGGCGTGGCCGTGAAGAAGACAGAGAACGCAGCCCGCCGACACCGCGTTCGAGAATTCGTGCTCCAGGTCGAAGAGGACGGCCGCGGACGAGTCTCGGTCGGCGAAGTCGGTCTGTTGAAGCCGCCCGCCCAGGTCGTAGATCATCGACCGGATCGCCTTGTGGATCGGGGTGAACAAGTCCTCGGTGGCCGTCATCGAACGGTCGAAACCACGGGGCCTACAGATTCTGGTTCAGATACCAATCGAAGGACCCGGTACACGGAGCGGACGCGGTCGCCGTGATCACGAGTCGGTCGCCCGAAACGTTCGCGGGCGTGATTAGAACCCAGTAATCGTAGTCCCCCAGCAGCGCCAGTATCGGATAGTTCGTGTTGTTCCAGGTCTTTGAGGCAAAGTTGTAGTGGGACTCGTTCACGAAGGGGAAGGTGGACGCGTTCTGAACCACTAAGCTCCACCCCGCGGTGGAGACGGGCGTCCCGGTCGTGTTGTTAACGGCCGAAACGGTCACGTCGCCCGTCGTCATCTTAGTGACGTTGAACGGACAGATCGCAGAGCCGTTGTACCAGTAGGTGCCCGTGACGTTCGCTTGGAAGGAAACGATGCGGCAGGAATCGATGCTCGACTTGCCGCCTCCGCCGCCTCCTCCGCCGCCGTGAATTACCGGACAGGCCGTAGTGGTATTGAACCCCGCTACGAACTTCCCCGTGGTCGCATTGACCTCCGCCGTAAACTGGGCCGCTGCCTTCCCGTCCAAGGTTGCGCCGTTAGACGTCGGGTTGCAGTTCGTATAGGACACGATCCAAGTGGGGTAGAGCGCCGTGCCGTGCGAATCTACCTCGTAGGGAACCATGATCAGCTCGGTGTCGAACGAGCTGTGGGCTGCAGCATATGTAGGTCCATCGGCCGCCCAAGCCGCGGCCGCCGCAACCGGACTGTTCACCGGAGTGAACGGAAGCTTGTCGGTTCCGCCGCCGATCGAACAGCTTTGGAAGGAGACGGCGGTGAACACAGGAGTGGCGACACCGTTGATCACCGCCACTTCAAGGGCTCCGCCGGTACTGTTGGCGTAGACGATGATCCAAAGGGTACTGAGGCCGGTCGACGCCGCAGACGTGGTACCGGGGTACGAAGTAATCCCGGAGGCACCGCTCAGGATTTTGCCGCCGCATCCAAAGTTGAACGACTCGTTGAACTCAGTTTTGTTGATGGAGAACGAAGTAGTGAGGACCACGGCGACACCCCCAGCGATGGTCCACGGTCCACCGGAAACTCCCGACGCAGAAGAATTCGCGGTGTTCGCGGCGGCATAGTACGTTTCTCCGGACCCGCCCCCTCCACCGGGCGACCCGGGGGAGCTGGAAGAGGCCGGTGCGAAAGGACCGACGCCTGCGGCCCAAAGTCCCACGAGAACGAGGGCGGCGACCACGACCACGGCCACGACGATGACCAAAACCTTGGGGAAGGGCTTGGCGACCTTGGCGGCAGTGGGGGGAGGTGTCCACGCGCCGGGCGGCGGAGGTGGGGGAGGGGGAGGTGGCGGTGGCGCTGGTGGCGGTGGCATCGCGCCGTCAGGTCCTGGAGCCATCGTGGTCCTCGCTAGGGCGAGCTGACCCTTGGCTTGATACTTAATCCTTTGTGACGCGCGAAATCGCTCCTCGTCTCCCCAGGAGCCCACCAGCCCCCGCCGAGCCGAACGTCGGACGGGTCTGGGCCGCACGCGGGCCAAGTCGGGTCGTTGTCCATCGCCCGGTTTCTTCTAGGGTGCGAGTACTTAGGGGGACGCGGTTGTCCTTGCGCCATCGCAAGTAGGGTTTCCATGAAACTGGTAGCATACGACGAACTTCCGCAGACGTACGACTCCGACCGCGCCCTCGTCCAGCTGGCGGCCTTCGGAGGATTCCTCGACCGGCAAAGAATCGAGCTCTGGCGGCGTCGCACATCCGTCTTTGCCGATTATGTCGGTATCTTTGCGCTCGAGGCCGGCACGGTCGTCGGACAGACCTTCGTCCTCCGCATCCCCTATAGCTTTCGACACGGCACGGAGACGGTCACGGGGATCGCCGGGGTGGCGACCCGCCTCGATCACGCACGGACGGGCGTGGCCCGGCGGATATTGGAAGAGATCCATCGTCGTGAGATCGAGGCGGGAATCGGTTATGCGACGCTGTGGACCAATCGGTCCTGGGGCGCCCATCGTCTCTACGAGAAGCTCGGATACCGGGACATTTACGCCCCGCCTTGGGCCGTTCGCGTACCGCCGGCTCGGCTCCCTCGCGCTCTGGGACGGTCCGTGCGTCCCGGGAACCGCTCGGACCTCAAGGCCATCGAAGAGCTCCATCGTCGGTCCACCCACGGGCGATGGGGATTCACCCAGCGGCCGCCGAACTTCGCGAGAGTCGCGGTGGCGGCGGGAGATCTACGACCCCGTGAGGAGATCCTCGTAGCGCACACTCACGGTCGACTTTCGGGGTATGCGGTGATCGACATGAACCCATACCGCGTGATCTGCGGCGAACTCGTGGCGACGTCCAACCCCGTCCGAACCCGACTCGCCTTGTCCATCGAAGCGCGAGCTCGCAACAAGCCCGTTTCTTTCCGAGATGGAGCCGTGGAGGATATGCACTCGTGGCTGAGCGGTCGTGGGTATTCGATCGCGACCGCCGGGTGGTTCGGCCTGATGGCAATGTCGTACGGGCGGGAGCGGAGCCGAGGGCAACTCGAGCGGGAGTTCGGTACGCGCGACACCCGATTCGTCTGTCACGACGGGGACCATTTCTAACTCGTTCGGTGACCGCCCGGCGGGTCGGAGAGGGGGAGTTCGTCAGACATCCACGACGGCGGATACACGACCCTTCTTGATCGCCTTAAGGAGCGCTTGATAGTCGCGTTGCGTCTGATCGGCGTAGGCTTCCGCGAAGGAGATGATCGCTTTATCGAAGGCGTCCCCGCTACCCAGGTAACCGCTGATTCGAGCGGGGTCTCCCGTCCGGGCGTGGGCTCGGGCTAGCGCGGTGCCGCAGAGCTTCGCCTGTCCTGCGAATTCTCCGGGCCCGAGCGCCGAGATATCGTTCGAGAGCTTCATGTCCCAAAGTTGACGGACGTAGAAATCCTGCGACCGGTGTCGACTCCACCCCAAGAAAATGTCGCTCGCCTCCTGGACAAGGTGTTGCCCTACCACCACTCTTTGTGCGTGATTGGAAAAGGCGCTGGCCCCCACGTACGGTTCCAGCGCCGACGAAGTGGCCTGCTTCAGCTGGAGGAACAGCGGGTCCTCCACGTCTCGGTCGCCCATCAGGAGAAGAACCGAACAAGCCGTGCCCACACTTCCGACCCCCACTACCTTTTGCGCTACGTCTTCGATGTGATACCGGTCGAGGAGCATCCGGCGTTCGTCCGGTAACGAGGCAAGATATCGCTCGAAGAACGAGTGCGACTCCTCTTCCTTCGCGGAGTCCCGGTAGTGGACGATCAACGGGGGATTGTCGCGGATGCGGTACCGTCCTTTCACCGCCTCGGTCATGTGGGGAAACGCGTTGAGACTGGTGCGTCGACGGGCTTTTCGTGCGACGCCCTGCAAGAGATCCCGTAAATCCCTGCCGGACGGAAGGGTTCGGCTCTCGATGTCGAAATGGAAGTACCAAATGTCGGAATAGCGCATCGTGGC
>Ga0209415_10016905_pt1 | contig 11662 bp, 9 predicted proteins | sample PeaSoiSIISIP2007_FD_187696 | JGI IMG/M metagenome (GOLD analysis project Ga0209415, IMG submission 187696) | Peat soil microbial communities from Weissenstadt, Germany - SII-SIP-2007 (SPAdes) (version 2) | ecosystem: Environmental > Terrestrial > Soil > Wetlands > Peat | place: Germany... | reverse complement strand
TGGAAATGACCAAGCGAATCATACGCGATTACATGGTTTTGAAACAGTCTCTTAGGAAAAAACGGGGCGATTTTGATAATTTTCTTCATGGCGACGGCATCGACATCGGCGCGGGCGACGATCCGCTGACCGTGGAAGTCGGTTCCGTGAGGCACTGGGACCAGGCCGACGGCGACGCGCAATTAATGCCCGGCGTGGCGGACAACCAGTTTGATTTCGTCTATTCGTCCCATTGCCTTGAGCACATGCGAGATGTTCCCGAATCGCTCCGGAACTGGACGCGCATTCTCAAGCCCGGCGGATTCCTCTATCTTGTCGTGCCGGAATACATCCACTACGAGAAAATGACTTGGCCGTCGGCGTTCAACCCTGACCACAAGCAGAGCTTTTCGTTCCTGATCAGCCGGGCCCGTGTCCAGCGCCCAAATCACTACCACGCCACCACCGACATGGTGCAGCTCATCGCCGAGCTTGGCCTGGAAAGCATCCGCGTGACCATGGAAGACAACCATTTCAACTATAACGCCGGGGTGTTCGATCAAACCCGCCTTATCGCCCTTTCCCAACTCTGTTTCGTGGCGAAGAAGCGATAGGCGGCGGTCTGACGCGCTAATGGTCGTCTTTTTTGCGGCCATCCACCCTCCGGCGGTAACATTCCCCCCGTGCTGGCCACCGTTCACTCCTACGTCCTGACGGGGATCGACGCCATTTTGTGTGAGGTGGAGGTTGACGTCAGCCAGCGCGGCCTGTCGCGCAGCGTGATCGTCGGCCTGGCCCAGACGGCGGTCAAAGAATCCATCGAGCGTGTCCGCCGGGCGATGATCAATTCCGGATTTCCGTTCCCGAGCCACGCCCTGCTGATCAACCTCGCGCCGGCCGACGTGAAGAAAGAAGGTCCGAGCCTCGACCTTCCGATCGCGATCGGCCTGCTGCGGGGCAGCGGATCGATCGAGACGGACGTCCACAAACAATTCCTGATCGCCGGCGAACTGGCGCTCGACGGCCGGCTGCGGAAAATCAAGGGCGCGTTGTCCCTGGCAATGCTGGCGAAAGCGAGAAAAATGCGAGGGGTGATCCTGCCTGCGGAAAACGCGCGCGAGGCGGCCGTGGTGGAGGGGATCGAAGTTTATCCGATGTCGCATCTTTCCCAAACGGTGTCTTTCTTGAACGAGAAATTGCCGATGGAGCCGTTCGAATTGGACGGCCAGGAATATACGGCCTCATCGCAATTGCCGGATCTGGATTTCGCGGATGTGCGTGGCCAGGAGGCGGTAAAACGGGCGGTGACGGTGGCGGCGGCGGGCGGACATAATTTATTGATGATCGGCCCGCCGGGCACCGGCAAGACAATGCTGGCCCAGCGCATGGCCGGCGTTCTGCCCCCGCTGGCCAGGAGCGAATCGCTGGAAACCACGCGGATTTATTCGGCTCTGGGTTTGCTCCCCGAAGGCGTGGCCCTGATGGATGAGCGGCCGGTGCGGATGCCGCACCACTCGGCAACCGCGCAGGCCTTGATCGGCGGCGGCACCGTCCCGCGCCCGGGCGAAGTTTCCCTGGCCCACCACGGCATTCTCTTTCTCGACGAGTTGCCCGAATTCAGCCGTTACGTTTTGGAAACACTCCGCCAACCGCTGGAAAGCGGGGAAGTGACGGTAGCGCGAGTTCACGGCTCGATGCGTTTCCCCGCCCGTTTCATGCTGGTAGCCGCGATGAACCCCACGGCCCGCGGCTTCGCCTCCGACAACCCCCGCGCCCGCGATCGTTATCTGGACAAACTCAGCGGCCCCCTGCTGGACCGCATCGACATTCACGTCGAGGTCCCCGCCGTTCCCTACCCCGAACTCACTGGCAAACACCGCGGCACCGACAGCCAGACCATGCGCCAGCGCGTCCTGTCCGCCCGCCAAATCCAGCAAAAACGCTTCGGCGACGCCACGCTCAACGCCCACATGAGTTCCAAGCAACTGAAATCCTTCTGCGAATTAAGTCCCGGCTGTCTCCTTCTGATGCGCCAGGCGATGAGCGAGCTTGGCCTAAGCGCCCGCGCCTACGACAAGGTCCGCCGCGTCGCCCGCACGATCGCCGACCTGGAACAAGCCGCCGACATTCAGGAACATCACCTGGCCGAAGGGATTCAATACCGGTTGCTCGATCGGCGATTTTGAACCCGCGCGTCGCACCTCGGCACCGCTCCGTGCAGGCAAACGACGCGGGTAGTCCAGGCTAAACTAGGGGCTAAACTAAGGACTAAACTAGGGACCCGAGCCGCTTTTGCCTCGGGCGGGGCTGGGATCGCTGGTGCTGCGTGCCCGGACTTTCGGGTGGCGAAGAACGGCCGGAGGACCGGCCGGCTCGGCTTCGAAATTGAGCCGGCCGGTCCTCCGGCCGATTCTCATTACCTGGATCTTTGGTTTGCATTTCGGGCCTGGACGGTAAATGACTGGCGGGATGACTCGACAGCAACTTGCGAACCCGATCATGGAGGTTTCGCTTTTGCGAGGCGAGTTCATTCTCCGGAGTGGGCGCAAGAGCAACTACTATCTGGACAAATATCGGTTGGAGATTCAGCCGGATGTCCTGCTGGAATTGGGGAAGTTGTTCGCCTAGAAGGTGACGGAGAAGGTGGACCGGATTTATCTGTTCCGGTTGCCGTGATTGCGAACACCCGAACAATTGCTTGGCAACCGCTACGTTAACTGCGCCAATACCCGTTCATCCGGCCTCTGTCTAAGTCTGCTCTCTATTTCGCCCCTGGATATTTTCATTTGTTGTTCGTCAGGTCGGCCAAATTCTTTGCCGTGGTCGGACAGCGTACAGTGAATTGTGTAACGTCTTTGGGGAGTGTGAAGGCTACCCGAAACGTCGCCTTTCCTGGCTTGTAAAAGTACCAGCCCGAGCAAACAGACGCGCCTTCGCTGGGAATGTCCCAACGCTCTTCGTCGCCAATGGCTTCCGAAACGCGGATTTCAGTACTGGTTTCAGAACCGTCTTTCTCCGTGTACACGGCGGCAAATTCGCGCGCCTCGAAAGTGCAGCGGCACGGAGCGGCGACCTGCCCGGTGAGTGTGACAACTACCAGGTTGTAGCCCTCCTTGGGGCTCAGCGTTCTGGTCGATACATCGACACCGGATTCGCTGATGGCATTTTCGATATCCGCTTTAGCGACCTCTAGCTTCAAGTCGCCAATATCCCGAATTTCCGCAGGGGGTGGCGCCTCAACGTCCAGCGCAATGGGGCGTGTTGGCTTCACCCCGGCACTCCAAGAGCAGCCCCATGCGACGAGAAGCGACCCGACCATGGCCGCGCTAGAAATCCTTCGAATGCTTCGTCGAAACATCTCGAACTCCTTTCGATTTATTTCGTAGCCTTTTTAGCTTGAGTGTTGGCGATAGTAAGGTGCATATCGGCCAACTACAAGGGTACAGCCAGCCGAAGGATCACGGGCGGAACGGGGCGTGCCACGTTTGCATTTCGATCCTGTCCGGTAAATGATTGGCGGGATGACTCGGCAGCAGCTTGCGAACCGGATCGCGGAGGTTTCGCTTTTGCGAGGGGAGTTCATTCTCCGGAGCGGGCGCAAGAGCAACTACTATCTGGACAAGTATCGGTTTGAGACTCAGCCGGATGTGCTGCGGGAATTGGGGAAGTTGTTTGCCGAGAAAGTGACGGAGAAGGTGGACCGGATCGCAGGGGCGGAGTTGGGCGCGGTGCCGCTGGCGGCGGCGACGGCGATGGCCTGCGGCAAGCCGTTCGTCATCGTGCGGAATCAGAAGAAGGATTACGGAACGGGCAAGCTCGTTGAGGGAGTTCTGAATGCGGGGGAAACCGTCCTCATTGTGGAAGACGTGCTGACGACGGGCGGGCAGGTGTTGGAGGCGGCCAAGAGCCTCAAGGACGCAGGGGCGAAGATCGATCGCATCGTGGCCGTTATCGACCGGATGGAGGGCGCGCGGCAGAACATAGAATCGGCGGGATATGTTTTCGAGGCCCTGTTCACAACGGCGGATTTGGGGATAACTAAGTAGCCATGAGAACCTTGGAAATCGTCGTGGCAGTGCTTGCTTTGGTCGTCCGGCCAGTTCCGGGTGAAATCACGACCGACGTTGAATACGGCAAGACCGGCAATGTCAGCCTGAAATTGGACGCCAACGCCCCCGACGGAGCCGGGCCGTTTCCGGTGGCGATTCTCGTGCATGGGGGCGGCTGGGCGATCGGCGACAAGGCGGGGCTGTATCACATTCCCACCGATGCACTGACCAAAGCGCAATTCACCTGGTTCAGCATCAATTATCGCATGGCTCCGAAGAACCTCTGGCCGGCCTGCTTCGAGGACGTGCAAACGGCGATCCGCTGGGTCAAAGCGCATGCGGCCGAATACAAGGGCGATCCCAACCGAATCGCCCTGGTGGGCTACTCCGCGGGCGGACATCTCGTTTGTCTGGCGGCAACGTTGGCGGATGAAGACACCCGTGTTCAGGCAGTCGTGGGTATGTCGCCGCCGACCGGTCTGGAGTTTGACCTGGCCACGCGCGGCGGATTGAGCACGTCATTGCAGCACCTGCTCGATCGGCCGAAGGAAGTAACGGATGAATCCCGGAAGATTCTGCACGAGATGTCGGCGATCAACCACATCAAGCCGGGGCTGCCGCCGTTCTTGTTGATGCAGGGGGACGCCGACAAGAGCGTGCCGTATCAGGCCACGTTGAATTTTCAGGCGAAGTTAAAGGAGAATGGAGTGCCGTGCGATTTGGTGACGCTGAAGGGCGCGCCGCACGACATCAGGAAATGGGATCAATTCGATCCGGGGTTCCAGCAGAAATTGGCGGATTGGCTGATGAAGACGCTGGGAGCGACTACTCGGCCGTGAGTGGTTTTGCGACGGGAGCACCTAAAGAGTTTTACCGCGAAGGAGCGAAGCAGCGAAGGTACGCGAAGAAATGATAGATTGAGTTCCTTCGCGTAACTTCGCTCCTTCGCTTCTTCGCGGTAAATCTTTTGAGAAAAGCGCCCGAAAACCTAAGAAGTGGAGCGGTCCGGGGTGTGCTGGGGTTCGTGGGTCATGTCGTCGATGGCTTGGTCCATTTCCCCGCGATCGAATACTCCTAATTCCTCCAGCGCCAACAGGGCGGCTTTTTGCTCGGCCATCTTTTTGTTGGGACCCCAGGCGCTGCTGAATCGGCGGCCGTCGATCACTACGCAGACCTCGAAACATTTGCTGTGGTCCGGGCCCTTTTCGTCGAGCAGCTCGTAGCCGGGAGTGGCGGCGAGGATTTTTTGGGCGTGCTGCTGCAAGACGGCCTTGAAATTCTGCTGGTGGGTGTTGGAGGCGATGATCTCGATCTTGGGGGACATGGTGCGCAGAACATATTCCTTGACGACGTCGAATCCGCCGTCGAGATAGATCGCGGCGACGATGGACTCGTACACGGCGGCCGCCAGGGAACTGGGCATGGCATCGCGGCTGCTGATGCCCTTGCCGATGATGAGCAGGTCGATCAGCCCGGTCTCGATGGAGACATCGGCACAGGTTCGGCGGGAAACGACAGCGGACTTGATTTTGGTCAGGTCTCCCTCGAGATATTCGGGGAATCGCTTGTAGAGGGCCTCGCAGATGATCAGATCGAGGACGGCATCGCCGAGGAACTCCATCCGCTCGTTGCTTTGAAGCCGGCTGTCGGCAATGGAGGCGTGGGTCAGGGCCTCCTTGAGCAGGTCCGGGTCCTTGAAGGTGTACAGGATGATCTTCTCGGCACGCTCGCGGTCTTCGGTATTCACGGAATCGGGGACAATAAATCAGGGGGAAGGGAGTGTCAATTGAAATGATTGCCAATTGCCTATTGCCTATTGCCAATTGAAAGAAACGCAGCCGGCTCTTATTTCAATTGGCAATAGGCAATTGGCAATAGGCAATTGCGATTGACTTCACTTGCGATGCCGGAGTCAGCCACCTAGGATTCCCCGGTTTGCCGAGGCGGTTCCCATGGCCAAAAGATTGGTATTGGCGTTGTTGTGGGTGCTGGCGGCGGGCGTGGGCTGGGCGAGGGCCGATGCGCCTGCGCAGCAGAAGGCTCCGCCTGCGCAGACGCTGTTTGATCCTGCGCGGCACATGCACGTGTCGGAGGTCAAGCGGGGCATGAAGGGATATGGACTGACGGTCTTCAGCGGTACCAAAATCGAAAAATTCGACGTTGAAGTCGTGGACGTGGTGAAGAACTATCCAAATCCGAAATACGATGTGATTCTGATCCGCTGTCCACAGGAATTCCTGAAAGACACGGGTCCGATCGAGGGGATGAGCGGGTCGCCGGTTTATCTATACGACGATGCCGGCCGGGCGCGGCTGGCCGGGGCGTTCGCTTATGGCTGGACGCCGTTCCCCAAGGATTGTCTGGCCGGGGTGCAGCCAATTGAGTACATGCTGGCGCTGCCGACGAATCGATCACAGGCGGGAAGCGAGGTGAAGAATCGAGCGGCGGTTCATGCGACTTTGCAGTCGGCGGCGCCGAGGTGGTCGTTGGACGTGGAAGGCTTCGCCTCCACGCAGGTGCCGCTACGACCCTGGGGGCATCGGGCGAAGGCGGTGAATTCTGAAAATGTGCCGGCGCTGGAAGAAGCGGGGACCAGCATGCGGGCGCTGGCGACGCCGCTCATGGCCGGGGGGATCAATGCGCAGACGCTGGCACGAATCGCGCCGCTGTTCGCCGGTTTGGGATTCGCGCCCATGCAGATCGGCGGCGGAGGCGGCTTGGCGAGCGGGGATGCCAAACCCGCGCTCGAGCCGGGATCGATGCTGGCGGTTCCGCTTCTGACCGGGGACATGGACCTGGTGGCCGTGGGGACGTGCACGGAAAAGATCGGGGACCGGATTTTCGGATTCGGACACTCGTTTAACAACGAAGGCCGGATCGAATTGCCCATGGGCAGCGGATCGGTCGCGACGATCGTGGCGAGCCTGGAACAAAGCTTCAAAATGGGATTCATTTCGGGAACGAGCGGGGCGTTGTTCACCGATCAGACGGTGGGCGTAGCGGGCCGGGTCGGGCAATCGGCGCCGATGGCGCCGGTGGAACTGCGGATTGTTTACGACGACGGGACGTTGGACGAGACGTATCATTTTTCCGCGGCGTTGCACCCGAAGCTGACGCCGCTGATCGCCGCGGCGGCCGTGACGATGGCCTTGACTGGGGAGAAGAACCTTCCGGAATATCATACGGTTAGCTACGACCTGACGGCCGATTTTGCCGACGGACACCGCGTGCAGGTGAACAACAGCAGTGTGAACGGGGATGGAAGCGAGATCATCGCCGAGGTGGCATTGCCGCTGATGGCGGCGGCGGACAATCCGTTCGCGTATGTGCCGATCTCGCGGATTCAGGGGACGTTCCACGTCAGCGGCGAGGCGCACGCGGCGGACATTCTGTCGGTGACGATTCCGCGGACGAAATACGAGCCGGGGGAGACGGTCAAGGGATACGTTTCCTATTTGCCGTTCCATGCGGAGGAGGCGATTTTGCCGGTGGAGTTCGATTTGCCGCGGGATTTGCCGGATGGGCAGTATCAGTTGGTCGTGTCGGATTGGGCGCGTTATCTGGAGGACGAGCGGACGGCCAATCCGTTCAAATTCAACGCGCAGACCATCGACGAACTGTTCGCGGTGATTCGGGACGTGGAAGCGATTCGGCACGATTCGGTATTCCTGCGGCTGGTGAGGCAGGCGGACGGCATCGCGGTGGGCCACACGGAGATGCCGCATCTTCCGGCGAGCCAGCGGCAGGTGTTGCTGGATTCGGGGCGCAGCGACATCATGCCGCTCGTGGGGTCAACGGTGACCAGAGTCCCGGCGGGGCTGGTGATGAGCGGATCGGCGGAATTCGCGATCACGATCGAGCGCCGGGGCAAAGTGCAAACGCCGACAACGATGAAATAGATCGGGAACCTTTGGAGCAAGCGATGACTTTGAGAAATGGATTACCGCGAAGGAGCGAAGAAGCGAAGTTGCGCGAAGAAATTCAATTCGTATTTTTTCTTCGCGCGACTTCGCTGCTTCGCTGCTTCGCGGTGAATTTTTCAATTTGGCATTCCCTTTGCCTGTGCATCTGTTTAGTTGGGTGGACGGCGCCGGCGCGGGGGGTTACGACCTCGCACTGGGTGCATGAGAATGAAGCGGATTTCAAAGCGGGGACCCTGCATGATGTGGTGGTGACGAACCAGGGGGACGTGAAGCTGTCGCGCGCGGTGAAGACGATCCGGGAACAGGATGCCAACGTTACCACGGTCAATGCGATCGTGCAGGGCCCGGACGGGGTGATTTACGCGGGCACGGGTCCGCGGGGGATTCTGCTGGCAGTGAAGGACAATACAGTAGCCACGGCGGCGAAGATCGACGACGCCGTGAACGTTCTGTCGCTGATGGTCGATTCCAAGGGCGGGATCGTGCTGGGAACCGGGGGCGAAAAGGGCCGCGTGCTGCGGATAGCCAAGCCGGGGGACAAGCCGGCGGAGATTTTTTCGCACCCGAACGTGCAATATGTCTGGGCGTTGCAGGAGACGCCGGACGGGAACATTTACGCAGCGACGGGGCCGAACGGGCAGGTGTTCGAGATCAAGCCGGATGGATCGCACGGCGAATTGTACAAAAGCTCGGAGGACAACCTCACGAGCATGATCAGCGACGGGAAAGACCTGTTGTATCTGGGCACGGACCCGGATGGATTGGTGATTCGGTTGAACCGCAAGACGAAGGAGCCGTTCATCGTTTACAACGCGGGGGAGACGGAAATCACGGCGCTGGCGTTGGATGGCGAGGGAAATTTATACGCGGCGACGGGCCAGGTGAGCGAACGTCAGACGGCGCAGCAGCCGGAGGCGGAGGAAAAGGCGTCCGGCCGGCCGGAGCAGCCGGGTTCGCCGGCGCCGATTCCGCCGAATCCAGCGCCGGCTCCGCCGCAGCCGCCGCCACTGCCGAATCCGAATCCCGGCGAGCCGCAGCCGATTCCCAAGGGCCCCGCGATGCGGATGTCGCCGGCGGATGGACCGAAGCTGATGGCAATTATGCCGATGGATGGCGGGGACGAGCCGGGCCCGAACGCGCCCGGCGGCGATCAGCCTGGGCCGGGGCAGAATCCCGCGGCTCCGCAACCCGCCCAGACCCATCCGAACGCCCCCGCCAATCCCACGCCGGCCGCGCCCGAGGTCCAACCGCAAGGGCCGGAGGGCAACGCCATTTACAAGATCGACGCCGATGGATTCGTCACGGAAATCTTCCGCCAGGACGCGGTGATTTATTCCATGATCCGTCAGGGAGACGTGCTGATCGTGGGGACGGGCGATGACGGCAATGTTTACCAGGTGAACCCCGCGACCGAGGAGACCGAGGTCCTGGCGAAGGTGGATGCAAAGCAGGTCATGTGCCTGCTGCCCGTGAAGGATGGGCGGATCTTCATGGGGTTGGCCAATACCGGGAGCATCGCGGCCATGACCGGCGGGTATGCGCCGGTGGGAACGTATCTGAGTCCAGTCCTGGATGCGACGCAGGTGAGCCGATTCGGAAAGATCCAGCTTCACGGGCTGTTGCCGGCGGGCGCACGGCTCCAGGTGGCGACGCGCAGCGGAAACGTGAAGGACGCGGATTCGCCGGGATGGTCGGCCTGGTCGGCGGACGTTGACGCGGCGGAATTTTTGCAGATCAAGTCGCCCTCGGCGCGTTATCTGCAATACCGGCTGACGTTCAGCACGTCCGACCCGTCACAGTCGGCGATGGTGGATCGCGTGGACGTGGCGTACCAGATTCCCAACATGGCCCCGGTGATCAAGTCGGTTCGCATCGGCGCGGGCACGGACACCGGGCAAGCCGAGGGCGGCAGCGGACCCCCGGACGCGAACGCCGGCGCACCTGGCGCGCCCGGCGCGGGCCATGCCGGCGAGAATGCTCCCAAAATCCCGGGCGGCACCGGCACGCAGGCGATTACCTGGGATGCATCCGATCCAAACAACGATGCGTTGACGTACAGCCTCTATTTCCGCCGCGGGCGGCAGGCGCCGTGGGTGCTGCTCAGGGATGGACTTACCCAAACCAGTTTTGAATGGGATACGCGCACCGTGGCCGACGGGGAATATCAGGTGAAGGTCGTGGCATCCGATGCGCTGGCGAATCCGCCGGGCGAAGGCAAGACCACCAGCCGGGTCAGCGATTATTTTGTCGTGGACAATACCCCCCCCACCATCGGCGATCTGGATTACAAGGTCGCGGGCGGCGCGGCAACCGTGTCGCTTCGCGTCCAGGACCGGACTAGTACCGTGGCGAGCGTCGAATACACGGTGGATTCGGTTGACCAGTGGCAGACCGTGTTGCCGCTGGACCGAATATTCGACTCTACGGACGAACAGGTGAAATTTTCGGTCAACGGGTTGACGCCGGGCGAGCATCAGGTGACGATCCGCGCCACCGATAACCATGGGAACCAAGCCCTGCACAGCATCGTGATCAAGGTGGAATCGGCCACGGCCCGCGGTCAGTAACTAAAACCAAGAGGAAGCGCAAACATGCATTACCCGCATAAGAGCAGCAATATCAAACGAGCCCGCAACGTCGGATTCCGGCGGCGGATGAGGACGAAAAAGGGGCGGCAGATGATCAACCGCAAGCGGAGGGCGGGAAGGCGCGTGCAGGTGGTGTGAGCGGAGATTGCCGATTGCCAATTGCCTATTGCCGAATGAAAGGCGGGATGGGCTGATCCGCCTTTTTGGCACGGGGAATTGGTTACCTGACAGGGTGCGCCCAGATTGGACATTATCCGCTGAGCCATCAGGGCCGCCGTCTACGGGCGGCTTTTTTCGTGCCCGGATGGTACGATGATGGCGTGAAGCCGCATGACCCTCCACCACCCAATATGCCCTTAGATTATTATTCGCCGTTGCCCGTGCCGCATGAGCCAATGTGCGCGGCCGCGATTTTCAGTCTGTGGTCAGGAACAATCGCGATTGCCCTACACGTTACTGTCTGTGCTGCCAATACGGTCAATGACACAGGAATCTTTGGGAGCGTCCTAATGTGTATGATACCAATACCGGCTGTCGCAGCGCTCGTTTCCGGAATAATGGGGCACCTCCGCACTCGACCCGGATCTCGCGGACGTAAGGCGGCAACTTTCGGGGTCATCGTCGGTCTTCTTGAGACGATGGCCTTTGGATTCTCTCTCTATGTCAGATTGAGTGGCCTAGCACCCTATATCGATCATTAATTTCAAATTGGAACACCACCCATCCCTCTGCTGTTGGCCGGTGCCCCTTGTTCTGGTCCGATTTCGTGTTTATCCTCGATTCAGTATTTACTGAAAGCGGAGTATTCAATGGCAACCGCACCCGAAACATCGGACAAACCGCTGACCCCGGTGGCGCGGGGGGAATTGCAGACGGCGCAGGACCTGTTCATCCGGCGCTGGGGGGAGATGGGCCAGACCTGGGGAATCAACCGGACGATGGCGGAGATTCACGCGCTGCTGTACGTGGTGGCCGAGCCGCTGTCAACGGATGACGTGATGGGGCGATTGAACATCAGCCGGGGCAACGCCAGCATGTCGCTGCGGGCGCTGTGCGACTGGGGCATCGTGCAACGGCTTCACAAGCGCGGCCAGCGGCGGGAATATTTCCAGAGCCTCTCCGA
>Ga0209415_10016904_pt1 | contig 11663 bp, 13 predicted proteins | sample PeaSoiSIISIP2007_FD_187696 | JGI IMG/M metagenome (GOLD analysis project Ga0209415, IMG submission 187696) | Peat soil microbial communities from Weissenstadt, Germany - SII-SIP-2007 (SPAdes) (version 2) | ecosystem: Environmental > Terrestrial > Soil > Wetlands > Peat | place: Germany... | reverse complement strand
CCGGTCTTCGAAGCCGCGCAGGCGCTCGATGTTCCGCTGGTGATTCACGGCAGCGAATCCATCAATCCGAATTTCCCGCACACCGCGGTGCAGTATCTGGTGGCCGACATTACCGGGTTCGTGCAGCTCATGATGGCGAAGGAACTCTTCCAGGATTTCCCCAAACTGCGCTTCATCGTTCCGCATGGCGGCGGCGCCTTGCCGTGCCAGATCGGCCGCTGGCGCGCCATCGCGAAGTATTTCGACTGGGCCAGCCCGGATGCAATCCTCGGCGCGGGCAATGTCTTCGTCGATACCTGCGTCTACAACGACCTCAACATGAGAATGCTTTTCGACGCCGTGCCGCTCGACAACATATTGTTCGGCTCGGAATGCGACGGCGCCTTCCCGGGTGTTGTGAATCCGGATACCAACGATCACGCGGATAACACGCGCCGTTATGTGGACGATTCTTCACTGAGCGACGCAGACAAAGCGCGCATCTTCCTGGAGAACGCGAAACGCGTCTATCCGAAGGCGGGGCGCTGGTTCGAAGTGTAGCGTCGCCCATTTCGACAATCGACACAGCCTTTCACTCGATCAGTCCCACCGAAGTTGAGATAAGACCGGTCTTTAGTCCGGTTGGATCGTACTGCAACTTCACTCCGCCCGTAAACGACACATCCTTAGCGACAATTGCGGTGTTGCCACTCGCGGACGCTCCATTCGAGTAGGACACGCCCGTTGTCGGAAAATACAAGCTTCCTGTCAGTGTCATGGAAGCACCGCCCGCGAAAGTCGCATTCGCGCCGGATACGATCGATCTGTCCTGAAAGAACAGCAAACCCATATACGGGCCCGAGGTTTGTGCGGAAAGCGTGACATTCACGCCGTTGCTGATCGTCACGGAGCCGTAGGAAGCGTTGGTGCCTGTAAGGTAAAACATCGCGCCATTGCCGGTAATGGTCGCTCCGCCGCCGAAAGTGATTCCGCCGCCGTTAATAATGTAGGTGCCCGGGTTAAATGAAGCGGTCGCGCCGTTGTTTATGACAATTCCCCCGCAGTAGGTTCCGGGGCTGAGCGTCCAATTACCCCACCCGGGACTATAGTTGTTGTAGCTGCAGGCGCCGGGGGTCGGCCCGGCGACTGAAGCGAAAGGGTCAACTGTGGTCGGGGCTCCGGTGACCGGAGCGGGGGAGATAGTTCCACCGTTGCTCACCACGTAGCCTCCGGTGATAGAGATCGCCGACGCGCTGACCGAAGCTCCCCCGGTGATGCTTGCCGCAACGCCGTTGTTATCGCTTATCGCAATGCCGCAATTCATCGTGACCGATGCGCCATTGCTTGCCGTAAAAGCATCGGGCGCGGCAGGGTCGAGTACGTAAAGGCAGTTTGTCGGCACCGAACCCAGGATGCCGGAAGTGGCTTTGGCTTTGATGGTGGACGTGGTGATCCCGGCAAACCGAATTAATCCGGTACCCAGAACTCTTTGCACACTGACGGAAACCGCGGGCGCCGGTTGGGATGAAAGACTGACGCCGGATACCGTGGAAGGAAAACTCACGGTGACGGTATCGGCGGCTGTCCCGAATCCGTTGTACTGAGCGTAGACGCACGGGGTTCGGAGATCCAGCGCAGCGGGCGGGACGGTGCAGGTGAAAGAACCGGCCGTCGAGAACGGGTGCGTGGACGTGGAGTTCGTTCCCCGAAAGATGCTCATAACAGCGCCTTGCGCCGCCGCATCGGCCGCCGCCTGCGCCATTTGCCGCTGAGCATACATTTGGGCGCCGTCGATGCCCAGCCCGAGGGCGCCCAGCATGAAGAGTCCGAGCGCAGCCGCTACCAGAACCAGGGCCTGCCCGCTTTCAGCGCACAGGCCGCGAAGGGCGGGTGCAAAGTGGCTGTAACAGCCATGAGCCACCGCACGAAGGGTGTCCGTTGTGCGCTGTTTCCGGAGAGCGTCCGCGCCGGGGTGTAGTTTCAAAACGCGATCACTCCCTGTGTGGTACTGCCGAGATTCACCCGAAACGGCAGCCACGTGGTCAGCGGATCGTACGGGTACACGACCGTCACGTTGACCAGTTGTCCTGGAGCATTTGACGCTCCGGGATACGCGACAGTGATAACCAGCCTGCTGGTAGTCAGCAGTCCGGCGCTCGCGAAATTGTCGATCACTGTCAGGACCTGCGGCGGATTATTGGATGGCCCGCTTGCGTTCGAAGAGCCTGCGCCCGCCGACCGCGAACTGCCATGTACGATCGCGTAGCGCGCTCCGGCGCGCGCGGCATTAGCGACGCTGTTATAGACGAGAACCATGCGCCCGATTTCGAATACCGCCAGCGTCAGAAGGCACAGCATCAGGCTGACAACGGTGAATTCGACGAGGGACTGCCCCTCCGAACCCGCCCTTCTTTGTGTGTGTGCCGGTGTGTGCCCTCCTGTATGTCCTCGCAGATTCATTGAAGCATCCTCATGACGGTCTGCCTGTGTATGGTTGTGGTGGGAAGTGTCGCGTAAATACCAAGCGCGGCAAAGCTCCAAATCGGGATGGGCGGCTGCCAGGTGTAAGTTACATCGACGGTCGTCGAGATAAATGTCAACGGCTCCGGGTCGGCAGGAGGGACGTTCGATCCTGCCCCTGTACATGTCACGACAGTGTTGTTGTTGCTGCACACGCGCACTTGCAAACTCGAGCGGGCCAATAAAGAGGAGATATCCTGAGTGACCAGCGCGGTGACCTGTGCCGCGGTTGCGGGAGTGGGCTTCGAGACTGCGGCGCTGCCCTCAGCCCAGTACTGAGCTCCGGCGCGGGCCGCGTTCGCAATCGTAATCCAGGCGAACAGGAAAGCCCCGAAGTTCACGGCGTTGACGACCAGCAGGAAGAGAATCGGAACCAGCAATGCGAACTCGATCAAGCCCTGCCCGCGCTGCGATCTGTTTTTCGCAACAGGTTTCATACCGTCTCGCTTCAACTGATGCGGACGCCCGGAAGAGGCATGGCGACGCTCCCGGGACGCCAGCGCCTGGGATGTTCAGGCAAGCTCCGGCCCGGCTGGCTTCGCCAGATTGGCGGGCCGGCGTCCAGGTTGTCTGTTTGGCTCAGCCGCAGAGCCCGGTTCCGCGCGGACTACAGGATTGACCGGAAGTCACCCCTCAGGTGACTTTCTTGCGGCGGCGCTGGATCAGGAAAACAAGTCCAATGACAAACAGCACGCCCGCGATAATCCGTACCAGAGTTGCATTATCCATATTCACTCTCCGCTGTATATATCGGCAGAATGCGCCGAATCAATCAAGAAATTTTTGCAAATCCTCCATGATGGAGATCATGGAAGGGCCAAGCGTAACCACAAACAGCGCCGGCAAAATGAACAGAACCAGCGGGAAGATGAGCTTTACCGTAGTCTTGGCCGCTTGTTCTTCGGCATCCTGACGGCGGCGCATGCGGAGCGTCTCCGAATGGATTCGAAGGGCTGTTCCAACGCTCGTTCCGAATTTGTCGGCCTGGATCAGAATCGATGCCAGCGCGCGGATCGATTCGACGCCGGTACGATCGCCGAAATTCTTCCACGCGTCCGCGCGATGGCGGCCGGCGCGCTGTTCCACGCTCACCAGACCAAGCTCATCGGCTATTTCCGGCTGGCTCAGTTGCAGCTCTTCGGCCGTACGCAGAATCGCCCGGTCCACCCCCAGCCCCGCCTCGACGCAAATCACAATGAGGTCCAGGGCATCCGGAAGCCCGAGACGCAGGTTGGTTTGCCGGACTTTGATCCGGTTGCCCAGCCAGAAATCCGGCAGCAGGAATCCGAGTCCCAGCGCCATGATATAGACAAAAAAGCCGCCGAAGGCGTAGAGCCCCGTTACTGCCGCCAGAAGGCAGAGAAGCAAGGGGACCAGGACCTTGGCGCCGTAGAAGATATTCACGCACGTTTTTTCGCGGTACCCGGCCCGGCTCAGGCGCTGCCGCACCACCGAAACCTCTTCGGAGCTTCGCGGCAATATTCGCTGGAAGGGCTCAACGAATCTCGCCACTTTTTCGACAGGCCGCGCAACGGGAGCGTCGAGCAGGAAATTCACCGCGGCGGGCTCAGCCACAGCCCGGGCAAGTCTCCGGCGGGTACTCCGCCTGTAAATCAACGCGGAGCCTGCGCCCGAGAGCAGGATGAAAAACGTGGCGAACGTGAGGATGGCCGCTCCCATAAGATCTCTCAGACGCGAATCCGCACGATTCTTTGAATGATCAGCCACCCGACGGCGATCATCGATGTTGCCGTCCAGAGCATCTTCAAGCCGATGGGCCGCGTCCACAGAACACTCATGCCGCCGGGATTCACCACATACATCCCCACACCAAGCACCACGGGCAGGAGGGAAAGGATCCAGCCTGTCAGCCGGCCCTGCGCGGTATGGACCCTGATTTGCTTTCTCAGCTGGAATCTCGCCCTGGTCGTTGTCGCAACCTTGGCCAGAACTTCGGCCAGATTGCCTCCGCTCTCCTTTTGAATGAGCGCCGCGGCGACGAAGATGCGCACATCCGGCAAAGGAACCCGCACGGCCAGGTTCATCATGGCGGTGTGCGGATCGAGGCCGAAGTTTTGTTCATCGAAGAGTTTCCGGAATTCCCCGGCCAGCGGTTCCGCGGAATCGTGGCCTAACGAGCCGATACCGGCGATCAGACTGTGCCCCACCTGGAGCGCGCCGACCAGCATGTCGAGCGCTTCCGGAAGTTGCTGTTCAAATTTGGCAAGACGGCTGGCCCGTTTGCGAAATACATAAATTGCCGGAACCGGGATAAAGCCCGCGGCCAGAAAGACTGCCGGCCATACGGCGTGGCTGCGCAGGTAGAGGGCGCAAGCGGCAACCGCCCATCCAGCCAGCGAGACCAGCAACAGACGCTCAACCGGTGTCTTCATGCCAGCCTGGTAGAGCAACAGACGCGTCCGCGGCGCAATATCGATTTTGACCATCCAGCGGTTGAGCCAGACAATCCTGCCTGCCGGTTCCTCCCGGCGAATATCTGTCGTTTCCTCAAGCGCAACACGAGCGATCTCCGGACTCAAATCGTCCATGCGCTGTTTCACCTGTTTCGAAGGACCGGCCTGCATCGCCACAATCACCGCTGCCGCGAGGGCAAAGATCGCGAGACACACAATCAGCATGATCGGAATCACTGGTGGAACCCCCTCGACAAAACGCTCATTCGATGTCTACCGAACGCTGGAATAACTCCGCCGGCATTTCGATACCGGCCACGCGGAGCCGGTCGAGGAATCGGGGACGGATACCGCTCGGCTGGAAGGAGCCCATCACACGGCCGTCCGGCCCGATGCCCCGGCGAACGAAGCTGAAAATATCCGACATGCTGATTACGTTTTCTTCGAGGCCGGTAATCTCCGAGATGTTGACGCATTTCCTCGTCCCGTCGCTCATGCGCGACAACTGGACCACGACCGTGATCGCCGACGCGATCTGCTGGCGGACCGACCGCTCGGGGATATTGATGTTGGCCATGGCGACCATGGATTCCAGACGCATCAGAGCGTCCCGCGATGTATTCGCATGTATGGTTGCCAGGGAGCCTTCATGACCCGTATTCATGGCCTGCAGCATGTCGAAGGCTTCCTCGCCCCGGACCTCTCCGATGATGATTCGGTCGGGACGCATGCGGAGGCTGTTGATCAGCAGTTGTCTTTGCCGCACTCCCCCCAGGCCTTCAACGTTGGGCGGCCGCGTCTCCAGCCGAACCACATTCTCCTGCTGCAACTGCAGTTCGGCCGCGTCTTCGATGGTCACGAGCCGCTCGCTCTCCGGAATAAAGCTCGAAAGAATGTTGAGAAAGCTGGTCTTGCCGGCGCCCGTGCCGCCGGAGATCAGGATGCTGATGCGCGCCTTGACCGCGGCCGCCAGAATCTGCAGCATCTGGGAAGAAATGCTGCGGAGCTTCACCAGAGCATCCGCCGCAACGGGCCCCGTGCCGAACCGGCGAATCGACATGCAGGGGCCATCGAGGGCCAATGGAGGGATGATCGCGTTGACGCGCGAACCATCCTGCAGTCTCGCGTCCACCATCGGAGAAGACTCGTCGATTCGACGGCCGACGCGGGATACGATCCTGTCGATTACCTGCATCAGATGCCGATCGTCCCGAAACCGGGCGGTAGTCTTCTCCAACTTTCCGCGCCGTTCGGTATAGACCGTATGGGCGTTATTGACGAGAATGTCGGAGACTGTCGGATCTCTCAACAACGGCTCCAGCGGACCCAGCCCGAAAACTTCATCCAGCAGGTCGGATTCGACCAGGTCCTTCTCAGTCGCGTTTAAAGGTACTCGCTCCGCGAGCACGATTTCCTGTATGAGGGCGGCCACGGCTTCCCGGGCCTTCCCGCTGTCGGCTGACGCCAGCTTCTCGAGATCTATCCGGGTCAGGAGCGCGCTGTGGATAGTGGCCTTATATTTCTCGAAGTCCAGAACTTCCATCTGTCTCCTTTCAAAGCCGGGGGAGTGCTTTGACCGGTTGCGGGGACAAGCTTCCCGCACGCCTTCTTTGCCATCTGCCACACCACGCGCGAAATGGGCGTGTCCTGCATGACCAGCGGCGTTCCCAGATTCTGGGCCACCCGTACTGCCACGTAATCGTTCGGAATCTTCCAGTCCACGGGCCTCGCCAATACCTTCGTGGTGCTCTCCTCGTCGATCTCAACCTTCCGCGAATTGAATCGATTGAGGACCACCTCCAGCCCGCGGGTCTCTTTGCCCCCAAGGTCTTTGCCCGCCAGCCAGGAAATCAGGCGGCGGGCGTTTCGGAGCGCCGGCAGGTTGACTTCCGTCACCAGATAGATCACGTCCGCCATTTCAAACAGAATGTCCGGCGTGTTCCCGGAACAAGGGCCCGCGTCGACGACCACAAACGCAAACTGTTCGCGCAGGATTCGAAGTAATTTCTCGGTGTCCTGCACCCGGTATCGATGCATGCCGTACACGTCCGAAGACGCTAACACCATCAGCCCGGACGCGTGCTCCATGAGCAGCGTCGAGAGAAAATCCGCGTCGAGACGAGCCGAATTCTCCACGGCGTCAGTTATCGAAAACCGGGGCGCGATCCCCAGATTGAGCGCTATCTCTCCGAGCTGGGCATGAAGATCCACCAGCACAATGCTGCCGGCGTTTTCTTTTGTGAGCGCGACGGCGAAATTGATCGCCAGGGTGGTAGCTCCCACCCCGCCCTTGGCTCCCTGGAACACCAGTAACTGCCCGGCTCGCTCCCTCGCGACAGTCTGCCGGCGGGCGCAGGCGCGAGTCAAAGCTTCCGCAAGCATGGCTGTCACCAGGGGTTCCGTCAGGAACTCGCGGGCCCCGGCTCGCATGGACCGGATGACCATGTCCGCCTCGTATCCGATCGAGCAGGCCATAACGGTTACGTGGGCGTTACTTCCGCAGATGGTTCCGATCAGGTCGACGCCGGGCCCGACCCGGCCGTCGAGATCCACAATGATCACGTCGCAGTCACTCCGGACGAGTCTCGAAAGAGCGTCTCCCCCCGGATATTCGCGGAACTCGTGGACGATCCGGGCTTGCGTCGCGGAAATCGCGCGCGAGATTTCGTGCCGCCTCTGGTCGTCGGGAGCGATCAGAACCACGGAAGCCCTCGGATTGCCGGCGGGTAAAGGTTGAGGAGCCAACATAACGTCTGCCTGGTCTTCCTAAGAAGTAAAAAATGAGAACAGTGTTCCCATCAAAATCGCGGGCGCATAGGGCATCCTGCGCGCACCGGGGTGATCGAGCGCCAATGTCTGGTGCAGATGCAAACCTCGCCTGAGAAAGCCAAATACAAGGTCGCTCGCGCCATCGAACGATTCCTTTATCCTGCCGGACAGCGCCGCCTGGAGGACTGCCATCACTCCTCCGGCGATGGCCATTACTACCAGCGCCACTCCCAGCTGCGCGCAACCGATCCACGCGCCTACAGCCGCGCACAGCTTCAAATCCCCCATTCCGAGCCCCCGCAGTGCACAAAAAAGACCGAGCGCAAGCACCGCCAGCGCGATGCCGCCCAGACTCTTCTCCAGACCTTTTAGTCCGTTCCGGCTCACGCCGAGAGCCATCCCGGCAACCAGGAATGGGAGGACGAGCCAGTCAGGGATGCGCCGGCAACGCAGATCGATGACGGTCGCGATTGCGACGAGACTAAGCGTTGGCAACCAGACAATCGAGTTCATATCGGTAAACTGCAAGGGATCCGCCTTTGGCGCCGCTCGCCTGTTCTCAGGAAATACAGGTCAGGAAGTACTTGTAGTCAACTTGGTGTCGACGGAAGTAAACGCCGTCGCGATCGTCGTCGCCAGCCCGTTGAGGGCAACGGTGGCGCCCAGGGCGATCAAACCCATGACAAGTGCGTACTCAACCATGTCCTGACCGTTCTCGTCTTTCAGGGCATCTATCAGTGCATGCATCCTGACAAAAAGCCTCAATGCTGAATGTTTCATTTTGAAATTCCTCCGGCTACCCATTACAAGCGGAATACGTCCGCAACGCATTTCCAGGACCGCCGCAATTACTACGAGATTAGGGCCTGACCAGCCAGCCAATTGAATTCATATTCAATTGAGTGAGAGGGAGGGAGGGCCAAAGGCCGCTGCCGTTGTGCTCTCCCTCCTCCGGACAGTCAACTGGTATACGTGGTCAACTTGGTGCCGACCGACGTGAACCCAGTGCCTATGGTGGTAGCCAAGCCCTTCATCGCAACCGTGGCGCCCAGCGCGATCAATCCCATCACAATTGCGTACTCGACCATGTCCTGACCGTTTTCGTCTTTCAGGGCATCTTTCAGTGCGTGCGCCCTGACGTAAAGCTTCAAAATCAAATCCTTCATGTAATACTCCTTTGGCTTTATATCGGCAGAAACCGGCAAAAGAAATAGAGGTATGAAAAGGACAAGATTGCGCTCCCATCTGTCCGCCGGATTGTCCTCTCTAAAATCAGGCCTCCGGGCGACATGCCTGCTTGTCACTGCGCGCGTACTATCCCTGCCGGAGTCAGGGTTATAGACCGGCGTTCGCTTGTCAGGAACCCTCACAAGGAGAGAACTCTGAGAGGATTTCCCCTGGCGGCCACTTAGTAACCAAGACGGCTGGCGTCCCGCATGCGACAAGCTGGAAGCCGGTGTTCCGGACCATGATATGAACCCCAGGATAGCGGCCGTTCTCACCTGCGCGCTTTTGCTTTCAGCCGGCGCCAGCTATCTGGTCTATCGACTCGCGGCCGCGCGCAATGTCGTTGCGCCGGTGCAGAAGTCTCAAGTAGTCGTGGCCGCACGGGATCTCGAAATAGGCACGATTGTCCGCGATTCCGACCTGAAGATGGCGGATTGGGTGGGTTTCGTGCCCAAGGGGGCAAGTCTCAAAAGAGCCGGCATCGTCAACAGAGGGGTCGTCTCCGCGATCTATGACGGGGAGCCTGTAACGGAGAGCCGTCTGGCAGTTGCTGGTTCGGGCGGCGGTCTTGCGGCTACAATTCCGACGGGGATGAGGGCCTGTGCCGTACGGGTCAATGAAGTCGTCGGTGTGGCGGGATTCGTGATCCCGGGGATGCGCGTCGACGTATTGATCACCGGCATCCCGCCCGGAGCGGCTGCGGGGACAGGACCAGCCGTGAAGACCCTGCTGCAGAACATCCAGGTCTTGTCCGCCGGCGCAAACATCGATAAAGACAGAGAAGGAAAGCCGCAGCAGGTACAGGTCGTCAATCTGCTGGTGACTCCGGAGCAGGCTGAAATCCTCAGTCTCGCCGGCAATGAAATGCGGATTCAGTTGATCCTGCGTAATCCGTTGGACACGAAGGTCACCGCGCCGCCTGGTACGTTCATGTCAGCGCTGTTCGGTGAGCCCAAAGGGCCGCCGCCCGTCAGAATACCGGTACCTGCGGGATCGCGTACGCCGCCGGCCGCGGCTCCTGCTCCCCGAGTCGATCCGCCCGCCGCCGCGACGTTCGATACTATCGATGTTCTAAACGGCCCGACACGCACCCAGGCACGGTTTGAAGGCCACGGGACAGGTAAGTGAAGACATCCTCGTTGCGCGGCGCCGCACTGGTGTTGGCGGGAACAGCTCTGGCAGGGCACTTTCCGGCGTGCGCCCAGGACACTGCGGCCGACCCCGCGCAACAAGCCGGTACCGGCGCGACGGTCTCTCAATCGACGGCGAAAGTCCCTGAAAATCTTTTCGTCACAGTGGGAAAATCCCTGCTGGTCGACAGCGCGGTTCCAATCGAGCGCGTTTCAGTGGGTTTTGGCGAGATAGCCGAAGCCAGCGCGATCACGCCGGAAGAAGTGATGCTGAACGGCAGGGCCCCCGGGGAGACCAGTTTAATCATTTGGCAACGCGGCGGCGGGAAGCTTTTCTTCGACGTGACGGTGAGACCGAGCGGTGCCGCCGCGGCGGATCGGGTGGAGGCCATCGACCGCGAACTCAAGCGTGAACTGCCGGGGCAGAGCATGGAGATCGGTTATGAGAATAGTACAGTCTTTCTTCGCGGGCGAGCGAAAGATCTGGTCAGCGCCGAACGGGCCTTGTCCATCGCCGCAACCCTCGGACGAACGGTAAACCTCCTGTACGTGGATGTACCGGCGGCGGAACCGCAGATCCTTCTCAAGGTGCGCTTCGCCACGGTCGACCGCAGTGCCAGCATGCAACTGGGCTTGAACATCGTCAGTACAGGCGCTGGGAACACGATCGGCGCCGTATCCACGGGGCAGTTCTCGGCTCCACAAATCACCAACACCCCAGGCTCGTCCGCGCCCATCGTCACCCTTTCGGATGCGCTGAATATCTTTTTGTTTCGTCCCGATCTCAATCTTCTGGCAACCATCCATGCGCTGCAGCAGAACTCGCTGCTCGAAATCCTCGCCGAGCCGGACGTTTTGGCGATGAACGGGAGGCCTGCGAGCTTCCTCGCGGGAGGAGAGTTCCCTTTTCCCTCCTTCCAGCCCTCGGCTACCGGGATCGGCACGATCACGGTTCAATTCCGGGAATATGGGATACGCCTCAATTTCACCCCCACGATTACTCCGCGCGGGACCATCCGGCTACAGGTGTCGCCGGAGGTGAGCGCTCTCGATTTCACCAACGGGCTCGTCGTGCAGGGTTACACCATCCCTGCGCTCACAGTCAGAAAGGTGAATACCGAGATCGAATTGGCGGCCGGCCAGAGCTTCGCGATAGCGGGCCTGATCGACAACACGTTCACGGAAACCATTGCGAAGCTTCCCGTCCTCGGCGATTTGCCGATTCTGGGTAAGCTGTTTCAGTCCAGGTCGCGGCTCAAAAATAATACAGAGCTTCTGGTTATCGTCACGCCTGAATTGGTTAGTCCCGTCACGCCGGGTCAACCCGTGCCCGAGATGCATTATCCTCAGCCGCTCCTGTGGCCGAAAGCCGCGTCGATAGAGGAGATCGTCCCGGTCCCGCTGAAAGCGTCGGCAGGTGAAGCCATTCCCATTGAAACCCTCATGCATAGTTTGGAACCGGAAATACCGGCCAGTCCACCACCCACGGTGGCGATCCCGCAACAGCCCGGCTCGGCCCCCGTAGCTCCACAGATTCCGCCGCTGAACTAATACTACTGTGTTATAAAAAACAAAAGTGATGTAAAATGTTTTTGTGGGACAAGCTTCTGCGCCAAGCCCACAG
>Ga0209415_10016903_pt1 | contig 11663 bp, 9 predicted proteins | sample PeaSoiSIISIP2007_FD_187696 | JGI IMG/M metagenome (GOLD analysis project Ga0209415, IMG submission 187696) | Peat soil microbial communities from Weissenstadt, Germany - SII-SIP-2007 (SPAdes) (version 2) | ecosystem: Environmental > Terrestrial > Soil > Wetlands > Peat | place: Germany... | reverse complement strand
TTTGAACTCCCGCGATGCAAACGCATCACCAGATCTCGAATCTGGCGCCTTGGCCGAGCTAGGCTACCTCAGCACCCAACACCTCGGAGGTTTGCACCTATTTGGCAGTTTTCCGGGGCGCGCACTCGGAAGTCCGCGGCGAATACTTCCAAATTTTCGCCGATTTGACTCAGCATCCGCCAGGGCGAGGCTCCGAGGGGCAAGATTCCTCGAGTGAGAAAGGCGTTCCTTGCAGCAGTCCCGACCGCACTCCCCGGTCGGATGCAGAATCGACGCGCGGCGGACCGGGGGGCCTCGCCCACCGTCAGACCGGGACCGAGAGCGGTTCGACTTCGAAGGGTAGGGGGGCCAGGAAATCGCCGACGAGGCCAAAGAGGCGCCCGCAATCGAGGCATCCAAAGCATACCTCCCCCACGGAATTGGATCTCGAGCCGGTTTGTTCGCGGAAGGCGCGGTCGTCGTGAGGCGGGTGCTGGCACACGATGCAAGTTTCAGTGGGCGAGGGGCTGTTCAGGACCAGGGAAGGCGACATCATTTTATACGCCACGAACCCGGATAAGAACCCTCCGTCAAACGACGTTCACGTCAGGTCGAGATCGACGAATTGGGAACGCGGATTTTTTGCGACATTCCGCGGGAAACAAGGGCTACTGGCGACGTCGGTCCGGTGGCTGGTGCGAGCGGAAGTCACTTCTTCGAAACGGGAGAGGCTCGGCCGCGGGCGGGCACTCGCCGAGCTCGGGATGTCCGGCTCCGGTGCCGTCGTGTCCCGGTCTTCCTCGAACGAGCCCTCCGAACCCCCTGCGGGAGCGCTTCCCACGGGAAGGCGGGCATTTCCCCCGCCGAACGTCGCTCGAGCGGGAAGACGGCCGAGCGCTTTTCGAGGAACGCACGCATCCCCTCACGCTGTCCGGGCGTCTCGAACAGCAAGCCCCACAGCCATCGTTCGTAATCGAGCCCCCGCGCTCGGTCCGGATCGACAGTCCGATTGATCAAGTATTTCGAAGCCGCAAGCGCCTCGGCCGGTTTGCTCGCAAGGGTTGTCCCGAAGTCGACCGCAGTTTGGAGCACGTCCGCGGCGGGCACGACGCGGTCGAGAAAGCCGTCCTCGAGCGCCTGCGCGGCCGAGACTTTTTCTCCGGTCATGATCCAACGGCGGGCGCGTACCGGTCCGATAGTCCGGGGCAGTCGAGTCGACCCGCCCCAGCCGGGAACCTCGCCGATGTTGATCTCGGGCTGCCCGAACGATGCGTCGTCGCTCGCGATGATGAAATCGCACGCCTGCACCATCTCGCAGCCCCCGCCCACACAGAATCCTCGAACCGCTGCGATCACGGGGAATGGAGCGCCCTCGAGTAGGAGGGTGATTGCCTGGCCCTTCGCGGAGTGTCGAGCCCCCTCGGCCCGCGTCATCGAAACCATCTCCCGCACGCTCGCTCCGCCCGAGAACGCTCGCTCGCCCGAGCCGGTGATCACGAGCGCCCTCACCCGGTGGTTCCGAGAGAGCTCGAGCACGCGCCGGCCCAACTCATCGAGGAGCGGCGTGGTGAGCACGTTCACCGGAGGGTTGTTCAGGGTGAGAACGGCCACAGGGCCTCTCCACTCGAGCAGGATCAACGGGGAGGGCGGGCTCGGGTCGGAGGAAGGAACCGTCCCGGTTTCCCCGGGCCGACTGGTGCCAGCGGCCGTCATCCTCGGGTTTTCCGGGGCGTGCGGCGAGGAGGTCGGGTGTGGGCGGCGGCTTTCCTCCGGCGGCGAGGAGGCGAGGCACGTTCCGCCGGGGGCGGGCCGCTGGGCAGGTTGTGCTCGTGAATCCACGCGGCAAAATGGGGCCACAGGTCCTCGTGGGCTCGACGGCTCGTCGAGAGGCCGATGTGACCGGAGGGATTCTCGAACTTCCGGATCTCGTGGGAGCCGATATGGGCGAGGACCCCCTCGGTCGATTCCGGGGGTACGAGATTGTCCTTGAGCCCGACGATAGTGGCGACCGGCATGGTGATCCGTCGTAGGTCGATCGCTTGGTCGTCCCCGTCGAGGGTCCACTCCCCCTTGACGAGAAGGTTCCGTTGGTAGCCCTTGTCGATGAACTCCGCGTACGTCGGCCCGGCCATCGGGATGCCGTCCATGTTCCATAGCTCCATTCGAAGGAAGTTCTCGACGAACGCTGGGTCGTCCAGGCGTTCGAGAAGAGTCTGGAACTTGAGGTAGTTCGTCCGAAGCGGGTCGAGCATCGCGAACGCGGAGTTGAAGAAATCGGGCGGGATGAGTCCGTACGAACGCGCGACCTTCCAAGCGTCGAACCCCGGCGCCTTCGCCCAGACATTGAGGAAGCTCGAGCGGGTATCGAAGTCGAGGGGAGCGGCCATCAGCGTGAGCGTGCGCAGGTTCTCTGGGTGCCGGGCCGCGTACATGGCGGCGAACGCGCCTCCCATGCAGTACCCCAACATGTGGATCTGGTCGACGCCGGCCTCGCGCTGCGTCGCGCGGACCGCGGCGTCCACGTATCCGTTGACGTAGTCGTGGATCCTCAGGTCCTGGTCGAGCGCGTTCGGAGTTCCCCAGTCGATCAGGTACACATCGAGGCCGCGCGCGAGCAGGTCTTCGATGACCGAGAGACCGGGCTGGAGGTCCATGATGTACGCCTTGTTCACGAGGGCGTACACGCACAGGATCGGTGGTCGGTTCTTCTCGGTCACCGTCGACGGCCGACGATAATGGAGGAGCCGCATGCGGCCTTCTGAATAGAGGACGTCACTCGGGGTCTGCCCGACCTTCACGTCGGGAGGGAAGAGGGCGAGCTCCCACGCCCGTCGCAACTTGACGGCGAACTCTACGAATCCCTGAGGCAAGGTCTCCGGCGGTGGCCGGCCGCCCGGCTTGGAAGCGGGGGGCTCGCTGCGCGCGACCATGCCCGGGCCGGCGGAACTCTTACCACCTTAAAGCTCCGCCGTGAACTCGCGCTGTTAGGGCCGTTTTCCGTTGAGCCGCGATACTTGCTCCTTGAGCTCGCGCACGGCTTGGTTGAGTTCGCTGATCTCCTGCCGCGTGGGCAGGCCGGTAACCCGACGGAAGAACTCATCGGAGTCCTTCAGGGTCTTTTGAAGGTCAAGGGAGCTGTCGAGGGACTTCCCGAACGCACTCACAAACGCGGGGCTGGTGAAGTAGATCCGGGTGAGCTTCTGGAAGTTCTCGGTAAACTGTCGCGTCACCTCGTCCTGGGCCCCGACGAACTCGTCGAATCCCTTCTGCGGTTGCATCGCGTCGGTGAGCCTTCGGGTCAGGTCGATGGTGAGTCCTGACCAGAGCTTCTGGACGAGCCCCAGCGCCTCCTGGTTCCGCTCGGCCAGAGTGGCGTCCGCCGGAAGGAAGGGTTTCATCCACAGCTCGAGGAGTTCCCGCTGGGGCGCGAGGGCTTTCTCGAACGCCTCGCGGACCCGATCGCCGACCTCTGCCGATTGGCGGTTCCACTCGTCGAAGCGGGCCTGGACCGCGGGCGCCTCGGCCGGCGCGAGTCTCGGACGAACGGCCTCGGAGAGGGTCGACGCCCACGCGTCGTAGCTCTTCCGCTGCTCCTCGCCGAACCGGCGCAGGAACTCCGTGACGGTCTCACCGGTCTCCCGAGCATACCGCCCCCACAGCTCGAGCCCATCCTCGATGGGGGTGGCGCGGGATTCGGCCGAGGGAGCGCGCTCCGGCGGATTGTCGCGAGTCGGCTTCTCGGTCTTGGAGGTCGTGCGCTTTCGGGGTGTCCGCTTCGGCATCGTTACTCCTGTTCTCGGGAACTCCTCGTCTTGCCCACAGGCCTAGGTCGCGCGGCCCGGTCGCTTCTCGGCTGCTTCGCCCACGTTGCCCATCATCTCGGTCCACTTAGGCATTCCCGAGAAGAGAGGGAAGTTCTTCTGCATGCGAGCGAGGAAGGCGAACTGCGCTTCCCCCATCTCCGAGATCCGCTGGGTCGTGGCGAGGGTTTGTTCGAGCATCTCCTTGCGGACGTTCTGGACCCACCCTAGGTAGGTTTCGAACTCCTTGAGATAGAGCTCCGTTGCCTGGTTCACGGCCTTTGTGACTTGGTCCCAGCCTTGGTTCATTTCGTCCTGGTCTCCCTTGGTTTCTTTCATACCTTCTTTCCTGGTTCCCGTCACATGAATCCATCGCTCACGTCGGAGCGATTCGCCCTGGGATGCTTTCCGCGCGCTCGGGGTCTGCGGCCGACCGCGGTCGCGCCGGCCGCCCTTCGGGTACGGCCTCTCGGCGACGCGTGGGTCGACGGGGGGTTCTCGAGGTGTCCCTTGACCCAACGGTCCACCTCCGCCGCAATGTCGGGCGCCGAGATTCCGAAGGCATTTCGCACGAACGACCGGGTCGCCTCCCACGGCGAGGCGTAGATCTTCTGGAGGACCTCGTAGCGCTCGTACGCCTGTCTCATCTGTTCCTCCACGGCTTCCGTAACCGCCTGCGGCGCGCCCCAAGACCCCGACGATTCGGGGTGGGTGCTTCCTGGCAAGATCACCAGGACCTCACGACCGGCGAATTCGGTGAGCCCGCTCACCTGGCCGTTCGGCGATACTCTTCGACTGCCGATGATCTTGCCTTCTGACCCTAGCTCGAGCCTCATGGATTCCTGTGATTGACACAGTATTCCACAACCTATATTTAAATTATCCTCGATGAGCAGTCGTGGGCGCCTCCGGCCGGACGGGCGCCGGGCCCTTACGCGCGGGTCCTACGGCACTCGGGGTCGGGCGTCCGAGACTGGGCCGGGCGTACCGATCGACGCCTTGAGGCGGCCGATCGCCTCGACCGGATACGGGTCCACGTGGGCCCGGTCCGCGAGGAACAGGCTGAGATGGTCGCCGAGCGCGATCCCGCCCAAGAGGGCTTCGAGGCGGTCCTCGCTCGGGAGCGGAGCCCGCGCGGTGGCGGCCCCTTTCGAAGCGAGCAGCTTCTCGAGGTACCGGAAGCTCTTGCGGACCGGGGCCGACTCCCCCGACCACTCGAGGAACAGGGCGATCGACCGGCCGGCCTCGCGTCGGGAGATGGCATCCCACCCCACGATCGCGTTGTGGAAGAGCTCGGGAACCTCGTCGAACACCGCGAGCCGCTTCGCGTTCTCCTCGACCTGCGTCTTCCAGCGTCGCGCGAGGGGAACGAAGGAGTTTTCCGCGTAAATGAACGGGAGGCGAGGGCCGACCTCTTGCGCCAGCGCCGAAGCGGGCCCCCGGTTCCGAGCGTATTCCCGGATCCGCAGGCGCGTGGCCTCCGCCGTGCGTCCGATCCGAGCTTCGAGCGACTCGGGGAAGGCGGAATCGAGCAAACCCAGTACTCCTCCGAGCAGATGGCCCACCGCCGATCGAGGAGGGAGCCCGGGAGGCACGGTCAGCGCGGGGACGCCGTCCGACTCGGCGCGTTGCAGCAGGGTCCCACCGGAGGTGATCACCGTTCTCCGCGCTCCGGCCCGCCCCGCGGCATCGTAGGCGACGAGGGTTTCCCAGGTGTTCCCGGAATAGCTGACGAGGAACACTTCCGTACGGCTATCGACCGAACGAGGCAACTCCGGAGACCGGACGACCGAGAGGTTGGCGGCGCTCTCTGCGTCCACGATGCCGCGCGCTAGGTCGGCCGCGATGCCCGAGCCCCCCATCCCCACTGCCACGAACCGCAGGTCATCTCCTTGGAGCGGGCGCGCTAGCTCCTGCCCCACGCGGTAGCCGGATTGGAAAGCGTCCGGCAATGCCGCGGCGAGACCCCGCATTCGAGCTGCTCCGTCGGTCGGCGCTCGCTGCATGGGCCGCGAGGGGGGCATGCGAGAGATATCTCTTGCGGGAGCGCCCGGGCCGGCCTCTTCGGCCAAGGAACATTGAAGAGGCCCATCCTCCCATGGACACAACGTACCGTCCGCGCGGGACGGTCCACGAGAGGTTCCCCCATGGTCGAGGAGAGCGTGGTCGTCCGTCCGGGGGACCCCCGCGTTTCCATCGGAAATCCCTCCCTCGACGCCATGCTCGAAGGAGGTCTCGTAGGACGCCGACCCTACCTCATCGTCGGACCTTCCGGAACCGGAAAGACCACGCTCGCGATCCAGTTCCTTTGTGACGGAGTCCGGCGCGGAGAACGGGTCCTCCTGGTGACCCTCGAGGAACCGCCGAACGAGGCCCGGGTCAATCATCGCGGTCTCGAACCCGATCTGAGCAGGGTCGACGTCTTCGACGCGATCCCCGATATCATGCGCTACGAACGAACCCCGTTCAAGGACATCGCCTCCGTCCGCTCGGCGGTGCCCTTCAACCAGGTACCCTTCCGGATTCGGCACAGCCCGGAGCTCGCGAGCGTAGAGGTGACGATCACGGCGCTCGAGCAGATGCTACGGACCGAGGTCATCCGGAAAGGGTACACCCGTCTCGTGATCGATTCGCTCACAGCGCTGCAGTACTTCTGTATGAAGGGATTCGACCCGGTCGCGGGAGCCCAATCTTTCCTCCGGTTCCTATCCGACCTCCGGGTGACCACGCTCCTTACCGTCGAGGCTCCGCTCGAAGACGTCGAGACGCCGGAACGGATGCTGGCCCGGGGCGAGATCCGCCTCTTCCGCTGGGAGCTCGAGGGCCAGACGGTGCGCGCTGTCGGCGTGGAGAAGTTCCGAGGCAGTTCGCACGACGTCCGCCTTCACCCGTACCGCATCGGTCCGCAGGGAATCGACGTCAATCTCGAAGTGACGATATCGCGGGACACCCGTCAGATCATCGAACCGATCATCCGCCACGCGGTCGCCCCCGCCCCGCTCGTCGCACCGCCGATCTCTCCGGTGACCCCCCTCATCGAAGAGGTCCGCGACCTCGTCCTGATCGGGTCGGACGTCGCGCCCGCTCGAGGGGAGATCGAGGCCGCCCTCGCTTCCACCGCGGCGGGAAGACTCGACGAGGCCGAGGCCCATCTTTCCCGGGCGTCCTCGCTCGTTCTGGGTTTCGTGGACACGCTCCGGCAGACTTCGGGACCAGTGGTCCCGGAGGAGGCGGCCGCTGCGCTCCAGAGATTGTATGCACGGGCCGATACCGCCCGCACAGGGGTGCCGCCGACGAGCTTACCCCCGAGGGCCGCCCTCGAGGTTCAGCTCGGTGCCCTACTTTCGCTCTTGCCCGCTCCGATTCCGCCCCCACCGGCTGAGCTCCCTCCGCCTCCGCCTCCTCCGGAAGTCACCGCCGCTGCGCCGGCGCCCGTCCCCGCGGGGGCGGAACCTCCGGCCCCGATCGCCGAAGTAGCCATCTCCGAGCCGTTGACCGTGTCTCTCCCGCCTTCACCTCCCGCCGTGACGGAACCCCCTGCCCCGGAGATTCGTGAGCCGATCCCCGAGCCGGTAGGGGCCCCGGAGCCGCCTAGGGAGGTTACTCCCGAGACCTCTCCCGCGGAGACGGCCGAGCCGGCGGCCCTGGTAGTACAGCCCCTTCCTGCGGCGCCGAAGAAATCACTCCCTGCTCCCCCGAAGCCCCATCCCTCGGTCGGCGCCGCCCGCGGGCCCAAGCCGGCGCCGTCCCCTCCACCGACGCGGACCGCAAAACCGGTCGAGCAACCTCCGCTTCCGACCACGAGTGCGCCGGATTGGCTCACGCACCCGCCCTCTCCTTCGGGCCTCGCCAAGCTTCCGCTCGGTTCGACTTCCGCCTCGGTCCCCTCACCTTCCCACCCTGCGGTTTCGCACGCCCCTCCGCCGGCCGCCGCTTCTGCGAGGAAGCGCCGGAAACCCGCGACCACCACCGCCGGGAAGAAGGCGGGGGCCTCGGCCCGAGGAAGCGGCGGGCACCCGTCGGCCGCGCATGTCGGGTCTACGCCCGTCCTCGCGCCGACCGCCCCTCCCGAACTTCCGCACATGGGGCCGATACCCCCGTCCGAGGCGACGGAGACGCCGACCAAGACTCGGAGGCGAGCCCCTCGAAAAAGAAAGGCACCGCCGGTCGTCCGGGTGGATGTCGAGCCGATTCCCCCCGGGGTCTTCGGGAATCCAGAAGATGGGTCCGACGAGCCGGACCGTCCCTCGGGGCCGGAGGGCTAGATGGGCGCCGCGGAGTTCGTGGATACGCGGGTGCCGACCGGGATCCCGGGTCTCGACCGGATGCTGGGTGGCGGACTCATCGCCGGTCGCCCGTACCTGGTCACCGGCGGGACGGGGAGCGGCAAGACGCTGCTCGGTCTCACGTTCCTCCTCGAGGGGATGCGCCGCGGCGAAGAAGTTCTGTTGGTGGCCGTTGACGAGCCTCCGAACGAGATCGTGGAGAATGTGCGTTCGTTGGCGTGGGACCTCTCCTCGATCAAGACCCTCGATGCGAACCCGGGCCTTCGGGGGATCAAGCGCAACATGGCCGTTCAGGAGATCCGCGCCATGAACGACCTGAAGTCGATGCGCGATATGTCCGGCGACGCGAAGCGCGGCAGCGACAGTGAGGACATTGCCATCCAGGGGATCCAGCTCAAGCTCCGGCAGCAAATGGCCGACGTGCCGTTCCGTCGCGTCTTAGTGGACTCGATCACCTCGATCCGCCGGTTCGCGGTCAAATCGTCGGTCGACCCCCAGGCGGAGCGCACCGAGATCCAATCTTTACTTCGCTTTTTGTCGGAGGCGGGCGTCACGACGCTCATCACCGCCACCCCGAGCGACCCCGGGCTCCTGACCCCCGAGGAGGTACTCACCCGCGGAGAGATCCTGCTGACGCGCAAGTGGGTCGGGGACCGCTCCATCCGACAGATCAAGATCGTCCGGATGCGCGGGTGCGCCCACGACCCGGAACGCCGACCGTTCGTGATCACGTCGCACGGCATCCTGCTGGGCTGAGGGACGCCCAACTCGGGACTCAGGAAGGGCAAGTTTCGTGGTCGCTTTCTGGCTGGTGAAGCAGGAGCCGTCGGCGTACTCGTGGAGTCACCTCGAGAACGAGGGTGAGACCGAGTGGAACGGGGTCCACAACGCCCTCGCCCTTCGCCACCTGCGCGCGATGCACGTCGGGGACCTGGCTCTGTTCTACCACTCGGGAGACGAACGGGCGTGCGTGGGGATCCTCCGGGTCGTCCGCGGTCCGAAGCCGGACCCGGCCGACGAGCGAGGGTCGTGGACCGTCCGGGTCCGGCCGGTTCGGAAACTGCGTCGGCCCGTCACCCTGGCCGAGATCCGGGTCGACCCAAGGTTCGCGGGTCTCGACCTGCTTCGGATCTCACGACTGTCGGTGATGCCCGTTTCGGAACGGCACTGGTCGAACCTGTTGGCGCACGAGCGACGAACCGACGCCGGCCGTCGCGTTCCTACGGAATCACGGCGGGGTCGCGTGAAAGCCAGCGCGTCGCCGCGGCGCGGAAGCGGGGCGTCACGTACACGCTGACCGCCCAGTCGGCGGGCGCCCGCTCGGCGAGAGACCGCCACGGGCTCGGCGAACGGAACGGAAAGGTCGGTCGGCCATCGAGCAGGACTCGTACCGTACCCCAATCGTCGCCGGGAATCCGCCGCGGCTCGAGGCCTGCGAGGTCCACGAGGACCGACCCGGGAGGGCCGCGAATCCCTTCCGCGACCGTGTCCTCCATCGCGCGCCGCTCCGCCGGATTCCGGAGCAGACGTCGCCACGCGGAACGGGCGGCCCCGCCCACCTTCCGCCAACCGAACGCACGCTTGTACAGCTTTCGGGCGAGCAGACCCCCGGCGAGGGCTCCGCTGACTCCTCCGCCATCGAGGAGTCGGGTGAGAAGTTCGCCGTCCGTCATTCGGAACTGTTCCCGTGCGACCTCGGGGAACCCGGTCTGCCGCTCGACGGCTCCCTGGGTCATCATCTCCGCGGCGCGGACCGTCTTGTGGTAGTAAACGGTGGAATACATCAGGGCGCGGCCGACCAGGAATCCTTCGACGGCGCTCCGCCCTTTTTCGGCGAAGGCGATTCGACCGGAATCTTCCCGGATGGTCTCGAGCAGACGACCGGCGTCCACGGCGCCGTGGCCGACACCCGTGTAGTGGGCATCGCGTTGCAGGTAATCGATCCGGTCCGCGTCGATCGCTCCATGAAGTATCGCCCGCTCGAGCCTCGAGGGGGCGGCGTGACGGGCCGGGTCGACCAGGTCCGCGACCTGGCTCGGCCGGAGTCCGAAACGCTCGAGCACCTCGGGAACCTCGACCCGGTCGGGGGGCCACGACGGATCATTTCCCTCGATCCGAGCGCGAGAGACGGCCTCGTGATTGATCCCGAGGACCTCTACCATCGGCCCGTCCAGGGTGTGGGAGAACGGCCCGTGGCCGAGGTCGTGGAGAAGCCCCGCGGCCGTGACGCGTCGGCGGGCCGCTCCTTCGAGACCGAGCCGGTCGGCCATCTGGCCTGCGACCCAGAAGGTCCCGAGCGAGTGCTCGAGGCGGGTATGGTTCGCACCGGGAAAGACGAGGTGGGCGAACCCGGTCTGCCGGATTCCCCAGAGTCGCTGGAATTCGCCGGTGCCCACCAGCGCGAGCGCCGGGCCCTCGAGCAGGATCGTGCCGTGGACCGGGTCGAAGATCGACTTCCGTGTCCCTCGTCCTGCCATCGACGTTGCCCGCGTCCGTCAGCTCGCAGCGAGGATAAGGCGGCCGGCGGAGGCGTTCGCGGTTCGCATGGAGGCCGAACGTATTTATGACGTCACGGCCGTCCGCGGGTGCCGATGGCACAAGGCGACTCCGCCGAGTCGGGAGATACGGTGTCGCCGATGGACGATGTCCACCGTCGTTTCCGGGTGGTCCAGGAAACCGAGGGCGGCACCGACCGGACCCAATTCACGAACGCTCTGAAGGTATTCCTCGCCGCGGTCGAGGAGAGGAAGTCGAGCCTATCCGACGAGGGCAGCGAGGTGGCTCCGATGCTGCACGAGGTCGCGATGGCGTTCTATCGCACGTCCCAGCCCGACCTGGCCCGACGCGCCGCGGACCTCGGACTCGAATTCACGCCCGGCAATGCCTCCCTACTCCACGACAAGGCCCTCATCCTGCTCGCCCAGAACCAGAATCTGCCCGAGGTCGTGACACTCGTCGACCGGGCCATCGAAGCGAATCCTCACGACAAGGGGTTGTGGGCGACCCGCGGGGACGCCCTCCGATTGCTGGGCCGACCGGACGAGGCGGTCGATTCCTACCTCCGAGCCCAGGATCTTGACGCCTCTTCGATGCAGTACGTCGACAAAGCGCTCAAGATCGCCCCGACCCATTCCGGGGCGCTGCACAAAAAGCTCGCGATCGCGCGCGCGGTCGGGGGCGAGCTGCAGGCGCTCGCAGCGTGCGACGAGCTGCTGAAATCCCACCCCGAAGACCTCGAACTTCAATTCGCCCGGGCCGAGCTCCTCGTCGCCGTAGGGAATCTCGCCGAGGCGCTCGAACCGCTCGAGAAGGTTCGCGCCGCCCACCCCGACGACGCGCGCACGGCCTTACTGCGAGCTCACATCCTTTTCCAACTCGGGCGCACCGAAGAGGCGATCCCGATCGCGAAGGCGATCGTCGAAGGCACGACGGCACCCGAAGCGAACGCGCTCACCGAGCTCGCACGCCTCTCCGAGGCTTCCTCGCCAGACCTAGCGCTCGTCGCCCGGGAGCGGATTCTCCAGATCGACCCTCGTAATCTGCAAAACCTGCTCGACCTGCGGGACCTCGCGCTGCGACTCGACCGGGTGGACGCCGC
>Ga0209415_10016901_pt1 | contig 11664 bp, 8 predicted proteins | sample PeaSoiSIISIP2007_FD_187696 | JGI IMG/M metagenome (GOLD analysis project Ga0209415, IMG submission 187696) | Peat soil microbial communities from Weissenstadt, Germany - SII-SIP-2007 (SPAdes) (version 2) | ecosystem: Environmental > Terrestrial > Soil > Wetlands > Peat | place: Germany... | reverse complement strand
TTGGCACCACCAAAGTCTATCCGGGTGTGGGAGCCGACATTGTTATGGAATCAATTGCACTCACGATCTGGGTTCTGGAGTGAAATCGCCTGATTTCGTCAAACTACAATTCTCGCGGAGACTCACGGCAGGTTTGACTATCCCAGTCGTTGCTGGAATTGTATTCGTTTGATCGTACTGTGCCTCAAAGCTGGTAGAGGTACCGCAGGCACTGCCTCGCCTGCCTCTACCGGGGGGGCGTGACTCCGAGAAGCAGACGGCTGGCGACGGGCTGGCCGTCTTTAAACGCGGGAATAAACTTCCAGTCTGCAGTGGCGTCTATCAAGGCTTTGTCGCGCTTTCCTTCCGTCTTGGCCGACCGCACCTTTCCCGCGGCATCGATCACCAGATTCACCGCGACCTCCGTGCCCAAGAAGGCTTGCGAAGCGTCCGGCGGAGCCGGGCGCCGGAGAAGAATCTGCACCGGGAAAGTGTCGGCCTCGAATGTATGCTTATCTTTACTTGGCCCGCTCAAGCCGGGTGCGTAGTCCCAGCTCAATGGGTTCGATTGGTCATCTGCACGGGCGCTGGACAGCCGATCGTAGATCATTGCATGCCTTTTCTTGAAATGAGAGGGGGACAATTTGTGGGAGACGCCATCCACCTCACTGTGGATGCCGTGTGCCCGTGCATTCAGCATAGAGGTACGAATTCGGTCGAAATCTGCCGCGGGCCACATGTCGGCAAGCGCATTCCATGCACCCTGTTCACGGCCGCTATAAAGATAACCCCACACAATCTCCAGTACTTTGATTTTCGCTGTCCGCAAGCGGCGTAATTCATCCATCATGGAGAGAGGCAGCACGGGCGACAACTTACCATCGCTGTGCTTGAAATCGCTCAACTGCTGAGCATCAAGTTGGGCTCGCACCATCGCAATTTGGCGATCGAAATGAGATTGGAACTCAGAACTTACATCGATCAACCGCTGCTGTTCGAATCTCAGCACTACCGTGGGAGCAAAATCGAGTGCATTCAGGGGTAGGTTCTCGAAACCATTTACGGCGCCGGCATCGTCGGTCCAGATTTCGATGCGACCGTCAAGATCGGTATCGGCCGCACTGTAGAAGTCTCCACCAGCGATCTCTCGCAGCAGCTGTGGTGGCTTTTGTAGCGAGTAGATTTCGTATTTCATGAGCGGATCGACATCGGTCGTTTTGACCTGCAGAGCCACGACCAGCGAGCCTAAGCCCAGATCGACACCCATTGCATCGACGTCGACCTTCCAGGCAACAGGTTGAACCAGCAAGTCCTGCTTGTCCCAACTGAGTTTTGCCTGACAAGCCCGCGCCGCGAATTCCCCGTTTCTCGCGGCGCCAACGGACACGGTCAAACCGGTAGTGGATTCCGCGTCGAAGCTGCCGAACCCGCCGCTGCAGACCACCTGCTGGGTTTGGCTGCCGCGGGTCTCGTCCTGCCCGTCAGCGAGCTTTGTATCCAACTCACCTGGAAGCGGCGCGATTTCAGTTTTTGAAGGAACTGCTTCCGGAATCTGCTCTTGCGCCTGAGGCTCGGCATGAGAAGCTCCCATTTCCTGGGCTCCCGATTGCTTGGCTTCGGTGGACTCCGGCGCGACCTCACCTTCATTCTTGAGCGCGAAATACCCGGGGCGCGCCTGGATGCTCATGCCTGTTCCCTTTTCGGCCAGCGTGACCTTCAACGCGTGGAATTTGCCGTCTGGCTTCATATGGGTGGGAGCGAAGGCCAAAATGTAGTACGCGGGAGATCCCGCCAGCGCGCCAAACCCGGCCTTCAGGTCGTTGTTGTTGTGAAAGAACTCGCCCCCGGTGCCATGTGCAATCTCCGCCAGCACCCCGGTGGCAGCTGCTTCTCGTGCAGAATTCGTGTTGTCCGTGGCTGCAATCGTGATTGCCGAGGGCGCGTAGCTCTGGGATGCGTCGCCCTCGCGCATCAGGATCGCCAATCCCTTCGGGTCCAGCGAACTAATGACCACCTCTGAGCGCAATGCGCGGTCAATGATCCGGTCCAACTGATACTGCTCACTCTGCGACAGGAAACCGGGCGAAACCAGAATGATGCTCCGCTGTCCGGGCGCTCGCGAAACGATGTTGACTAACTGCTCCAGTCCATGCAGGCTCGTGCGCGCCTGCATTTCAGACTGAGCCACAATGGTCCGCGCCAGATTCCGAACCGCCTCCACCGTAGCGCCGGGCATGGCCTGAGCAACCCCGGGAAGATATTTCGGCATCGGCATGTGGCAGCCATTAACCGCCTCGTCGAGCGCCATCGTCCACGCATCAGTCGTTTGGTCCAATTCGTGTTCCGTGATTTCCAGCGCTTGAGAATCGGAGAGTTGCGGGCACTCATGGATTCGAGTCAGAGCCCGACCGCTGACATGGAGCTTGAATAGCGCGTCGTGAATCTGCTTCGGATCGGCGGTGAAATCAGACAACATTTCTTTTGAGCTGAAGATGGCCACCCGGTCCTGCGGTTGGAGATTCGCAGCCAGGGAATGATCGGTTGCATCGCGCGCCTGGATCATGTCGGCGTCGGACGTATTCAGATCGTCGAAGTAGAAAGCGATAAATTTCCCAGGCAGAGCAGGCGGAGGCGGTGAGGCCGCCTCTCCTTGCGCAAGAACTGCAGCGGAACTCGCGGAAGATGGCGCTGAGGTCTCTTCCTCAAACTGCGTGATAGATTGCTCCTTGCCGCGGTCGAAAAGCTTGAAATCTTCCTTCTTGAGATTTTCGACCGGCTTGCCTTGTGCGTCGCGCACGACGACCCGCACCACAACCAGGTTGCTGGTTGCTTCCAATCGGAGTGGAGCTTCGTTCTGGGCTCTGGTTGCGGGAGTCTTGTCGTTCGTCTGGCCGTGTGCTCTCGGCGAGCCACACAGAGATACCAAAACCGCCAACAGCGCAGTTGCAATCCCAAAATACCGGGAACCCGGAATCCTGAAGCTGGGCATGGGTCGTGCCCTCCACCGCCGTAGTCTAGCAGCTAATCGGGCCCCCCAGCAGGGAAAGGCCAAGGATTACTGTCGCAACATCGCCTTTACACTCACAACCCGGTTCTGAGCGCAAACGCCCTTTTCGACAGTTATCCCGCCGATGCTTGGCGATACCCTTAGTAACGGCACAGAAGGCTGGATAGTGGGTCAGTCTGATTTCCACATCCTAAGGATCTCAGCAACTCCTGCGATTAGGATCGCAAGGCTCACTGCAACGACCATAGCGCGGAGGTATGGCTTGGGTTTGTATCGATACTTCGTCCTCCCGGTCCAAGGTTGCACTGCCTTTAATTCCTTAGCGAAAAGGCCATACCAAACTCCGCAAGCTGCGACCACTGTGGCCAGCAATACTGGGATCATCGCGTCTTAATTCTCCCCGAGCGCTTTCAGGATATCGGACTTCACGCAGATAACTGGTGAAAAATCGCCATTTCACTCATTGACCCCAGCAGCCGGGCCGGTGGACCACTCAAGCCAATGCGCAAATATGGCGATTAGGCGCGAAGGGAGCCTGCCTTTTGTAAGCGCCAAATGAGGTACGGCAACACCGCGAGCAAGAGAATCGTCAAGGCGTGAAACATGTTGTAGGAAATGCCGTGGACGGAAGGCCCAAGAACGAAGCTCATACTGATATTCCCGACTCCCCCGGGGACGGCTGAGCGGCTTGCGTGAACATCCGCCGTGCCACCGATCAATGCCATCAGGACCCAGCCGACCGCGGGCCAAACCGCCTTGAATCTCTGACGGTAGGTGATGAGTCCGATTCCCCAGCCAATGAGAACGGGCGCGCTGTAATAGAGAAGCCTGCCGAAGCCAAAATAGAAAATCGCGAACCCGTTGATGGGCACGAAAGGTGTACTGGTCCCTGGCAGAAAGATTTTCCAGCCAGACCACAAAATAAAGCAGGCGACAAGGTAGGCCCCAGCCAGAAGGAAGAGTGGGGAGAGAACAAAGGTCGCCCAAGGTACTCGACTGCACCACGACCGGAACTGGCGCTGCTCGATCATCGCCTTGGCGAGGCTCTCCATCCCGCCGAGGCGCGTGAGCGCCACGGATTCCGCCTCCGTTCGGCTCCGACCTGAACGTTGTTCTTCCGCCGTCAGGTCGGCCAGATGTTCGGCCAGTTCGGTGAGATAACGCCGCACATGGCGTGGCGCGACGCCCGCCCGCAGCAAGCGTTCGCGAAGTTCATTGCGAAGTTCACGAAATGACTTGGGCATGTTGTCCTCCTACCAGCATCTTCCGGATTGCGGCCGCTAGGTTGGTCCAGTTCTCCGACAGATCAGCCAATCGACGCGCTCCGGCGGGCGTTACCGAATAATAAATTCGGCTACGGCTGTTAACGGTCTTGCGCCGCGATTTCAGCGCCCCATCGCGTTCCAAAGCGTGCAGCACCGGATAGACCACGCCTTCGCCGATGGCGATTACCGCGTCGGTACGGGCACGAATCGCCTGAACGATCTCATAGCCATACATCTCCTCGTGCTTCAGCAGCCGGAGAATCAGAAGCTCCGGAACTCCATTCATGAAATTCGGATTTGTTTCACGCGCTGCCATCGAAGGGGCCATGATACCTTGAGGTTCGAGGCATTGCAAGACATTCCAAACACCACCATAGCTGCTTGAAAATGCGCCTCCGGCGCAAGTAACCCCATTGAGACCACTATCGCCGGGCTAGAGCGAAGTGCTAACAGGCATCCAGGTATGCGCACGCCATCAAGATCAGCTCCCGACGCAAGAGGTCGAGTTGCTTCTCCGGAGCACTCGATTCCGGCATTCTCCGGCTGACCCCAACCATCGCCCCCTGCAGCATGGAAGCAACCAGTTGTGGATCGGTCGTCAGCGGTTGCGAGGCGGTCGCCAACATTCGGACGATCGCCTTGTTGGATCGGCTCCCATCTGCTGCACGATCTTTGCGCCGTCCACATCTGCCGATTTTCGGGCTGGCCTCATTCTCGTAAAGCGACAAACCTCAATTACCAAACAAGCGAGGTGATCGAGTCCGGAGGAAGTACCAGCTTCAACGCGCGAGTTCCGAGCGTACACTGCACCTGCTGTTCGAGACCGCTGTTGCTGTTGGTAACCACCAGCACACGGCTGCCATCAGTATTCTCGGCCGCAATATGGTCAATGCCGGGCAAGTCGCCCGAAGAAGCGAAAATGTGCGCCCCCCTTTGAATTAGCTTTGAGTAATGAGGAAAGGCATAGTAATTCCCGCTGTATGTAAGTTGTTGTGATTTGGAGTTGATAGAGACGAGCCCTCCCGGCCTCATAGGACGCGCTGGCTCTGTGATGTCAGGCTTTCCGTTTTCATCGAGGAGAAGGTTCCAGACGCAAATGAATCGGGCCCAGTTGCGGAGCATGTTAGTGAAAGAACTCGACCATCGGGCCCAGTCGGTCCCGAACGGGGGGCGAGTGGACCCCATTTGTTCTGCCGGCTCAAAGAGATGAGCCGGAGGTCCCCCCTCCGTAAAGTACATGTGCTTCTCCGGAAACATGTCATGCACGCGGCTCATTGCATCCGGCGTTCCCGCGTAAGAGTGCCAGGCGACACCGTCCACGTACTTATAAACCGCCGGGTTGCTCAGTTCATCCATGACGCGGCCCCAAAGGTCATAGTTGTGATCGAGAATCCATATTTTGGTGTTCTGCGCGGCTTGCTCTAAAGCGGGACCCAAATGCTTCGTCACGAAGCCCATTTCATATTGCTGGCCCCATAGCGTGGCTGGAAAATGGCCATCCTGGTCCGTGTCAACTTCGTTATTGACGGTGACCGCCTGAACCTTTACTCCGGCGGCGGCATAAGCCTGGAGAAACTTGATGAAATATTGCGCAAGGGAGGGGAACCAGCGCTCGCGTATGGAGCCGCCAAACATAGATCCACCGGCTTTCATCCATCCCGGAGGACTCCAAACGCACGAGAAGAGGTAAAGATCCGGATTGAGTTCCCTGGCCTCCCGCAGAGTGGGAAGGATCCAGGCACGGTCATGCTCAATGCTGAACTGTTTCAACTCCGGATCAGGCTCGGGGGTATCATCGTAGCTGTACAGCTTTGTTGAGAAATCACTCGCCCCAATGCAGGTTCGTCCCACGGACAGGCGTAGTCCGGTTGGTCCATAAAGGTCGGACAAGAGCGCATGCCGGGCGTCAGGCGCCATCTGATGAAGGAGATAACAGGAGGCATCGGTGAAGGCGCCTCCGAATCCAATCATTTCTTGGTACTGCGTGCTGGGTTCAAGATGAATGCCAAGAGGAGACACTGCCGACCAGGTTTCCCATTGCGGGGGTGATTGCATGGTCTGAAATTTCTCATATGGTGTCGTTCTCCAGGCTCGAACGGCCCCCGGAGCGCCTTGGGAGTCGGCGTATACTGATGTAGCTTCACCGGCGGCTATGGCCACGCTCGCCGATGCAGCCAGCTTCAGAAAGTCGCGACGATTTGTCATATACATGAAGTCCCTCCGTGGCAAGTTTCGTATAACCGCTTCTGTCGTATTTTGAAAAAACGCTAACTTGTACTGCAGTCCCTAAGTCTGCAGTCAGACCGCTGGACGCCGATTTTGACGGACTAGCTTGAACAGGTAACTCCCTGTGATTCCCATTCTGTTCTGTGCTCAGCCTTCACTCCTCCATCTGGCCAGCAGGTCCATCAGCCGATCGTAGCCCTCTCTGGGCGTGCCATCTCCCCGGATAAAGCCGTCGTGGCCAATGCCGTTAAAGTCCCAATAGGTGATCGCCTCCACGTAGGGCTTGCTGTAAGCAAGGGTGTACACCGACTCGATATAATCCGCTTGAATCGTTTCGGTGAAGTCGCCGTGCCAGACCATAGCCTCGCCACCTATTCCGCCTCCCCAAAACGCATATTTCTCTTCCCCCGGGTAAGGGGCGAGCGAGGACGGGAAACCCATCTCGGTAATGTGGATAGCCTTGCCAAAATGCTTGAAACTCTCGAGGTCGCGCTCCCACTCCAGCAGGTCGCGGCCGGAGTGATAGTATTGCAGGCCGATTACTTCGTATTCGGCCTTGGCATCGCGCAGCATGGCGAGGTAATCGTAAGGGCTCTGTTGCCACGGGGCGGGGTTACGGCTCATGTAATAATCGGCCCAGGTGCCGGTGTTATTGATGCAGCGGAAGCAGGTCGGGTCGGCTTCGTGAGCTGTCTGTAGAGCGGCGACTGTGAGATCCACGTTCTGCTCTCGCGTGAAACCAGCCATGCCGCGGTTTGTCTCCGGCTGCACGTGCGCTTCGTTGACCACGTCCCAAATATGAACCCGGTGGCGGTAGCGCGAAATCGCCTCGCGCACATGCGCCAGGCAATACCGCTTGGTCTCGTCATAAGAAATGTTCTGCAGCCATTTCGGAGTATTCTCCGGCTCCAGCCAAATTCCCGGATGACCTTTGGGCAGGATCGTGGTTCCGATGAGAGTGTTGAGAGCTGCCTCAAATGCCGAGTAATCCGGATGCCCCTTCTGAGGCTCCACCCAACCCTCGTAGATCGGAATCGTCGTGTAGTTGAACAACGCCTGGAATAGCCTGAGAGCCTCAGGATAACCAGCAGCCAGGCCGAAGCCGTTGCAGCCGAACAGGAAGCCGGGCCGAGCCGGCAGGCGGGTGATGGAGTGCTGGGCGCGGGCAATCACCAGCATTTCGCCCGCGTGCAGCGAATCCCGCAGGGACTCCATCGAAGCCCGAACTTGTGCGGTCCGGTCGCCGCTGGCCGCAGTCGCGCGGTCAAGGGCGGCTTGGGCGGAGTCGATGCGGCGCTGGGTCTCGGGCGGGATCATAACCCCCAGTTGCCCACACTCCGTGACCAGCTTCCGCACCGTGGCCATGCGGTCGCGGGCAAAGGCATAATTCAGCACCAGCGGAGTCGCCCGCGCCAGGGAGCGGCCGGTGTACCCCGCTCCGCCGTCATCCGCGTAGACGAACACCTGGCCGAAACCGGGCACCGACAGAGGCATCCCGATTCGGAAAGGCGGATCGGAGGGTGGCGTGAACCGCACTTCCCCAGACGCCGCGTCGATCGGCGTCGTGAAAGGGCGCATAAGCTGGTCGCACAGGTGAAAGCGCTCAAACCCCGCAGCCGGTAAGGGTTGGCCCTGGTCGTCATACACCAGGCATCGGCCGGGTGCGGGCGTTTCTGCCGCTGAAATCGTAGGAATTGCCGGCACAGCAAGTGCGAGGCTTGTCAAAGCAAGAAACTCGCGGCGATTGTAATTAAGCTCACTCATAACATTCCTCGACCTCACAGAATAGTTAAGACTGGCACAACTACTAAGGGATCAGCGACGCGGGACGGTCCTCAAAATCACCCCGGGGGCTTGTCTGGCCGTTCGGTCGCGGCCAGGAGAGGAGAGCACCCGAAGAGATAACAATTTTGAGTAGTGACAATGATTGGTGCAATAGATCTCCCTCTCGACAGCGGCCTCGGCCCAACGTTGGGCCTCGGCGGACAATATCCGCCCCGTCCTCACCTTCATTACTGAATGTTTCCGGTGCTCGTTCGCTCACGGATTGCCGGGTCGGTTTCTGTCACGAAGGGACAACGTAACGACCCGAAGCACCCGTTCCGGGCGACATCCCACGGCAATATACGGTCGGGTAGTGTCGTGAGAACTCATCGGATTGTTAAATCGCCGAGAGCGGGACACTGCCTCCGTGCCTGTCGACCGCCACCCGCTAAACAGGAACTCGATAAATGCGGAGCGCCTCTCACAGCTGCCCCATACTATTTTAGACAATCGATTGTTTAAGCAGGAAACCATAGCCTTTTCCAGTTAGCGTGTCAAGCCAAAAGTTCTCGAGTGTCGTTAGCACATGGTATGTCCGGTTGATTTAGCAGGTGATGTGTCCGCTTTGCGGGCGGCGAGGGTAGGAGACCATGCGAAGCGTGGATTTCTACACGAAGGCCGCGACGGAGCGGGTGATGAAAGTACAGGAAGTGATTTTGCGGGCCATGGCCAAGAAGATCACCTGGTGAAGGCGGCGGAGATTATCGGCATCAGCGACCGGCAAATGCGATGCTGGCGGGAGCGCTATGAAGAGTTTGGCTTTCGCGGGCTATTTGACAAAATCTTGCTGCAAGCTGCAACACATTTGTTGATCAAGATTGCTTCTCTACTGTCCGGACCTATGCCAAGCGAACTAACGACAACGACCTCTAGCAGAGAATCTCGGCGAGTCAGGCCAAAGGAATTTAAGCGTCTCTTCGTAATCAGACGGAGTTCTTGCGGAGCACAGGTAAAGGACAGCGGCCACTTTGGCTTGTCTGGTTACGCGGTTTCAAGAGCCTGTCTCTCTTCCTTATCAGGGTTGTTTTGCAATTTGCATTGGGTGTCGAAAATCATGGTGGGACAACTCTCCGCCGAGAAAGCCGGCCAGTTGGGGATGCCACCGTGATTGGGGTTTCCGCTCTGCGCAAAGTGAATCCACGCTTCACTGACGTTGGCGGCCAGCGCCCGTGGTCCAGGGCCGCCACCCGTCAGATTTTCGGAGCGGTCAGTATTGTCGAAGCAAAAAGGCAAATCGCAACAATGAATGGCGCGCGGCCTGCCGTCCAGGACAGGCGTCTTCCAGGTGAACCAGTAGAGATAGGCTGGCGTTCCTTGTGCGCTCTTGCGCGCAGCTTGAATCACTGCGCCCTGACGGACCTGCGCGGTCATGGCCAGAGAGAAGATGTCAAAGGGTTTCGCGTCCGGATGTGCGGCGCGGAATACTTGAATGATGTGCTCCGGATTGTTGCCATACATATCGCCCAGCCGCCTCTTCACCTCCGCTTCGGTCATCGATTCGTATTCCGGATGATTGAGGGAGGTGGTGAATTCGTTGAGCGTGGTACCGATTAACATTGGAACCTGCTTGGAGATGGCGGGTGCGGTGGGATCAAAGGGATGCTGGGGCAGAAGCTTGCCATCCACCACAGGCCCCCAGCCCAGCTGATCGGCCACGCGGCTCCAGACGAGCGGAGCGTGCGGATGGGTTTTCAGGAGGGCCGCATCGCCAGCCTCAATCAGCTTCTTAAGGGGAACGGTTTGCAGTTGATCGACTTGCGACGCGCTCAGATTGAGTTCGTCGAGCATGGCCTTGGTCAATATCGCCGATTTCTCCGGCACGACGGCCCGCAGAAACGATCCGCTTTGCACGATGGCGCGGTGAAACAAGCCTTGCGCTGCCGGCATCGCCATCAGGGTTCCAACCTTGCCGCCGCCGCCGGACTGGCCGAAGATGGTGACATTGCCGGGATCGCCGCCGAAATTGGCGATGTTGTCGCGCACCCACTCCAGAGCGGTAATAATGTCGAGCATTCCCAGGTGGGCGGAACTCGCGTACTTCTCGCCGTAGGCGGCCAGATTCAAATATCCCAGAGGGCCGAGGCGGTGATTGAGCGAGACCACGATCACGTCACCGCGCCGGCTCAGTCTTTCTCCGTCATAGGATTGGTGTTCCTGGCAGGAGCCTGACACGAACCCGCCGCCGTGTAACCAAACCATGACCGGCCGCTTCTTGTGGTCGTTGATTCCCGGCGTCCAAATGTTTACGCGCAGGCAGTCCTCTCCCGGAACGCCGTCGTCGTAGGAGAACAGCCAAGCTTCTTCATCGTTGTTCCAGCTCGCGCGTGGACCTTGCGGACACACTCTGCCGTATTGCATGGAGCTGCGAACCCCGGTCCAGGGGCTGGCTTTTTGGGGAGGTTGAAAGCGCCCGCTTCCTGCGGTGGTGTCTCCGTAGGGAATACCTTTGTAGGTGAAGATCCCGTTCCTGATGTAACCGCGGATCTTTCCGGTGACGGTTTCCGCAATCGCGTCCTCGTCGGAGGCGACAATCGTGGATTTGCCGGCTGGCGTGGGTTGACCGGCATCTGCCTTCGTGTGAGCAGCCTGGGCAACGGCCGTCCCTAGGCTTGAAACAGCGGTGGTTCCCAGCAACGCTGCAGCGCTCTGTAGCAAGCCACGACGGTTCATTGGTTTCTGTAGTGCAAGCTGCTGTTGGTCAGTTCGGAGGTTCTCCCGCCCGTCGCTCATCTCTCATGCTCCATTTGCATTGAGTGCATGATTTGAAATCCATCCTGCCTGTTGTATGCCAGACCCGTATGACTTCGCCGTTCTGACCTTTGAAAAACGGCAGCGATTGTACACCGTCCCGCCTGCTCGCAATATTGTGGAAGGTGCAAGATCAAGAATGCTCCCGACTCGGTGCAACATCGACAGTCGCGCCCACAACGCCAGAAATTGCAGCCTTTTCGGAACGGCCGATTTCAGGTCGCTGGTTGCAGTGGTGGTGCAAGCCACCCAAGCGCGAATGAGAAATGACCCGAGCCGTCGTCGCAGAATGGATTCCGCGGCCAGATTTTCTTTGCGCAGCTCGAGATGGGTTCGGTGCTCATAGTCGTACGTCAACTTCATCAAGCTCCAGAGGCCAAATTTATCGGGCGCACTAATTGTCTTTGTCACCAGAATGATTGATGGAAAGCCAGTCAATGCAAACCCCAGATGCAACCATCGAGCTCGTTGCATCGGATCGGAATCCTCAATCTGCATTGATCACGATGTTGCTAGCCTTGGGGGATTTCTTGCTCTTCTTGCCACGACTTGACCGATTCATCTGTTCGATCGCCTGGGTTGATTCACGCACCACCAGTTCGGGTTCCACGGTGA
>Ga0209415_10016900_pt1 | contig 11665 bp, 8 predicted proteins | sample PeaSoiSIISIP2007_FD_187696 | JGI IMG/M metagenome (GOLD analysis project Ga0209415, IMG submission 187696) | Peat soil microbial communities from Weissenstadt, Germany - SII-SIP-2007 (SPAdes) (version 2) | ecosystem: Environmental > Terrestrial > Soil > Wetlands > Peat | place: Germany... | reverse complement strand
AAAACCATCTCCATCATCACGGAGGGGCAGGGAGGCCGGGACACACTCCAACTGGACTGCGGGCTGCTGATCAACGCGGCGGGTGGCGGGGCGCTTCGGCTCGCGCACTCGATGGGGCTCGCGAAGGGATTCGCGGAGCTCCATTTCAGGGGAGACTACTGGAGTGTCCGGGACGCTCGAGTCTCCTCGAAGATCTCGCACAGCATCTACTCGATCCCCAAGCACACCGAATACCCGTTCCTAGACCCCCACCTCGTGCTGAGAGAGGACGGAAGGGTGGAGATCGGCCCGAACGCCGCGATGGTCGCGGGTCCCTACGTGTATGACGGCTTCACTGGCGGCGTTACCCAACTGGCCTCCGAGCTGGTCGAGAGGCCCATATCTCCTAAGATGAGGCTCTTCTTCGACAGCGGATTCTTGTCCTTGGTCTGGGGCGAGTGGCGCCGGTCGGTCTCCAAAAAGGCGATGTGCGACAGGGTTCGGGAGTTCGTCCCCACTCTCGATCACGAGATGCTCGGGTCCAAGGGAACCGGAGGAGTGAGAAACAGCCTGGTGAATCGCGGAGGGTTTGTTCCTGAGGCGGTCGAAGAATGGTCTGAGCGTTCGCTTCACATTCTGAACTACAATTCCCCTGGGGCGACGGGCGCTCCGGCGTTTTCCGCCCAGCTGGTCTCAAGTCTCATCGAGAGGGGCTATCTCGAGAGTGCCAGAAGAAGAGACGGGACGCCCCCTCATGGGTCAATCTGGAGCTTCGACCAAGCGGCCTGGCTAACCTGAAAAACGGTCGCCTCTGCCGATCCTTGCGGTTACGACCTTCTCAGCGCTTCCACCGGGTTCAGCCTCGACGCCCTCCACGCCGGGATGAGCCCGCCAAAAGTGCCAACGGCCACGGCCAAGAGTATCGCGATCACGATTATCTCGGGCGTTATCGCCGGGGTTATGGCCAGAGTCGAAGAGGCCGTCGAGGCGGCCGGGCCGCCGAAGGAGACAGCAGCCCCGCCTCCCGGGGAGACCGAAGCACCCGCCCCGCGGGCCGCTGACGCCACGGTAGCCACGCGCGCCCCACCTCCCCCTCCCCCGCCGCCGAAGCCGGGTACCCTCAGGGTCCCGCTGAGCGCCCCGATTACCAAGAACGAGAGGACGTACCCTGCGCCCACCCCGATGAACCCGCCGATCAGGCCGGTCACAACCGCTTCGGTGAGGAAGACCATCATTATCCCCCTGCTGGTGGAGCCGAGGGCCTTCAGGATGCCTATCTCCTTGGTCCGCTCGAGGACGGAAGTGAGCATCGTCGTCATTATCCCTATGAACGCCACGAGGACGGACGTCCCGGCGACCGCTTCGAGCAGGGTCGAGGTCCCGGAGGTCACCGACTGTATCGAGGAGAGCAAAGAGCTGACCGAGGTTATCCTGATGGTCTGGCCGTACGCGGTCGTCAGCTCGTTGGTCACCCCGGTGACAGCGCTGGGGCTGGAGGCGACCACCATGATGCCCGTGTACGTCGCGCTGTGGAGTATCGCCTCTCCTGAGGCTAGTGGGATGAAGATCGAGGTGTCCGGAGATATCTCGAAGCCCTGGCCATAGGAGCTATAGATGCCCGTCACGACGAACGAGTGCTTGGTCGCCGCCGCCGCAGACGACGAGCTGGCCCCGAACCCTCCGCCCACCACGAACCCCGACGCCCTCCCTAAGCCGGAGACCGTCACCACCTGGTTGACCGTGAAGTTGCTCGCCCCGGTCAGGTTGGGGTACGCGATGGAGTTGCCTATCGCCGCCCCCACGGTGTCAGAGGCCGCGGGGGCGTTCCCTTGGGAGAGGCTGAGGGATGGAAACGCGGTTGCGAGCTGGGAGAAGTCGACCGCGACGACCGATGCCCCTATGGTGTCGCCCCCGTCCGTTATCTCCCCGTTTATCTGCTGGTAGGCGAGCGCGCTCGTCACCCCCGTCATGTTCTGCATCGCCGAGACGTCTGCGGCGGTGAGCGTCGTCCCCCGCCCGACGGGCGCGACGAAAAGCGTCGTGGCCCCCAGGCTGGAGAATTGGGCCGTGCTGGCGTTGCTGTACCCCTGGGTCGCGCTGACGAGCGAGACTATCGTCGCCGGCCCTATCACTATGCCGAGCACCGTCAGGACAGCACGGAGCTTCCGCTCCGTGAGGGCGCGCATCGCATACTTCAGGAGGCCGGCTGGGCGCATCTACACTGACACCCTTTCGTGCGATGGGCCGGCGGTCAAATCACGGACTGCTCTCCTCTTTGGTCCGGTGGTATGCTCGCGATCTTCTTGGCACGGTGCCTTCTGACCATGACCGCGCCCACCACGAGCGTCGCGGCCAAGGCAGCCACGACTCCATAGGCGATGTCGACAAGCTCGCTATTGCCCGACGTGCTGGTGGCGATCGTCGTGGGTGCGCCGCCCGCGAGCTGGCTCGCGGTCTTCACCGTCGTGGAGACGGGGAACGCCTGGGCCTGGTTGCTGCCGAATGTGTTCTTGTAGTTGAGCGTCAGCGCGATGGTCGCCGAACCCGCCTCGGCCGCACCGCCCGCCCCCGAGCGCGTCACGTTACCCAACCCAGGGAATCCTCCGGGGAAACTGAAGTTCCCTGAGAACGTCCGGGTGAAGTTCGCGACCCGGCTGAACGACCTGCTCACGCTGGAGGTGGCGGAGCTGCTCGTCGAGGTGGAAGCGCCCGAGGTGGTCGCGCTCACCGTGCTCGAAGTCGCCGTGCTGGTGCTAGTGCTCGTGGTGAGGGTGGTCGGGGCGGTGAACGGAATCGTCACGCTGAACGGGAGTGGCGTGTTGGGGTCGATCTCGCCGAGGTAGACCGGCGTCGCGGTGTTCAAGCCCAGGAGCCCTGTGATCGAGGCGTAGTAGGCGGGGACGCTCCCCTCGTTGAGGATAGAGCCGGTCACCGTGAAGCCCGTCGCCGTCTGCGTCACGGCGGTGTTCTGGAGAACGAGTATCACCGTCCCCTCGACGGTGAAGCTCACCGGGAAGCTCTGGGTGTGCGCGGTCCCGTTCGAGTCGGTGAAGGCGACCGTCAGGGTGCCGCTGTAGATCCCAGGCGTCGCGGACGGGCCGCTGGTGATCTGCGCCGTGAAGGTCGCGGCCTTCCCAGGGGCGAGTTCCGAGGTCGGGACGGGCGACCCTATCGAGGAGAGGACCACGGGCGAGCCGACGCTGAGAGAGAAGGTCGGAGAGTACATCGGGGCGGCGCCGCCGTTCGTCAGCACAAAGCCAGCCGAGACGTCCGTCCCCGCGGTGATCGTCGAGTTCTGCTGGACGACTGAGAGCGGGAAGCTCGTGGTCGATGTGGGCGCTGCGACCGGCGGCGGCGTGACGGTGCTGGTCTGCGTCATGCCGACCGAGACGGAGGTCAGCCAGGAGAGGTCGAGCGTGAACGCGTAGCTCCCGGGCTTTGCGCCGCTCGCGACGTCGAGGTAGAACGTGAGCGTGACCACCTGGTTGGGCGTGGCGGTCGCGGCGTAGGCTGTAGCGGTCTGCTGCGCGTTCAGGTCCGTGATGCCCGCGGGAAGGGCGAGAGTGCCCTCGATGCTCGTGACGGAGGTCGTCCCGAGGTACTGCAGGCTCACCACGAGGGGGTCGTCTGTCGTCCCTGGCACAGGGGGACTCGCTGTGGCCGTCGTCCCCCATGCAGCGCCCTCGACCTGGAACGAGGACTCGAGCTGGGCTATCGGGGGCGGCGTGAGGACGGCCGTCTGGGTCAGGCCGGATGACTCGGTGGTCATCCAGCTTAGCGAAAGCGTGAAGTTGTAGCTGCCCGACTTGACCGCGCTACCTATGTCGAGGTAGAAGGTAAGCGTGACCGCCCCATATTGGTTGGTCGTCGCGGACGAGTACGAGACAGCGGTGCCGTGACCGTTGAGGTCGGTGACTCCCGCGGGGAGCTCGACGGTCCCCTGGAGGCTGGCCACTGGAGTTGCGCCCAGGTACTGCAGGCTGACGACAAGGGCGGCGTCCTGCGTCCCGGGGATGGGCGAGGTCGTGGAGCCGGCGCTGCCCCAGTTCGCTCCTTCCACAACGAACGAGGACGAGGACTGGGCGACGACAGTGGATGATACCGTGAACCCGAGGGTCTGGGACGCGGTCTGGCTGTTCGAGTAGGCGTCGAGATACTTGCCCGTGAATGTGAGGACGAAAGCGGTCCCGCTCAGCGACGAAGGGACGAACAGCTGCAGCGGCTCATTGACGCTGCTGCCTGGGTCTATGGCGGTCGTCGTGGCCAACTGGTTGAACAGGGTGACGCCCGCCGGGGCGGTGACAGTCGTCGAGACCGGACCTGAGGTGGCCGACCCGGAGTTTGAAATCGAGATCGTGACGTTATTGACGTCCCCAGGTACGAGGTGCGTTATGCTTGCGCCGAAGTTCAGCTGGACGGGGCCGTATAGCGCGATGGGCGCCGTCGTTATCTCGGTGACGATGTCGGAGGCCGTATTGTTCGCGTACTGGATTATCATCGGGACGTTGTAGGTGACCCCGGTCGTGGCGTCTTGGTTGACGTTGAGGTAGAATGTCTCGCTGACGAACGTGTTGGGGGAGATGCCCAGGCTCACTTCCTTGGACTGGGTCGTCCCTCCTTGCCCGGTGAAGGGCACCGGATTGCTGGGCTGTGCGAGGCTCAGCTCGAAACTCGCCTGCGGGGAGCTACACGGACCGGAGAAGAGCATCGTGACCGTCAGCGGGACGTTCTGGTCGCCGGGGTAGACGCTCACGGGCGACGCCGGCGTCCCCCAGGTCGCTCCGGTCACGCTGAAGGGGAGGGTCTGCTCGGTGCACGCCGTGCTCGTGGTCGCCGCGGAAACTGGCACGTCGTAGACTGCCGTCCCGAGAACGAGCAGGGCGAGCACGAGGGTCGACGCGGCAAAGGAGTTCTTTTTCGTCTTTCATCGCCTCAGTTGGTCTTGATCTCCACTATCGAGCCGTCGCGGATGGATATCACCCGCTGCGCGTGAGCGGCAACCTCGGGGTTGTGCGTGATTATTGCGAGCGTCTTCCCGAACTCTTTGTTTAACTGCTTCATCAATCCCATCATCATCTCCGTGTTCCGGGTGTCGAGGTTCCCCGTGGGCTCGTCCGCGAGCACTATCGTCGGGTCGTTCGCGAGGGCGCGCGCGACGGCGACGCGCTGCCGCTCCCCTCCGCTGATGTTGTTGACGTTCTTGTGCGCCTTGTGCGCGATCCCGAGCCTCCCGAGCAGTGCGAGCGCCCGCCGCCTTGTGAAGACGGGGTCGGCGCCCGCGATGAACAGCGGCAGCTCCACGTTCTCGACCACCGACATCCGCGAGAGGAGGTTGAAGTCCTGAAAGACGAAGCCCAGCTTCCTGCTCCTCACCAGCGCGAGCTCCTTGTTCCCGAGCAGCGAGATGTCCACCCCGTCGATGTAGACCTTCCCTGAGGTCGGGCGGTCGAGGGCCCCGAGGATGTTGAGGAGCGTGGTCTTCCCGCAGCCCGAGGGGCCGATTATCGCAATGAACTCGCCCTTGTCGATGGAGAAGCTGAGCCCGCGCAGCGCGAGGACCTCGTCGTCGCCGGTCCCGTACTTCTTCTTCAGGTCGACCACCTTTATCGCGTACTCCTCGATGGGCGGCGGGAACGTGACCTGGAGGGTCGACGCGGGACCGCTCATGGCTTCTTCTCACCCGCACCGGCAGCCGAGGCGACCGTCCCGCTGGGGATCGCGCCGCCGACGTCTGTGAAGAGAGAGAAGACCTCGAAGATCAACCCCACGCCTATCAGCCCTAACCCAAGCAGCGACTCGATGGTGGTCGTATTGTTGGTGCTTGACGCCGCGGACGACCCGAACCGCACCGTGGTCGCCGAGCCCGAGGACGTCGAGCCGGAGGTGATAAGGCTGGCCAGCTGGCTGGACGGCAAGAGCAGGAGGAGGCCGCCGAATATCAGGAGGGCGCTAAAGACGACCAGCCGACGCAAAACTATCGCACCTCAGTCGCTTGGCACCGGTTATAGCGCTTTTCCGGAATGATTCCCAAATCCGTAGTGAATCTCCACCGCGAAGGTCCTCCGACCCTCGTCGGAATGCCCTCAAACAGGCGCGCGCTGGGATAGCTTAAGAACCGAGGGCCCGGCTTTCGACGCAGCTATGAGGGTGGCGATCCTTACGCGCGACTATCCGCCCGCCATAGGCGGGATCGCCACTCACGTCGAGGGGCTGGTGAAGGCGCTTAGGCGGATGGGCGTCGAGGCGGACCTCTACGTGGGCCGGCACGACGTGAAGACCCTCCTCCTCCCCTTCGACATCCCTCTCAAGCGTTACGACGTTGTCCACGTCCAGAGCCTTCCGTACGGCGCGTTCGTGTTCGGTGTCCCGCTCGTGGCCACCGTCCACTCGCCCGTGCTGGAGGAGTTCGAGCACTACCGCAACGCCCTGAAGATCGTCTCCATCCCGGCCATCGCGCTGGAGAAGGCCTCGCTCTCCAGGGCGAGCGCGGTGCTCTCGGTGAGCGGCCGGAGCCGTTCTGACCTACTTAGGATGTACGGGCTGGAGCCCGATAGAGTGGAGGTGATAGGGAACGGCGTCGACTACGAGAGGTTCTCTGGCCGCAGGGACGCGGTAGGCCCGACCGTGACGAAGAGGGTCCTCGTGGTCTCGAGGCTAGAGCCCCGCAAGAACGTGATGGAGGCGATAGAGGCCGCGGCGGCGCTTCCAAAGGGCGCGTGCCAGCTCGAGATTGTGGGCGACGGCTCGGAGAGGGCCGCCCTGGTCGAGCGGGCAAAGAGCCTCGGAGAGGAGTCTGTCCGATTCCTCGGGCGCGTCGACGAGGCGTCCCTCCCTGAGGTCTACGGTAGCTGCGCGATCTTCCTCACAACCAGCAACTCCGAGGGGTTCGGGCTCTCCCTGCTCGAGGCGATGTCGTCAGGTTGCGCGTGCGTGGCATCGGACCTCCCCACCCACAGGGCGCTCATCGAGCACGGGGTCAGCGGCTTGATCTACAGGAGCAGACCGGAGCTGGTCTCATGCCTTCAAGACCTGCTCGCCTCGCCGGAGAAGGCGGAGCGTCTAGGCGCGGCCGCGCGGCAGGTAGCGAGCGGGCATACGTGGCAGAAGGTCGCTGAGAGGGTGAGCGCGGCCTACGAGATCGCGGTGAGGGGGGCTAAGGGATGAGCGGCCGGGGTTCTCGACGCCAAGGATGTGCGCGCAAGAGATGGCGGTGGCGTAGTGCTATCGGGGTTCATGCCCAATGGCCACAGATGCGCAGACGGGCACTGCCGCCTAAGAAAATGATAGTCCTTTGAGCACTTAGTTCTAGAACTAGGGCGCTTAAATTCTCAGACCAGTTTCTCTTCCCTTGACAAGGAAGGGGGAGCACCTAAGCGATGAGGCCAAGAAGAAACTCTCAGTAGCACGCAAGGGAAAGAAAATGGGCGAGGCGGCACGGATTAGGTTCCTTGAGGGAAAGAAGCGGTACCTCGAAGAGTTTTTCAAGATTAATGGTCACCATCCAAACAAGGGAAGGCATCCAAGATCAGAATTCAAAAGAGGCAACACCCTCTGGGTTGGGAGGCACCACACCCAAGAGTCGAAGGTAAAGATATCTCTGGCGCTGCGTGGTCTTCGTCAGTCCGCCGAAACTCGGGCAAAAAAGTCTAGAGCGCATTTGGGGAAGACGCCTTGGAACAAGGGGTTGACCAAAGAAACGACACCGAGTCTGGCAAGAATAGGAGACGCGACTAGGAGCCGTTGGACTCCGGAGAAGCGACGAATGCTCAGCGAGAGAAACACCAAATTCTGGAAGGAATGGTGGCCTAAGCATCCAGAAGCTAAGGCGACAATTACGCAGGTCAGCCGCCCCACGAGCATCGAACTGCTCGCCAGAGAGTCTGTACTCAGAAGAGGGATACCATTAGTTGTGAGCAAACGTCTTGAGGATATTTGCTATCCAGACGTAATACTGCCCTCCCTGAAAATCGCAGTCTTTTGTCATGGTTGCTTCTGGCACGCCTGCCCGCAGCACAATCCTGTCGTTCCTGATTGGCTCAGGGCTAAGATAAAGGACGACTTTGTCAACCGTGAGCTTGAGAAGCGAGGCTGGAAGGTCTTAGTCGCCTGGGAACACGAATTCAAAACCAATAAAGACATAGTTGGAGAGAAGTTGGACTTGATGCTAGCTTCCAACAAGGAGGTGACTGAGTGAAATCACTCGCCCTCGTTTGGGGTCCCTTTCGGGTTCAGGGCCGATGAGCTCGCCGAGGTGGTGGGCGCCGAGCGGTCGAGCATCACCGTGCTCTACGGCCCGAGGTACTTCGCCCCCATCCGTTACCTCGCCCTCTTCTTTCGTACGCTCTTCTTGCTCGCCCAGAAGCGCCCCGAGGTGGTCTACGCCCAAAACCCGCCGGTCTTCTGCCCCCTCACTTGCCTCCTCTACTGCCGCATAGCCGGCGCGAGGCTGGTCCTCGACCACCACTCCATCTGGAGCGTCAAGACCCTGGCGGGGAGGAGCCCGCTCTCGCGCGGGATAGGCTTCCTCGAGCGTTTCGTCTCTCGCGCGGCGGACGGCAACACCGCGCCCCACGGCCTCTGGGCGCGGATGCTCGTGAAGATGGGCGCGAGGGGCGTCCTGGTCTACCACGACTTCGTCCCCAAGAACGCGCGACGGCCTGACGAGGCCCTCAAGCGTAGGATGGCGGAGGGGCCGATACTCGCCATCTCGTCGCACGGCGGGCACCCACTCGAGAGGCTGGAGGTCGAGGCCGCGGCCGTCGGGATGGAGAGAGAGGGAGGTGTCTCGCTGGTGATAAGCGGCCCGAGGGAGAAGCTGGAGAGGAGGTTCGCGGCGCTGAGCCTCCCTCCCAACGTGAAGTACGCGGGGTTCCTCGAGCGTGAGGTCTACGAGTCCCTGAAGGCCTCCGCGGACTTTGCGATCAACATCACCGACGAGCCCTATACGCTCTCTCACGTCCTCTTCGAGTTCGCTGCGAGCTCGCTCCCGGTGATCTCCTCGAAGGAGCCGGTGGTGGAGGATCTCTTCGGCGACTCGCTCCTCTACGCGGACTCTTCGGTGGAGGACGTCGCGGAGAAGGTCAGGCAGCTTTCTTCGGGGCCGACGAGGGCGGAGTGGGCCGCGAGGGTCAGGCGAAAGCAGGAGGAGCTCGCCACCATGCACGCGGGGGAGGTCTCTGCTCTGAGGCGGCTTGTTTCAGGGAGATGAGGACTGGCGCGCCGGCGCGGGGCGCGAGGCCGCGCTCAGGCGAAGCCCTCCTTGAGCGCCTTGCGCAGCAGGTCCCTTAAGGTCTTGTCGAGCGCCAAGACGAAGGCCCCGTAGGCCCCTACCCCGACGCCGCCGACCACGACGAGCTCAAGGGCGAGGAAGAACGTCCCCTTTCCGTAGAAGATGAATGGCTCGAGGAGGTAGAGGACCACGGCCATTATCCCCGCTCCCAGCACGTAGTAGCCGATCGAGCGCGGGACGACCAGCTTCCCCACTTTGCGGATGCGCCTCGCTTTGATGAGGATGCCCAGCACGAAGATCCCGAGCTGGGCGAGCGCCCAGACCTCGAGCGTCGTGGCCGTGGAGAGCCCGTAGACGAGCCCGCCCGCGACCGAGAGGTACACCGAGACGAGGTAGACCACGGTGAGCGCGAGGTTCACCTTCGCGACGAACAGGATGCTGCTGCGGAGGTAGTCGCTGAACTTCGCGGACTCGTCGACGTCGACCCTATCCTTGCCGAGGAGAACCTGGTCGAAGAACGAGGTGACCGTATTGGCGAGCGCCGCCATCGCGAGGATCCCCAGGGCAGTGCTCGCGTCGAGGTACAGGGAGGAGTTCAGGAGGTGGAGTATCGGCCTTGCGAGGACGGCGGCCCCCACCGCCATCGGGATGCCGAACGCGAGCGCGAGGTCGAGGGTCATCGTGGTCACCTCGTCGGTCCCGCCCTTGAGCAGGAGGGGGTACATCGCTGAGGCGAGGTAGAGCGAGTAGCCCGCGAGGGTGGCCACCGAGAACGCCGCCTGGTAGTGCCCCACCAGGACGGTGTTCCCGTCTGCGAGCGACGCGACGAAGGTGTCTGCGACCCCCAGCATGTAGGGGAGGGTCGTGAGCATGGGGAGCCACGAGTGGGTCAGCCACCTCCTCCCCTGTTCTAGGTTGACCGGGCTCGATGTAGCGTCGCCCGCGAGCGCAGCGGAGGCCACGGCCTGCGCAAGGTTCGCGACCAGGACCGCGATGATCACCCCGTCTATCCCGACCTTGAAGACGATGAGGAGCGGGTAGCCGACGGCAAGCTTCGCGGCCTCAGAGAAGATGACCGCGTACCCGAGCACGACCGGCCTGTGCCCGGCGACCACCGCGTTCGCGGCCTGGCTGAGGTATGCGACGGGGACGAGCAGGACGGCGAAGAGGAGGGTCACTAGGTTGGCGGACGGGATCCTAGACGCGCTGAAGTACGACAGGGCTAGGTAGAGCAGGATGCCGAGGGCGCTGAGGGCGACGTTGAGCGCCAGCGCGGTCTTCCCGAACATCTTGCCCCGCGCGATGTCCCTGGTCGCCCAGAACGCGACGAGGCCAGCTGGATAGGCCGAGAACGCGACCAGGTCGGTGATGACCTCGTAGAGCCCGAACTGCTGCGCGGAGAGGGAGCGCGTCATCATCACCAGGAAGACGAGCCCCGTGAAGATGCTCGCGATCCTGGCGCCGAAGACGACCAGCCCGGTCCTTCGAAGTGAGATTTGTGAGCTCAAGCCTTTCACCGAATCCGAGAGTACGCCCTGCTCAGGCGGGGCTTTCAGTGTTGCCTCGACATTCTACGACGCCACTATCAGCATGCCGCAATCGACCGGTGCGTCTCTCTGGGCACTGAGCACGCGAGGCTGAGGGGGCCGCGAAAAGGCAGCTGACGGTCGATGCTGCCGTCGGAATCTAGGGGTGAGGCCATGATGGACGTGGGTGAGATAATTAAGGGGTATAGCCGGGAGCCGAGAAGGAGAGCACCGAAAGCCCTTGAAGATGAAGCTCGTCTCGGTTGCATTCTTCGTGGCCGCGCTTCTGCTCTCGATTCGAATCCCGGGCTCGGCAGTCCTCCTTCCGGTCTTCTTCGGGGCGGCGTTCTGCGCTTATGGGATTGCGATGAGCCTCGCAAAGCACCTCGACCCCCTCAACGACGTCCCCAACGCCCTAAGGGTCTTCCTCGCCTCTCTCGGCGGCTACCTCATGACGTTGACCCGAGCTTTCATCTTCCCCTCGGCGGGGATCCTCTTCCTGGTCGCGGCGATCTACCTGAACGACGAGTTCCAGAGGAGGGCTCTCCGCTCGGTCCTCACCGGGAAGAAAGGGGGCTCCGTCGCGTTTCTCGGGATCGACGGGAGCGGAAAGTCGACGCACTCCGCCGTGACGGGAAGATGGCTCGAGGAGAGGGGCTACGTTTGCTCGGTGACGCCCTTCCACAGATACCTCTTCGTCGAGCGGCTGGCGACGATCACGTCTGCAGTCGGCAGCGGCGGAGGCAGGGGCGGCAAGCTCCGGTTCAAGCGGGGCGGGAACGTGCTGAGGCCGGTCGCCTCGCTCTTGGACAACCTCGTGCTCCAGCTCTCCAGCTCGGTCGGCTGCAGGCTCGAGGGGAAGGTCGTCATCTACGACAGGTTCATCTGGAGCACCTACATCAAGTACAAGGCGTTGGGTTACCCCGTGAAG
>Ga0209415_10016899_pt1 | contig 11665 bp, 6 predicted proteins | sample PeaSoiSIISIP2007_FD_187696 | JGI IMG/M metagenome (GOLD analysis project Ga0209415, IMG submission 187696) | Peat soil microbial communities from Weissenstadt, Germany - SII-SIP-2007 (SPAdes) (version 2) | ecosystem: Environmental > Terrestrial > Soil > Wetlands > Peat | place: Germany... | reverse complement strand
TGCATGCGGCACGCACATCAGTCATCGCCTCCTACACGGCGACTCCTCTCTGTGCTCGTGGCACAACGTAACTTCGGATTAAGACACAAATGGACATCACCGAACACGCCGGACCTCTTCCGACGGCTATTCCAAGCAGGTAACGGCACGGCACGTGCGCCATTCTTCGCCTGCAAAGCGCCTTTGGCTCGGACTGAACAGAGGCTTTCGTCAGGTTCAATCCACGCAGGTCAACGGCATTTTCATGCAAAGAAACGTATAAGAGACGTCCCAACGAGCCCGGGTTCAGGGCGTGCATAATTCTGCTGCATGGGATTTCTCGCGAAGTTCATCGGCGCCTCAAACAGTAACCCTCGGCAATTCAGCACCATGCGCCTCTCCTAAATTGAGGTATTCTATGCGGCCGCTCGACCATCGTCGGCATCGCGGTCACCTTCGAGGGGACGGGGCTTCCCCATCGGGGAGATCGTTCCAACGGCGGAGGACCCGAGCGCGGCGAGTGGCGGCGGCAGATATCGGCCATGGCGCCGATGGTAGCCGGGCACGTCGAGCGCATCAAAGGCCAGGGCGGACGGCTCAGGCACCGAAATCTCCCTGGTCAACTATTGTAATACGACTGTTGGACCAGGAGGTTTGTTTTCCGCTCAGAGCGCTTTATATTAGTGGTATTAAGGTCAGGAGGGGGACGCCGTGAGTCCTGGCATGCGTTTTCGCGCGGCTATTAGAGGTCGCGGCGGCGCGGCGCGGCGCAGAATCCACTCAAGGTCGGCCGTCCCATGCACGCTGCTGAGCGGGCTACTGGCCGGGTTCACTCTAGTGTCACTGCCGTCCGCTGCGGTGGCCCAGGTCAGCACCTTGCCTGCGATAAATTCCGGTGCTTTCTCCGGGAGCGGCAGCGCGGCCAGTTCAGGTCAGCTCGCCCTTCTCGACGTGGTCGTGCTCGTCGACGAGTCGGGCAGCGAAACCCCGGCCAAGGTCTCTGACGAGAAGGCCACGACGCTGGAGATCATCACCTCCATGCTCAACCCTGGCAGCCGGGTCACCGTGGTCGGGTTCGGGGGCGTGAACCACGTAGCACCCAACGAAGACCCGACGGACGTCGCGTGCCAGCCCACGATCGCGAGCCCGGCCGACCTCGGCTACCTGACTTCCTGCGTGGGGAAGCTGCATACGCGCTCCGAACCGGAAGGTGACGACACCGATTACGCCGCGGCGCTCGGCCAGGCGATGAGCTACTTCAGCCCTGGCTCGGCGGCCGGGCAGCAATCGCCGCCCGGCGCGAAGAAGATCATCTTGATGATGACCGACGGCGCCATGGACGTGCACCGGAATACCCAGCAGTACGGCACCGACTGGCGGCAGGGCGAGCTGACGGCGATCGATGACCAGCTAGCGACCGCGAAGTCGGAGAACGTCCAGTTCTGGGCGCTCGGCTTCGGGACCGACATCGGCGTGCCTGTGGCTGGCACCATCGTTACTGAACCCCAAGCCGTCGCCTACCTCAACGCGATGGCGGCGAAGGGCGCTCCGGCGGTCTGCGGTGGCCAGCCCGCCGCCATCCAGCCCTACGCGCAGTGGGTGTACAACCCCGATGACGTCTTCACGGTCCTCGGTCAGCTGTCCGCCGACGCCTCCTGCTCCGCGTACAACGCCAAGGAGAAACATATCGGCGGCGGGGTGACGAACGCTTCGCTGACGCTCAAGATCCCGGAGATTGCCTCCAGCGGCGTCATCAGCGTCGACCGGGTGACATCCGCCGTCGGGGTCAGCTTTACCCAGCCCGACGGCCAGCCGTGGACCGATGCCTCGGCGCTCAGCGGCCAGGATAGCTCTCCGGTGGAATCCTTGCACCTGACGAACATCACCAGCGCCGAGGTAGGCACGTGGACGGTCAACCTCACCGCGCCGGCGACGCTTGACAGCGAGGTGGTGCGCGCGAGCGTCCTTTGGCAGGGAGCGGTCCGCGCGCTGATCACGGCCAACCCGAGCACGGCCAAGTTCGGCCAGGCGATCTGCTCCGAGCTGAGCCTGCAGGGGCCACACGGGCCTCTCTCGGATCCTGCGGATGTTCCGAGCCTGCATGTCGGCGTGGCCGTCACGGGCGACGGGGCCGCGCAGCAGGTTCCCATCAGCGGAGCCGGCCAGCCGGGCTGCCCGGCGAACGGCGTGGGGACGTACGCGGGCAGCTTCAAGGCGCCGACCACGCAAGCCAAGCTGACGTTCACCGGCGTCGTGACCGGATACGGCCTGTCCACTACCTACATTCCCGCCACGGTCGCGGTGGGGCCGGTCGTCCAGCCGTTCACCGCCGTCATCCAGTACTCGGCCAACCCGGCCAGCCTTCAGGCCCAGGCGGGCAGCGGCCTCCCGATGAGCGTCGTCTTCACCAACAAGACCAGCACAGCACAGAATGCGCTACTGGCGGTCAGCGGCGGGACTAACCTGTCCATCGCCGGGACGAGCCGCAAGCAAACCGTGCCCGCCAACTCGTCGAGGACCGTCCCCTTCTCGGTGGACTTCCCCGCGAACTCGCCGAAAGGCCTCACCTCGGTGCTGGTCACGGTGACGAACGCCGCGAACCAGCAGTCCCTTGCCGAGGCGCAGTTCGACGTGACTGTGACCAAACCGCCGGGCTTCTGGGCCAAGTACCTGTGGTACTTCATCGGCGGGCTTATCGCGCTCATCCTCAGCGCCCTGTTCGTGCGCTGGCGGCGCGCGGTAAACCGCTGGCGGATGGACGTACGCGGCCTGGTCGGGCACCTCAGGCAGGATGGGGCCGAAGTGTCCAAGCTTCCGGCGAAGGCCCGCGGGGGTGACTCGTTCCGATTCGCCATCCGGGACCCGGACGAGCGCACCCCCAAGCTGGACTACGAAGAGTCAGGGCTGCCGCTGTACATCGTGCGGCGCTCGGGTAACCGCGAGGTCACGATGACCACCCCGGTCGGCGCGGAGTACGAGGACATCGTCCTCGGCGGGGCAGCCGTGCCCGTTACAGGCACCAAGCTTGAGCTGGCCTTCACCGAGGACCGCAAGCGCCCCGTGCCCTGGTGGGCAGCCGGCACCGACCGGGGCCCGCGCCGTCGCCACAAGAAGCGCCGGCCACCCTCGACGGCGGCGACGCCGGTCCCTGGGCCGCCGCCGCCCGAGTCCTTGGGCACGCCGGAGGCGGTTAACCCCGCCCCGCCTGCGAGCCAGAAACCGACCAACAGTGAGCTCTGGTAGCAACAGCGGAATCAGGAGAAAAGGGGCGGGACATGGCCATGAAGCTCTACCAGCCGGTCCTCTTTGTGGGGCTTGGCGGCACCGGGTGCAACATCGGCGTCGAGTTTGAACGCCGGCTCCGAGAGGAGATCTGCGGTCCCGACGGTCGTGCCTTCACCGCCGAGCGCGGCAAGGGCGCGATGCTGCCCTATCAGCTACCGGGCTGCATCCAGTTCGTGTACGCCGACATGAACCAGACAGAGCTTGACCGGCTGCCCGACCGGGTGGTGCCGGGCCTCGAGTACAAGGGCGCGGTGCCCGCCACCGCGCAGTACGTGACCGGGCTCGTCCCAGACGTGGAAAGCTACCCCCACCTCAGGGTGCGGCTGCAGCTGCGGGCGAATGACGTGGTACAGAGCTGGCTGCCGCCTGCGGCGAAGGACGAGCCGCCGGTTGCGCCGCTGCAGAGGGGCGCGGGCCAGTTCCCCACCATCGGCCGCGCCGCACTGTTCGGCTCCTTCCTCGACGGCATCACTCACGCTACCCGGGAGATCGACCAAGCCGTCGGCAAGTTGGCGGGGGCCGGGGCCGACCTGCATACCATGGGCGGCTCCCAACTGCAGGGAGTGGACGTCTTCGTCGCGTTCTCGATGGTTGGCGGGACCGGAACCGGGATCTTCTACGATTACCTCCACCTCATCGCGCACTCGATCAGCGAGGCCACCGCCCTGCGGGTGCAGATCTATCCCGTGGTACTCATGCCGTCAGCGTTCGACGAGGGCCTGGGCGGCGGCCGGAATGCCCAGCTCAACGCCGCCCGCGGACTTCTTGACCTGTTCCGCCTGGTTGACACGCAGAACAGGGCCCAGGCCCGGCTGGCGTTGCACGGGGCCGCCGACCGGCCGGCCCTTACCGACGACGTGGCCGTCACTTACCCAGGCGGCGACCATGTGGTCATCCCTCCCGGGCGGATCCAGACCGGCTTCCTGTTCACCCGCCCAGCGGGCGCGAGCAAGGATGACATGTACGCCTCGATCGTCTCCCTGATGATGTCCCTTATCTCGACTCAGATGACACAGCAGGACCGCCTGAAGGGCGACCAGCCGGTATCGTTCGCCGAGAGCTTCGTCAACGAGGCGGCGGGCCGGGCGGCGCTAGCCGACAACGGGATCGGCAGCCGAGGTGTCTCCACCGCGTCGGTCGCGTCGCTGTCCGTGCCCGTCGATGAGCTGGCCGGGATCGTCGGCGCGCGGCTGCTGCGCGAGGCGATCGTCGAGATGTCTGTGCCGAATGCCGACACCGAGGCCAACCAGGACCATATCAAGGACTTCCTGATCAAGTCCGGCGTCTACAAGGCGGTGCAGCAGCCGGCCGCCACGTTTGCCGATCCTGGGCAGGAAAACGGGGCCAAGAACATCATGGCGGCACTGCACGACCGGCGGGAGGCAATGCGGGTAGGCATCGAGTCGCTCAGGACCGAACTTGAGAAGGAGGTCCCCCTGCTCGCCGAGCGCTTCGACCCGCGCCACGGGGTAACCGAGCTGTTCGCGGTGATCGACCCATTCCGCTCGCAGCGGGTGGTCTTCGGCCACCCGGACCTCCGTGACCCGGTCGACCGGGCCGGCGCGACCGGGACCCTGGAGCGCAGGCGCGCCGCGCCTCCCGCGCCGGACGGGCTCGGCATCACCCCGCCGGAGGTTCCGGCGCTGAAGGACCGGATAGGGCGGAAAATGCGGTGGAACGACGATGAGGTCATCGCCGCCCGCAATCAGCAGAAGGCCTGGTACGACTGGCAGACAAAGGTGGTGTGGGCCGGCGCGTGGGACAGGCACACACGCCGGTGGCGGCCCCCGTTGCACCAGGTAGAGCGGGAGATCAGGGCGCTTACCACTGCGCTCGCCACGTTCGCCGACCAGGACATCAGTGATTTCACAATGCGCTCGGCGGAGCTGTACCGCAAGCGGGTCGGCGTGACCCACCTCGTCCCGGCCGGCAGCGGCCGAATGGAACAGTTCTACGACACCGTTCTCAGGGAGCTGCGCCTCAGGTTGTCTCAGACAGGCCACGTAGACATCAACTCACCGAAGGCGCGCGTGCTCCGCACGCTGGTCGGTGACAGTACCTGGTCCGAAGCGTTCCAGGTCAGCCTGGAGCACTCCCCGGGACAGGCGGTCTCCTTCCTGCGTGAGAAGGTCAAGGCCGCCATCAAGTCGTTCCTGCGCGAGGTGCCGGCCAATGGGCAGCCCATCGTGCCGCGGTTGCATGACCTGCTCGCCCAGGCCGCAGGGCGTCCGAATACGGGCCGACCTGCCATCGACGAAGAATACGTACGCGAGTTCCGTGACGAACTCGCTGGGATGCTGCCCGCCAACTTCTCCCCCCAGGGCAGCCAGCCGCTGAAGGCACTGATCAGCTACCCCTCCGACGCGCAGGACACGGGGATCGAGAACTACCTGGGCAGCGCGATCAACCTGCCCCACGGGCAGGTCAATCCCGACTACCGGCCCACGGCCACCGAGTCGATCACCGTGGTGCTCTACCGGACCTCGATGGGCATCACCGAGGTACACGAAGTGCGCGACGTGCTGCGGCGCTGGTCCGCTGCGCTGGCCAAGCCGCTGGCCACGGACCTGTTGCCCTGGCGGCAGCGCACGGGCTACGACTTCGGCTACCTGGCCACCCGCGAGGTGCACCGGGTGGAGATCCTGCACCGGCTGCTGTGCGCTCTGTGGAACGGAAAGGCCACCGTGGCCGGTGAGCATGAGTCACCTGAGCGGATTTACGTCACGCTCGAGGGTGGCGTCACCATGTCCCTTCCGCTCGTCCCGCTCCGTGACGCGTCGTCCTGGGGAAGCCTGCTGCGCGCGTACGAGCTGTGGGCCCTGGACGACGACCAGCTGCACCGCGAGTTCTGCGCGGAGCTCATGCGAGAACTCCCGGACGGGCTCACCGACCGGCCGTCGCCGCCGGCCGAGCTGTACAGAAAGATCCGGGAGATCACGGAGCAACAGATCACCCTGCTGGAGAAGCGGCTGGAAAAGCAGTCTGCCGACACCAGAGCCGCACAGATGCTGAGCTTCTGGAAGAACACGCTGTCCGCCGCGCTCGACCTGGATTTCGCCGCAGTGGCCAGCCCAGTGGAGCCCAATCTCCGTGAGCTTGAGGCGGCGGCCGGCGTCCAGGCAACAGGGATCGAGGCGGACCACAACGAGGTTGAGTGATGGCGGTCGAGATCCTGTGGCTGACGGGCCGTTCGTACGCGGAAGCGATGGAGGAAGCTGAGCGGCTGATCGACTTGCGCACGGGGCCCGCGGACCTGTCCAAGCTCCTGGTGGTCGACCACGCCAGCCTGCTGGCGGAGCATGCCGCGGTCTTCGGCCGGCTGGCTACTGGCCGACGGGTTGACCACCTGCTGTGCGTGGCCGTGGGGCCGTTTCCCGACCACGCCCGCGGACTGCAGCTGCTGCCCGGCACCCTGGCCGGCACGCATGGGCCTGGGGTGTTGTGGGTAGGCGATCCCAACGGCATCGATTGGCGGGTCGCTCCCGGGGCGAAGGTCGTCGGCCGCAAGCACAGCGACCCAGACGGCCTGGCTCAGCTGGTCGCGCTGCTCCATGTCGAGGCCGTGTTCGATGAGGTCTACGACACGTTCGAGCACCGTGTACGGTACCGAGTCGCCAGTCCCGGCCTGCGGCTGGCGGGCGCGGACGACGAGACGGCCACGTTCAAGGCCGCGCTCGCCCTAGCCATCGAGCGGATCACCGTGCCCCGCTCGGGTGACGACGGGCCGTTCCGCTCGCTGCTGCCGGACCAGGGCCGCGTGTCCCTGGCCGCCGACGGCCCGCTGGCCAGCTACCGCGCCGGGGTCGCGGACGCGGCAGCGGCCGTCGACGCGAAGGCGGCTAGGCAGCCTAGCCGACTGCTCCGCCGCGGTGACGACGGCATCGACGAGGACGTTAGGGCGGCCGGCGTGGCGCTCGGCCAACTGCGCGAACTGATCATCCGCCTGTTCCAGGCCGCCGACACAGCGAAGAAGCTAGACGACCAGCAGCGCGAAGCGCTCCGCGACGCCGGCCTTCAGTTGCCCCCGACGGCGCAGGCCGAGCCGGAACCAGGCGGGTCGCCCGGCTTCCGGGCGATAATCGATGCGCTCGACGACGGCGACGCGCTCCCGCTTATCCAGCGTCGCCTGACCGTGACGTCGAAGGAGATCAAGCGCTACGGCAGCGCGGCCTACCTCCCGCAGGTCGACACGGGGTGCCCGGCGTCGCTGCCGGGATCGCTCGTCACCGTCACCGAGGTGCCCGCCTCGATCCGGCGCGCCGGGTCCGCCGCCGTGCGGCAGGCACTCCGGCTTGACGCGGCCGACAGCGCGGCTTCGGGGCTGCTCGCGCTGGTCGTGGCGGTGGCCGCCAGGGAATGGGTGCCCGCGGCGGCGGAACCCGATGAGCTGGGCCGCGGCAGGATCGCGATCGCGGGGATCCAGCAGGCGCTGGCCCAGTACGCCGCGGCCGCTCCCCGCGTACACGCGGCCCGCCTGGTTCGGCTCAGCGAGAGCCTGCTGCCTGTGCTGCGCGCCCTGGTCCGCCAGGTACTCCTAGACGCGTACGGAGCCCCGGCTAAGGTCGGCCAGGAAACGATGGACGACGCGCGGAAGCGGACCGAGGTCCAGCTCACAGCCTGGACCGACCTGGTCCAGATTCATGGCCTAGCCGCCCGGCCCAAGTTCGCGCCCCCAGGTATCGGCGAGGTCACGTACACGGTCGAGAGCGACGTGGCCGCGATCAGGGATGCTCTTGTTACCGATCCCCGGGCGGCGATGTGGCAGCTGTGCGGGCAGGACGACGTGACGGTACTTGACGTAGGACCGGAGCCGCCCACCGTCAGGTTCGCGCCGAGGCAGAACGAGCGTGACCTGGTGGGCGTGGTAGCGCGAGACACGGTGTGGATCTCCGTTGGGTCGCACGCGGGCTTGGTCCGTCTCGTCTCGCTGCACCCCGAGGTCGTCACAGGAAGCCCGCTTCCTCAGGAACCTAGTTCACCGGAGCCGGAGTGATAACCGAGACCCTGAAGTTCCGCCTGGCCGACGGCGGCGAGGCAGAGGAAGAAGCGGAGCTTGAGGAAACCGAGTTCCCGACCGGGGAGTTCCTCATGGCGCGGAATGCCGTGCTGACCGACGGCGAGCGGAAACTGCGTCAGCACCGGGCGGTCAGCGGGCCGGACCGGGAGCACGGCTACGAGCAGCTCGACAACGAGATCCTGGTCGGCCGCCGCTTGGCCAGGGCAGCGAGGCGAGGAGGCTACCCACCGGAGGTGGCGCGCCTGCATGGCGACGATGCCGACAGCGCGGATCCGTACGCCCTGTTCGAGCGATACCGGGGCAAGCCGCTCTACGAGGCGTCGCAGGCCATGACAACGGCTGAGCAGGAGGAATTCCCCGTGAGCCTACTGCGCGGGCTGTGCTGGCTCGCGGCCGTCGGCATCGCCCACCGCGGGATCGGACCGTACACCGTATGGTGGGACGGAAGCTGCGCGCAGATCGTCGACTTCAGCAGGTGCACGGTGTTCGGAGTGATGCGGGCGCCGCTCCGGGGATCCGCGGCGTGGGTTCCCGAGGAGCAACGGCCGGGTGCCGCGAAGGGCAGGGTCGGATCGCGCGACGACATCTGGGCTGCGGCGCAACTGATCTTCTACGCGCACAGCCAGGGGCACGAGTGCGACGAGCCGGATCAACTGGCGGGCAGCGGCCTCGACAGGCTCCTGATCGATGCGCTCATCCGGGCGTTTGGCCCCCTGGCGACCCGCCCGACCGCCGCGGAACTGCTTACGCAGCTCGGAAGATCCGATCCGGCTCCCGGAGGGTTCAACCGCGGCGCATCGCTGCTGGGCGGGCGTGGCGTCTTCCGCGAGGCGCGTAGCCTCAAACGCCCCGAGGCGCCCGTCCCACCCGACTTCAATGAGGACCTCGACTGGGCGCTCACTGCCGCCCGCCCTGCCCCGCCTCCAGCCGCCGCCGCTCCCCCGCTCGAACCGGTCTCTGGCGGACTCCCCGTTCTCGCCGTCCCGCCGACGGACGAATCTCCGGACGCGGACGACGGACAGACGGGCAGCACCTGGACGGGGCAGCAGAGCAGCCAGGCAGCTCCTGGTCAGCCCGAGGCCAGCCGGAAGAGAAAAGGGCTTTTCGGTCGTAGGCGGGACAACGGATGATGGCGGACCAGATCACCTTCCGGGCACAGCAGGGCAGCGCTGCGATCGCGACCATCGCCACGTCCCTGAGCCAGGCGGAGGCTCGCGCCTGGCATCAGCGCCTCGATCCGTTCTTGCAGGTCGGCAGGCCTTCGGGGCGGGGTTACCTGGACTTCGGAGCCCGCGCGGCGGCCATCGGCTGGTCCGGCGACGCGACGCTCCCGCTGGCCTGGACGTACGCGCATGCGCTGGTGGGCGAGCGTATCGGGCTGACCGCCAGCCAGGCGCTCGAACTCGCCGAGCTTGACCCGGCAGATCTTCCGGGCCAGGGGGTTATGCCGGTCGAGGTGTCCGACCCGGGACCTGGGCATGATGCCATCGCGGCCCTGGCCCGCTCGGCTGACGTTCGGCCCGTCCTCATCTCGTTGCTGGCCCATGTCCTCGGGGGCGAGCGCCGGATGGCCATGCCCGCGCAGGAACCATCGCTGTCCGAGGCGGCCCTGTGGGGCCTGGTCGACATCATGGGAATCATCAAGGAAACGCAACCGCTCTCGTTCGTCTCGTACTCGTCCCGTTCCCTTGGACCCGATGCCCTGCCGGGCACCTTCGTGTCCTTCCAGCCCGGCGCCCGGTCCGTACTGCCTGATTCCGGGTTCCTCAAGCTGGCCACCCTCCTGGTGGATTGGTTCGCCGAAAATTCAGACCAACTGCGTCAGGAGGTGGCATGGCGCGGCGTCGATGTGACCGAAGACCGCTCCGCCAGGATCAAGCGACTGCTCACCCTGCCGCCCGCGACGCAACCGAAGGTGACCGACTGGTGGACCCCGAGAGCTACTAAGCCCCTGAGAGCTCGTGAGACTCCAAGAGCTCCTGAGCCCCCGAGAGTTCCTGAGACCGCTGCCGAAAGAGGCGTAGCGAACAAGAAATACGATGCCCCCGCGGACAGTGGCACGCGGATCGCGCCGCGACAGCCCGGGCAGGTCGTAGTTTGTCCGATCTGTCTCGGCGATATCACGGACTGGAACATGGAATCCCTCTGGGAATGGGATCCCGCCGAGACGCGATACACGGAACGTGAGATTCCGGCGGGTCTCAGCGAATTGCAGCGGGCTCCCTACTTGCGCGGCGCGTACGTCCGCTGCACCGCACAGCACAAAAACAGCGGGCAGCAGAGCCGGGCACCGCACTACCTGCCGACGAATTACGTCCGGTTCGGCCGCCCGGTGGTGCTCGGCTTCATCGGTCTCTCCATGGCAGGCAAGTCCCACCTGCTATCCGCGATGGTCGCTGGAATCGTCGGCGGCGAACTGAGAAAAAGCTACGAAGTGAGCCACAGTCCGGTCGATGAGGCCCGGCATCAGGCGCTCCTGGACAACTACGTGAATCCGCTGCTTCGTCAGGACAAGGTTGTGCCCGGTACCCGGGAAACCGAAGTCGTGGAGTTCGCGGACGCGTTCTTGGTGTACCGCCAAGCCGAGCAGCCACGTCCGGTCGCGTTCTTCGACATCGCCGGGGGTGACCTGGCCAACCTGAAGGCGCGGGCGACGGACGTCCTCTACATGGCAGACGGCCTGTTCTTCGTCATAGACCCCGATCGCCTGGACAACCGCTGGGTCGAAGACAAGGCGTTCAGCAACGTGCTCAGCATCGTAGGGGAGAGACCGCGGCCGGATCCGGTAAGCGCGGCGATCGTGCTGGCCAAGGCGGACAAGCTGCGTTTCGAGGAGCCAGTCGTCCGCTGGCTTCGGGCCGACCCCGAGCCGCTGAACGCCACTGCGTTCCTTCGTGAGAGCGCCGATGTCTATGCCTATCTGGCCGCCAGGAAGGCGCTGGCGCTGGCCGAGCCTTACGTGAAGTGTGCCAAGGCCACCTTGCATGTCGCCTCGGCGACCGGAGGCAACGGCGAGGAGAAAAACACCTTCTATCCCCGGGGGGTGCGGCCGCAGCGAGTGATGCCTCCGCTGGCGGCCATGCTGGCGATGACAGGGGTTCTCACCGGGCCGGAAGCCGAAAAGGTGGGGATCTAGGTGACCGCTACGGCGAGCCAGCATATCCATCAGATCGAATACCGGTGGCACTCAACCTGGGACCTGTCCCCGGCGGCGAGGTCCATGACACGCGAGTTGACGATGGGGTGGGACGCTAAGATACGTAGCTGGGTCCGCCATCCCAGTGTCGAGCAACCGTCGGAAAGCGTTCGGTATCAGATCCTGCCCGGCGGCAACGCGGCGCTCGCCTGGCGGTACCAGGACCTCGAGGTAGTCGATGCGGCGGG
>Ga0209415_10016897_pt1 | contig 11665 bp, 7 predicted proteins | sample PeaSoiSIISIP2007_FD_187696 | JGI IMG/M metagenome (GOLD analysis project Ga0209415, IMG submission 187696) | Peat soil microbial communities from Weissenstadt, Germany - SII-SIP-2007 (SPAdes) (version 2) | ecosystem: Environmental > Terrestrial > Soil > Wetlands > Peat | place: Germany... | reverse complement strand
CGATACGGGGTTCTTCGGCAAGATTCTCTCCGTACGCGGAGAGTTCGGATACTGGGTCTTCACCGGCGAGGATCAACCGGCCCAACGCCCGAGCTGGAATTACCGCGCGGAAGACGGGGGCGGAATCATCGTGGACATGCTTTGCCACTGGCGATATCTGGTGGACAATCTCTTCGGCAACGTTGTGGGCATTTCGTGCCTGGGGGCGACGCATATCGGCTACCGCGTCGACGAGGAGGGACGACGATACAAATGCACGGCCGACGACAGCGCCTATGCGACCATGATTACGGATCGCGAAATCGTGTGCCATTTCAATTCCTCCTGGTGCGTCCGCGTCCGCCGGGACGATCTGTTGACGTTGCAGGTGGACGGGACCGACGGCTCGGCGGTTGCGGGGCTGCGCGATTGCCGGGTCCAGCACGCCTCCAAGACTCCCAAAGCGGTTTGGAATCCCGACATCGACAGCCCGATTGATTTCTTTGCCGACTGGCCAAGCGCGCCGAACAATCGGCATTATGACAATGCCTTCAAGGCCCAATGGGAGTTGTTCCTGCGGCACGTTGTTCTGGGCGAGGATTTCAAATGGACCCTTCGGGAAGCGGCCAAGGGCGTGCAACTGGCGGAACTGGGTATTGAATCGTGGAAACAGCGACGATGGATCGACGTGCCTGCGTTGAGCTAAGCCATGAGCGCCGCCCCCCTATCACGCCTGTGCATTCACACGATGACGACCAAACTGCTGGCGTTGCCGGCGGCGGTGGCGGCATATCGCGCCGCCGGGGCGGCGGGGATTACCGTGTGGCGTGAGGCGATTGAGCCGATTGGCGTCAAGGAATCCGCCAAGGTCCTGGCCGCATCGGGGCTGAAGGTCGTGAGCCTGTGCCGGGGTGGATTCTTTCCGGGAAAGAGCGAATCGGATCGGCAAAAGGGGCTGGACGACAATCGCCGCGCGATCGACGAGGCGGCCGCCGTCGGCGCGCCGCTGGTGGTGTTGGTCTGCGGGGCGGTGCCGGGAATTCCGTTGGGCGAAGCGAGAATGCAGATCGCCGACGGGATCGCAGCGGTGATTCCCCACGCGGCCGGAGCAGGCGTGAAGCTTGGGATCGAGCCGCTGCATCCGATGTACGCCGGGGATCGCAGCGCGATCAACACGCTGGGACAGGCCAATGACATCGTGGAAAGACTCCGCTGCGCGCAGGTCGGGGTCACGATCGACGCGTATCACGTCTGGTGGGACGACCGCCTGGAGAATGAGATCGCGCGATCAGGCCGCCTGGGGGCGATTTTTGCTTATCACGTCAGCGATTGGCGCATTCCGACGCGGGATTTGCTGCTCGACCGCGGGCTGATGGGCGAGGGATGTATTCCGCTGCGGCAGATCCGCGCCTGGGTTGAACGCGCCGGGTTCACCGGTATGATCGAAGTGGAAATCTTTTCCAGCGAATTGTGGACGATGGATCAAGTTGAACTGTTGAAGCGCATCAAATCGGGCTACCAGGAGCACGTTTGAAAATCGACGCGAAATTGACCGCCGCGGATTTGGCTGGGCCGGCCGCACGCGCGCTGGAATTGGCCGGGAAAAAGGCCCGCCTATTGGACCGCCAATGGGATGCCTCGCAGGGCACGCCCGTGTTCACCGCCGCCGGCAAATATACGTCGCGCGGTTGGACCGAGTGGACGCAGGGGTTTCAGTATGGCGTGGCGATCCTGGCGTTCGATGGAACCGGCGAAACCGATCTGCTGGAGCTGGGACGCGGAAAGACTCTCCGGTTCATGGCCCCCCACGTTTCGCACACCGGGGTTCACGATCATGGATTCAACAATCTTTCGACCTACGGCAATCTTCGCCGGCTGATGCGCGAAGGCCGAATCGCGGCAAACGAGTGGGAACTGTCGTTCTACGAGCTAGCGATCAAAATCAGCGGCGCGGTGCAGGCGGCGAGATGGGCGGGGTCCAACGACGATGGATACATCTATTCCTTTAACGGACCGCACTCGTTGTTCATCGACACGATGCGAAGCCTGCGGATTCTGGGGCTGGCGCACCAGTTGGGGCACGTGCTGATGGGGGAAAACGATGCGAAAATTTCGCTGCTGAAGCGCGTGGCGGCCCACGGGCGCAAGACGGCCGCCTACAACGTTTATTTTGGAACGGGCCGGGACGCTTACGACACGCCGGCGCTCCGTGGGCGCACGGCGCATGAGGCGATCTTCAACCGCAACGACGGACGATTCCGCTGCCCAAATTCGCAGCAGGGGTATTCGCCGTTCAGCACCTGGACGCGCGGGTTGGCCTGGGCGATTTTGGGATTCGCCGAAGAATTGGAGTTTTTCCGCGCCCTGGGTTCGACCGAGGCGCCGCCGGAGTTGGTGAAAACCTTCGAGCAGGCCGCGACGGCCACGGCGGATTTTTACATCGATCGCGCCACCGCCGCCGACGGAATCCCCTATTGGGACACCGGTGCGCCAAACCTGCATCGACTGGGTGATTGGCAAGCGCGCGATGCCGATCCGTTCAACGAACATGAGCCTGTCGATTCCAGCGCCGCCGTGATCGCGGCGCAGGGATTGCTCCGCCTGGGCAAATATCTCGGCAAGGATGGAGCGCGATATCTTTCCGCCGGGCTGGCGGTCGCCAGAACGCTATTTGGCGACGGTTATCTGGCGAAATCCGCCGATCACCAGGGGCTTTTGCTGCACTCGGTGTATCATCGCCCCAACGGTTGGGATTACATTCCCCCCGGCCGCAAAATCCCGTGCGGCGAATCGAGCCTGTGGGGCGATTATCACGCGGCGGAGTTGGCGGTCTATCTGCAACGCCTAGCCGACGGCAAAAAACCTTACCTGACTTTCTTTGATTCGGGGACTTGACGAGATGGCAAACGAAAAAAAAGTCGCACTGGTGACGGGGGGAAGCCGGGGGATCGGGCTGGGGATCGCAACCGAGTTGGCACGGAGCGGATTTGACGTTGTGATCGACGACGTGCACGAGCCGGCGGCCGTCGCCGAGGCCGTCGCCGCAGTGGAATCCGCGGGCGCCAAGGCGATGTATGTCCGCGCCGACGTTGCCGACCCGGCCGCTCGGGCCGCGATGCTTCAGCAGATCGAGCAGGGCTTCGGGCGCCTGGACGTGCTGGTGAACAATGCCGGGGTCGCGCCCCGCGTCCGCGCGGATTTGCTCGACGCCACCGAGGAAAGCTTCGATCGCTTGATCTCCATCAACCTCAAGGGCCCCTATTTTCTCACCCAAGCGGTGGCGCGATGGATGGTCCGCCAGCGGCAACAAGGCGGCCCGGGCTGGCGCGGCTGCATCATCAACCTCTCCTCCGTCAGCGCCACCGTGGCATCGGTCAATCGCGGGGATTATTGCATCTCCAAAGCCGGCATTGCCATGGCCAGCCAATTGTGGGCGGCCAGACTGGCGGAGTTCGGAATTGACGTTTACGAGATCCGGCCGGGGATCATCGCAACGGACATGACCGCGGGCGTGAAGGAAAAGTACGACCGGCTGATCGCCGAGGGATTGACGATTGAAAAACGCTGGGGTACGCCCCAGGACGTCGGCCGCGCCGCCGCCATGCTCGCCAGGGGCGAGCTTCCCTACGCCACGGGACAGGTGCTGCACATCGACGGCGGGATGACGGTGCGGCGGCTGTAAGCGTCAAACGACTGGGCTGAAAGGTTCAAGGGTTCTAGGGTTCTAGGGTTCAAGAGAAGCGTCTTTGCCTTAAACCCTTGAACGCCATCGCCAAATGAGATGGGCCCGCCAATCGCCCAAAGCGCACTTGCTAATCCTTTTGCGGAACGCCGCAAAGGCGTATCATCACGATGGCAGCATTTCGTGGCACCGGGCGGAAGGTCAAAGGGAACATTCCGTGCAAGAGACGGGATGAGTGAAAGGTATGCAGCGAAGATTCGGCGCCTGCGGAGTCTTGCTGATTTGCACGTCGATCGTCCTGAGCGCCGGAGCGGCGACAGCGGATGAGCCCAGCACGTCACCGGCTTTGACCTCCGCAGAGGTTTATGACGACGCTTTTCATATTCTGAGCAGTGGCGGCGACGAGAAGAACGTCGAAGAGGCACTTAAAAAAGCCGAGCAGGTATTCCCGAATGACGCCCGGCTGGTCTTTTTTTCGGCGGCGTGCGCTCGATGTTATTTTTACACCGCTCGGGCGGTGCCCATGTTTCAGAAGGCCGCGGATTTGGACGGCAATGGAATCTGGGCGCAGGCGGGGCGCCTGATCATCGGCATGGATATGGGGCTGGGCGACAGGGAGCAGCAATTCCAAGCGCTTGACCAGTTATCGCAAGCCAATCCCCGGGAGCCGCTGTTGCTTTGGATGGTTGGCGTGCAGTGCCGCGCGCAGAAAAGAAACGAAGTGGGAGCGCAGAGGTTCGCGACGCTGCTGAAAATGATGGATCCCGGCCCGGCAATTGTTCATCACACCTATGCAAACATTCTTGACGAGCTTGGCCGCTGGAAAGAGTCGCTGCCGCACCGGGTACTGGCCGTGAAACTGCACCCGGCAAGCTGGACGTACCAAGGCCAGGCGAACACCCTGAGTAGGCTGAAACGGTGGAAGGAAGCTGACGCGGTCTATAAGCTTGCATTGGCGCTCAACCCGTTGGACAGTTTGATTTGGAGAAACTGGGCGTGGAGCAAACGTGCTCGAGGCGATGAGGCGGGCGCCCGAATGGATCTGCAAATCGCGCAGTTCGCTACGGAAGCGCGCAGCGACATTGCGGCCCGGCAAGCCCGTCTAAGCCAGGCCGCGTGGCCCCGGCCGTTCAGCCAAGCCGCCACTGGGCTTTACAATTCCGCGATCGATTCCTGGCGCAAGGGCGATCAGGCTAAGACGGAGGCCGCGCTGGTCAGTGGTTACGAGCAATTCACGAATGATCCGCGATTTCCGTTCTTCCTGGGCGTCTGCTACATTGCACAGAGCAAGATTGCTCCAGCCAAGATATCCTTCCAACGCGCCGTCACTATCGATCCCCATGGAGATTACGGGCTGGCAGGCGATTACGCGGCGACTTTTAACAATCCATTTGAATCCAAGCTGAATCTCCAAGCGACCGAGAAGCTGCTCGCCGGCCGTCCGGACGATCCGGCGCTGCTCTGGATCGCCGCTATGGAGGCAACTTACGTGCATCTGCCCGTCGTCAGCCTTTCGTATTATGCGAAGCTAGCCCCAACCCTGAATGCCGGGCCGGCCGTCGTCTATGTTCAGTATGCCGATTGTCTGGAAAGCTTGACCCGATTCGGCGAGGCGTTGGCGCGGCGGCAGGCGGCCGTCAGGCTGGAGCCTTCGGCGGATAATTTTCAGCGACTCGGGATCACGTTCAGCGATCTCGCCAAATGGGACGAAGCGGATGCAGCCTACCGGAAAAGCACGACGTTGGACCCTGGCAATGCAAGCCGCTGGGACGAATGGGCGCAGAGCGAGCAACAACGCGGCGATGCCGTCAGCGCGGCGAAGCTGCGGCATCAAGCGGACAGTTTGCGTAAACCGCCAACCCGGGCTTCGACAAAACCTTGACACGCTTTTCGTTTCCATGCGAACCGTCGGCGTCGGCCAAGACGACGGCGGGATGACCGTTTGGCGGCTGTGAACGCGCGCAAATATCCTGACTACGCTCATATCTGACCGAATTCGCTCGACATTTCGATAATGGAGGCTATTTAATGTGTCGCAGATTTGGTGGGGGTAGCCGCTTTTGAGGAATTAATATTAAGATATGGTTTAGGTGATTCGCGGTTTGGCCTGAATCGTGCCGGGTCCACGTATCTCGAAGAACATTTCAGCAACTGGAGAAGAAAATGCACTTGCGATACATCGTGTCGGCAGTAACGGTGATGCTCCTCGGCGTCTCCACCGCATGGGCGCAGCCCTCGATTTACTATTACCCTTCCTTCGCTTTCTACGGCCCGTTCACGTTCAGCGGTAATTCCGGGTTGGTCGTCGGGGGAACCATTCCAATGATCAACGGGACCAACCAGAATGGCTCGGTCTTCGTCACCGCGCCGCAGGACGTGACGCAAAGCTTCACGGCGCAATACACGTTTTTTCTACAGAACCCCACCGGCGCCACCCCCAACGGCGGCGATGGTCTGGCGTTTGTCATCCAGGGCAATGGACCGGCCGAGTTGGGCGGCGGCGGCACACAGCTCGGTTACGGCGATGGCGTGGCCCTGGCAGGCCATGCCATTCAGAACAGCCTGGCGGTCGCGCTCATCACCGGCACGACGGATCAAATTGAACTTTTCGCCAACACAAACAATTCCAATCTCGACGTTCCGTCGGCGGCATTCGCCACCCAGACCGGCAGCGAGGGCAACCTGACGAGCGCTCCCAATATCGTCACCGTGACGTACGATGCGCCCGATGTGCCCGATCCGACGGGCACGCTTTCGGTGTTGTTCGACGGGAACTCCATCGGTTTGAACAACGTGCCGCTGCCCGCTTCCCTGCAATCGCTGGTCGGCGGACCGACGGGATATTTCGGATTCACCTCCTCCAGCGACGCGACCAACGGCTCGGCCATCAACATCGAGAATATCGTGGCCGGCCCGCCGGTCCCGGAGCCTTCCACGATCGCCGTCCTGGGCCTCGGCGGGATCGCCCTGCTCAAACGCCGCCCGCGGCGGCAATGAAACGATTCAAATATCTACGACCCGCTTGAATTGTCGCATCGCGGCCGATACGGTCGTGAAATGTTCAAACGTAAGGGACCGACGGATTGCGTCAGTCTCTTGCGTTCGCCCTCGGGCGGTAAATCGGCAACGCCGGCGAACGGAGCAACGCGATGAAAAATCGGAAACTGGGGGCGGCAGAGTGATTCGGACAGCCTCAAGGCGTTACACAAAGCCCTGGAGTTGGGGGTCAAATTCATCGACGGCGGGATGACCGTCTGGCGCCTCTGAACGCGCGGGCTGATATTATACATTTTGAGACGCTGGAGGAATTATGGCGATTCGAACATGGCAACGATGGACGATCTTCTTTGGGTTGCTGGCGGCAATCGGCGCGGCTGCGGCGCCGAGCGAGATTCATATCAGCGCAAGCACGACCAAGCCGAGCGACTGGAGCGTCGGGCAACTCCAAACACAGTTGGCGACGGAGATCAAGCCGGTCGAATACAAAAGCAAGGGCGCCACACACACGTTCAGTTGCGTGCCCCTGGTTTCGGTGCTCAAGGCTGCCGGCGTCCAGACGGACTTTGCCATGAAAGGCGGGGCGAATCCGAAGGTGAAGAATCCTCAAATGCGTGAGGCGATCGTGGTGAGCGGCCGTGACGGGTACACGGTTGTATTCAGCCTGGCCGAGGCTTTGCCAATGGTGGGCAACCGGGCGATTTGGGTGGCGCTGGAGGAAGATGGGAAGCCGCTTTCGGAAAATGACGGGCCGGTGAGGCTGATCGTGCCGGAAGACAAGATGCCGGCAAGAGGCGTGCATCAGGTGGCGTCGATCGATGTAGTGGAATTGAGTGCTACAACAACGCAGCCGGCAAGCCCGTGAATGCTCCCTCCCTTTTTGGGGCAGACGGCCAACGCGTTGGACGTGGACAATACGTTCCGCAGGCGTGGCCACCCTGCGGCGTCGCGGGAAACGCGGAAACCAGAGGAGAAATCCGGATAATGGCTCGCCTTACTTTTAGTCTACTTGCCTCGCTTCTCTGGATAGCTGCCAGCCAGAGCCAAATGGCATATTGCGCGGATAGCGCCCAAACCGGCAAAACCATGGTGGCGCCGGTCGTGGCGATCAAGGCGGAACCGTTCCCTCTGCAAAACGTGCGGCTTCTGGAAGGCCCCTTCCGCCATGCCATGGAACTGGACCACGCGTATCTTTTGTCACTCGATCCGGACCGGCTGCTTTACAGCTTCCGCGTCAACGCGGGATTGGCGACCACGGCCAGGCCCTATGGCGGCTGGATGACGCCGGGTCGCATTAGCTGCGCGGAGTTCGTTGGGCACTATCTGTCAGCTTGCGCGATGATGTACGCCAGCACCGGCGACGAGCGGCTCAAGGAAAACGCCAACCGGGTGGTGGAGGGCTTCCGCCTATGCCAGGAAAAATTGGGGACCGGTTACCTGCACACCAAACCGGACAATTTCACCACCCGCGGCGAAGCCCCGCTGGGGTTGTGGTACCAAATCCACAAGATCATGGCCGGGCTGATGGACGTATACGTGTATTGCGACAACCCGCAAGCCCTGCAAGTTGCCCGCAGACTCGGCGATTGGGCCAAGACCGGGACGGACAAGCTGAACGAGGATCAGATGCAGAAGATGCTGGCGATCGAACCCGGCGGCATCAACGAGGCTTTCGCCAACCTGTATGCCCTCACCGGCGAAGCAAAGTATCTCAGGCTCGCGATTCGATTCAATCACATGGAGCTGATCGGTCCGGCATCGAACCTGCAAGACAACCTCAACGGGAAACACTCCAATACCCAAATTCCGAAATTCGTCGGCACGGCGCGCGAATACGAGTTGACCGGCGAGGACTGGCTCAAGACCGCCTCCGTGTTCTTTTGGAATACCGTTGTCAAGGAACGCTCCTACGCGATCGGCGGCAACGGCATTGGGGAGTTTTTTTCCGCGAAGGAAACGCTTTCGCAGGCCCTGGGGCCGAATACCTGCGAGACCTGCAGCACCTACAACATGCTCAAACTGACGCGGCACCTGTTCTGTTGGGACCCCCGCGCGGAGTACGCCGATTTCTACGAGCGGGCGCTCTACAACGACATCCTTGCCTCCCAAAATCCCGAAACTGGAATGATGTGCTATTTTCTTCCGCTGGCCGCCGGTCATAAAGAGTACTGCACTCCCGAGGACAGTTTCTGGTGTTGCACCGGGACCGGCGTCGAGAACCACTCAAAATACGGCGATAGCATCTACTTTCACGAGGGCAAAACCGCGCTCTTCGCGAATCTTTTCATCGCATCGGAACTGCGTTGGCCGGAAACCGGCGTCACGTTGCGACAGGAAACGAAGTATCCCGATGAAGGACGAACCCGCTTCGTATTCACCTGCGAAGAACCCGTTGAGCTTCGCTTTCTCATCCGACACCCCTACTGGGCAACTTCGAGTTTTGAAATCGAACTCAATGGAGTCAGGCAAGCGGATGACAGCCAACCCGGCAGTTATGCGGTGGTACAGCGCACCTGGCAGAGTGGGGACACGGTGGAAGTAACGATGCCTTTCAGCCTTCGGACGGAGGGTTTTCGTGATAACCCGCGGCGAGTTGCCTTGATGTGTGGACCGCTGGTGCTATGCGCGGAAGCGAAGAGGCGCAATGATTCGCCCTATCCGGCGATGATTGTGGATCAGAATGGGCTGCCAACGGGCCTGGAGGGCGTTCCCGGCCGTCCCTGCACGTTCGCTGATTCGTCAGGAGTTCTACACCTGGCCGGCGAGATCGGCCATGACGTAATCCTGGAACCCATCCATAAGATGCACGGCCCTCGCGAGTACGAGGTTTATTGGAACGCGATTACGCCGGGTGAGTGGCAGGCTTATGAAGCGATCGAAGCTCGCACGATCGATAGAGTTTTTCCCGGCGACGATCGAAACGAGCGCGACCACAATTTACAGGGAGAGAACATCGGAACGGACGGGAAGAGTTGGCGTCACGCCACGGACGGCGGCTGGTTCTCCTGGGACCTGAAGGCGCGTCCGGATCAACGACAGGAGTTGCGCGTCAAGTATTGGGGCAGCGACACCGGGGGGCGGGAGTTCGTCATCGACGTGGACGGCCAAAGGGTGGCGACGGTGAAACTGGACAACAACCGACCCGGCGAATTCTATGAAGAAACGTATCCTATTCCGCCGCAGCTCACGCGGGGCAGGGAGAAAATCACGATCAGGTTCCAGGCTCGCCCGGGGAAGATAGCCGGCGGAATTTTCGGCTGCGCGGTAGTCATCTCGTCCCCAAAAAATCCGCCAACAGTACCAGACGGAGCTTGAATAGTAGCATTACGGCCGATACGGTCGTGAAGTGTTTAAGCCTAAGATACCGAGAGAGCGCGCCAGGGTCTTACGTTCATGCGCGGCTGTGGTCGAAGCGCTCGAGCGGCGAATCCAATTGTCGGCCGCTCTCATGGGCGATGCCTTCAATTACCCCCTGGGCGATTTCGATAATGCCGGACTTTCGCTGAACGGCGGCGCTTCCGTTTCCAATCTGTCGTACTCCAACCAACTTCAGCTGGCCGATGGCGGAACGGGCGAATCGCGGAGCGCATTTACCACGCAAGAGTTCGGCGTATCCGCCTTCTCAACCAACTTCAACGTGCAGTTCAGCGGGCCTTCGACCTCCGGCATGGCGCTGGTGATTCAGGGAAGCAGCGCGGGCGCCGTTGGCACGGGAAATGCGGGATCGGACGGCATCGCCAAGACCGTCGCCATCGAATTCCTCGCCACCGCCACGGGAACGAAGACCGAGTTGAACGTCAACGGTGTGGCGACCACTCCGGCATTCATCAGCCCATCCAGCATCGACCTTAGCAACGGCCGTGCTATTCAAATCAGCATTGAGTATGACGGCAGCACGCTGCAAGTCACCGAGACTGACGGTCAGAGCACTCTCACGCCGGTCACCAGCACGCAGACTTACACGAACGTGAACATCCCCGCGGCCACGGGCGGGGCGGCCTATCTCGGATTCACCGGGAGCGATGGATCGAGCGGTGTAACCCAAGTCGTCCAAAACTGGGAATTCGCCGACGTTCTGCCGGCGAACACCGACATTGGTTCCCCCTCGGCGGCGGGCAGCTCCAGCTATTCCGTCGGCGGGCAATACACGGTGCATGGCGCCGGGACCGGCGCGGGCTCGACTTCAGATCAATTCCATTTCGTATCCGAATCAATCACCGGCGATACGACGATGATTGCGCAGCTCGCGGCGCCGTCCGGCGGTTCCGCGGCCGAGGGGCTGATGTTGCGCGAGGGCACCGCGGCCAACGCCGCTTTTGCCGAGGTTGACCTGACGGCGAGCGGCGTTCAGTTCATCTCGCGATCCAACGCCGGCACAACGGGCAGCGTCAGTTCCACGATTGCCGCATCGGGAACACAATGGCTCAAGCTCGTCCGGGACGGTCCAACCGTGAGCGGATATATTTCGAGCAGCGCGGGCGGCGCCTGGACGCTCGTGGGGACCGCGCCGGTGAACGGCTCGACCAATGCGCTGATGGGTGTGGCCGTCGCCAGCGGCAGTTCCGGCACGCTGGCAACCGCCGGCTTCTCCAGCGTCTCGGTTACGGAAAACCCTTCCATCGGGCTGGATACCGGGGTGGCGGCGCCGGAGACCCAGGCCATCTGGGTGGACATCGTCAAGCAATCCGGCGGCTTTTATAACATTTCGAACAATGACCTGGCCTCGCCCAACGCCAGTGGATGGCCGACCGTCGATTTCCGGATTCCCAACTTGATCTCGCCCACGGCCGATGACGCGGGGGTTTACAGCCTCACGATGAAGGTGAGCCAGAACCCAACGGTGACGTTCAGCGGCGCGACGCTCTCCAACGCCAGCTACAACTCTTCCACGGGCACGTACACCGCCAGCGTCACCATCCCCGGCAGCGGAAACGTTTCCATGACGGTCACCAACACGGGCGGGGGAGTGAGCAGCCTTCAGATCATCCGTCCCGGTTACAGCACGAC
>Ga0209415_10016896_pt1 | contig 11665 bp, 9 predicted proteins | sample PeaSoiSIISIP2007_FD_187696 | JGI IMG/M metagenome (GOLD analysis project Ga0209415, IMG submission 187696) | Peat soil microbial communities from Weissenstadt, Germany - SII-SIP-2007 (SPAdes) (version 2) | ecosystem: Environmental > Terrestrial > Soil > Wetlands > Peat | place: Germany... | reverse complement strand
TCGCCGATTTCGGTCGTGAAAAAGCCGATGCAGCGGCCGAGATACTTCAGTTGAAGCGGCCACGCGTGCTCGTGATAGTAGTCGAGCCATTCTTTGACTTGTCCGACGCCGGCGGTGTAGGTGCGTTCTTCGACGATCATAGTGTTGCTATCGCGGCCTCAGCGGCCGCCTCCCGCTTCGAGGATGGTGCCGGTGACGTATGAAGCCGCCGGTGAGGTGAGCCAGATGATCGGTTCGGCGATCTCGAGCGGCGTTGCTGCGCGGCCGAGCGGAACCGTCGCACCGGTGCGTTTCGCGCGGTGCGGATCGCCGGCGGCGACGTGCATCTCGGTATCGACGATCCCCGCGGAGACGCAGTTCACGCGCACGCCTTCGGCGGCGACCTCCCGCGCGAGCCCGATCGTGAACGTCTGGATCGCGCCCTTGGAGGCGGCGTAGTGCACCCACTCGCCGCCGCCGCCGATGCGCGCAGCGAGTGAGGAAACGTTGACGATCGAGCCGCCGTCACCGCCCCACACCGTCGAGAGCCGGCGCACCGCTTCGCGCGCGCATAAAATCGCGCCGGTGACGTTCACGGCGAGCACGCGCTCGAGTGCGGCCGCCTTCAGATCGGCCACGCGCGAGAAGCCGCCGGTGATGCCGGCATTGTTCACCAGGACCTTGAGCGGCCCGAACGTGTCGACCGCTTCGAACATGCGCACGACGTCGGCTTCCACCGCCACATCGCCCTTGAGCGCCAAGGCCCGCACGCCGTTCGCGCGCACGGCCTCGACGATGCCCGACGCCGCGCGTTCGTCCTCCCGGTAGTTCAGCGCGACGTCGAAGCCATGCTTGGCAGCCAGCGTGGCGACCGCGGCACCGATCCCGCGACTTCCCCCGGTAACGAACAATACGCCGTTCATCTGCCGAGCATTTCAAGCGGAACCGCATTCTTCTTCCCGGCTTGCGGTCCGGTTCACTTTGTGTTACAAAGTAACGGATGGAAGTCTCCCGAGCCCTGGCCGACCTCGAAGAGGTCCGCGCGCGCCTGGCAGCGGTGCAACGATTCCGCGGACTTTCGGGCGGCGCGGCCTTCGCGAGCGGCGTCGCCGCGATCGGCAGCGGCTGGGTCCAAGCCGTAACCGTTCCGCATCCGGTGACGCCGGAAGACGGCACGCGCTACGTCTCGATTTGGATCGCGTGCCTGGCGTGCTCGCTCGCGGTGAACTACGGCGCGATCGTGCTGTGGCTCATCCGCCACTGGTCGGTGCGTTCGCGCGTCGAGCTGAAGACGGTCGGGATGACGATTCTGCCCTCGATCGCTGCGGGCGGGCTCTTCACCGCGGTCTTCATCGCGCGCGGCGAACTCGGACTGCTCCCCGGGATGTGGTGTCTGTGCTACGCGCTCGGCCTCGTTGCATCGCGCGCGATGGCGCCGCCCGGCATCGGCTGGATTGCGGCGTTCTTTGCCGCCGGCGGCGCTGCGCTGTTGTTCGCACCCGGCAGCAACGCGCTCGCCTGGTGGGCCATGCCGTTAACGTTCGGCATCGGCCAGATCATCATCGGCCTGCTGGTGTCGCGCGCTGCGGTGGAGACGGCGCAATGAACGGCGGCGACGCACCGTTCGCGTATTCGGGCCTCGAGCGGATCTTTCACGAGCGCGGACGGCTCGCCGTGTGCACGTGCCTGGTGGCGAACCCGCACGGCATGCGCTTCACCGAACTGCAGGACGCGTGCGCGTTGACGGACGGAAACCTCAACCGGCATCTGCACGCGCTGGCCGAGGTCGGCGTCGTCGAAATGGAACGCGTCACCGGGCGTGGCCGGCCGGCCACGACCGTGCGCATCACCGCCGACGGACGGCGCCGGTTCCTCGCGTATATCGATGAGTTGGAGTCGGTCGTGCGCGACGTGCACGCGCGTTCGGCCGAAACGCCGCCGGTGCACGACGGTTGGGCGGCGCAGTCGTGATCGAACGCATCGAAGCGCTATCGGCGACCGCGCCGGTTCCGCGCCACGTCGCGATCATCATGGACGGCAATCGCCGTTGGGCGGCCGGCAACGGCCTGCCGGCGCTCGAAGGTCACCGCCGCGGCATGCTGACGTTGCGCCGCGTCGTGCTCGCGGCCGCCAAGGCCGGCATCGAAGTGTTGACGGTCTACGCGTTTTCGGAAGAGAACTGGGACCGCAGCGCGGCCGAGGTCGGAGCGTTGATGGATCTCGGAGCGGCCTTCGCTCGGCGCGAAGCCGAGGCGTTCGCGCGGCACGGCGTGCGCGTGCGGTCGATCGGCCGGCGCGACCGTTTGCCGGTAGCGCTGCGCGAAGCGTTGGCTTCGCTCGAAACGCGCACCGCCGGCGCCGGCGGCATGACGCTCAACCTCGCGGTCGACTACGGCGCGCGCACCGAATTGTGCAGCGCGGTGCGCACGCTGGCCGCAGACGTCGCCGCCGGACGGCTCGAGCCCGAGGCGATCGACGAAGATGCGATCGCCGGCCGCTTGTCGACCGCGGGCTTGCCCGATCCGGATCTGCTGATTCGCACCGGCGGTGATTTGCGGCTGTCAAATTTCCTTCTCTACCAGTGCGCGTACACGGAATTGTGGTCCACTACGGTGCCGTGGCCGCAATTCGACGCTCGCGCGTTCAGCGGCGCTCTCGCCGCATTCGCGCAGCGGCAGCGCCGTTTCGGCAAATAGGCGGCGCTTCCAGCAACTGGAAAAAAATGGTATAATGGGGCGTTGTGAACACCCGCAAGGACATCCGGAATCTCGCGATCATCGCCCACGTCGACCACGGTAAGACCACCCTGGTCGATGCGATGTTCCGCCAGAGCGGGCTCTACCGTGAGGGCCAGCACGTCGAAACGCGGGCTATGGACTCCAACCCGCTGGAGAAAGAACGCGGGATAACGATCCTCGCCAAGAACACCGCGATCGAGCACAACGGCGTCAAGTTCAACATCGTCGACACCCCCGGCCACGCCGATTTCGGGGGTGAGGTCGAGCGCGTGCTGCAGATGGTGCAGGGCGTATTGCTGCTGGTCGACGCCGCCGAGGGCGTGATGCCGCAGACGCGGTTCGTGCTGCGCAAGGCGCTCGAGCTGGACTTGCGCGCGATCGTGGTCATCAACAAGATCGACCGCAAGGACGCCCGCCCGGGTGAGGTGATGAACGAGATCTTCGACCTCTTCATCGAATTGGGCGCCAACGACGCACAAGCCGACTTCCCGGTCATCTACACGAACGGCCGGGCCGGCATCGCCAAGTACAACCTCGAAGACGCGAGCGACACGCTCGAGCCGCTGTTCGAAACGATCGCGCTGCAGATTCCCGAAGCGCCGGCCGAGGACGGCCCCTTCCAGATGCTGATCAGCGCGATCGACCACAACCGCTACGTCGGGCGGATCGGCGTCGGCCGCGTGTTCCGCGGCTCGATGAAAGTCAACGCTGCGATCGCCAAGGTGTCGCGCGAGGGTCAGATCGAGAGCGGTTTACGGCTGACCAAGCTGTTGACGTTCCGCGGGCTCGAACGGATCGAGGTCGAGGAAGCGACGGCCGGCGACATCGTCTGCGTCTCCGGCATCGAGGGGCTCAACATCGGCGACACGATCGCCGATGCGCAGCACCCCGACGGCATCACGGCGGTCGCCGTCGACGAGCCGACGGTCGCGATGTTCTTCATGGTCAACAACTCGCCGTTCGTCGGGCGCGACGGCAAACTGCTCACCTCGCGGCAGATTCGCGAACGGCTGATGCGCGAGCTGGAGTCGAACGTCGCCCTGCGCGTCGAGGACACCGATAGCGCCGACACCTTCGAAGTCTGCGGACGCGGCGAGCTGCACCTCTCGATCCTCATCGAAACGATGCGCCGCGAAGGCTTCGAGGTGGCGGTCAGCAAGCCGCAGGTCATCATCACCGAGCGCAACGGCGTAAAGATGGAGCCGGTCGAGTACGTCGTCATCGACGTTCAGGAAGAGTACGCCGGCCCGGTCATCGAGACGTTGGGCAAGCGGCGCGCGATCATGTCCAACATGGTCACGGTCGGCGAGACGCGGCGGCTCGAGTACACGATGCCCACGCGCGCGATCTTCGGGCTGCGCGGTGAGCTGCTCACGCTCTCGCGCGGCACCGCCGTCATGTCGCACACCTACTACGATCACCAGCCGTTGGCGGGCGACATCCCCGGCCGCGGCAACGGCGCGCTGTGCGCGAGCGAAACCGGCACCGTGACGGCCTACGCCCTGGCCGGTCTCGAGCAGCGCGGACGCTTCTTCGTCGAGCCCGGCGTCGACGTTTACGAAGGCATGGTCGTGGGCCGCGCCAACGACGACAAGGACGTCGCGATCAACGTCGTGCGCGCCAAGAAGCTCACCAACATGCGCGCCGCCGGGACCGACGAAAACGTCCGCCTGGCGCCCGCCGACGACCTCTCGCTCGAGCGCGCGATCGAGTTCATCGAGGACGACGAGCTGGTCGAAGTCACGCCGAAGACGCTCCGCATTCGCAAGCGCCTGCTCTCCGAAACCGATCGCCTGCGCGCCCGCAAACGCGAAAAGGTCCTCGCTTAGCTTAGAACGCAGACTCGCTCGATGGCCCTGCGAATTGCGGGCGCGGCCGTGTTGCTGGCGCTGATCGCGTTCCTTGTCGTGCGCGCCCTCCGGCCAGCAGCGCCGGTGACGCAGATACCGGTGAGCGGCCGGCTCGAAGGCTATCAGAGCGATCTCGGCGCGAAAGTCGGCGGACGCATCATGTGGGTTGCGGTGCGCGAAGGTGCGACCGTTCGAGCGGGAGCGGTGCTGGTCCAGCTCGACGATGCGCAGGCGCGCGCGCAGGCTGCTGCTGCTGCCGCCGCGGTGACCGCCGCGGAAGACCGCGCGCGGCAGGCGCAAGCGAACCTGGCCGTGTTGGCGAGTCAAATCCACGAGACGGCGCTGGGCGGCGAGCAAGCGAGGGCCGATACGAACGGCCGCGTTGCGCAGGCGGGCGCGAACGCTGCGGCCGCCCAGGCACTGGTCGCGCAAGCGGCGGCCGTGGTCCGGCAAGCGCAGGCGGCGCTCGCGCTCGCCGGCGACGATAAGGGTCGGTACGACGCCTTGAGCCGTACCGGAGACGTCTCCGCGCAACGCGCGCAGCAAGCCGACACGGCGTACCGCACGGCTGCCGACGCACTCGCCCAGCAGCGCGATGCGCTGGCGGCCGCACGGCGCAACGCCGCGGCCGCAGCCGGTGCACAACACATCGCGCAAAGCACGTCCTATAACGCGCCGATCCACGCGGCGCAAGTGGTAACGCTCGAGCGGCAGCAACACGAGGCGCAGGCGCAGATCGCCGCCGCGAACGCCGATGCGAACCAGGCGCGCGCGATGCAGCGGGCGGCCCAAGCCTCGCTGAGCGATCTCACGGTGCGCGCGTCGAGCGACGGCACGGTGATCGCGCGCGCCGTCGAGCCCGGCGACGTGGTCGCCCCGGGGCGGACGCTGCTTTCGATCGTCGATCTCGATCGCGTGTACTTGCGCGGCTACGTTCCCGAAGGTGATATCGGGCGCGTTCGCGTCGGTCAGCCGGCGCACGTTCTCCTCGATTCCGATCCGAAGCACGCACTCGATGCTCGCGTCGCGGAAATCGATGCGCAAGCGTCCTTCACGCCGGAGAACGTCTACTTCCGGCAGGATCGCGTGCAGGAAGTCTTCGGCGTGAGACTCGACCTGCGCGCCCCGCGCGGCTATGCGAAGCCGGGAATGCCCGCCGACGCCCTCATCGACCTCGGGAGGCCGTGATCGAGCCGCCGTCGATCGACGTGCGCGTTCGGGGGCTAACGAAGCATTACGGCGACGTCGAAGCCGTGCGCGGCATCGATTTCGAAGTACACCACGGCGAGATCTTCGGCCTCATCGGCCCCGACGGTGCCGGCAAGACGACGACGTTCAACGTGCTCGCCGGCATCCTCGCCGCAACCGCCGGCGACGTCACCCTGCTCGGCCGGCGGCCGCGCGACGCGCGCACGGACGTCGGCTATCTCACGCAGCAGTTCTCGCTCTTCGACGACCTGAGCGTCGATGAAAACCTCACGTACATCGCCGGTCTGCGTGACGTCCCGCCCGGCGCGTTCGCCGAACGCAGTCAGCGCTACCTCGCGTTAATGGATCTGGCCGGCCTCGGCGATCGCCTGGCCCGCCAACTCTCGGGCGGGATGAAGCAAAAGCTTGCGCTGTGCTGCGCGCTGATCAGCGAGCCGCGCGTCCTCTTACTCGACGAACCCACGGTCGGCGTCGATCCGCTCTCGCGGCGCGAGTTCTGGAGCGTGCTCGCCCGGCTGGCGTCGCACGACGTCACGATCGTCGTCGCCACGCCCTATCTCGACGAAGCGGAGCGCTGCCATCGCGTCGCGTTGCTCTACGACGGCACGATCCGCGATCTCGGAACCCCGGCGGAGCTCGAAGCACAGCTCAAGTGCCGGCGACTCGAGATTCGCGCTTCCGACATTGCGGCCACCGAACGGACGCTGGAGAACGTCCATGCGGGGATCGTCGACGTACAGTCGTACGGCGACCGTGTCGATGCGCTCGTGCGCGACGCGCAAGACGGCGAACGGGTGGTCCGCGCAGCGCTCGCGGCGGGGGCAGTCAGCGTGACGTCGATCGACGCCGAGGCACCGACGCTCGAGAACGTCTTCGTCGCACGTTTGCGCGAACTTGGGTCGAGCGCACCGTATACGCCGCTGCCCGTGACCGCCCGTCCGCCCGCCAAAGACGGCGCGCTGGCGATCGACGCGCACGGGCTGACCAAGGATTTCGGGACCTTCCGCGCGGTCGACAACGTCACGCTGAAAGTGCGCTACGGCGAGATCTACGGACTGCTCGGCGCGAACGGTGCGGGCAAGACCACGATCATCAAGATGCTTTGCGGCCTGCTCGCGCCGACCGCCGGCGCGATCGCGCTTGCCGGGCAAACCGACAATTTGCGAGCGCCGGCGCTGCGCCGGCGCATCGGCTACATGAGTCAGAAATTCACGCTCTACGACGATCTGTCGATCATCGAGAACCTGCGCTTTTATGCCGGCATTTATGGGTTGGAGCCGAGCGAGCGCGACGCACGCATCGCCTGGGTGCTCGAGACGACGGGCTTGCGCGGACGCGAGGGACTCCTGACCGCGAAACTGCCGGGAGGATGGAAGCAGCGCGTCGCGTTCGGCGCCGCGGTGATGCACGATCCGGAGATCCTCTTCCTCGACGAGCCGACGTCGGGCGTCGATCCGCTCGCGCGCCGCCAGTTTTGGCGCTCGATCGACGAGCGCGCGCGGGCCGGAACGGCGATTCTCGTCACGACGCACTATCTCGAAGAGGCCGAGCACTGTAACCGGCTCTGTTTCATGTCGACCGGATGCATGGTGACGGAAGGTTCACCGACCGCGATCAAGGCCGCGCAGCCGGGCCGGCTGTTCGAGATCACGACCGATGCCCCCGAGCGCGCCGCAGCGGCGCTCGAGAAGCTTTTTCCAGCCTGGCGGGTCGCCTTGTTCGGAACGCGGGTGCACCTTATCGCGCTCGACGAGGGCGATCTCGACCGAGCGACGGACGCGCTGCGCGCCGTGGGCGCGAACGTCTCGCAGACCCGCCCGCTCTCGTTCTCACTCGAGGATGCGTTCATCGGAACGATCGAGCGCCAGCCGGCAGCATGAATCTTCGGCGCGTGTGGGTGCAGTGCATCAAAGAGCTGGTCGAATTTCGGCGCGACGGTCTGACCGTGGGGCTGGCTTTTGCCCTACCCGTCGGGATGCTGCTGATCTTCGGCTTCGCGATCCGGCTGCAGATCAAGCACATCCCGGTGGCCGTACAGGACTTCGACCGCTCTCCGTTCAGCCGCGACTTCATCTCGCGCATCGATGCGAGTCAAGAGCTCGTCGCGATCCCCCAGCCGCTGGACCCCTCCCCGACGACGATCCTCGATGCCGGTAACGTTCGGGCGGCGATCGTGATACCGCCCGGTACGCAGCAGGCGCTCGCGGCGGGACGCCCGGCGCCGATCCAGAGTCTCGTTGATGCGACCGATGTCGTCAACGCGCTGACGATCAAGCAGATCCTTACCGCGGCGAGCGCCTCGGTCGGTGCAACCTACGCACCGCCGGCCGCTCCACCGGCCGTCGCTCTTCACGAACGCATCTGGTTCAACCCGGGCGGGAACGAAGCGCTCTTCATCGTGCCCGGCGTGTACGCCGTCATCCTCGCGATTTTTCCGACCCTACTCGCAGCAATCGCTATGGTGCGCGACAAGGAACGCGGGACGATCGTTCAGGCCTACGCGTCACGGCTGCGCGCATCCGAACTGATCGCGGGGAAGGCGCTCGCGCTCGAGTGCATCGGACTCGCGGAAGCACTGGCGGTCATGGCGATCGGCTTGGCGATTTGGGGCGTGCGATTTGCCGGCGATCCGCTACCGCTCTTGATCGGCACGCCGCTGCTGATCTGCTGCCAGGTGCTCCTGGGTCTGTTCATCGGCACGCGAACCAACACCGTGACGTCGGCGATCCAAGCCGCCGGCAGCATCAATGCGCTGTTCTCGGTGCTGCTGAGCGGCTTTATGTATCCGGTGTTCGCCATGCCGGCGTTCTTCCAGTGGCTCTCTTTCCTTATTCCGACGCGCCATTTCATCAATATCACGCGCGACGCGTTCGTGCGCGGTGCGGGCTGGCCGGGCGTGTGGACCGAGGTCCTCGCCCTGGTATGCATCGCCGCGGTTCTCGCCGTGGGCACGTGGCTGCCGATGCGGCGCATGCAGATGGCGGACTGAGGTGGGCGACCTTTTTTCCTGGCGGCGGTTGCTCGTGCTCTTACGCAAAGAGTTCGTGCAGATTTTGGGCAACCGTCAGGTTCTCTACATCCTGCTCTTTCCGCCCATCGTGCAGGTGGCGATTTTAGGCTATGCGATGAACCCGCTCGTGAAGCACCTCGTGTTTGCGGTCGTAGACGAATCGAAGACCCCGGCCAGCCGCCAACTCATCGACGCGTTCACCGCGAACGGCGTGTTCGTGCCGCAGGGCGGCGGCGACGATGCGGCGAGCGTGTATCGGGCCGTGCAAAGCGGGACGGTTGACGCGGGTCTGGTGATTCCAGCCGATTTCGCGCAAAAAATTGCCCGGGGTGAGCCGGGCGACGTGCAGATGGTCTTCGACGGCGTGAACAGTTTCGTGGCGAACCTGGGCGCGGGATACGCAAACCTGATCGTCGCGAATTACACCGCGCAGGGCGAGCCGCCCGCGCCGCTCTCGCCGCAAATCACGTTCGCCTATAATCCGGGGCTGGTGACCGCGTGGTTCTTCGTTCCCGGCTTGCTCGGTGCGATCATCATGATTACTGGAATATTAGCCTCAAGCTCCATGAGCGTGCGCGAGAAAGACCAAGGTACGCTCGAGCAGCTGCTGATGACGCCGGCATCATCGCTCGAGGTGCTCCTCGCTAAAATCGGACCGCTGTTCGTCCTCTTTATCATGGCGCTGTTGGCGTCGCTAGCGCTGGCGCGACTTCTCTTCGGGCTGCCGTTCCGGGGCGATTTCGTTCTGTTCATTGGAATCTCGTCGATCTACATCGTGGCGGCGATCTCGATCGGGATCCTCATCTCCACGATCGTATCGACTCAGCAGCAGGCCGTGCTCATTTCGATCTTTACCGCGCTGCCGCTGATGATGCTCTCGGGCGCGTTCGCGCCGATCGAGAGCATGCCGCCGTTCTGGCAAACATTGTCCTTGATCAACCCGCTGCGGCACTACATCACCATCGTGCGCGACGTCCTCCTAAAAGGTGCCGGGCTCGACGTGATATGGCCCAACGCGCTGGCGCTCGTCGCGTTCGGGATCGTCGCGATCGCGATCAGCGCGACGCGCTACCGCTCCCAGCTCCGCTAGGCTAGCGAAGGGATTTCGGGTAGCGGTGCGACCGTGTTGAATGTGAGTTCGTTGCGGTCGCGGTCCAGGTCGACCCGCACGTGGTCGCCGTCGCTGACGTCGCCGGCGAGGATCTTGCGCCCGAGCGGCGTCTCCACTTCGCGCTGAATCGCGCGCTTGAGCGGCCGCGCTCCGTACGCCGGCTCGTAGCCGGTTTTCGCGAGGTGCGTCTTCGCTTCGTCGCTGATCTCGAGCGTGATGCGCCGGTCGGTGAGTCGCGCCCGAACGCGATCGAGTTGGATCTCGACGATCTGCTTGAGCTCGCTCTCGGTGAGCGCGTGGAACACCACGATCTCGTCGATGCGGTTGATGAACTCCGGGCGGAACGACGCGCGCAGCTCGTCCAGCACGGTCGCGCGCATCACCGCGTAATCGGCCCCGGCGGTGTCACCGTGATAGTCGAGGATGCGATGGCTGCCGATGTTGGACGTCATGATCACGACGGTGTTCTTGAAGTCGATGGTGCGGCCTTGACCGTCGGTCAAGCGGCCGTCGTCGAGGATCTGCAAGAACACGTTGAACACGTCCTGGTGCGCCTTCTCGACTTCGTCGAAGAGGATCACCGCGAACGGACGGCGCCGCACGGCTTCGGTGAGCTGCCCGCCCTCGTCGTAACCGATGTATCCGGGCGGTGCGCCGAGCAGTCGCGCGACCGTGTGCTTCTCCTGGTACTCCGACATGTCGATGCGGATCATCGCCCGCTCGTCATCGAAGAGCACCGTTGCCAGCGCTCGCGCGAGCTCCGTCTTCCCGACGCCGGTCGGCCCGAGGAAGAGGAACGAGCCAAGCGGCCTGTTCGGATCCCCAAGGCCCGAGCGCGCGCGCACGATCGCCTCCGCCACCAGCGTGACGGCTTCGTCCTGGCCGATCACACGCTTGTGCAGTTCGGTTTCGAGATTCAGCAGCTTCTTGAGTTCGCCCTCGAGGAGCTTCGAAACGGGCACGCCGGTCCAGCGGCTCACCACGTCGGCGATGTCGTTCTCGTCGACTTCTTCTTTGAGCAAACGGGACTGCGTCGAACCCAGCGCCGCTTCTTTAGCGGCCAGCTCGCGTTCGAGTTCGGCCAGTTTGCTGTACTTGAGTTCGGAGGCCTTCGCGTAGTCGGCGTTTTGCGACGCGCGGTCGACCTCGAGTTTGGTTGCGTCGATCTGCTCGCGCAGCGAACGCAGCGACTCGACCGCCTCTTTTTCTCTCTGCCAGCGCGCGCGCAATTCGCTGGTTTCGTCGCGCAGCTCGGCGAGCTCGGCTTCGAGCTTCTCGAGCCGCTGCTTGGACGCGTCGTCGCTTTCCTTGCGCAACGCTTCGCGCTCGATCTCGAGCTGCATCATGCGCCGCGCCGCATCGTCGAGCTCGGTCGGCATCGAGTCGATCTCGGTGCGCAGCTTCGCCCCCGATTCGTCCACCAGATCGATCGCCTTGTCGGGCAAGAAGCGGTCGGTGATGTAGCGGTTCGACAGCACGGCCGCCGCCACGAGCGCCGAATCCTTGATCCGCACGCCGTGATGCACTTCGTAGCGCTCCCGCAGTCCGCGCAGGATTGAGATCGTGTCCTCGACCGAGGGCTGATCGACCATCACGGGTTGGAAGCGCCGCTCGAGCGCGGCGTCCTTCTCGATGTACTTGCGGTACTCGTCGAGCGTCGTCGCACCGATCATGTGCAGTTCGCCGCGCGCGAGCATCGGCTTGAGCAGGTTGCCGGCGTCCATCGAACCTTCGGTCTTGCCGGCGCCGACGACGTTGTGCAACTCGT
>Ga0209415_10016895_pt1 | contig 11667 bp, 7 predicted proteins | sample PeaSoiSIISIP2007_FD_187696 | JGI IMG/M metagenome (GOLD analysis project Ga0209415, IMG submission 187696) | Peat soil microbial communities from Weissenstadt, Germany - SII-SIP-2007 (SPAdes) (version 2) | ecosystem: Environmental > Terrestrial > Soil > Wetlands > Peat | place: Germany... | reverse complement strand
CGACACGCTCGACGAGAAGAAGCTCAACGTGCAGCGCGACGTCGTCTCCAACGAGCGGCGCCAGTCGTACGAGAACCAGCCCTACGGCACGGCCGAGCTCCGCTTCTGCGACCTCTTCTTCCCCAAGCCGCACCCGTACTACGACTGCGTCATCGGCACGATCGCCGAGATCCAGAGCGCGTCGATGGACGATCTGCGCGCGTTCTTTCGCCAGTTCTACGCCCCGAACAACGCGTCCATCTCGATCGTCGGCAACTTCGATCCCGCGGAGGCCAAGGCGCAGGTCGCCAGGTACTTCGGCGCCATCCCGCGCCAGGCGGACGTCGTGCGACCGAACATCGCGCAGCCGCAGCTCCCGGGGATCCTCAAGGAGACCCTCCAGGACCAGGTCGCGAAGATCCCGCAGCTCGACCTCGGCTGGGTCGGCGTCAAGAACTTCGATCCCGACGAGCCCGCGGGCGACGTCCTCGCGCGCATCCTCGCCGTCGGCAAGGCGTCCCGGCTCTACCAGGAGCTGGTCCAGCGGCGACAGATCGCCTCGGACGTCTCGGCGGACAACGACAGCCACCTCCTCGGCGGCGTCTTCGGCATCGAGGCGACCGTCAAGGAGGGGCACACGACGCAGGAGCTCGCGCCTGTCATCGAGCAGCTCCTCGACGCCGTGCGCAAGAACGGCGTCACCGACGACGAGGTCGACCGCGCCAAGCGCGTGATCCTCGCCAACAAGCTGCGCGGCCTGGAGCGCATCGGCGGCTTCGGCGGCAAGGCTGATCTGCTCAATCGCTACGAGATGTACCAGGGCGACCCCGGCTACCTCGGGAAGGATCTGGCCCGCTACCGCGCGGTCACGGCCGACGCGGTGAAGGCCTTCGCGAACAAGTACCTGGTCAACGACCGGCGCGTGATCCTCGACGTCCAGCCCGCAGGCGGGGGGAAGTAGCCATGCGACCCACCACCCTCCTCTCCGTCTTCGCGCTCGCGACTCTCGCGCTCGTCTCGCTCTCCGGCTGCGCGCCCGAGGCTGCCGTTCCGCCGGTCGCGCCGGCCCCGGTGATCCCGGCGCCCACCGTCGTGCCTGCACCGCCCGCCGTCGTGGCGACGACGCCCGACGAGCCGTTCCGCGCCAAGAAGCCCGATCCTCTCGCGAAGGAGCCCGCCTTCGTGCCGCCGGTGCCCGCGCAGCGCAGGCTCCGGAACGGCGCCCAGGTCCTGGTGGTCGAGAACCACCAGGTGCCGCTCGTCGCGGTCGAGATCGTCCTGCAGAGCGGCGTCGACCGCGATCCGCTCGATCGGCGCGGCCTGTCGGGCTTCGTGGCGGAGATGCTCCTCGAAGGGACCACGACGCGCTCGTCGCTCGAGCTCGAGATCGCCCGCGAGCGGCTCGCGGCGCAGCTGTCGGCCAACAGCGGTCTCGAGACCACGACGCTGCACCTCAACGCCCTCCGGGACACGCTCCCCGAGGCGCTCGTCCTGATGTCGGACGTGCTGCAGAACCCGGCCTTCAAGGCCGAGGACATCGAGCGCGTGCGCGGGCTGCTGCTCACTTCGCTCGCCGCCAAGAAGGGCAACGCGGGGGCGCTCGCGCGGGACGACTTCTCGAAGGTCGTCTGGGGCGACAAGAACCCGTGGGGTCTGCCCTCGGGCGGGACGCCGACGACCATCAAGGCCATCACGGCGGCCGACCTCGCGCGCTACCACCGGGCGTTCTTCGTGCCCAACAACGCCGTCATCACCGTCTCCGGCGACATCGGCGCCGACGAGGCCGTGGCCGCGCTCGAGAAGGTGCTCGGCTCGTGGAAGCGGGGCAACGTTCCGCCCGCCAGGCCGGTGCAGTATCCGCCGGCGAAGGCGCGGAGCATCGTGTTCACCGATCTCCCGACGGGCACGCAGTCGCAGGTGGTGGTCGGCTGGCGCGCCCCGAAGGCGAGCTCCCCGGACATCCTGCCGCTGCTCGTCGCCAACAACGTCCTCGGCGGCATCTTCAGCAGCCGGCTCAACCTGAACCTGCGCGAGCAGAAGGCGTTCAGCTACGGAGTCTTCTCGCGGCTCGGGCTGAACCGGAACGTGTCGACGTTCGGCGCCGCGGGCAGCATCGTCGCGGCGCACACCGCCGAGGCGGTGACCGAGTTCGAGAAGGAGCTCCAGCGGATGAAGACGGACCCGATCACGGACGAGGAGCTCGCCCGCGCCAAGGAGGCGATCATCCGCAGCCTCCCCTCGGCGCTCGAGACCAACGACGCGGTCGTCGCGGCCGTCGCCGCCCTCGTCCAGGTGGGGCGACCGCTCGACTACTACGCGACGCTGCCGGAGCGCGTCCGGGCCGTGCAGAAGGCCGACGTCGTCGCGGCGGTGCAGAAGTTCGTGGATCCGGCAAACTGGCCGGTGATCGTCGTCGGGCCCAAGTCGCAGACGTTCGACGCGCTGAAGGCGCTGGGGATCGGGGAGGTGCGGGAGGTGACGCCGTAGGGGCGAGCTGAGCCAAGGGGCGGGCGGTCGCGGCTGTCCTAGGGCGCATGCCCGGTTTGCCGAGACTCGCCGCCTGCGTGCTCACCCTCGCCGTCGTCCTCCCCGTCGCGAGCTGCCGCGGGGGGGTTCACCCGCTGGCGGCGGCCGAGGCGTGCCGGTGCTCGCCGCGCGAGTACTGCCACGTGCGCCCCGGCGCGGGCGCCGACTGCCTGCCGCTCCCGGCGGCGTGCGCGAGCGCGCCCACCTGCGCCTGCGTGGGTCGGCCCATCGACGCGTGCCGCGAGGAGCTGGGCGCGTTCACCGTGCTGGAGCCGAGGCCGGTGGCCCGGTGCGAGGAGTGCGCGGCGGAGGAGTACTGCTGGAAGCAAGGCGGCGAGGCCGGGCCGATGTGTCGGGTGCTGCCGGCGCGATGCGACGAGACGCCGACGTGCGCGTGCCTGGTGGAGGCGCGCGCAGGGCGGGTGATGTGCGACGAGCGGGAGGGGAGGCTCGAGGCGACGCCGGCGCGGAGGGATTGAGGGGGGGCGCGCGCGCGCACGACCATCACCGGACCGTGCCCTACCGTCGGTAGCGGGCGCCCTACCGCGGCCTGACCGCACCCTACCGCTGCCTTGCCGCGCGCGTCCGTCGGTAACCCACCCCCTACCGCTGCCTCACCGCGCCCCTCCGTCGGTGGCCCGCGCGCGACGGATGCCTGACCGCACCCTTCCGTCGGCAGCCCAAGCGCAACCGATGCCTGACCGCGCCCTACCGTCGTTGGCCCGCGCGCTACCGCTACCTGATCGCGCCCGACGGTCGGTAGCCCGTACGTTACCGCCGCCTGATCGCGCCCTACCGTCGGTAGCCCGCGCGCTCCCGCTGCCTGATCGGGCCCTGCCGTCGGTAGCCCACGCCTTACCGCTGCCATGTCGCGCGCTACGGTCGACGGCCTACGCGCTACCTCGGCCTCATTGCGCGCTACCGTCGAAAGAACGCGGCCGCCCTCCTCGAGGACACGCCCAGCCCGCGCACGACCGCCCGCTACCGCCCGACGCCCGCGCCCGCGCGTCTCGGGACCGCGCCTCTCCAACGCCGAGACGCATCCTACCGCCGCGAATGCGCGCCCGACGGCCACCATCCCACGCAACGGCGTCCCGCGTCCGCGCGCGACGGCCCGCCGCCCGCACCCTACCGCCTCCCGCCCGCGCACTGTCCGCTCGCATGCTCACTCCCCGGACCGTTGACAACCGCAGCGCTCACTGGGGACGATGGTCGGATGGCCCGCATCCGCACGCTTCTCGTGCTCGGCACCTTCACGCTCATCGTCCTCCTGTCACACTGCAAGTCCAACACGGCGCCAGGCCCTGCTCTCGGGGACGGTACCTGCGGCAGCGTGAGCGGGACGGCGACGCTCCACACGTCGAGCGGGACGTTCACCGTCCCGGCATCGATCTGCCTCACGTACGAGACAGGCGCGTCCGAAGTGGAGTTCGCCTTCTGTGCCCAGAATGCGGCCGAGACGCAGAAGGTCTGCGCCGAGGTAGCGCTCGCTGTCTCCGATCAAGCCTCGTCGGTGCCGGCCTCGTTTCCGCTGGAGCCCTGGGCGTGGGACGACCCCATGTTCGGGGACGGCAACACGCAGCTCTTCGACGCGCAGCTCACCGAGGGTGACGCGTACGTTTACGCGTACGACCCCAACGGCGGAACGGGCGCGACGTCGACGGACTATCCCGGCTCCGGTGGCGGCACCGTCACCGTGTCGAACGCAACGTTCCCCTACGACGTGGGCGACAGCGGGCAGGCCCACATCGAGGGGACGAACCTGCCGCTCTCCGGGGGTGCGACGCTCTCGTTCTCGCTCGACTTCGGCGTGTCCATCTCGGAGGCCGCCGGCGCGTCGGGAAGCTCGACCGGAGGTAGCACCGGGTCGACCTCTTCGGGAGGCGGCGCATGCAATACCGCCACGTGCGACACGTATCAGAGCGACTGCCAGAGCTCGTCGAGCGATCCCAATTCGCAGGCCTATTGCTACTGCGCGGCCGCTTGTATCGACCAGGCCGGGATCGACGACCCGGCCGACTGTTGCAACGCTGGCCAGCAGGCTGCGTGCCTGTCGCAGCTCGAGAGCGACTGCCATCAGCAGATGGCAAGCGTGACGAGCCTCAATTCGGGCCCGACGGCGGCATGCAACTTTACTTGCTCGCCGTAGAGGTCCGCGTCGACGTCGTTGTCCCCCGCCAGGGCCGTGCGACTGAGGCGGTAGCCGGATGGGGGGCGTCGCGAGGCGCCCCCCTCGGTCAATCGCGAGCGAAGCCCGGCGCCAGCATCGCCGTCATCCGGGCGGGGTTCTTCACCGTCCGCGCCGCCATCCACTCGTCGGCTTCGCGCACGAGCGCCGTCCCGGCGTCGCCGCCCGTGAGCCCGCCGAGCGACCTGCGCGTCGCGGCCGCGTAGAGCCCCATCTCGGCGGCCTCGAAGCCGGCCAGCGCCGCCCGCAGGAGCGCGACGGCGCGTTCGTCGCTCTCGCGTGCCGCGACCGCGACGCCGGCCCGGAGGAGCTTCGCCATGGGCGTGGCCCACGGCATGCGGATGCGGGCGACGGCCGCGGCGTCGCGACGCGTGCGCGCGAGCAACGAGGTGTCCTTGCGCCCCGCGGCGAAGGTGGCCAGCGCGCTGCGGCCGCGGAGCTGGAGCGACATCGTCCCGAGCATCTGCACCGTCTGGAGCAGCGACCTGCGGAACGGCGCCCAGCGCTCCACGATGCGCGCGTACGCGCGCGCCCCGTCGCCCGAGTAGATGTCCGCCTGCGTCAGGGCGAGCAGCTCGTAGTAGTGCTCGATGTGAAACCCCGCCTTGGACCACTGCTCCATCGCGCTCCCGACGTCGCCCCGGGCGCCCTCGGGGTCGTCGTCCAGCAGCCATCGCAGGCTCGCATGGCCGACGCGCAGGTTCACCGCTCCGAACAGATCGCCCCGGTCGACGGCCTCGCGCAGGTAGATGGGGTGCCGGGCGCGCAGCTCGCGGAGCTCTCCGAGGTGCACGAGGCACGCGAGCCCGAACGTCCTCGCGCTGTCGATCTCCCATGCCGTCCCCGTGCACTCGTCGCGCAGGATCTGCTCCGCCCGATCGCATTGTTCGAGCCCCCTGCGGAAGTTGCCGGACAGGTACTCGGCCACACCGGACATCGTCAGGGTCAGCCCCATGGCGTGAGGCACCTTCGTGCGCTCGGCGTGGGCCAGCGCCCGCTGCATGACGCGCAACATCTTCGCCCGCGTGCGCCCGCCGCCGCGGCCGAGGTAGCCGACCTCGATCGCGAGCGCGCGCGCGACGCGATACGGCTCGCCGACCTGCAGGGCGAGCGCGAGGTGCCGCGCCTGGAAGGCAGCCGCGCGGATGTTGTCGACCAGCCCCAGGCCGAACGCCACCGACCAGCAGACGTCGACGCGCGTGAGATCCTCGGGCGCGATCTGGCTCGAGTCGCGCTCGACGAACCCGAGGCCTCGCAGCCCCATGACGAACCGCATGAGGACGAAATAGAGGAGCGCGATCCACGGAGCCGACGGCAGCTTCATCCCCACCGACGCCAGCACGGCCTCGATGGCCGCGAGGCCGGCGTCGAAGTGCCCGCTGCGAAAGAGCTGGTCCGCCGCGGAGCGCCGCAGCTCGAGCGATTCGGCCGCCTTCGCCCCCTTGGCCGCGGCCTGGAAGGCCTTCGCCGCCAGCGCTCCTCGGCCCGCGTTGGCCAGCGCCGCGCCGAGCTTCTCGTAGAGATCGCGCCGCTCCGTGTCCGCACCGCCCCGCTGCAGGGCGAGCGCCTGACCGTAGAGCTCCGCGGCACGGTCGAAGGCGAGCGCCTGCGCGGCCTCGTGCGCCGCCGTGATCGTGTAGCGCAGCGCCCGCTCCGCGTCGCCGGCCTGCCGCCAGTGGAGCGAGAGCATCTCCGCGTCGTTGTTTCCGGTGGTCTCGAACGCGAGCGCGATGCGGCGGTGATAGCCGACCCGCTGGAGCTTGCTGATCTGGCGGCGGACCGCGACGCGAAGGCGATCGTGGTACGGCTCGATGCGGTCGCGCCCGCGCATGCCGGTGGTGACGACGAGGTGCTCGGCCCGCAGCGTCGCGACCTGCGTCGCGAAGCTCGTCGGGTCGAGCTCGGCCGCCGTCGCGAGGACCTCCTGGAGGATGGGAGCGCCGGCGATGGCGAGCAGCTCCATGAGCACCCGGCCCGCCTCGGCGAGACGCTGGACGCGGGCCCACAGCGCGTCCTCGAGGTGCACGGGTCCGCGCGCGCCCTCCGAGCTCGCACTGTGGTGCACGAGCGCGTCGATGAAGAGGGGGTGGCCCTCCGCTTCCTGCGCGATTTCCTGCGCGATCGCCGTGGGGTTGGCGGCCCCGTGGGGTCGCGTCCGCGCGAGGAGCACCTGGGCCAGCTCGCGCGCTTCCTCCGAAGGAAAGCGGCCGAGAGAGATCCTCCGGGCATCGGGCAGCGGCGGCGCAGCCTCGGCGGCCGCCCGGATGCCCGTCGTCGACAGGTGGCCCTCGCTCGGGCTCGTCCGCACGGCGGCGAACCCCGTCCGTAGCGTGGCCACGAGCAGGAGCGCCGGCGCCTCGGGGGGGCGAAGCACCTCGGCGAGCAGCGCCTTGCTGTCGGCGTCGGCCCACTGCATGTCCTCGATGACGATGACCACGGGCCTGTGGTCCGAGAGTCGCGTCAGCAGATCGCGCATCCCCGCGAAGGCGCGCCGCCGGATCTCGGGAGGGTCGAGCGCGAGCTGCCCCTGCCGCGGCATCCGCGCCACGGCCTCGACGCGACGGAGCACCGGAAACACCTGCACGAGTGGCCCCGGCTTCACGGGCAGCATCAGCGCCGCCTCGGCCTTCGGCATGCGCGACAGGACATGCGCCAGCGAGTCGACGACGCCGTCGAACGCCTTGTAGGGCACCGACTCCCGCTCGTAGCAGCGCCCTGCCAAGAGAACGAGCTCCGGCTCCTCGGCCAGCTGCTCGGCGAAGCGCTTCACGAGGCAGCTCTTCCCGACGCCGGACTCGCCCTCGATGAGCACCGTGACCGGGTTGCCCTGCTGGCTCTCCTGGTACGCGGCCCGCAGTCCCTGGAGCTCCTCGGCCCTCCCGACGAAAGGCGCGTTCGGGGCCTCCCCGGTCCTGTGCGCGGACCCGCCCGGGTCGACGCGAACGTCGAGCGCGCGCAGGACCGATTCCGTCGATGGCCGGCTGGCGGGACTCCGGCGGAGGAGCGCCGTGCAGAGCCGGTCGAGGTCCTCGGGAACGCCGGGCACGAGCGATATCGCCGCCGCGGGCTCGCGCTGCTGCTTCTGTACGAGGATGGAGACGAGCGTGCCCTGGAATGGCAGGACGCCCGTGAGCGCCTCGTAGAGGATGGCCCCCACCGCATACAGATCCGCGGCAGGGCCGACCGGATCCGCCAGGGCCTGCTCGGGCGCCATGTACGCCGGCGTGCCGACGACCTTCGCGCCCGTCGTCTCGTGCTCGCCGCCGACCATGTCGCCGACGAGGCCGAAGTCGAGCAGCACGAGGCGTCCCGTGTGCGTGACGCGGATGTTGTTCGGCTTGATGTCGCGATGCACGAGCCCCGCCGAGTGCATGGCCGCGAGCGCCACGGCGAGCTGACGCAGGCACGACCGCAGGCGGACCTCGTCGAAGGCGAAGGGTGGCGGGCGATCGGAGCCGCTGCCCAGGCGCGAGCGCGTGAAGCGCGCCGTGGGCGCGAGGGCCAGGTCGACGGGCGGATCCGGAGAGAGGGGATGCGGGGTCGACGCGGAGGGGGGCCGCTGCCGGTCGAAGGGCCGGACATAGGTCAGGAAGTCGACCCCCTCGACGAGGTCCATGGTGAAAAACCACTGGTCTCCCTCCGAGATGAGCTCGCCCAGCGTGACGAGGTTCGGATGGTGCACGTCCTGAAGGGCGCGAAACTCGCGCTTGAACCGCACGAGAGCCTCGGGGCCGAGCTCGTCGAGCTGCTTGATGGCCACGCGCGTCTTTCGCTCCTGGTCGAACGCCTCGTAGACCACACCGCTCCCGCCCTCGCCGAGCTGGCGAATGATGCGAAAGCGCGGGGGCGTCTTCATCTCGGGCGGCAGGACGAACCTCCGCTCGAACCCCATGGGCGCATTCCCGGAGAGGATACACGAAGGGACTGCCTCCACTCGATCGCGTCACATCGTGAGCGTCTCCTTCACGGGAACGACGCGGTCTCGTCCAGGCTGGTGTCACTCGGTCGCCGCGTCGCCGGCGTCGGGTTGCCACGGAGGACACAGGGACTCGATGCCCAGCGTGCACGACTTGTCGAGGCAGCACCCCGGAACGCACGCGGAGGGCTCGAGCGAAGCGCAGGCGAAGGCCGCGGCGTTGCACTCGTCGAGCGTGGCCACGAGCAGTCCCCCGGGCTGGTCGACGACGTAGCCCCGCGCGCACCCGCCGTCGGTGCCGTACGTCATGAGGAGCAGCGAGCCGCACGTCCGCATCGAGACCTGGTGACCCGCGGCCTGCGCCTGCACCGTCGCGCACCACGCCGGGAAGGCCGGCCCGCCGTAGTCGGGGGGACAACCGAAGCTGTCGCACGCACCTCCTGCAGCGCATGCGCACGAGCCGTCGGCCCCGCCGGCCGCGTCCCCTCCGGCCTCGGCCGGGGCGTCCGCCTCGCCGGCGTCCGCGAGATCCGAGTCCGCACCGCCGGCGTCCACGACCGGGACGGCGCCCGAGGTCGAGCACCCGGTCAGAAGGCACCCCAGAGCAAGAAGCGCGATCCTCACGGCGCGTACATGATGCTAGCCCCCAAAGCCGGCCATCGGCACCACGGTCACTGGCAGATCTGGACGCGGCCCGACCCGATGTCGAGATCGCGCCAACCCGCGCAGCTCATCTCCGCGATGTCACGGGGCGCGGCGACGGCGGGCGCGACAGCCGCGATCCTGGCAGACCGCGCGACGATGGTGACGACCGGGACCTGGAGGACGCTGTGGACCGCGCCCTCGGGGGCGGCCAACCGTCGCATGGAGCCGTACTCCGGAATTCTCGCCAACACGGTCGACGGGGCGACGGGGACCTCCAGAACCTGCGTCAACGCGGCGGCGGATGCGATACCCGTCAGCCAGACGCTGCAGGCCACTGCGGCAGCGATTGAGCGTTTCATGATGCAGCTCCTTCCTCGAAGCTCGAGGACGCACCTACCTGCGGGTGCATCGCGCGAGCCATGCAACACAAGTCGCACAAGCACCGACGATCCCTCGGTATCGCGCCTGACGACTCCGCCGGCGTGCGCGCATCGCGTGCGCGCTCCCGCGCGGATTGCGCTCGCGCGGCCGAAGAGCGCGCTAGGTCGAGCGGCGCGCCGACGGACATGCCGCTCGAGATGGGTTCGAGCCCGTCGGAATGGCTCAGCCGTCCACCCTGTTACCCGGGCACGTTGCTCCTTCGTTCGACTGCTGCCGTCGGAACCGCGTGCCTCGCGCTGCTCGCCTCGCCCCTCGCCGCGCGCGCCGACGAGCCGTCGAGGCCAGAGATCGTCGTCGTCGGCGATCCGAAGTGGGGAATGGAGGGCGGTGCGCGCAGCGTGGCCAGCGCCGGTCACGTGCTCTTCGAGTACGAGCAGATGCTCCCCCGGCTCGTCGAGCTCGACGAGGGGACGCCGCTCGGCAAGACGGCCGCGGTCGCCGGGCGCATCCTGAAGCTCACGCTGCTCGACTATCCGCTCGCGTCGACGGAGGTCGTGGTCGTCCACGAGGTGTTCGGCCACGGCGCGCGTGCCCGGGAGCTCGGCGCAAGCCCCAGGTACTTCTTCCGTCTGCCCGAGCCGTACGCCGCGATCCTGTCGCCGAACGATCCATCCGGGCGCGTCGGAGGCGAGTACGCCGGCGTGAGCCTGCCCGCCACGCGCGACCTCGTCGTGCGCCTCGGCGGGGTCGAGTCGGGCTACGTGATGGACTGGTGGGTCAACGAGCAGGCGACCGCCGCGCGCGGGTGGGTCCGGCACGATGACCTGCTCGTCTACGCGTCGGCGAAGGTCGTGTACATGAGCGACCTCTTCGGCTCGACGATCGAGCACGCCGGCGAGAGCGATGCCGACAGCGACATGGCCGCGTACATCACCGATCTGCAGCTCCGCTTCGGTCGCAACCGGCCCGAGGACCGCGTGGAGATCGTGCACCGGCTGCGCGCCGCGTACATCTGGAACCTCGCCGATCCCACGCTTCTCTACGCCGCCTACGGCACGTTCGTCGACTCGCTGTGGAACGGGAGGCGCTACAGCCGTCTCCCGCTGCCGTCGATCGCGGGCACCGTCGTCTACGCCGTACCGCGCTTCTCGTTCAGCCCCTTCGGCGCCGAGCACTACCTCGACGTCTTCGCGTCGCGCGGCTCGGTCCTCGTCGACGTGTACGGGCGCGCCGGCAGCAGCGGCCTCGCGTCCTACACGGGCGGGGGGGTGCGCGTCCTCGGGTGGACCCCCGTGCGCGCGCTGTCGCTCGGCGGCGACGTCGACGTGTGGAGCCAGCCCCCCGCGCTTCCCGCCGAAGGGATCGGGCTCGGCGCGCTCGGTGGGTCGCGACCGCCGACCGGCGACTCACCGGGCGCGAGCTTCGGCCTCTACGCGCGGCTCGCTGTGCTGGGCAAGATCGGGCTGACGGGCAAGCTGGCGTACAAGACGAGCGGCTACCTGATGGGCGAGCCGGTGGGCGAGGGCCTGTACGGGTACGCGGGGATCAGCGTGGAGCCGTGAGTCGAAGTAGCAGCTAGCCCCCGCATCCCAGGCGGCTCGCGTGCGCCTTCGCCTTCTCTGCCGTGACCGAGCGCGGCTTCGCGCGGCCCCACCACCCGACGACCTTCGCGTACGCCGCGCACGCGCCCGCCTTGTCCCCGGTCGCCTCCAGCGCCTCGCCCAGCTCCTCGTTGGCGCGGACGCGCTCCCATATCTCCTCGAGGCCCGAGCACGCTCGCGTCACTGTCCGGAGCGATGGGATCGCGTGCTCGGGCTCGCCGGCCAGGAGGTACACGCGGCCCGTCGCTTCGTTCGCACGCAGATTGGTCGGGTCGGGCGGCAGCGGCGAGAACGCGGGAAGCGCGGCGAGCGCGACGCGCGCCTCCTCGCTCGTCTCCGCGGGGATGGCGTAGAACAGGGACCATAGGCCGTTGACCCGGATCGGCGGGAGCTGCCCACGCAGCTGCGCGATGGTCGCGGCCCGTGACTGT
>Ga0209415_10016894_pt1 | contig 11667 bp, 11 predicted proteins | sample PeaSoiSIISIP2007_FD_187696 | JGI IMG/M metagenome (GOLD analysis project Ga0209415, IMG submission 187696) | Peat soil microbial communities from Weissenstadt, Germany - SII-SIP-2007 (SPAdes) (version 2) | ecosystem: Environmental > Terrestrial > Soil > Wetlands > Peat | place: Germany... | reverse complement strand
CCCCGACCCCGACCCCGACCCCGACCCCGACCGCGTCACGCCACGCTCTTCGGGCGCCTCCCGCGGCCTTTGGTACCCTCGTCCGCATGACGAGACCCAACCGAATCTTCCTCCTCGTCGCGCTGGCCCTGTCCGGATGCGGCGTATCCAAGGCCGAGTACGACACGAAAGCGCAGGAAGCCGCGACCTGCCGGCAGGAAGCCGACGCCGCCAAGGGCAAGGCTGCCATGCTCCAGCAGCAGCTCTCCGACGAAGAGAAGCAGATCGACCAGCTGAAGGGCTCCCTCGGGATCGCCCAGTCGCAAGCGATGACCGACGAGCAGAAGTCGCAGCTCGAAGAGGCCAGGCGGGCCGTGCAGGAGGCCCAGGAGCGGGTCAAGCTCCTTTCCGATCTGCAGGCGAAGTTCAAGAGGATGATCGACGCCGGGCGACTGAAGGTCACCACGCGGCACGGGCGCATCGTCCTCCAGCTCCACAACGACGTCCTCTTCGACACCGGCGCGGCCGAGGTGAAGCCCGACGGCAAACAGGCGCTCATGGAAGTGGCGGCGACGCTGCGCTCGGTGGGCAATAAGCGGTTCCAGGTGGCGGGCCACACCGACGCCGCGCCCATCACCACCGAGACGAAGATCCTGTACCCGACCAACTGGGAGCTCTCGACGGCGCGAGCCATCTCCGTCGTGAAGCTGCTCGTGGCAGACGGGGTCGAGCCCGGTGAGCTCTCCGCCGCGGGCTACGGTCCATACGACCCGGTCGCTTCGAACGGGACGCCCGATGGCCAGGCCAAGAACAGGCGGATCGAGATCACGCTCGTCCCGAACGTGGCCGAGCTCGTCGCGGCGGCAAAGGGCTAAACCGACGCCGTTCTGCCCGGCGACTTCGACATTTCATCGCGAGCGTTTCCTGGACGGCAAGGCTCATTCGCCCGGAAAGGAGCGATATGCGGTGGCGTGTGCTCATTGCGTTGATTAAGACCCGTTGCGCTACAGACGAATTCCAACGCGGGTATAGGAGATCGGACGCATGAGAACGTCTCGACTTGTCATCATCGTTGCCACGGTCTTACCGGTTGCCTGGGTCCAGGCGTGCAATTCGAACAACAGCACCCCTTCGCAGGGTGACGCCGGAGATTCCAGCGTGAGCACGTTCGAGGATTCGCCGACCGGGACCATCCCCGAGGGAAACACCGTCGTGCCCGAAGGGAGCTCGGATTCCACCACGGCCGGCCCTGTTTCTCAGGCGGTGACGCAGACGAACCTGTTTGCGGACACGGCCGACGGGGGTGCCCCGCACGTGGACCCCAACCTGGTCAACTCGTGGGGCCTCGCATTCAGCCCGACCGGCATCGCGTGGATCTCGGACAACGGGCCGGGCCTCGCGACCCTCTACGAGACGAACGTTACAACGCCGCTGCCGAGAGTCGTCACGATCCCTCCTCCTGACGGGGCCGAGGCCGGCGCCACGGCAACCCCATCGGGGCAGATCCTCAATGGAGCGGGCACTGGGACATTCATGGGAGACACGTTCATCATCTCGACCGAGGACGGTACGGTCGCGGGCTGGAATGGGACGTCCAATCCATTCAACGACGCCGGCATGTCGACCGCCACGAAGCGTTACGACAACTCGGCGGCGGGCGCCGTCTACAAGGGCCTCGCCATCGATCCGACGACGCCGCCCACGCTCCTGCTCGCCGACTTTCACAACAACCACGTCGACGTCCTCGACTCCAGCTACAACCACGTTACGCCCGACGCCGGCACCGCATGGACCGATCCGAGCATCCCGGCAGGGTACGCGCCGTTCAACATCACCGTGTTCAGCAGCAACGTGTACATCTCGTACGCGAAGCAGGCCGCGCCCAACAATCATGACGACGCGGCCGGCCCCGGCCAGGGGGCGCTGAGCGTCTTCTCCACGTCCGGGACTCTCGTCAAGAGTCTCGTCGCGACGGGCGGCGCGCTCAACTCTCCCTGGGGCATGGCCATCGCGCCGTCCGGATGGGGGAAGCTCGGAGGCATGCTCCTCGTGGGCAATTTCGGCGATGGATTGGTCAACGCATACAACCCGACGAGCGGCGCCTTCGCCGGCAAGCTCGTGACGGCCGGGGGCACCGCGCTGTCGATCGATGGGCTCTGGGCGCTCGTGTTCGGAGTCAACAACCCCGACGCCGGCATCGCGACGACGCAGCTCTACTTCACGGCCGGCCCCAACCACGAGAGCGACGGGCTGTTCGGCTACCTCACACCACAGTGAGCGCCACGCACGAAGGCAACACGCCCACATCGTAGCCGGCCAGGCGATCTTGCCGATTCTTGAGCCGGACGGTTCCGGGGCCTCCACCATGAACTCGTGGCAAAGAGCAGCCGGGCGTTCATTCACGGGGCCCTTGGAACCGTAGTCCTCTCAATCAGCGCGGCCTGCGGAACGGTGCCGGGGAGTCCCGGTACTTTCGGCACCACGGATTCCGGCGGCGGATCCAGCTCGGGTTTGGGCTCGTCCGGTGCCAGCGGGTCCAGCGGCGTCGGGCCTTCCAGCGGGAGCTCCTCGGGCTCGGGGACGTCGGGCTCCTCCACTTCGTCCGGCGGGTCGTCCTCGAGCTCGTCGGGCGGCGACGACGCGGGCACGATGACTACGTCCGTCGCCTGCACCGACATGGCGGTGACCTCCGGCACGATCAACCAGCAGTTCGGCGCAGCGCCAATCGGCGTCAGCGGGGGCAAGACGTACTACCTGCAGAGCAACTGGTGGCAGACGTACTCGAACGAGACCGAGGACTTCTCGGGCCTCTCGTTCACCGTGCACAACCCGCAAAACGCGTCCGTCCCCGAGAGCAACGGCGCGCCGATGGGGTTCCCGTCGATCTTCATCGGCCAGTACGCCGGCAACGGCACGACCGGAAGCAACCTGCCGAAGCTGGTCTCGAGCATCGCGTCCGTGCCCACGATCTACCAGACGAACAACTCGTCGATCGGATTGACCAATCACAACGCCGCGTACGACGTCTGGTTCACGCAGAACGCTACCCCGCTCTCGTCCGGCCAGAGCAACCCCGGCGCGGGCGGCGCTTACCTGATGGTGTGGATGTTCAAGCCCACGGACCGCCAGCCGCGCGGTAGCGACGTGCACGCGGGGCATTCCGTGACGGGCGTCTCGGGGAAATGGGACGTATGGATCGACACCACCAGTCCTCCCTGCGTCTCGTACGTGAGCTCGACGCCGATCGACGGCCTCGAATTCGACCTGAACGATTTCATCAAGGACGCCGTGTCGAACAGCTACGGGGTCACGAGCTCCATGTATCTGAGCATCGTCTTCGGCGGCTTCGAGATCTGGGGCGGCGCCGAAGGGATCCAGCTCACGCAGTTCTGCGCGACGGTGAATTAGCGGTTAGTTGAGCTTCGGCCACTCGCCGAGATCCGCGCCGCTCGGCGCGTAGAGGCGCGAGCAGATGGGCCTCAGTGTGCCCAGACGCGAGACGCGGACGTTCACGTTGGCGACGCCGGAGCCGGCCAGGGCGGCGAAGTAGGTGCCCGAGACGCGGTCGCACGTGGGCGCGCCGCCGTCGGCGACGTCGCACGTCACGATGAAGCGCGGATCCCCGTCGCCGATGTTCGCGGCGTCGCCCAGGACCCGCTGCATATCCATCACGAGCGCCGTGCCGCATCCGAGCTGGCGGAGCTCGGCCGTGCCCCGCGCGTGCATGCCGTCCCTGGCGTTCTCGTTGGAAGCGCCCGCGGCGCTCGGGGCAGGACGGGTGTGGTCTGCCGGCGAGAGGGCGCGCAGCCCCACAATCACGAGGCCGATGACGACGATCGCCCCGACACCACCCAATGCAGCGAGGCCGACGAGGCCGAGACGCGACTCCGCCATCCCGGTCCAGAGTAGCCGCCGTTGCCTCCCGGGCCTAGGGTACGCTCTGGGGCTACAAGGCACCGACAATGAGGCTCGTCCGCGTCGCACTCGCCAACGTGAATTCCACGGTAGGCGCTTGCCAGTCGAACGTCGACCGCGCGGTCGCGATGGCACGGGCCGCAGCGGCCCAGGGAGCCACGATCGTCGCCTTGCCAGAGCAGGTCATCGGCGGCTATCCACCGGAGGACCTCGTGCAGTGGCGCGGCTTCGTCGACGCGCAGCGGCTCGAGCTCCAGCGCTTCGCGCGCGAGACGTCGGGACTCGGGTGCGCGTCGGTCCTCGGCCTCGTCGTCGCGCGGGGCTCGCACCTCTACAACGCCGCCGCGCTCGTCCACGCCGGGAAGGTGTGGGGTCTCGTCCCCAAGGAGAAGCTCCCGCTTTACAACGTCTTCTACGAGGCACGAACGCTCGCGCGCGGCGCGCCCGGGCTTCACGACAGCGTCGACGGTGTCCCCTTCGGAGACCTCGTCTTCGATCTAGACTTCGGCACGGTCGGGCTCGAAGTCTGCGAGGACGCATGGTCCCCGGACGGGCCGATGCGCAGGCGATCGTTCGCCGGCGCGGAGCTCATCGTCAACGTGAGCGCGTCGCCGTTCCGCGTCGGGGTCGCCGAGACGCGCCGCGAGATGATCGCTACGCGATCGGCCGACTGCCAGGCGACCGTGGCGTACGTCAACCTCGTCGGCGGCAACGACGGGCTCGTGTTCGACGGCGGCGGCTATGTCGCTCAGAACGGCCGTGTGCTCCTCGTGGCGAGTCGATTCGAGGAAGGCATCCGCACGGTCACGGTCGATCTGGACCGCACGCGGCGCCTGCGCACCGAGAACAGCACGTGGCGCGCCGATCAGGAGAGTCATGCCGCCCTCGCACGGGACGTGACGCGCGTGCGGGTCGACGCGCCCACCGGAGGCCGGGCCGCCCTGACCTTCCCCGTGCCGGCCCAGAAGAGCTTCTTTCTCCCCCCGGACGTGCCCGCACGCAGTCCCCGCGACGCATTCGCGGAGGAGCTCCTCGACGCACTCGCGCTCGGCCTCGGCGATTACTTCGAGAAGAGCGGGTGCTTCAAGACGATCGGCGTCGCGCTTTCGGGCGGGCGCGACAGTCTGCTCGTCCTCGCGATCGCGCGCCGTTGGATCGACCGGCGCTGGGCCCAGCTCCCCGATGCAGCGCGCGCCGGAAAGGCTCGCGAGATCCTGCGGGCCTTCTTCATGCCCACGCGTTTCTCGTCCAGCGAGACGCGCGCTGCCGCCGAGCAGGTCGCGCGCGACCTCGACACGCCGCTCTCGGTGGTCTCGATCGACGACGTCTTCGAGCGCGAGCTCGCGGCCGTCGAGAAGATGCTCCAGCCGGGCGAGCGCCTGACGGCCATGGCCCGCCAGAACGTGCAGGCGCGGGTGCGCTCCGAGCGGATGTGGACGTGGGCCAACGCCGCGGGCGGCCTCTTCCTGCAGACGAGCAACATGAGCGAGAAGGCCGTCGGCTACGTGACCATCGGAGGCGACGGCGAAGGGGCCCTGAGCGTCATCGCGAACGTACCGAAGACGGTCGTCAACTATCTGCTCGACTGGCTGTACGAGAAGACCCGGTGGGAGGGGATCCGCCTGACGCTGCTCAAACCGGCGAGCGCCGAGCTCGCGGAGGACCAGGAGGACGAGCGCGAGCTCATGCCGTTCCCGGTCCTCGACGCGTGCTTCGCGCTCTTCGCCGGCGAGAAGATGGCGCCGGACGAAGTGACGCAGGCGCTCGTGGCGATCTTCCCGGAGCACGCGCCGGAGAGGCTCGGGGACTGGGCGGAGCGTTTCTTCGCGCTCTTCTGCGCGTCGATCTACAAGTGGGTCCAGGCGCCGATCTCGATCCACGTCGGGAACCTGGACCTCGAGCGCGAGCGCGCCTTGCAATTGCCGGTCGTGCAGCGCGGTGAATGGCGCGGGCGGTAGACGAGGGGTACGGCTTCACTTCTGCGCAAGCGGTTCGTCGTCGTAGTAGCCGATCGACGGCTGCTCTTCCTTGATGAGCTTCATGACCCAGGTGCCGCCGCGGAAGCCCTTCACCGGGTCGACGCCCGACGCGAAGGCGATCTTCTTCGAGTCCGGATAGCCGACGATGTCCATCGTGGCGGGCGTCGCCGGCGCGGAGACGCACAGGTAGCGGAGCGCCGTCGTCCCCGTGTTCGTCAACGCGTGCGCCGAGGGCGGACCGGCGGGGAACCCGATGTAGTCGCCCGCACGGATGGAAACGCTGTCGCTTCCGATGCGCAGGGTGCCTGCACCTTCGAGCACATAGATCGCTTCCTCGAAGGCGCTGTGGAAGTGGAAGGGGTACGCCGTCTTGCCGGGCGGCACCTCGATATACGAGCAGCCGAGCGCACGGCTTCCGGCCTCCGGTCCAAGACGCCGGCGCTGAAACTCGAAGCCGCCCTGTCTCTGCTGGTCGGGGGAGATCTCGTCCAGGTTGACGACGTGGGGATGACGACGGTTCGCGATGCTTGCAGTGTTTGCACTCATGGTGGGAGAACTTAGCAGCGCTCCCGGCGATTCGTTCGGAACCTGGCCGCCTCGGCCTCCACCTCGTAAGCTTGGCATCGGAGAGGGGCGCTTCACCGATGAAATCCTCATCGATACGCAGGCTGTGGCTTTCGGGGATCCTGACGGGCTTGGCCTTGGCGGAAGCGTGCAGTCTGAACCCCCAGCCGCTGCCTCCGGGCGAATCCCTCACCGGGGGCGGGACGTCCAGCGGGGCCGAAAGCGAGGACGCGGGCATCGGATTGAGCTCGGGCTCCGGGGGCCCCTTGGTCGGGAGCTCGGACGCAACCACTGGCTCCAGCGGTGGTGGTTCGAGCGGTCCTGCGGGTAGCTCCGGCACTTCGGGCGGCGCTCCCGAAGACGCTGCGTTTGCCAGCGTCGACGGCGGGTCCTCTTCCGAGGGCGGGGCGATCGACGCATCGTCGGCTGGCGACGGCAGCGCCGGCGATGGCGCCTCCGGCGACGCAGGTCTCGTCGGCGAAGGGGGCACCGACGGCGGCGTCGGCGATGCAGAGACCGCAGACCGCGTGATCGACGCGGAAGCGGGAACGCAGGCCGACCACTAAAAGCCGCGCCACGCGCGCCACCGCCCTTCTTGACCTGACCACCCTACCCGCGAAACACTCTCGCGCCGTTGCCCGAAGTCGCCCCTTTCCGCTACCTGCTCCGCGTCCGCTACGCCGAGTGCGACGCCCAGAAGGTGGTCTTCAACTCCCGCTACGGCGACTACGTCGACCTCGCCGTGACCGAATTCTTTCGCGCGCTCGGCTACGGGGAGGCGCTTACCGACGGGAGCCTCGACTACCAGCTCGTCAAGCAAACCCTCGAATGGAAGGCGCCGGCGCGCTTCGACCAGGTGCTCGCGGTGTCCGTCCGCGCGACGCGCCTCGGAACGACGTCCTTCGACCTCGTGACCGAGTTCCGCGTCCATGGCGAGGACGCGGTGCTGGCGCGGGGCGAGACGATCTACGTCCTCGTCGACGCGGAATCGCTGAGGAAGCGCCCGCTGCCCGATGACCTTCGCGCGGCTCTCGAGCGCGGCGCGCGTGGTGATGTGATCGATCACGCGGGCGTGACGGCGAGGGCGTGAGGAACGCCGGCGGGACCCTCGAGGGCGCTACCCTTTGGCTGAGCTTCGGATTCGCGCGTGGGCTGAGCTCGACGTCACGGGCGCCGGATCCACAATTAAAGACGATGGCGCAGTCGTCTCCGACCTTCCCCCCCGCGCTCTCGTCACCCCGCACGCAATCCATGGATCGCGCCCGTGTGCGCGCCCTCTCCGGGATACCCCGCTACTACAGCCCGTACCTGCACCTCGCGGCCACTACCGGCGTGGGCATCGCGACGCTCGTGCTCGCCCTCTTCTTTCTCCACCACGTCCGGCCGCTCGAGTTACTCGCCATCCCGGCCACGCTTCTGCTGTCCAACGCCGTCGAGTGGCGCGCGCACAAGGGCGTCTTGCACCACCGGATCCGGCCGATCGGGATCCTTTTCGATCGCCACACGCCCATTCACCACAAGATCTATCAGCACGACTCGATGGCGATGAAATCCGCGATGGAGTTCCGCGAGGTGCTCATGCCCGCCGCCGGCGTCGCCGCCATCGTCGCGCTCTCGGCACCGATAGCGTACGCCGTGGCCCGCCTGCTGACGCCGAACTGCGGCTGGATCGCCCTCGCGACGTCCGGCATCTACGTGCTCGCCTACGAGCTATCGCATCTCAGCTATCACATGCCCGAAGACTCCGTCGTCGGACGATGGCGCGTCGTGCGTGTGCTCCGCGAGCACCACAGGCGCCATCACCATCTTGCGCTCATGCAGAAGTGGAACTTCAACGTCACGATCCCCCTCTTCGACTGGCTCCACGGGACCGTGGCGCCGGACGGTCTCGTCGAGCGGCAAGGCCCCCCGATTTCGAAACGGTGAGAGCCTATTCGTGGCCGAACGGGACTCGGGCCCAGACGCATCACGAGACGACCCGGACGTCCCGACGAGGGAATGGAATCTGGATTCCTGCCGCCCGGAAGGCCGCGTCGATGGCAAAACGTATGCGCGACGCGATCCGGAGATCCTCGCGCGGATTGGGGATCCACACGAGGAGTGAGAAGGCGAGGCTCGACTCACCGAAGTCGTCGAAGCGGACCTCGGGAGGGGGATCCGTCAGCAACGCGGGCTCCGCCTGCGCGACGCCCAGCAGCACGTCCCTGACCCGCGCCGTGTCCGTTCCGTATGCGACACCGACGCGGATCGCGATGCGCAGGTTGGACGTCGGCACCGAGTGGTTGATGACCTGCGCGGTGACGAGCTCGCTGTTGGGCACGATGATCGTGACCTCGTCGCGCGTGACCACGTGCGTCGCCCGCATGCCCACGTCCATGACCGATCCGCTCGCCTGCCCGATCTGCACGAAGTCGCCCCGGGCGATCGGCCGCTCGATGAGCAAGATCAGCCCGGACACGAAGTTCTGGGCGATGTTCTGCAGCCCGAACCCGATACCGACCAGGAGCACCGTCGACGCAGCCAGGAGGGCGTCGAGCCGGATGCCGATCGACATCACGGCGATCAGGGTGCCGAGGAGGACGATGATGTAGCGCGCGATCTTCGCCAGCGCGAAGCGTGCTCCGTCCGCCACCTGTCGGCGCGCCAGCACGCGAGTCACCGTGCGGCTGGCAAGACCCGCCACGAACGTCGAGGCCACGACGATGAACAGGCCAAGCGCCAGCGACGCGAGCGTGATCGGGCCTCCCGCGAGATGGAGCAGGGGCTCGCTGGCGATGGCTTTCAGGCGCTCGAACGACGGCATGCGGCAGGGCTCAGTATGCCGCGCTCCTGCCCTTCACGGGGAGCCCCCGCGAGCGCGCGGAACGCTATAGAATGCCACCCAGCATGCCCACCTTCGAGCAAGAAGTCACAGAGATGCGCCAGTGGTTTCATGGACCGCGCTTCGCAGGCGTCAAGCGCGTGTACTCGGCGCGTGAGGTCGTCGAGCAACGCGGCACGATCCGCCCCGAGTACTCCGTGGCGCGGGACGCGGCGACGGCGTTCCATGCGCGCCTCCGCCGGCTATTCGCGGAGAAGAAGTGCATCACCACCTTCGGCCCGTACTCGCCCGGACAGGCCGTCGCCATGAAGCGCGCCGGCATCGAAGGCATCTACCTCGGGGGCTGGGCCACGAGCGCCAAGGGGTCCTCCGGCGAGGATCCGGGGCCGGACCTGGCGAGCTATCCGCTCAATCGCGTGCCCGAGGAGGCGGCGCCCATCGTCCGGGCCCTGCTCACCGCGGACAAGAACCAGTTCCACGCCCGATCACGGATGACGGAGGAGCAACGCCGCGCCACGCCCGAGGTCGACTTTTCTCCGTTCATCATCGCCGACGCCGACACCGGCCACGGCGGCGACGCGCACGTCAGGAACCTCGTTCGCCGGTTCGTCGAGGTGGGCGTGCCCGGCTATCACATCGAGGATCAGAAGCCGGGCGTGAAGAAGTGCGGGCACCAGGGAGGCAAGGTGCTCGTCTCCGTGGAAGAACAGATCAAGCGCCTGAGCGCCGCGCGCTTCCAGCTCGACATCATGCTGGTGCCCGGCATCGTCGTCGCCCGGACCGACGCCGAGGCGGCCACGCTGCTCGACGGCCGCAGCGACGAGCGCGACCAGCCGTTCATCCTCGGCGCCACCAACCTCGATGTCCCGAGCTTCAAGGCTGCGTTCCTCGCCATCCTGCGCGCCTTCCGGCGTCGCGGCATCGAGGAGCTGAGTGGCCACGAGCTCTACGGGACGAGCGACGGGGAGTATGCCGCCGCGGACGCATGGATCGACCGCGTCGGCCTCGCGCCGCGGATCGCCGAGGCGGTCGCCGGTTACGAGAAGGGAGGCCGCATCGCCGTGGACGCGGCCCTCGACAAGGTGTTCGACCACTTCGTCGACGTCTGGGAGGTCGAGGCTGGAGTGAAGACGTACGCGGAGGCCGTCGCCGAGACGATGCGCTTTCTGTCCAGCGAGGGCGTCGTGTTCCCGATGACCGTGGAAGAGTGGCGCTCGTACGCCGCGCGCGCGTCTTTCTACGAGATCGGCGAGAAGGCTCGCGGCATGGGGGTGCACGTCGTGTGGGACTGCGAGCACGCCAAGACGCCCGACGGCTACTACCAGATCCGCGGAGGCATCGAGTACGCGGTCGCCAAGTCCCTCGCCGTGGCGCCGTACGCGGACCTGCTTTGGATGGAGACGAAGACGGCCGATCTTCACGACGCGAAGGTGTTCGCGGACGCGATCCACGCCGTATATCCAGAGTGCATGCTTGCTTACAACCTGTCGCCGTCGTTCAACTGGGACACGACGGGCATGAACGACGAGCAGATGCGGCGGTTCCCCGAGGAGCTCGGGAAGCTCGGCTTCGTCTTCAACTTCATCACGTACGGCGGGCACCAGATCGACGGGCTCGCGGGCGAAGAGTTCGCCGCGTCGCTCCGGGAGGACGGCATGCTCGCGCTCGCCCGTCTGCAGCGCAAATTCCGTCTCGTCGAGTCCCCTTATCGGACGCCGCAGACGCTCGTCGGCGGGCCTCGCGCGGACGCCGCGCTCATGTCGATCACGGGGCGCACCGCGACGACGAAGGCGATGGGCAAGGGCTCCACACAGTTCCAGCACCAGGTCGCCGTCGAGGTCCCTCCGAAGGTGCTCGAGGAGTGGCTCGACATGTGGCGCGAGTGCAACGGCGTGCGCGGCAAGCTCGCGGTGTCGCTCCGGCCTCACAGCGCCGGGTCGGAGATTCTCGAGCTGTCGATCCTGGCCGCGGGCGGCGCCAAGGCCGCCAACGTGGTCTTCGATACCATCCAGGATCGCCGCGGACGTCGCATCCTGTCGGTGCGCGACCAGAACACGTTCGACGGCGCGCTTCGCCGCAAGCGGCTCATGACCCTTTGCCAGCTCTTTCTCATCCACCGCTACAAGATCGACACCGTTCACTACCTGACCCCGACCGAGGACAACCACCGCCAGACCGAGCGGATGAAGCGCCGAGGCCTCTTCAGCACCGTCAACGACGAGGTGGGCCAGATCATCGTCGCCGAGGTCGACAAGGACCGCGTGGCAAAGCTGCTCGCCGATCGCACCGCGCTGGCGGCGCTGGTTTCGGAGGGGGCGAAGACGCCGGCCTCCTAAATCAGCGAGCTTGATTGTCGATCGCCGACCGCAGATGGCCGCGAAAGCGGCCATCTGTACCGCGAGCGTCAGC
>Ga0209415_10016892_pt1 | contig 11667 bp, 7 predicted proteins | sample PeaSoiSIISIP2007_FD_187696 | JGI IMG/M metagenome (GOLD analysis project Ga0209415, IMG submission 187696) | Peat soil microbial communities from Weissenstadt, Germany - SII-SIP-2007 (SPAdes) (version 2) | ecosystem: Environmental > Terrestrial > Soil > Wetlands > Peat | place: Germany... | reverse complement strand
GTGCTGCTCATGGACGAGCCGTGCTCGGCGCTCGACCCGACGTCCACGCAGCGCATCGAACGCACGATCAAAGAGATCGCTGACGAGGTCACCGTGGTGATCGTGACCCACAACATGCAGCAGGCCCAGCGGGTGTCGGACTACTGCGCCTTCTTCCTAGCTGAAGAGAACAAACCTGGACGGGTCATCGAATCGGGACCAACCGCCACGATGTTCGAGAGTCCCACCGACCAAAGGACGCTTGACTATGTCAATGGCCAGTTCGGCTGACCGCCTGCCGGACCTCCCCTGGCACCGGATGGCGTTACGGGGCCTGGCGACGGCTCTTCTGATGCTGGTCGCCACCGTAGGCCCGTGGATTACCAGTGCGGCGGAGGCGAGCCCGTCGATGCAGTCGACAGGCTCGAGCTTCGCGAGCGTCGCCATCCAGGAGTGGGTGGGTCAGTCGAGCACGCTCTACGGCCTCAACATCAACTGGCAGGTCTCCTCGTCCGTCGTCGGCCTCAACAACTTCGCCCAGAACCAGGTCGACTTCGCCGCGTCGGACATCCCCTACAGCTCGCAACAATCCACCTACTACCCGAACATTTCGTACCAATACATGCCGGACGTGGCTGGGGGACTGGCGTTCATGTACAACGTGAACGGCAACGACGGCCAACAGATCACGAGCCTCAACCTCGATGCAGCAGTGATCGACGACATCTTCCTCGGAAAGATCACCAAGTGGAATGACCCCGCTATTGTCTCGCTCAACGAGAATCTCTCCCAAGATCTACCCAACCAGACCATCATCCCGGTGTTCCGGTCGGACGCGTCCGGGGAGAACTACCTGCTGTCGGACTATCTGCTGCACCAGGACGGGGCCACGTTCACCCAGGCACAGAAGGACTTCCAGTCCGGAAACGTGGGTTTGCCGTCGGCGACGTGGCCGGTCCCTTCGGCGTCGTCGAACATCAACCCCTCCACCTACCCGAACTGGGCGACGCAGACGCCCGTCGGACAGAGCGGATCCGACAACGCCGCCAACTACGTCTCCGCGCTGTCGAGCGTGGGCTCGATCACGTATGTCGAAACCGCCTACGCCAAGGAGCACAACTTCCCGGTGGCGTCGGTCAAGAACGCGAGTGGAGCGTACGTACAGCCGACGTCACTCAACGTCGCGACCGCGATGGAAGCTGCGATCCTGCACCCCGACCTGACCCAGGATCTGACGAACGTCTACACGAATCCCCTCCCGAACGCCTATCCTCTCTCCGCGTACAGCTACATTGTGTCGCCCTGCTCACCGTCCCTGGCGGCGGCGCAAGGTGCCAACTGTGCCGGCGGCCCGAACGTGCCGTCCACCTTCCCGAGCCAGAAGGGCCAGGCCCTCGGACAATTCGTCGGCTACCTGGCATGCGCCGGCCAGGAGAAGATGGCGCTCCTCGGGTACTCACCGCTCCCGCCGAACCTCGTGTCCGATGACTTCGACGCCATCGGGCGCATGAACGGTGGCCAGCAGCCACCGCCACCGACGGCGGCCAACTGCAAGAACCCGTACGTCGACGGTGAGATCCCGTTGCCCGGCGAGCCCGCGGTCGCGGGCCAGGCCGGTGGAGGCGTCAATGCCACGACCACCGCGTCTGCCGCGGGTGGTGCGACGAGAGCGGCCGGCCCGTCCGGCTCGTCCCGCTCGTCCGGTTCGTCCGGTTCGTCCGGCTCGTCCGGTTCGTCCGGCTCGTCCGGTTCGTCCGCCGGCGGTTCCAGTGGCTCGGGGAGTGCCGGTTCGACGGCATCGAACGGTACGAAGGGACTGACCGCTGCGCGTCCGCTCAAGCCACCCTGCCCGGATCGGTTCACCTGTGCGGACGCCCTCTTGGCCGCCACCCGACAGGTGGGAACCGGCACGGGGTTGTACTTCGACTGGGCCATCGTGATCATTGCCGTCATCGTCGGGCCTCCCGCCTTGGCGATGTACCGTCGGCGCCGGAAGGCCGCTGGGGGACCGGCGCGAGCTCCCGGGGCGACTTCGTGACCGGTCGACGCGAGGCCAGTCGATCGGTGACGGTGAAGCACGATTCCGCTGCTGGCGGGACCACTGGTGGTGCTGGTATGACGAGGATGGCGATCCAAGCGACAAAGCGGACCGGCCGCCGGAGTCTGCTGCGACGGCCGGCGGGACACCAGAGCTTGCGGGTATGGCTGGCGATCGCGGTCATCGTCTCGGCGACCGGTGCCGTCGCAACAGCGGCGTTGAGCCCTTCCAACGCCGGTGCGGACTCGGGGTGTGCCGACGACGGCGCCAACGGCTGTCTCGTGACGTTGCCATGCGCGAGCGGGACCTGCCCGACCGTCGACGTCAGCCCGACCGTCAATCTGGTAGACGACCAATACCTCGCGATCAAGACCCAGAACTTCGACCCGACGGGGTCCATGCGCGTCGCGATCTGCGCGCTGAACACGATCGTCCCTTCCGGGGGCGACCCCTCCTGCCTTGCCGGGCTTTGGGAGGAAAACGAGTGGTCGCCAATCAGCATCCCGGTCCTACCCGATGCCGGGACCCAGAATCTCACGTCGATGGCCTACCCGGCCTTCTTCGATCCGAGCGGCCAGGGCAACAACCCCATCCCGGCCCAGGACCTGTTGGGCACGGCCGGAAACCAGCCGGGCTTCTACTGCGACAACGGTACCGATCCCTGCGCCCTCGTGGTCACCGAGGAGCCATTTCAGGGCAATGCGGTCGGAAAGGGTCCTCCGGTTAGCGCATCCAATAGCGCGATCGTCCCGCTCTCGTTCCTGGCGTCGAGCTCCGGATGCCCGGCGGGTGCGCCACAGCTGCAGACCGACAGCACCTACAGTCTGGCGCAGTTCATGCCGGTCGCCGTCTCGTCGACCTGTGGCGGATCCAACGGTGTGGTCGCGCTCAACACGGCGACCGATGGGGATACGGTGACGTCGGACTTCGCCGACGGCGGCGCCGCCGTCGGCTTCACGGACGACCCGAGTGACCCCACCGAGACCGCCAACCTCGCGGGGAAGGCGTACGCGTTCATCCCGGTGGCACTGAGTGGGACGGCCATCAGCTTTCTGGCCTCGGAGACCGGCAACAGCCTCACGTCCCCCCTGGCAACGTACAACCTCACCCCTAACATGGCTGCAGGGCTGATCACCTCGCTGTACCAGTTCCCCACCGGACAGGTGGGCATCGTCAACGGTAAGCCCCAGATCCAGTTGGCGGACAACCTCGTTCCGCCGTTGGACTGCAGTCAGCTGGTCGGATGCGCCTCCCGAAATCACTTGAAACAGATCTACAACGAGCTTTTCTACAATTCGTTCAACCTGCTCAACACGTTGGGAGCTGGGGAGGCAGCGCCCACGGTGTTTGGTTCGTTCATGACCGACGTGCCGAGCGGGGCGAACTACCAGGTGACCGACTGGATCTGCAAGGCACCCAACACTCCCTTTTCGGTGACGGTGAACGAGGTCGGCCAGAGCAGCCCGGTGACCGTTCCGGTGACCGATCCGAACTTGTCTTCAACCACCCTGACCACGGCACCGGTCGGATCGTCGATCTGGCCTCCGTATCAAGGTGCGCCATGGCTGTTCCCCACCTGCCAGGGCTACTCGACTTTCCCGGCGCTTGCCTACTCGCAGGGTTCGAGCTATCAGGAGTCGTCGGCCCCGGCCTTCCAGGCCAAGGGCATGCGCGGTTGGGCCTACAGCGGCGGGGTCGTCCCTCCGCAGCTTGCAGCCCCATTGGCGGCCTACGGCGTGATGGACTCGTCCGAGTCGGCCTTCTACGGTCTCGATGACGCCAACATCCAGAATGCCGCCGGCATGTTCCTGGCGCCTACCGGCGCCAGCCTCGAGGCAGCGGGCAACGACCTCACCCCGTGCCCCTCAGGGATCCTGACCTGTCCGGTCGGGACGTACCAGGTCAACTACGGCAACACCGATCCTGAAGCGTACGCAATGCCGGACGTCACCTACGCCGTCGTGAACACCGAGCCGCAGCCAGCGGACCAAGCGGCGGCGATCAAGAACCTGCTCACCAATCTGGTGGGCTTCTCCCATTCCAACTCGGTCCCAGCCGGGTATGCGCCGCTGCCGGACAGCCTCTACAAGACCGCCATGGCCGACATAGATGCGGACGTCAACGCCGAGCCAGCCGGTGCATCCGGTTCGACGGGAACAAGCAACTCGCCGAACCCGGTGGTCGGAGTTGCGAGCCCGGTGGTCGGAGGCGACGGACAGTCGCTGAATTCGCCCGGTGCCGTACCAATCGAAGCCGGCTCGTCCGCATTGCCCTTGACCGCGGCAGGCACCTCGTCCACTATTGGATCGAAAGACAGTGGCGGTAGCTCACCGAGCGGCGTCGTCGGTCCGACCGTCCCGTCGGGCATCCTCTTGGTCGCTCTCGACGCCGCCTCTCGGTACTTGCTTCCGGTGATGGTGGTTCTCGCGGCCACCTTCTTGGGCGCCGGACTGCTCTTCCTATCGATCCCCGAGGTCCGCCGACGACGGCGTGGAGCGGAGGATTCATCGTGACCGAGACGCAGGCGTTGATCTCAGTGGACGATCCCGGCGAGAGGCGCGAGACGACATCAGCCGGCATCGACGAGCCGTGGCAAAGTGCCCGCGATAAGCGATCTCGGCGTGCGGCAGAAAGCAGGGAGCCGCGTGTCGGCGGACACACGATCCATATTCCCGAAATCCCCTTGCTGCGGCTAACCGGAGTGGCGATGATGGGCATCGGACTGCTCATCGTCCTGTTCCTCGTCTACCTGTTCGCGTTCACGCCGCTGACCGCCAGCCGCAATCAGCAGCGGCTGACCCAGTCTCTCATCAGCGATCCGTTGGCCCGGTTCCACTTGATCGGTGGAGCGCTCCCCCCAGAGGGCAGCGCGGTCGCCGTCCTCGAGATCCCCGCGCTCGGACTCCACCAGGTGGTGGTGGTGGGAACAAGCGCCGCCGACCTCACGAACGGTCCGGGTCTCATGCCGGGTTCGGTCATTCCTGGCTCCGCGGGCAATTCGGTCATCGCTGCGAGGCGAGTCACGTTCGGTGCGCCCTTCCGCTCGATCGGCTCACTTCGACGTGGCCAGCGGATTGTCGCGGTCGACGGAGCCGGGACGTTCACCTACCGGGTGACCCGTGTCTTCACTGTCAGCGCCGGCCACAAGGACGTTGTCGTGCCCACCGTCGCCAACCGGATCACGCTGGTCACGTCCGATTCGAGTACCGTGGTCAGCGGTCGACTGGTGGTCGAAGCCAAGCTGGTCGGACCACCGGTGGCCGTCGCCGACAGCACGCAGGCGGTGCCGAGTTACGATCTCGGCCTGAGTGGGGACACCGCCGCTGGTGGGCTCGCCGTCCTCTGGTCGTTGCTGACCGTCTTCGTTCTGACTTTCGCGGCATTTGTCGCCTGGAAGTGGCGCCGCACATGGTTAACCTACCTCGTGGCCGCACCGGTGGTCATGATGTGCGGGCTGTTCGCGTGTGAGGGCGTGGCCCGCGCGCTTCCCGCCACGTTCTGACTCGCTCGCTCGGGCCGCCCGAACTCGGGCTGGCCATGCTCGAGATCGACCACGCGGCGGGATCGGCGCGACGCTCAAACGGGCGGGACGGATCATCTGTCACCAAAGGTTCATCGCGATCCAACCTTTCCGTGACATTGCGGTTACCTCGCTACCTTAAGGTCCCTTTACGAGGGACCAGTTCGGGTCAGCGGTTTCCCGTGCCCTCAGACCCAACCGTCAATTATGAGGAGATACTCAATGATCCGATCGTTCATCCGAAGAGGTGGCGTGGCACTCGCCGCAGCCGCCGTCGGCGTGACAGGGCTGTCCCTGTCACTCGCCGGGCCGGCCAACGCCAACGCGCCGGTCCCGACCATTACCGCCGTTTCGACCAACTCTGTGTACGCGGCCAATGGTCCGTACACCGGTGGCACGACGGTGACCGTCACCGGTACCGGCTTCATCCCCACCGGCACCGTCGGCGAGTCCACGACGTTTGCCTTCGGTGCCAATGCCGGCACGTCGGTCAACTGCACCTCGACCACGACATGCACCGTGGTGAGCCCGGCGATTCCGTCGCCCACCGTTGCTAGCGAGACGGCCAACGTGGACATCACCGCGACCAGCAACGACGGCACGGGTCCCTCGACCTCGGCCACGAGCTCTGCGGACAAGTTCCAGTACACGCCGCCGTCGGGGTCGGGCCTCTCGGGCTCGGGTTCCCAGACCTCGTGGTACGAAATGCAGGCCGTCGGCGACGCCTTCAACAGTCAGCCCGGTTGCGATATCACGTCGTCGATTGCGTACTCGGCCGAGCTGAACTGTGGGACCTCGACCTTCGCCGCGGGCACCCCGCTCGGTGAGCAGGGCCTGACGATCGGCAGGGACAACCCGTACAACGACTACACGGTCCAGGAGTCCCCGATCGGCTCTGGCAACGGCGCCACTCAGGAGCTGGCCCAGGGCCAGCAGGGCATCGTTCCGGCGCAGTACTTCCGCGCGTCCGCCCCGAAGGGTAACTCGACGGTCAACCGTGTGGCCTACGCCATCGACGGCCAGTCGTGGATCCACTTCACCAGCGTCAATGGTACGGCGACCCCGTCCGCCAAGGTGAAAAACATCTCGCTCAGCCAGCTGAACGCGATCTACAACAACACCCTCACCTGCACCTACAAGGGCCACACGCTGACCGACGACTGGAAATGCCTCGGCGCCAAGAAGCCGGCCCACATCGACTGCTACGACGCCCAGACCGGTTCGGGCACGTACTCGACGTGGACCTCCTCGGCCAACGTGCCGGATGCTGCCTACACCCAGGGAGTGTCGGTTCCGCCCTGTGCCAACGACCTCATCGCAGGTGACGGCACCGCGGCCAGCCACGTGAACATCCCCGAGAACCAGATGGCGTCGATTTACACCAGCGCCAACCACGACGCGGCGAACGCCATCTACTACTTCTCCTACGGGAAGTTCCTTGAGGTGTGCCCTGGCGGCAAGTGCCAGGGGACTGGGACGAAGTCGCCTTCCGCCCTCGGTGAGATCACCGGCCGGGTTTCGGGTACGCCGACGACGATCGATCCCACGACGATCCAGAGCACGAACACGTCGACGCAGTGGCCGATCATCCGGTACCTGTACAACGACTACAGCAACTCGTCGTCGGCGGATCCCGCCAGCCAGGCCACGCTGAACTTCACCTCGGAGCTCGGCTGGCTCTGCAAGGCGTCGACCGCCACGGAGACCGACCCGAACACCGGCGGCACCGAGCGTGCGACGATCGATGCTGCTATTGCGAAGGGTGGCTTCCTGCCCATCGAGCCGAACGGCGTCAACGCTGCATTCGCCACCGGCTCGAACGCTCCGTCGTACCTCTACCCGGCTCAGCTGACCGACCCGGGCTACGTGGCGAACGACGGCAGTAACGGTGCGACCACCGGGTCCACCGGCTACTGCCTGGTCACCATCGGCTAGCGCAACACAGCAACAACGCAGTACGGGGCACTTGCGGGTGCCATGTGAGGGGGTCCGGCTTCGGCCGGACCCCCTCCTCCGTCTGTCGTTCCGTTCCGGGCAAACGACTGCGCCGGGGTGTTGGCGCCTTCCCGCTCGCTGAGATTCGACGATGAGATCTCAACGCCGAGGGTGCAGCCTGTCACCCCATCCTCGCGGTGCGTATGCGGCCGGCCGGTGACGTGGGCAGCAATCGAGACGAGCCGTGTCGAGTGGCCCGGAGTCGCCGAGTGCGGGGACACTTTCCTGGCGAGTTCTGGCCCCAGATCGCCGCCCTTCAGCCTCAATACGGTTCAGCTAACTAGCTGTTCGGCTGGTCCTGCTGGGCGGCCCGTAGCTTCTTCACCATGGACTGCAACAGCTGCCAGCCGATGGCACCGTTTCCCTGCACGAGCGGACGGAACTCCCAGAGGGTGAGTCCGTAGCAGACGAGTTCGGTCGTGGCGGTGATCGTGGCCGACCGCCGACCTTCGTCGATCAAGGCGATCTCACCAAAGTAGTCCCCCCTTTGCAAGGTCCCCCGTTCGGCACCGCCGATGGAGACCGCCGCCTCCCCGGAGTCGATCAGGAAGAAGGCGGCGCCCCCCGAACCCTCCATGACGACCGTCTCCCCTTCGACGAAGCGGCGCTCCTTGAACAGGCGGGCGATCTGCTCGACGTCTTTGCGGTCGAGCTCGGCGAAGAGCGGCACCCGTTGGAGGGTCTCGACGGGGTCGCCCGCCATCAGACCGGTCGTGGAGTCGGGCGCCGGCGCCCGGCCCGTCGTGACGGCCCGGCACTGAAGGAGGTAGAGCGTCCCGCCGGCGAAGGCCCACTCGATGTCGCGGGCGGGCCCGTAGATCTGTTCGCACCGCACAGCGAGCTGGCTCAACTGCCCGAGCTGGTCGTCATCGAGGCAGAGTTTCTCCACCCGGTCGGCGGGAACCTCCTGCTCGACGGTGCCTCCACTGGCGACCGGGCGGACGGCGATCCTCTTGCGTCCCGCCTTGCGCTCGAGCACCTGACCGGAGCGGTCGATCCGGTAGTGGTCAGGGATGACAAGGCCGGCGACCACGGCCTCGCCCAGTCCCCAGCTCGCTTCGATGACGCGTTCGTCGGTCCCCGTCATCGGGTTCTCGGTGAACATGACCCCGGCGACATCCGGATCGAGAAGCGACTGGACGACGACGCCGATACTGGGGCGCGTGAAGAGGCCGACGCGCTGGCGGTACGTGATGGCCGAGTCCGAGTTCGCCGACCACCAGATCTCCCTCAGGGCCGGGGTCAGCTCGTCGACCGACGGGACGTTGAGGAGGGTGAGGTGTTGGCCGGCGAAACTGGCCTCGGCGCCGTCCTCGTCCACGGCCGACGAGCGGACGGCGAGGGGCGTCCGTAGGAGCCCGACCGCCTTCGTGACCCTGGCGATGGCGCGCTCCTCCCCGGCGGCGACGGCCTCCATGATGGAGCCGGACAGGGCGACGCCGGGCGGGACCGGGAGGCCCTCGCGCTCGGCATCGCCCAGCCCGACCGCCTTCGATCCGAAGATGGCGGTCTGGCGCGCCCGGGCCAGAGGGACGACCTCCTTCACGCCAGTGCTGTCACTTCGCCGGCGTCTCCGTCGACCCGCAGGCGTGCTCCGTCGGCGATCCGTTCGGTCGCCTCACGCGTCCCCACCACACCCGGGATCCCGTACTCACGGGCCACGATCGCCGAATGGGAGAGCAGCCCGCCGTTGTCCGTGACGATGGCCCCGAGGAGCGGCAAGAGGATGTTGAAGGCCTCTGTCGTCGCCTCGGTCACGAGGACGTCGCCCTGGACGATCCGGCCGAACTCCGAGGGACCCGAGACGCGCCGCGCCGGGCCTTCGTAGACGCCAGGGCTGGCGGCCAACCCCCGCAGCATGTGCTCTTCGTGCTGGGCCTCGGAACTCCCGAAGACCTCGCCCAGTGCGATGGAGGTGGCGCGCATCAGTCGGGCCACGGCGGGCGGGAGCCCCGACGGGTCGGGCGGAGGCGGCGGAGGCGTGCCGATGAAGGCGGGTGCGTCCTTGGCACTGTGGGTGGAGCGGTATTCGAACCGCCTCGCCAGTTCGTCGGCCGATGGTCCCTCCGAGCCCGAGAGAAGCGAGCACATCTCCCCGAGGTCGGCGTCGACCAGATATTCGGCGCCGTGGATGCGTCCCCGGCTGGCCAGGCGGCGACCTCCGGCGAGCACCGCCCGACGCATCAGGCCCGACGCCCAGATGTCGCTGTAGATCCCGCGCTCGTCGCGCAGCCGGTAGGTCAGTCGGGCCTCCCCGAGCAACTCGTCGAACTCGTCGCGGTGCTGCTCGGGGACCTGACGGCGGACGTCGGCGATCCGGTCTCCGACGTCGGCGGCTTCACGTCCGCCTCCGGAGACGGCCCCCCGGATGGCCCGGAGCAGCGCGTCGGGCAACTCGAGCGCGGACGGTTCGGAGATGTCGAAGCCGTCGAGGAGTCGATACCCGACGAGGTCCAGGTAACCGGACACCGCCGCACCGGCGTCTCCGTCGATGCAGCGCAGCGCGGCGAGCACGGTGCCGGGGTCGTTCCCTGACTGGAGGAGCTCCAATGCCGAAGGGTCCTGACCGATCGCCGCGATGAGCCGCTCGAGCTCGTCGGACCCACCGGCCGACACCGATGCCGACCCCCGCATCAGGCCCAGCAGCTGGGCCGGGGGCAGCCCCGTCCAGTCCCCCACATGGGCCAGGAAGTCCCCGGTCGGGATCACCGCCGCGGCCGTGAACCGCATGTGCTGGGCCATCATGGCGGCGTGGTGGTCGCGGCACCTCGTGAGATACGTCACCAACTCGTCGTCGGAGAGCGCATCGGGATCGACGGCCTGGATCTCGCGATGGGCCGCGATCGAAGACGGCTTGCAGGTCTCGTCCCATTGGCGAAGCTGTTCGCGCCAGAGCTTCCCCGGGAAGACCTTTTCCGCGCGCTGGAACCGCTCGGGGATCTCGTCGTCGGGAGCCGGTCTCATCGAGCTGTATGCGAATCCGTTCACGTACGCCATCTCCATGCCGTCGAGGAGCAGGCCGTAAAAGCGCGCGAAATCGTTCGTGCCTCGTTTGATGGCCGCCGGATGGGTCTCAGCCCAATAGCGGGTCACCGGCCGGGGGAAGTGCACGGGATCGAGCGCCCAGCCCCCCGGGCCGGGGGGATCGAAGCGAAGATCGACCGTGCCTGCGGGTCCGACGTCAGCATCAACAGCCTTGATTGACATTCTCGAGTCCACCTTTCGTGATGCCGCTGACATGAAGGGCACCGGCCCTCCACTGCGAGCCCGGAACCGGCGGTCCCGACCACGAGGAGATCGTCGCCTTCCGCCGTTACAGCGGTGTTACACCTGCGCGTCACTGCGGTGACCAGGCGCTTCGCCACGTGGCTGGGTGGCGGAAGCGTTCCGGTCGGCCGGTCCGAAGTGTAGAGAACAGATCGTCACACCGCTCGGGCCGACCGACACCGGATGCTCCGGGCCGAGGCCGAAGTGCCGGCGCCACCCGCAGCGGGCGCCCCTGGTCGGGGAGGAGTCGAACGGATAACCTGTGCCGGTGTTCAATAATGTCGTCGTCGGGGCCGATGATTCGCAGACAGCGCTCCAGGCCGTCATGGCGGCCGCCAACCTGGCGCGTCTCACCGGTGGAACTCTCCACATCGTGACGGCCTACGATCCCAAGTCAGTGCGCGCCCAGGACCTGCCGGAGGAGTTCAGGCAGTCGAGCACCGCCCACCCGGCCGACGTCCTGCTCGACGGGCTGTCGCGGATCGTGCAGAAACAAGGCCTCGAGCCACTCGTCCACGCCGCCTCCGGCGACCCGGTCGACGCCATCGTCCAGGTGGCCGAGAAGGTGAATGCGGACCTCATCGTGGTGGGGAACAAGGGGATGAAGGGAGTTCGACGCATGCTCGGGAGCGTCCCCAATTCCGTCGCCCACGGCGCACCGTGCTCGGTGCTGATCATCGACACCGAGGCCGCCGACTGAGCCTCCGGGCACAATTCCCGTTTCCCGCCGGCGGACGCCCGGGCACCGGGGTGGCCCGACAAGTGACGTACTATTCGCGGGTCGGTAGAAGAGCACTTGGAGAGGTGCGAGAGCGGCCGAATCGGACTCACTGCTAATGAGTTGACCTGGGAAACTGGGTCCGAGGGT
>Ga0209415_10016891_pt1 | contig 11669 bp, 11 predicted proteins | sample PeaSoiSIISIP2007_FD_187696 | JGI IMG/M metagenome (GOLD analysis project Ga0209415, IMG submission 187696) | Peat soil microbial communities from Weissenstadt, Germany - SII-SIP-2007 (SPAdes) (version 2) | ecosystem: Environmental > Terrestrial > Soil > Wetlands > Peat | place: Germany... | reverse complement strand
GACGGAACTTCGGAGCGCGACCAGCTGACCCATCCCTATTTCGCCGGCAATGGCTATGCCTGCGTGCGGGTGGACATGAGGGGTTCGGGCGAGTCCGATGGGCTCCTGGAAGACGAATACCTGAAATCGGAGCAGGACGACTGCCTGGAAGTGCTGCGTTGGATCGCGGCCCAGCCCTGGTGTACGGGCAAGATCGGCATGATCGGCATCTCCTGGGGCGGCTTCAACGGGCTCCAGGTGGCGGCACGGCGCCCGCCCGAACTCGCCGCGGTGATCTCGCTCTGCTCCACCGACGACCGCTACGCCGACGACATCCATTATATGGGCGGCTGCCTGCTCAACGACAATCTCCAATGGTCCTCGGTCATGTTCGCCTATATGGCGCGCTCGCCCGACAAGGCGCTGCTGGGCGAGGCCTGGCGCGAGGTATGGCTGAACCGGTTGAACCATGAGCCGCTGCTCATTGCCCACTGGCTGAAGCACCAGCGCCGGGACGCCTTCTGGAAGCACGGCTCGATCTGCGAGGACTGGAGCGCCATCACCTGCCCCGTTTATCTCGTCGGCGGCTGGGCAGACGGCTATTCGAACACCATCCCCAGGATGCTGGCCCACCTGCAATGTCCCAAGAAGGGCCTGATCGGACCCTGGGCCCACAAGTATCCGCATTTCGCCAAGCCGGGACCCCGCATCGGATTCCTCCAGGACGCATTGCGCTGGTGGGACAAATGGCTGAAGGGAATTGAAACCGGAATCATGGATGAGCCGCAATACCGGGTCTGGATGGAAGAGCCAATGCCGCCCCGCGCCTACTACGAGGAACGGCCGGGCCGCTGGGTCGCCGAACCCTCCTGGCCCAGCCCCAACATCGAGGCGAAATCCCTCCATCTTGCGTCGGGTGCGAGGCTTACCGAAACGCAGCCACCGGAAATACCCGTCTCCTACCTCTCGCCGCAGTCAGTGGGCGTGGGATGCGGGGCCTGGTGCGGCTTCGGGATCGGACCGGAGCGTCCCCTCGATCAGCGGATCGATGACGGCCGGTCCCTCTGCTTCGACAGCGAGCCGTTGCCGGAGCGCCTGGAAATCCTCGGAGCGCCGGCCCTGCACCTCGAAATCGCCGTCGATCGGCCCCAAGCCTTCGTCGCGGTTCGCCTCAACGAGGTGACGCCCGACGGAGCATCGGCCCGGATCACCTATGGCCTGCTCAATCTGACCCATCGCCGGAGTCACGAGAACCCGACCGCGGTCTCGCCTGGCGAGCGCCTGAAGGTCGCAGTCCAGCTCAACGATATCGCCCATGCCTTCGCCGCGGGCAGCCGCATCCGTGTATCGATTTCGACCAGCTATTGGCCGCTGGTCTGGCCCTCGCCCGAACCTGCGACCCTCACGGTCTTCACCGGGGCCAGCCGTCTTGCGCTTCCCACCCGGAAGCCTCGAGCGGTGGACGCAAGGCTACCCGCCTTTCCAGAGTCGGAAGGAGCAAGGCCACTCGCCAAGACCTATCACCGGCCCTCGGCCGGCCGGCGCTGGATCGAGCGCGACATCGGCAGCGGCTGGGCCACCTATTTCATTGAAGAGGACATGGGCCATTTCACCATCGACCATATCGGCCTCAAGACCGATTTCGTGCAGCGTGAGGCCTACCGTATCCGCGACGACGATCCCCTCACGGCAGAGATCGAAATCAGCTATGCGATTTCCATCGGCCGCGGTGACTGGCGCACGCGCAGCCTGACGCGGACCGTCATGCGCGCCGACAAGACTCACTTCATCCTGGAGGCGAGCCTCGACGCCTATGAAGGCGACCAGCGGATCGCTTCGCGCAACTGGCAGGAGCGCATAGCCCGGGACATGATGTGAGGCGAAGGCGCCGCCGCTTCAGTCGAGGCTGGGATAGTCCAGCGCGAGCGCGGCCGTTTCCATTTGTACGATCCGGTCATAGGCGCCTTCGGGCAGAACCTGGACGCCGGTCATCAGGAGCGTGGCTCTCGTGTCGGCGAGCTCCGGGTCGGCCATCGCGGCCAGCAATCCCCGACGCAGTTTTTCCACCACGTCATCGCCGGTGCTGCCGGTCGTCACATAGGGCAACGCCGGCGCCGTGGGGGTCCGGCAGAGGATCCGCAAGCCGGTAAGCGCCGATCGATTGTGGCGCGACAGCAAAGCAAAGGTGACGCAGTCGATAGCCGCGAGATCTGCCTCCCCGCTCGCGACCGCTTCCAGGCTGGCGACATGGCTTCCGGTCTCGATGCTTTCGCTAAAGAAGCGGCCATCTTTGGCCAGGGGCGCGGCCAGGGCCCGGAGCACGTTGAAGCCAGACTGGGAGTCGGTGCTGTTGAAGGCGGCGCGCTTGCCCCTGAGGTCGGCGAAGGAATGAGCCGGGGCCGACGCCGGCACGACGATGACGCTGAAGTATTCAGGCCCCTTGCTGCCGAGCGCATCGTAGCAAGGCGTGGCAACCACCCGGACATGGCCCTTCAGCGCGTGGGTCAGCGGATAGCCACAGCTCTGGCTGAACAGGAGGAAAGGCGAGAGCCAATGCTCAGGTAGGCGGGGGCGAGCCGTCAGGTGAGCCGGCACGTCGGCGACGCCGACGGCCCGAAAATGCCGGGCCAAGCCGCGCCACAAGTCATGGGTCACGGCCGACAGCTCCGGCAGGTCGTACATCGGCAGGCTGACGAGCTTCATGGCGGCGGGTCGTAGTAGTCGCCGGCGTCTTCGGTCTTTATCTGCTTCTCGATCTTGAGCCCGACGGGCGGGTCCATGCTGCCGAGGGTCACGTCCAACTGGCCGCTGCCCATGCGTTCCCAGAACAGCTTGGAACCGCAGACCCGACAGAAGCCGCGCCGGATGCCGGGCGAGGACTCATACCAGGCCAGATGGCGCTGGCCCTTGATCTTGTATCGATCGCTGGGCGCCAGGCTGTAAATGCCGAGCGCGCCTTGCCAGCGGCGGCATCGCTCGCAGTGGCAGGCTGAAGCGGGCGGCAAGGGTCCTTCGATCTCATAGCGCACGGACCCGCACAGGCAGCCGCCCGTCGTACGCCGATTCATGTGGCGGGCGCCGTCATGGAATAGGGCAATTGCTCCAGTCCGTCGGTGATCTCATAGAAGTCGGCCTTGTCGGAAACGAAAATGTGGCGAATGGTCCTGAGGCCGGTCGGCTTGTTGAGGGAACCGGCGGCGATGGAAACCCGGCCGCTGCCGATGGGCTCCCAGAACAGGCTGGAGCCGCAGATGCGGCAGAAGCCGCGCCGGGCCTGTTCGGAGGATTGGTACCATTTGAGATGGCTGGCCCCACCCAGCTTGATATTGCTCCATGGAGCGGCGGTGTAGCTGGGCGGCGCGCCATGTTGGCGGCGGCATTGTCCGCAATGGCAGACCACTACATCGCGAAGGGGGCCGCGGATCTCGAAATGAATCGCTCCGCACAAGCACCGGCCTGTCGCGCGCACCGGCCTGTCGTCAGATTCCTCCATCTCGCGCTCCCGTCTGTTTCATCGCCCGCCGGCGCGGCTCCAGTTCAGCCAACAGGTGGCTCAGCCATTTAACCACATCGGGCGGCTGCACCACAGCAACCCGGATAAGCTCGTCGAACCGGCCCGCGAGCGCGCGGATATGTTCCGTGCCATTCAGCACCAGATACATGTCCCCGACATAGAGCGCCGCCCGGCGCGGCCCGAAGATGGTCATCGCGGCGGCGTAGTAACGCAGTCCGTCGAACAGGAACCAGCGGAAGGTGGGATAGAGCTCCTCCACCAGCGCTATCATGTGGGAAAGCTGATGCCGGCGATGGGCGGGATCGAGATCGCGCCAGATGCCTTCGCCCCGGGCGAAGCTTTCCAGCTCCTGGCGCGGGCTGCAGACCTCCAGGTCGCTCTCGGGCCGGCGCTGGATTTCCAAGCGCTGGCTGGCGGCGGCAATGGGTGAGCGGTGGAGGGCGGGCTGCTGGTGGCGGTATTCGTAGCGGATCAGTTCCTCGGTCTTGAGGAGATCGGGCAGGCGCGTCGGCACATAGCGCACCTTGTAGCCCACCGCCTCCCGGTACCAGCGATCGAGCCGCGGGTCGCTGGGCGCGTGGCCGCCGGCCTCGATCTCGATTGGCGGGCTGAGCAGCCCAGCGCCCAACGCCCCTTCCTGGCTCAAGCCCAATAGCCAGTCGACGCTGACCTGCTGGCAGCGGGCGAGCGCGGACAGCGTGTCGGCACGCGGCAAGCGCTTGTTGTCCGCCGATAGGAACTGGGCCAGGGTCGAGCGATCGATCCCGACCTGGCGGGCGAGGGCCGCCTGGGTCAGGCTGGTGCGGGCCATCGATTCGCTCAGCCGATCGCGGAAGATATGCAGCAGCTCACGGCGGTCCATCTCGGTCCTCCACGCTGTATTATGGCGGCATATGTTGCGTTACGCAACAATAAGACGCATTTGCTGAGCATATGCCGCTTGCTGCCAGCTGTAACTCCGCGATACTTCGAATCGGGATGACTACAGAATTAAGAACGGCACCAGCGGTCGATTGGCCCACCCTTGGCCTTGCGCTCGGCATCTATGTGGCGTTCGGGCTGCTGACCTGGTTCAACAACGTCCTTCCCTGGTGGCTGGTTGCCCCGCTCGGCGGATACATCGTGGCCCTGCACGGGTCGCTTCAGCATGAGGCAGTCCATGGCTATCCCTTCCCAAAAAGCCAGTGGCTGACCGCCGCAGTGGTGTTTCCTTCGCTTTGGCTTTGGATACCCTTCGCCTATTACCGCGAAGCTCATCTCGCCCATCACCGGGACGAGCGGCTAACCTGCCCGCTGACCGATCCGGAATCCTACTACGTCACGCCGACCAGATGGGCGACCATGGGATGGTTCCACCGGCTGCTGCGACGCTGGCTCACCACGCTCTCCGGGCGCTTGATCCTGGGCCCGCCCTACACGGTCTGGCGGGGCGCATGCCGGCTTTTCGACGCCCTCCGTCACTGGGACAAATCCCATCTCGCCCAGTGGCTCGGGCATCTGCCGGCCGTCGCGGTGGTGCTGGTCTGGGTCTTGAGCGTGTGCCGCATTCCGCTTTGGGAATACCTGCTGCTCTACGTCTATCCCGGCTTGTCGCTGACCCTGTTGCGCTCTTTCGCCGAGCATCGCGCCGCGATCACGGTCGGGGAACGCATCGCCACTCTCGAAACCAACCCGGTCATGGGGCTGCTGTTCGCACACAACAACCTCCATATCCTGCATCATGTCGAGCCAGCCACGGCCTGGTACCGGCGCCCGGCCCATTACCGCGCCCGCAAGGCCGAACTCGATGCCGCCAATGGCGGCTACATCATCCACGGCTACGGCGAGCTGTTCCGGAAATACTTGTTCCGCGGCAAGGAGCAACCCGTCCATCCCTTCGCCGGCCAGGGTTTTCCGGTTTAATCTGCGCCTTGCAGAGCTTGGCTTGCGGCGGCAATAAAGCCTTCGCAAGGTCAAGCCGTTCGGCTCTCGCGTACCCAACGCCCCCATGCTCACCCTGTTGAAAGCGACCTGGGCCCTGCTGCTTGGGGTCATGCTGATCATGGCCGGCAACGGCTTGCAGGCGAGCCTGCTCGGTCTCCGGGGCAGTCTCGCCGGCTTCTCCAGCTCGGTCATGGGCATCGTCATGTCCGGCTACTATGTCGGCTTCCTGGCGAGTTCGCTTCTTACACCCAAGGGCGTGCGCCGGGTCGGCCATGTCCGACTATTCGCCGCCCTTGCCGCAATGGCGTCCGTCTCCGCCCTCCTGGCGCCGATCTTCGTCCATCCGGCGGTCTGGTTCGTCCTCAGGGCCGTAACCGGCTTTTGTTATTCCGGCCTCTATGTGATCAGCGAGAGCTGGATCAACGACCGGGCCGACAACGAGACCAGGGGCCGGCTGTTCTCGATCTATATCCTGGCGCAATACGTCGGCCTGACGGGCGGCCAGGGCATGCTCAACCTCGCGAGCCCAGCCGGCTTCCAGCTGTTCAGCGTGGTCGCCATCGCGATATCGGCCGCCGTGGTGCCGATCCTGCTCGGTGTGCGCCAGGCACCGCGCTTCGAGCAGCCACGCCCCGTCGGAATCCTCCAGCTCTACCGGGCCTCGCCGCTCGCGGTGATCGGCGTGTTCTTCAGCGGCATGGCCCAGAGCCATTTCTTCTCCCTCGGCGCGGTCTTCGGCGACCGCATCGGCTTTGACACCAGGCAGGTCTCTCTATTCATGATCTTCGCCGTCATCGGCGGGTTCACGCTCCAATGGCCCGTGGGCCGGGCCTCTGATCGCTTCGACCGCCGGCGGGTGCTGACGGCAGCGGCCTTTGCCAGTGCCACCATCGCCTGCCTTGCCATCCCGGCATCGGCCTATTCCTTCCCTGCCCTGCTGGCGGCGACCTTCGTCTACGCCGGCATGTCGCTGCCCATCTATTCCCTGAGCGTCGCGCACGCCAACGACTTCCTGAAGCCGGACCAGATGGTTTCTGCCAGCGGCACCATGATGCTGATCTATGGCTCGGGAGCGATCGGCGGGCCGGCGCTCGGCGGATTCCTCATGGGTCGGTTCGGCGCCTACGGCTTCTGGGGCTACATCGCGGCTGTTCATGCCGGCCTTGCCCTCTTCGCTCTCTACCGGATGACGCGCCGGCCCACCGCTGCGCGCGAGGAGCACGTCCGCTTCCCAGCGATCCCGAAAACCGCGGCGCCGGCCGCAAAGCCGGACGCGCCGACCGGTTAGCCGCCTCAGCCCCGCTTGTCGGTGCCGTATTGCAGGACCTGCACCTTTTTCAAGGTGACCAGGCCGCTGCCCATCATTCCATCCAGTTTGGGCAGGAAGGCATCGATCTTCTCGGCGCTGTCGACGATTTCGATCACGATGGGCAGATCCTCCGAGAGGCGCAGGATCTTGGCGGTGTGGAGGCGGCTCGAATGGCCGAAGCCCATCGGGCCACGCAAGACAGTGGCGCCCGCCAGATGCTCCTCGCGGGCCTTGAGGACGATCGCCTCATAGAGCGGGTGATGCTGATAACGATCGTCCTCGCCGATGAAGATCCGAAGCAGGACAGCATCCCGAGGAAGTTGCATGGCTCAGCTTCCCTTCATCTGATTGATGCCCGCCGCCGCGATGTGCCCTGTCCAGACTGCGATAAGGCAGAGCGTGACGGATAGGACGACATTGCCGCCGGCGCGCAGCCATTCCCCCTCGCGCGAGAGGTTCAGGGTCTGCAGGCTGAAGGAGGAGAATGTCGTATAGCCGCCGCAAATCCCGATCATGACGAACTGCCTGGCCGTGGTTGCGACCAACAAGCGCCCGTCTGGCCCGGTGATCGTGTTGAAGAACCCGATCACCAGGGACCCTGTCACATTGATCAGCAAGGTGCCCCAGGGAAACGTTTCGCCGAACGCGCGCGCGACAACGCCCGAGCACCAGTAGCGCGCGCCCCCGCCCAGCGCGCTGCCGAACATGATCCAAAGATAGTTCTGCAATTTCCGCCGCCCTTTCCCATCCCATTGGTTGCTCCGCGAAAGCGATTCGCCGCCGCCGGATTGTCACTTCACCACTAGCACCGAGCAGGGCGCCAGTTCTACAAGCCGGTCCGTCGTGCTGCCGATGAGCCGATTGTACAGGGCGGAATGGCCCATAAAGCCGACCACCAAAAGGTCGAAGCGCTGCCGCTTGATGAATTCGACGATGGCGGGCACGGCATGGCCGGAGATGACATGGGTTTCCAACTTGACCCGTTCCGACTTGGCCAACATCCGCGCCTGGGCGATGACCTCCGCGAACCTGTGGTCGGCTTCGCGCTTCTCTTCGACGACCTCGTCGATCGTGGCGGGCAGCCGCGGCAGCTCCTCGACACAGACCATGTGAAGCTCCGCCTTGACGCGTTTCGCAAGCTCGACGGCCTCTGCCAGGGCCTTGTCCGCTCCCTTAGAGCCGTCACTGGCGATGAGAACCTTCCTAACCATGGGTCGCCCCCTCCACTATCTGGACCGGCTTCGTCTCCGGTTTGTCTACGACCATCGGCTTGAATTCGGGCAGGAACCACCTTTGTGCAATCACTGTAGGGACCACGGCACTGCCGATGACCGCGGTGACGAGGATCGTGTATTGCCGCTGGTCGATGATGTGATTGGTCAAGCCGAAGAGGGCGGAAATCGATCCGAAGGTGAGCCCCGTCGACATGAGCAGCGTGGTGTAGATGCCATCCCGCGGCGCGAATCCGAATGCCTTGGTCAGGGGCAGGATGCCGACGATCTTGGTCACCATCTTCAAGCCGAAGAAGACCAGGATCAGTCCCGCCGAGGCGGCGACGGCAGAGAATTCCACCAGAGACCCGGCCTTGAGAAAATAAAATGGCGTCAGGATGGTGAAGGCCACGATACGCATACGGTGCGGCAGCTCCTGGTCGCGCAGGAACGCCGGTGCCAGCGCCATGCCGACCAGATAGGCGGGCAGCACGGCTTCGCTGCCCGCGACGGTGGCCATGCCGCCGAGGGCCATGAGCACAAGAGAGATGAATTTCGTTTGCGGCTCGCTCACCCGATTGCCCAACCGGTTGAAGAACCAGGGCGCGAAGCGGGGCAGCAACCATAGGACCACTGCCGTGGCGGCACCGAACAGCGCGAGCCAGACATCGAAACGTGCGAAAACGACGCCGAGTGCGAGCACGGTGCCGAGATCGGTCACGAAGCAGCCGGCCAGGATGATCTTGCCGATTTCGGCTTTGTTGAAGCCGGTCTCGACCATGACCGCGTAGACTACGGCTACCGACGTAGTAGACATCGAGATGCCGGCGATTTGCGCCTGAGGCCAAGGCCATTCGAGAATGTAGCGCGCGTAGATCAGGACACCGAGATAAGGCGCCAGAAAGCTCACAAAACCGATGCCGACGCTGGCGCCTAAATGCTTGCGCACGACCTGGCCGTCTATTTCCGTTCCGGCGAGGAAGGTCAGCAGGATGGCGCCGAAGCCGGCGAGGAAGTTCACCCAGGGCGTTATGGTCAAGCCGACCACATTGCCCGCGACCGCCCCCACCATGATCTCGATCAGTGCCACCGACATGGCGACGCGGATTGAGATCACCGATGCTAGAAGCGCCAGCCCCAGCCAGAGCGCCGACGCCAACCATACATTGCCTGCCATGCCCGCCTCCGCAGTTGCCGTGACGTCCATCGCGCGTGCGGCAGGCATGAAAAAACCCGCCGGCGGCGGGTTCGCAAATCCATTCCCACCGCATCGCACATGCGCGGTAGGAGTCATCAGCCCTCGCGGGCGGTTTTGGGGGACCCCATCCCCTTCGTTTCGTCGACGCAAACACTAGAAGCGCGCGGCCTGGCCGTCAACCGGCCGACCCCGGCTTACTGCGCCGCGGTCGCCTGCCTCTCCGGCCGGCCGACGAGCTTGGCCAGATCCTCTTCGTTCAGGGTCTCGTGCTCGAGAAGCTGCTTTGCGCCCTCCAGAAGCGTGGCGCGCCTCTCCGTCAGGATGGCGGTTGCCTTCTGATAGGCGCCTTCGATCAGGTCGTGTACCGCCATGTCGATCTCATGGGCCGTCTCCTCGCTGTAGGTGCGGGGCGGCGGCATGGCGGGTCCACCGAGGAAGGTCGATTGCTCCCGATCATAGGTGACATGGCCAAGCTTTGCCACCATGCCGTACCGCGCCACCATGGCGCGCGCGATGTCGGTCGCCTTGGCCAGATCGTCGGCCGCACCGGTGGAAAGCTCCTGGAAGACCAGCATCTCCGCCGCCCGGCCTGCCAGCAGCACCGCCATTTTGGACTCCAGCTCCTGGCTGCTCATCAGATAGCGGTCCTCGGTCGGCCGCTGGATCGTGTAGCCCAGGGACCCGATGCCGCGCGGGATGATGGAGACCTTGTGCACCACGTCGCTGCCCGGAAGCGTCAATGCCACCAGGGTGTGGCCCATCTCGTGATGGGCGACGACCTCGCGCTCATGACGGTTGAGCAGGCGGTTGCGTTTCTCGAGCCCGGCCACGATCCGCTCCACCGCGCCGGTGAAGTCGTCCATCCCCACCGCCTCGGCTCCACGCCGCGTGGCCAGAAGGGCAGCCTCGTTCACCAGGTTCGCCAGGTCGGCGCCGCTGAAGCCCGGTGTCAGGGCCGCTACTTTCTCCGGCTGCACGTCGGCCGCGAGCTTGGCTTTCTTCAGATGGATGGCCAGGATCTGGATGCGCCCCTGTTTGTCCGGCCGGTCGACCAGCACCTGGCGGTCGAAACGGCCGGCGCGCAGCAGGGCAGGATCCAGAACCTCAGGCCGATTGGTGGCAGCGAGCAGGACCAGGCCGACCTTCGGATCGAACCCGTCGAGCTCGGCCAGGAGCTGGTTCAGCGTCTGCTCCTTCTCGTCGTTGCCGCCGCCGTACGAAAAGGGAGAACGCGCACGGCCGAGGGCATCGAGCTCATCGATGAAGATGATGGCCGGCGCCTTGGACCGGGCCTGCTCGAACAGGTCGCGCACCCGGGCCGCACCCACGCCCACGAACAGCTCGACGAACTCCGAGCCGCTGATGGAAAAGAAGGGGACGCCCGCCTCACCCGCCACAGCGCGGGCGAGCAGGGTCTTGCCGGTGCCGGGCGGTCCCACCAGCAGCACGCCCTTGGGCACGCGGCCGCCGAGGCGCCCATATCGATCGGGTTCCTTGAGGAAACCCACGACCTCCTGCAACTCGGCCTTGGCCTCGTCCACCCCGGCGACGTCGGCGAAGGTCGTCTTGGTATTCGTCTCGACGTATATCTTGGCCTTGTTGCGACCCACGGTCATGAATCCGCCGAGCCCCTGCTTGTCGGCAAAGCGCCGGAACACGAACATCCACAGGCCGAAGAACAAGGCGACGGGGACGACCCAGGAGAGGATGTCGCGCAGCAGCGTGTTCTGGACCGCGCCGCCGTAACGCACGCCGGCCTGCTGCAGCTCTCGGGCGAGGCCTTCATCGACCCGCGTGGTAACGAACTGCTCTCCCTGGCCCCCGGGGGTCGTGGGTTTCAGCGTGCCGTAGATGCTGTCGGGGGCGACGACGACCTCGGCCACCTTGCCGGCCTTCAAGTCGGCCTGGAACTCGCTGTAGGGAAGTGTCGTGACCTGCTGGCTTGCCGACCACAGGGCCTGGATGATGAACAGGCCGATGAGGGCGATGACCCAGTAGGAAACATGGAATTGCTGGCGCTTATCCATGGCCGCAGTCTAGCCGGTCTTCGATCCTGGAACCACGCCAACGGTCGAATCTTTAGGTCTTGACGCCGCCCTCCCGCTTCCGACGCTCGACGTACTCCCGTAGCGCCTCTTCCTTGGCGGGATCGAGCGGCGGCGGCTGGTATTCGGCCAGAAGCTGCTTCCAGATCGCATTCGCGCGCTGGGCGGCGGTGAGCGCGCCGGCCTCGCGCCAGCTCTCGTAGTTGCGCCAGTCGGAGAGGATCGGGGCATAGAAGGCGGTCTCATAGCGCGCCAGCGTGTGGCCGACGCCGAAAAAATGCCCGCCCGGCCCGACCTCGCCGATGGCCTCGAGAGCAAGCGTATCGGCATCGACCACCAGGGGCTGCATGAACTCGCCGATGCCCTGGAGCATCTCGGCGTCGAGAATCACCTTCTCGAAGGAGGCGACCAGCCCGCCTTCCATCCAGCCGGCGCCATGCATGACCATGTTGGCATGGCCCATGACGGCGCCCCAGATGGACATCTCGGA
>Ga0209415_10016890_pt1 | contig 11669 bp, 13 predicted proteins | sample PeaSoiSIISIP2007_FD_187696 | JGI IMG/M metagenome (GOLD analysis project Ga0209415, IMG submission 187696) | Peat soil microbial communities from Weissenstadt, Germany - SII-SIP-2007 (SPAdes) (version 2) | ecosystem: Environmental > Terrestrial > Soil > Wetlands > Peat | place: Germany... | reverse complement strand
CGGGCCGACGGTGATCTTCACGCCGCGCACGGCTTCGGAAATCACCGGAAACACCGTGCCCCAGAAGACCGCAAACGCAATTCCCACCAGGACGAGGTTGTTGAGCAGGAACGCCGACTCGCGCGACAGCATCGAGTCCAGCTCGTTCTCGCTGCGCAGCAGCGGCAAGCGCCAGAACAGCAGGCCGAGCGACACCACCAGCGTGACGCCGAGAAAGCCCATGAAGAACGGACCGAGGCCGGACTGCGTAAACGAATGCACCGAGGAGATGACGCCGCTGCGCGTCAGGAACGTCCCGAAGATGGTGAGCGCAAAGGTGAGGATCACCAGCACCATGTTCCACACCTTCAGCATGTTCTTCTTTTCCTGGATCATCACCGAGTGCAAGAAGGCCGTGCACGTGAGCCACGGCATGAAGGCGGCGTTTTCCACCGGATCCCACGCCCAGTAGCCGCCCCAGCCGAGCACCAGATACGCCCACTGGGCGCCGAAGAGATTTCCAAGGCTGAGAAAGAACCACGCCAGGAGGGTCCACCGCCGCGTCGTGCGAATCCACGTGTCGCCGAGTTTCCCCGTTGCCAGCGCCGCCATCGCGAAGGCAAACGGGATCGCGCAGCCGACGTACCCCATGTAGAGCGACGGCGGATGAATGGTCATCCAGTAGTTCTGCAGCAACGGGTTGAGGTCCTGCCCTTCGGCCGGGGTGAAGGCCAAGCGCTCGAAGGGCGGCGTGACGAAGTTGAGCATCGACAGGAAGAATACCGCGATGCACATGAGCGCGGCGGTGACGTACGGCATGAACTCGCGGTTACGGTGGCGATTCTGCAGGTGGACGACCGCCGACATCGACGTCAGGATGAGCACCCAGAACAGCAGCGAGCCCGCCTGCCCGCCCCACAGCGCCGCGATCTGATACTGCATCGGCAGCGTGCTGCTCGAATAGTGGGCCACGTACTCGAGGTTGAAGTCGTGGCTCACCAGCCCGTGCAGCAGCGCCGCAACCGCGATGACCGTCAAACCCCACACGGCCAGCGCGGCATGCTCGGCGCTGGCGATGAAATCACGCTTGCCCCAATGGGCGCCGGCCAGCGACATGCCGACGGCGTACAGGGCGAGGACCCAGGCGACCGCCAAGGCCAGTGAGCCGACATCCACCATAAAACCCTCCGCAGCGCTACTGCTTCTGCGCCGTTTCCGCTTCGTACTTCGATGGACAGGAGGTCAGGAGGCTCTGCGCGTACAGCGTCCCGTTGCGATACTTGCCTTCGACGATGACGTCGCTGCCGCCCGCCGCCTTGAACATGTCGGGGGTGACGCCGACGAAATACACCGGCACCGCCTGCGCGCCGTTGCCGTCGCTCTTGAAGTCGCCGAGGCGGAAGTTCAACTCCTCGCCCGTCGGCGTCATCTTCTTGCTGACGCTGCCCACCTCGACCCGGCCGGCCACACGCACGCCTTCGTTGGCCAAAGCCTCCTTCTTCGTGAGAAACTCCTCGATCGTCAGATAGTAGACCGCCGTCTGGCGCACGCCCGTGTACATCAGGTACGCCACGGCACCGACGAGCAGCAGGGCAGCGACCAGAAACCGGAGCTTTCGATTCATGTAGTGTCTCCCACGCTAATGGATTCCCCACACGCTTTCAAGCAAGGGTTAGGCCGTTCTGGAATTCGACAAAAAATTTCGCCACCTACTTGCCAGGTTCGGCGATGGTTGGTATTAGCGCGAGGCCGCGCGCAGGAATTCTCAGGCGCGGGAAAATTCACGTATCGCCTTCCAGCAGGGTTGGCGGGGAAGGAGACGGCATGAGCGCAGTAGGCATGCGTTCTCCCGGAATATCCGGATCACGCTCGCGCGGGATGCACGCGCAGCTGGCGGCGGCGTTGCTCTTCGGCGCCGTGACGGTGCTGGGTTTGGTTGATCCAGCCGCAGCCGCAGTAAAGACCCGCAAGCCACATAAGCTCGCCTCCAAAACGCACTCGCCACACTCCAAACGCACCGCCCATTCGAAGACACGCGCCGCTCATGCGAAGCATGCCAAGAAACACCCCGCCCACAATACGCGCACCGCAAAGAAAGCAGCGACGGGACACAAGCCCGTCCGTACCGCCGCACGCCATACACCCCTGAAGCACACGCGCATCGCGCGCAAGCACTCACCGCTCCGGATCGCCCGGCGATCGCATGACCCAGAGAAGCTGATCATGCCCGAAGGCGACGGCTCGCCGGTTCTGGAATTGGCGGCGCAGTTCTTGGGGCGGCCGTATCGCTTCGGTTCCGACTACGGCGCCTTCGACTGCTCCGGCTTTGTGCGCCGGGTGTTCTTGAAAGTCGGCGTCGATCTGCCGCATTCCGCCCGCGAGCAGTTCACGTTCGGAGACCACGTCAGTCGCGATGACCTCGAGCCCGGTGACCTCGTCTTCTTTCGCAACGCCCGCCGCTACGTCACGCACGTCGGCATCTACGTCGGCGACGACAAGTTCGTGCACGCCGCCAGCCATGGCGGCCAGGTCCAAGTCGATTCACTCGACGAGTCGTACTACTCGCACCATTACATCGGAGCGCGACGGATTGAGATATAAGTCCTGAGTGCTGAGTCCAGAGTGCTGGGTGCTGAGTGGAAAAAGATTGTTCACTCAGGACTCAGGACTCGTTACTCAGGACTTCCCTACGCGGGCCGACGCATACGCCGCGCTTCGAGGCGCGGATGAAGTCGATCAGATAGCGGACTTCGATTGAGCACGGCTCCGCTTCCAACGCCGCGAGCGCGCTGGCGAGATTGGTGGCGCGGCGGAACAGTCGGCTGAAGGCGTTGTGCAGCTCGCGAATCTGCGCCGCCGTAAAGCCGGCGCGGCGCAGCCCGACCCGGTTGATGGCGCGCACCGTATGCGTGCCGTCCATGATGCAAAACGGCGGCACGTCGCGGCTCGTACGGCTCAGCCCGCGCAGGATGGCCAACCGTCCGACACGCACGAATTGGTGCACGGCACAGTTGCCCGACACGAACACGTTGTCTTCGACCTCGACGTAGCCGCCCAGCAGCGCACCGTCGGCGATGATCACATGGTTGCCGATGCTGCAATTGTGCCCGACATGGGCGTTGGCCATGAAATAGTTGTCGTTGCCGATCACCGTCGCCGAGCCGGGCTTGGTGCCGCGATGGATTTGCACGTGCTCGCGGATGACGTTGCGGTCGCCGATACGCAGAAAACTCTCCGCGCCGCCGAACGCCAAGTCCTGCGGCGTATCACCGATCACGGCGCCGCTATGGACGACGTTGTCGGCGCCGACCTCGGTGGCGCCCATGAGCGTTGCATGCGCCTGGACGCGCGTGCGCGGACCGATCTTCACCGGCCCGTCGATCACCACGAACGGGCCGATGTCGGCCTCCGGGTGGACGGCAGCCAGCGGATCGATCAGCGCAGTGCGATGGATCGGCATGACTCAGTAGTGCGTGGGAGTGTGAGAGAGTGGAAGTGTGGGAGCGTGAGAGCGCAAGACATAGGAGGTCGCCATCGCTTTCACGCTCTCACACTCTCACGTCCTCACGCCTCACTCCGCCTCGTCCTCACCATCCTCAGCTTCCTCTGCCGAGACGTCCGCGGGCGGGCCGGGAATGCGATGACGCTCGGTCGCCCAGTCATGCAGGTCCAAGAGCCGACAGCGCTCGGAGCAAAACGGCCGGAACGGGTTCCCCGCCCACGGCGTCTCGCGGCGGCAGTGCGGGCAGCGAACCTGCTCGAGCATGGCCAACGACTCAGGATTGACCGCGGCGTTGCAGCAAGGCGCGCAGCTCCTCGATCTCCCTCTCGAGGGCGCTGTTGCGGCGCGACAGCGACAGCAGATACACAAACAGCAACACCCAGACGGCGGCATACGCAGCGATCAGGAAACCTAGGTTAGCCATGCAACTCGTCCCCGCTTTCGATGGTGAACCGTGGCTGTGACCGTTAGTGCGCCAAGACCTGCCGGCGCATGTCTTCGAGCCGATCGCGCAGGTGGACGCTCTGGTTGCGGATGCGCACCAGCCAGACGAACAGCAGCAGGAAGGCCAGGAAGCAGATTTCCAGCGTGAGCCGCATGCGCGGATCGCCGAGGCCCGAGCCGCCTTCGCGCGTGATCAGCACGGCGGGATGAATGGTGCGCCACCAATAGACGGACCGGTTGATGATCGGAATGTCGATGGCGCCGACGACGCCGACGATCGCCGCGTAGCGTGCCCCCTGATCGCCGGGGCCGGAGATGCTGCGCAACATCAAATACCCGGCGTAGATCAGCCACAGGATCAATGTCGTGGTCAGCCGCGCGTCCCAGGTCCACCACGTCCCCCAAATGGGCTTCGCCCAGATCGGTCCGGTGATCAGCACCAGCGTGCAGAAGAGCATCCCGACCTCGGCGCTCGAGTGCGCCAGGCGGTCCCAGCCGCGCCCGCCGCGCCACAGAAACAGCGCACTCGCCACCGCCACCGTCCCGAAGGCGACGAAGGTCATGATCGCCAGCGGCACGTGAAAATAGAAGATGCGCTGCACGATCCCCTGAAACTTGTCGGTGGGAACGTAGACGAACACCGCGTAGATCGCCGCCAGCATGACCACCAGGTTGGCTGCGGCGAGGGATGTATCAAGCCGTCGCATGGGCTGCCTCACTCTTCGACAGCATATTCAAACACCAGCCAGCCGACAACCAGGAAGATCAGGTCGAAACCGACCATGAGATTCAGCCACGGCGCTACGTCGGCCAAGGGCTTGCCGGCGAGCACCCGTCCGGTCACCGTCACGCCGCCAATGAAGATCGGCACCACCAACGGCAACAGCAGCAACGGCAGCATGACCTCACGCGCGCGGGTACGGACCGAGATCGCCGCGAACAGCGTCCCGACGGCGGCGAACCCGAGCACACCCAACGCCAGGCTGAGAAAAACGCCACCGAGCCCCAACGACAGCGGCAAGTTGAAGAAGAAGATGAAGATCGGCACGATCACCAGCTGCGCGATCATCATGAAGACGAAGTTGCCGGCGGTCTTGGCCAGGTAGATCGTGCCGCGATCCACCGGACAGAGCAGCAGGCCTTGCAGGCAGTCGTTCTCCCCTTCCGCCAGAAAGGAGCGATTGAGCCCGAGTGCGCCGGCGAAGATCACCGCCACCCACAGCGCTCCCGGCGCCGCTTCGGCGCGCAGCTCGCTGGTCGGGTCGAAGGCGAAGCTCAACACCACCAGCGTCAGCAGGCCGAGCAACAGCAGCGACGCCAGCGTTTCCTTGGTGCGCAGCTCGACCTGCAAGTCTTTGCGGAGGAGCGCCAGCATCAGGAGTCCTGCGTGCTGCGTGCTGCGTGCTGAGTGCTGAGGATTGGATGCGGCGCATGCGCCGCGGCCATGTACGTGCGCTCGATCTCTTCGCGTCGCCCCTCGGTGATGCTGCCATCCCAAACCAGCCGGCCGTGGACGAGAATGACGGCGCGCCCGCAGATTTCGAGCGCCCGTGTCATGTCGTGCGTCGTCATCAGCAGCGTCGTGCCGCCCGCGTGCGCGCGGCGCAGCGTGTCACGCAGCATGGTGCCGGCGTCGATATCCAGACCTGTGAACGGCTCGTCGAGCAGCAGCAGATCGGGCGCGTGCAGCAGCGCCCGCGCCAGCGCGCAACGCTGCTCCAAGCCGCGTGACAACGTGCGCACGGGGCGGTGCGCCCATCCGGCGAGGCCGACCTCGTCGATGAGGCTGCGCACGCGCGCCCCCGGCGTCGGCACGCCGAACATCCGGGCATAGAACTCCAGGTTCTCCGTCGGCGTGAGGTCCGGATAGAGAAAGCTGCGGTGTGACAGGAAGCCGACACGGCGCCGTGCCGCGGCGCCGCCGTCACGCACCTCGCGGTCGAACAGGCGTACGGTGCCGGCGCTCGGCCGCAACAACGTAGCCAGCATGCGCAGCAGCGTCGTCTTACCGGCGCCGTTCGGGCCCAACACTGCAACCGCCTCGCCGCAGGTGACCATGAGATCGATCCCGTCCACCGCCACCATGCCGCCGAAGCGCCGGCGGAGACCGCGAGTTTCGATCGCCGTCTGCGACATGGCTGCGCCCTTACCGGAAGCGCGGCCAAAAGGAAAGTGAGAGAGTGGGAGCGTGAGAGCGTGAGAGAGTGGAATGCCAAAGAGCATCTGCCGCTCCCACACTCCACACTCCCACGCAGCGCCCCCGCTGGCACGAAACGTCGTCCTCAGGCTATAGTCGGCGCATGCAGGTCATTCCCATCCCGCAGCTGAGCGACAACTATGCGTATCTGGTCGTCGACGCGTCGACCAAGCGTGCGGCGGTCGTCGACTGCGCCGAGGCCGATCCGGTGCTGCGCGCCGTCAAGGCGGCCGGCGTCGAGCTGATGGCGATTCTGCCGACGCATCATCATTGGGATCACATTGGCGGCAACAACGACCTTCTCGCGCAGGTGAAGTTGGAGGTCTACGGCTACGAAGGACAAGGTGAGCGGATCCCCGGCTGCACGCGCGAGGTGAAGGACGGTGACCGCATCCGCGTCGGCAACCTCAGCGCGCGCATCCTGTTCATCCCCGCGCACACGAGCGGTCACGTCGCCTACTACTTCGAACGCGAGCAGTCGGTGTTCACCGGCGACACCTTGTTCGCCGGCGGCTGCGGCCGGCTGTTCGAGGGGGATGCCGGCATGATGCTGCGCTCGCTCTCCAAGCTCATGGCGCTGCCGGACGACACCAAGGTGTACTTCGGCCACGAGTACACGGAGAAGAATCTGCGCTTCGCGCTCACCCTCGAACCGGGCAACGCCGCGCTGCAGCGCAAGCATGCCTGGGCCGTCGAGCAGGGCCGCACGCATCAGCCGACCGTGCCCACTACGATTGCTTCGGAGAAGGCCACGAATCCGTTTTTCCGCTGGAGCAGCCCGGAGCTGCGCGCCAGCTTGCAACATCGTTTTCCGGACCTGCCGCCGGACGACGTCAACGTTTTCGCCAAGACTCGGGCGTTGAAAGATGCGTTCTAGTTTGTTTCAGCGGTGGAACCGCGCATAATCGAGCTGCGAGGTGTCTATGATGGCGAAGGGACTCACACGCTACGACGAGCTGGAAGCCGCGATCGATCGCGCCGCTGGGAGCTATGACCTCAACCGCGAGATCGACAACCTGGAAAGCGCCGCTCTGCCCAGCCGGCGCGCGGTGATCGAAGCGCTCAACCATCTGCAGCCCGCGATCTATCTGGGCTTCTACAGCACGCGCCCGTTGAGGCGCGGCAATCTGCGCTATGCGATCAGCGAGCATTTGTACCCGGCATACGAGATCCTCGTCGAGCAGATCAGCCGGGCCGTGCAGTACGAGCAGGAATGTTGTCGCGCCACGGTGGTGCACGACGCGGGGTGGCCGGAAGATGTCGTGATGCGACTATTCGACAAGCTCCCGGAGCTGCGCGCCATTTTGAACGACGACGTCGTCGCCGCCTTCGAAGGCGACCCGGCCGCGCAGAGCGTTGAAGAAGTGATCTTCAGCTACCCCGCCATCCAGGCAATCACCACGCACCGCATCGCCCACGAGCTCTACCGCGAGCAGGTGCCGATGATTCCGCGCATTCTTTCGGAGCACGCGCACGGGAAGACCGGCATCGACATCCATCCCGGCGCCCAAATCGGCCGCAGTTTCTTCATCGATCACGGCACCGGTGTGGTCGTCGGCGAGACCTCCGTGATCGGCGACAACGTCAAGCTCTACCAAGGCGTCACCCTCGGCGCGCTCAGCCCGCGCCGGCAAGAAGGCGCGTTGTTCCGCAATCGCAAACGGCATCCGACGCTGGAAAACAACGTGACCATCTACTCCGGCGCCACCATCCTCGGCGACACGGTGATCGGCGAAGGCTCGGTGATCGGCGGCAACGTCTGGCTCGTGGAATCCGTCCCCCCGCACAGCCGCGTCAGCTACAACGCGCACGTGACCCATTCTCACGCCGCCGACGCGTAACGGCCGGCGCCGCTCTTTTTCAAAGCGCGCCGCCGTCGTCCAGCAGCCGCAGGACAGGAACGTCCGCCCCCACAACGGGCAGCCGATCGTGCTGCAGCGGCGCGAAGTATTGCGCGAAGCGCGCCGCGACATCGCGCAGATCCAAGCCGAGCAGGATCGGATACACCTCGGCCGCGCGGCCGAGCTTCTGCAAGCCTTCGGCTGACAGCATGCGGGCCCCGGCGATCACCCCCATGTGCGTCTTGAGCAGCGCCGCGGCAATCTGAATCAGCCCTTGCAGTAGCAGCCACGGCGCCGACTCACGCTCGGCCGCGGCCCACAGCCCTTCCCAGGCTTCGTGCGCCTCCCAGAAATAGAAGGCATTGAACAGGTCGATGCCGTACAGCCAGTCGTCGAGCCTGCGCCAGTCCTCCGGGCTCCACGGCGCGTGGCGATTCGGCCGCAGCGTCGGTGCATACGAATGCCCCGCCGGATCGCGGTTCGGATGCGGACGCACGCCGGGCACGTACCGATACGGCGGCAACGCCCGACGCGAGTAGCGCCCAACGCCGCGCGCGCCCGGATCGGGAAGATCCCCAACATGTGCGCTAATCATGACTCAGCACCCAGCACTCAGCACTCTCCCCTGAGCCGCAGCCCGCGCGGCGTCGCCCACCGTTCCACCCCGGCGAGCAGCGCGTCTACCAACACGGCGAGCAGGGCGGCCGGCACCGCGCCGGAGAGGATCAGATTGACATCCATCACGGTGAGGCCGGTGACGATGGGCTCACCGAGTCCGCCGGCGCCAATGAACGCGGCGAGTGTCGCCGTGCCGATGTTGATCACCGTCGAGGTGCGTACGCCGGCGAGGATGACCGGGGTCGCCAGCGGCAGCTCGACCTGTCGCAGGAGTTGTCCGCGCGTCATGCCGAGCCCGAGGGCGACTTCAACGACGCGCCGGTCGACGCCGCGCAAGCCGGTGACGGTGTTGCGCGCGATCGGCAGCAGTCCGTAGAGGAAGAGCGCCGCAATCGCCGGCGGCGCGCCGATGCCGAAGAGCGGCAGCATGAACGCCAACAAGGCGATCGATGGAATCGTTTGCAGGACGCCCGTACCGCCCAGCGCCAACGCCGCGAGGCGCGGCCGCGTGCTCGCCAGGATGCCGAGCGGAATGGCCACCAGGCACGCCAGCGCTTCGGCGCTGCCGGTGAGCAACAGATGCCGGCCGATCAAATTCAGCGTCACGCCGCGGCGCTGCCACAGGAGCGCAAGCAGAGAACGCTCGCGGGCCGGTGCGGCGACCAGCTGCTCCGTCAGGCCGAGCTGACTGAGAAACGCCGCGGCAACGTCGGCCGGCGTGTGCTGCTCACCCTCGACTTGATGGTTGAGACGGCGCATCGTTGCGTCGTCGATGCGTCCGGCCAACAACGACAACGCGTCGAGTGCCGCAGGCAGGCGCCGCAAGAGATCCTGCCGGACCAGCGCCGCGCCCTCGTACGGCGGGAAGAAGGCTTTGTCGTCGCGCAGCACGATTAGGTTCTCGGTAATGATCTTCGCGTCCGTGGAGTAGCCGTCGGACACATCCACGGCGCCATCGGCAAGGGCCTGATAGGCCAGATCGTGCTGCATGCCGACCAGCGAGGTGACGTTCAGGTCGTACACCTGCCGCAGCGCCGGCATGCCGTCTTTGCGTTCGAGAAACTCGTACGACATACCGTAGCGCAGCGCGTGCACCGTCAGGTCACCGATTGCAACAATGCCGAGCCGCTGCGCCGTGTCGCGCCGCATCATCAGAACGTAGGTGTTGTTGAAACCGAACGGCGCCAACCAGACGAGATCATAGCGTTGCTGGAACGCGCGGCTGACGCGGGCGAACGCCTCGGCGGCGCCGTGCACCGGTGCGGCGTCGCCGAGAATGTCGCGCAGGCCGGTGCCGGTGTACTCCGCATACAGATCGATGCTGCCGGTGCGCAGCGCATCGAAGGCGACCTTGGTGCCGGCGAGGTTGTAACGGCGCTCGACGCGTGCCCCGGCGTGCGCCTCCAGCACCTGCGCCATCAGCTCGGCGAGCACTGTGCCCTCGGTGAAGTTCTTGGCGCCGACGATGATGGTCGGAGGATCCGAGGCAGCGATAGCCGGCGCGCTGGCCATCGGACGGATGAGGCACAGACAGAGCAATGACAAACAGGAAACACGAAACCTGAAATTCGAAACCGGCCAATGTGGGAGAACCCGCCTCCGCCTTCGATAGAGATTGCCGGTTTTCCATTTCCGGTTTCCTGTTTCTGATTTTCCATTCTCCTCGCGCTTCATCGTTCGACTCCGAGGAAGCTTGCCACGAATTCGCTGGCGGGTGCGGCGCGGATCTCGTCGGCGGTGCCGACTTGGACGAGTGCGCCATCGGACAGGACGGCGACACGGTCGGCGAGCAGAAACGCCTCGTCGACGTCGTGGGTCACGAGCACGACGGTTTTGTGCAAGCGTTGCTTCAGCCCGACGAACTCGCGTTGCAGGCGGCGGCGATTCAGCGGATCGAGGGCGCCGAAGGGCTCGTCCATCAGCACCAGCGGCGGATCGGCGGCGAGCGCGCGCGCCAAGCCGACGCGCTGGCGCTGCCCGCCGCTCAGCTCGGCCGGATAGCGCGGGCCGTGCAGATCGAAGTCGAGCCCGACGAGCGCGAACAGCTCCGCGGCGCGTGCGCTCCGCCGCGCCGGCGGCCAGCCGAGCAGGCGCGGCACGACCTCGACGTTTTCCTGTGCCGTCAGGTGGGGAAACAGCCCGGCCTCTTGGACGACGTAGCCGATGCCGCGCCGCAGCTGGATCGCATCGACCTGCGACACGTCGTGCCCGTCGACGAGGACCGTCCCGGACGTCGGCGCGACGAGGCGATTGATCAGCTTCAACGTCGTGGTCTTGCCGCAGCCCGAGGGACCGAGCAGCGCGACCGTCGTCCCCGCATCGACGCGCAAGCTCAGCCCGCGCAACGCCACGTGCCCGTCCTGATACACCTTGCCGACGTCGCGCAGCTCGATCATGCGATTTGATGCGGCTCACTCGGACGGTGCAGAGTCACGCTCGGCATGTTCATGGATCGCCTTGCCCGGCGCAAGTCCCGTGAGGGCGCACACGAGCTGCGGAGCCTTGCGGTTGAGGTTGCCCAGCTCTTTGTATACAGTCGATCGTGTCGAAGTCACACGAGCATCGGTGGAATTGATCACGAAGAAGGCGCGGCAGCCATGCGTGTTGGGCTGACAGGAATTCCCAAGGGTTGCCGATCTCAGGTGGCGGTCTACAGTCGCTCCGGAAGTAGTTAGGCAAGGCAGAGATGAGCCAGATCGAATTCCACACGGCGAACGCTGATGACTATTGGCGCGATCACCCACTCCGCGAATTCCATACTCGACATTTCGATCTTAGCGAGGAGGTCGTCGTTGCCCTCCACGACTGCATCAATCGCGCGGTTGACGAGCGGCCGATCCAGGCTTTCCTAGAGGAACATCCGGCGATCCTTGTACAGCTTCTCCATGCCAGCGCGCGGTTTGTGCTGCCGCGGCATCGGCTTGGTGCAGAGTTCGTTCCGGACTTCGTCATCGGAGAACACCACTCCGATGGTTACGACTGGCTACTGGTCGAGCTTGAGAGTCCGCGCCTCCCCTTCTTCACAAATGCGGGGGATCCTCGGGCGTCACTCAGTCACGCAATTCGCCAGATCCAAGACTGGCGGGCT
>Ga0209415_10016889_pt1 | contig 11669 bp, 7 predicted proteins | sample PeaSoiSIISIP2007_FD_187696 | JGI IMG/M metagenome (GOLD analysis project Ga0209415, IMG submission 187696) | Peat soil microbial communities from Weissenstadt, Germany - SII-SIP-2007 (SPAdes) (version 2) | ecosystem: Environmental > Terrestrial > Soil > Wetlands > Peat | place: Germany... | reverse complement strand
ACGTGCTGCCGCCCGCCGAGATGCCGGCCCAGCTCATCGCCTACGTAGCGCACGCGCTCGGAAAAGCACCCGGTCCGGTCTCTCCCCCAGCCCCCAAGACCGAAGACGCGCTGAAAAAAATCTTCTTGCTGCTGCGTGCCCAAACCGGTCACGACTTTTCCCAGTACAAGCGAAACACCGTCGCCCGCCGCGTCGAGAGGCGCATGGCCGTCCACCAAATCGAGCGGCTGGATGGGTATGTCCGCTATTTGCAGCAAACCCCGAGCGAAGTGGAGGCGCTCTTTCGCGACCTCTTGATCGGCGTCACTAATTTCTTTCGCGACCCCGAGGCGTTCTCTGCGCTCCAGGAACAGGTCATACCGAGACTTTTTGCCGGCAAGCCCGCCGGCGCAATGATCCGGGCCTGGGTGCCCGGCTGTTCCACCGGCGAAGAAGCCTATTCCATCGCCATCCTGCTCCAGGAGTGCCTGGATGCGCTGAAGCAGAATTTCAAGGTGCAGGTGTTCGCCACCGACATTGACCACCAGGCCATCGGGCATGCCCGCGCCGGCATCTACCCGGCCAGCATCGCCGTCGACGTCTCGCCGGAACGGCTGGCGCGTTTTTTCGCCCAGGAGCCGGATGGCAACGTCTACCGCGTCCACAAAAGCATCCGCGACATGGTGGTCTTTTCCGAGCAGGACGTGATCAAGCACCCGCCGTTCACCAGACTCGACCTGATCAGTTGCCGCAACGTGTTGATCTATATGGGCGGAGAACTTCAAAAGAAGCTCATCCCCCTGTTGCACTACGCGCTGAACCCCGGCGGCATGCTCTTCCTGGGCACGTCCGAGACTGTGGGCGAGTTCGTGGACCTCTTTGCCACGGTGGATCGAAAGTCGAAGCTGTACCAGCGCAAAGAAGATGTTAACGGCGCACACCGCCCGGGAAGGGGGCGATTTCTCCCGCCACTGTCGGAAGATGGATCCGTCCCCTGGCCCTCCGGCAAGGCGCCCGCCGAAGGCAAGCTCCCCCTGCGCGAGTTGACCGAACGGACACTGTTGCAACAGTACGCTCCGGCCGGCGCGCTCGTCAACGATCGCGGCGACATCCTCTACCTCCACGGCCGCACCGGCCAGTACCTGGAACCGGCCCCGGGCGAGGCCGGCATGAACATCCTGAAGATGGCCCGCGAAGGGTTGCGGCGGGAGTTGACCACCGCTCTGCGCAAAGCGACGGCGCTCAAAGAACCGGTGCGCCACCCGGGCCTGCGGGTTAGAACCAACGGCGATTTCACCACCGTCAATCTGACGGTCCGTCCGGTGTCCGCGAGCACGGACCCGACGGTCGCGCCCAAACTGTTCCTGGTCATTCTTGAGGATGCTCCGGCCGATCCGGGGCGCCCCGAAAATGCCGCCGTGGATGCAGGCGAAGGTCCGGGCGAGAGCGCCACGGACATGGACGCCCGCATTGCGACGCTGAAGCTGGAACTGCGGGCCAAGGAGGAATACCTCCACACCACCAACGAGGAACTGGAGACCTCCAACGAAGAGCTTAAATCCTCCAACGAGGAGATGCAGTCCGTCAACGAGGAGCTGCAATCCGCCAACGAGGAACTGGAGACCTCCAAGGAGGAACTGCAATCGGTCAACGAGGAACTGGCCACCGTCAACGCTGAACTGCAAACCAAGGTGGCCGACCTGTCGCGCTCCAACAACGACATGAACAACCTGCTGGCCGGCACGGGCATCGGCACCATCTTTGTGGACCATCACCTGCGCATCCAGCGCTTCACCCCCGCCGTCACCCAAGTGATCAACCTGATCTTGACCGACGTGGGGCGGCCGGTGGGCCACATCGTCTCCAAATTGGCGGGCTATGACCGCCTGGTGGCGGACGTGCAGGCGGTGCTGGAGAGCCTGACGCCCAAAGAGGTTGAAGTCCAGACCCAGGCGGGCGCGTGGTACCTGCTGCGCATCTGGCCCTATCGCACCCTGGAAAACGTGATCGAGGGCGCGGTGATCACCTTCACCGAGGCTACTGAGATGAAAAAGGCGCAGGCGGCTCTGCGGGAATCCGAGGCACTGCGCCGCCTGGCCGTGGTGGTGCGCGACGCGCACGATGCCATCACGGTGCAGGACTTTGAGGGCCGCATCCTGGCCTGGAATCCGGGGGCGGAAAGGATGTACGGCTGGAGCGAAGCCGAGGCGTTGAAGATGAACATTTCCGACCTGATTCCGGAAGCGCGGCGGGAAGAAGCCTTGGCCACGGTCCGGCAACAGAGCCGGGCTGAGGTTCTGGAGCCGTACCGCATGCAGCGGATCGCCAAAGATGGCCGGATCGTGGAGGTGGCGCTGACCGCCACCGCATTAGTGAATGAGTCCGGGGAAGCGTATGCTATCGCCACGACGGAGAGGAAGATATAAAGTAAGACGGCCAAACCCATGAATGAAAAGGAGACCGGTTCAGGCCAGGGTGTCGACTCATCCAGCGACCCGGCAGGCTCACCGGAAGCAGGCTCCGGGCACGCTCTGCGCCGGCAGGCGGAGGCGATCGCTCGGGAAAAAGCTGTCCGGGCGCCGGAAAACCTGAACCCACTCTCGCCCGGGGAAGCGCAGCGGGTGCTCCACGAACTGCAGGTGCATCAGATCGAGCTGGAGATGCAAAACGAGGAGCTGCGGCGGACGCAGATGGAACTGGAAGCCTCGCGGGCGCGATATTTCGACCTGTATGATCTCGCGCCGGTGGGCTATTTCACGATCAGCGAACAGGGGTTGATCCTGGAGGCCAATCTAACTGCCGCGAAACTGCTCGGCGTGGCAAGAGGCACTCTGGTCAAGCAGCCCTTATCCCGCTTTATCCTCCCCGAGGACCAGGACGTCCACTACCGTCACCGCAGACAGCTTTTTGAAACGGGCGCGCCGCAGGTGTGGGAGCTGCGGCTGGCGAGAAAGGACGCCGCCCACTTCTGGGCGCGGGTGGAGGCGACCACGGCGCAGGACGATGACGGGGCCGTTGTATGCCGCGCCGTGGTGAGCGACATCGCCGAGCGCAAAAGAGCCGAGGAGGCGCTCAAGACGATCAACGAAGATCTTCGGAACTTCGCTTATGCGCTCACGCACGACCTTAGGGAGCCGCTCCGTATGGTCGTGAACTTCACTCAGCTACTGGCAAAAGAGCGCCAGGGAAAGCTGGGCGAAGACGCCGACCAATATATCTCTTATTCCGTCGAAGGCGCTTTAAGAATTGAGGCTCTCCTCAAGGCGTTGTTTGATTACTGGGAGGTTACGGAGCGGGGCGGAAAGAGCTTGTCACCCGTCGACTGCAACCACGAGCTATCCCAGACGCTGCTCAACCTCCAAACGGCGATTCAACAGAGCGGTGCTACCGTGACCTCTGATCCGTTGCCGACCGTGCTAGCCGAAGACGCTATGCTGGTGCAGGTATTCCAGAACCTAATTAGTAACTCGATCAAGTACAGGGGCGAGACAGCGCCAAGGATCCACATCTCCGCCGTGAGAACTGCCGAAGGGTGGCTGTTTTCGGTGCGGGACAACGGCATCGGCATTGATCCGGACAACGCTGAGTTCGTATTCGCCATGTTCAAGCGTCTGCACGGAAAGGAGATCCCCGGCACAGGCATTGGACTCGCACTTTGTAAGAAGGTGGTGGAACGTCGCGGTGGACGCATTTGGGTGGAATCGGCAGTGGGACGGGGTGCGACGTTCAAATTCACGATTCCCATCTGAGCGTACCTGTTATCCAAGGCCGCCGTGAGGGCCAGCCTTTCAGATTGGGCGCGCACGCGATGCCGGGAATGTGCCGCGGAAATCGAGGCTGGCGCCTCAGTGTTGAATGGGGATCGTTATTGAACCGACCGCACCCAGTTCTCCATCGAAAACGATCACGCGGACCTTGCGGATGGCCGGCTCGACGGGAATTGAATAGCGGAGCCCAATCTCGCCGCGCGTGACTGCCTCGGACTGCTCCCGGGTCAGGTTGTACAGAATCGGCCGCGAGGGCTGTTTCAGCGCTTCGTCATAGGCCGCGAACACTACGGAGACCTTCCCGGTACCGTGTTCCCACGCGGGTTGCGGCAGCAGATCCGCCGCGTCGATGTGGATTTCAAAACGCATCTTCTGCGTGTTGACCGGATCGGGCGAAGCACTAGCCCGAATCCCGATTTCGGTAGCGTCGAAGGGACTATGGGCGACGGCCTGGACCGCCCTCGGCAATTCTCGGGAGCGTAATCCGCTGAGAGCGAGACCGCCCGGCAAAGCCAGTGGCGCTACCCCGTAGAACCCATGTTCCGTTTGTAAGCGCACTTCCTTACGCCCGCAAATTACCCGGATTTTGTGATGTTTCCCATCGGGATTTAGCGATGTCGAGTAATAGGCGATCTCGTAGTTCGAGCGGGAATCCGTGATTGCCTGCTGAATCGCGTTGCCGGCGCGGTTGCTCGAATACTCTCGCCCGCCCGTAATGCCGGTAAATTCTTCGAGGGTTTCGGCACTGGGAGTTCCTACCGCTGTCCCTTTCATCGACTGCTCGACGGTGTACACCACGATCTGCGATTGCGTCAACTCCTCGCAAAACCACCGTATCGGATTCGTCAAATCCACGTCCGATTGCATTGAGATGGAAAACCCGGTGAGTGGAATCCCGTGCGTGACCCAGACGAGATTCTTACGTCCCGGGACTTGCGCCATCTGCGAGCCGAGATCCCGCAGCGCATTCACGGTCAGGTCGAAACGGAACTTGATGTCGCGGTCATCGACAGGTTTTAGCCCGAGCAAGTCTTTTGTCGCTGCCTGGACCATGGGGGCAATATTTCGCGTCCACGGTTCGGCGCCGCGCGTCACGCTGGTGTCGGGTTTCGGTAGCGGATGGATGGGATACAAATCGCCGCGAGGAGTCAGAATGTACAAGTACAGACCATCGCTCGATTCGAGATTCTTCAAGGAGTCGGCGACCTGGCCGCCAATGATCGAGTCGCTCAGGATAGCGTCGCTGAGCAGGTCGATCAGGACCACGGTAACGTGCGATTCGGCGCCGGCGCGGTTCGAATACTCGCCGGGACTTGGCTTCAGCAGGAGCGCCCGGTCTCCCGTGAAACGGAAAAAGGCGATGCGCTGGGGCTTACCATCCTCCAAGAGATGGAAATCCGCGCTGAGCAATCCGGTCACCGGCTGGCCCTGCGCATCAAGCGCAACGACATTTAACCTGTTCAGTTTGGCAGCTTGTGACTCGGCGGAACCGGCGGCGGGGGCAAATGCGCAGAGAAAAATCGCGGCGGCGACAAGTGCGCACTTCCTTTTCCGATTTTTGCACTTGAGCATTCGTGACACAACATCTTCCTCCGGCTACTTCAGTGTTTCACAGGTTCCATCCATCGAAATCCCGGCAAACACGCCGGCCTGGTGGCGGCAGGCCACATGCCGCTGTTCTCTTCCTTTCAGGATAATCGGACCCAGTATGCTATGATCGCGTGCATGGCAACCATGCCGCCTGCGGGGCCACAGGCGCGCGGGAGCAGCGGCGAGGAAGGCCGTATTCAGCTATACGGTTGGGATTCGCGGACCGAGACCTGGAACGGGCCGACTGGGTTGAGCTTCTCTCTGCGTGCGTCGCGGCGCCTTTTGCGAGCGCTGCAGGCCACGCCTGGCCGCTCGTGGTACGGCCCTGTGAACTGCGGGGCCCCGGGAGAAGCGCCGACCCGGTTCTTCAGCCTCATCCACGCACTGTGCGACTGCGCGGTCGCGATGATCTACTGCAACGACTCGCGGTCCGGTCCGGTCGAAATCGTGGCGGTCATCCCGCCGAACCTGCATGCGCGCTTGAGGCCCGATTTCGCCTTCGAGTTTGTGGCGTTCGCGCGGTTCCTAGGCGCCCTTAACGAAAAAGGCGCGTTGACCGTTCACGATCTGATGGCGGCCTCCATTCGGGAGGCACAGCTCTCCGAAGCGCTGATTTTCTCCATCAGTACCGGCTTATGGCCGAGCGATTTGGACCACGTCCTGTCGAGCTGTGTCGAAAAGATCGCACTGAGCATGCTGGAATGGATCGCGGAACGGTAGGACAGAGGCGGATCAACCCGTCAGGTCGTGAAGCCAGGTCGTTGACACGGCTATGATCGTTTTGGGAGCAGCACTCTTCCTCTGATGAACGTCTCCAAGCGGGCGTTGTACCATAGGAGTCGATTATCCTGGAACACCCGGGACAACCGAACTTTGTTTCGCAGCAGATCGTTTCAACACCGGAAAGGCAGACATGTCATTTTTTCTTAGAACCTCACTCATCGCCATAGCCATGCTCTCGTCCCTGCACGGACAGACGGCTTCCCAAGCGCTACCGCCTCTGATTGACCGGCAACTGCTGTTCGGAGATCCCGAAATCATCGGCGCCGAGCTTTCACCCGATGGCCGCTATCTCGCTTTCATCAAACCTTGGAAATCGACCCGTAATATCTGGGTCAAGAAGATCGACGAACCGTTCAGTGCGGCCCGGCTCCTCACCACCGAGACCAAACGGCCCATTCCGGGCTTTCTGTGGACGCGCGACGGCAAATACGTCATTTATGTCAAGGACACCGACGGCGACGAGAACTTCAACGCGTTCGCAGTGGATCCCGCCGCGGCGCCCCCGGCCGGAGCCGACGCCCCACCCTCGCGCGACCTGACCGGTCTGAAGGGCGTGCAGATCGCGCTCTACGCGGCCCCCAAGAACGATCCCGACATCGTCTACATCGGGCTCAACGATCGCGACAAGTCATGGCACGACCTCTACAAGCTGAAGGTCTCCACCGGCGAACGCACCCTGATTCGGAAGAACACCGAACGCATCGCCGGCTGGACCTTCGATCTGCAGGGGCAGCTCCGGCTGGCTGCTCGCGTGGCCGATAACGGCGATCAGGAACTCCTGCGCGTAGACCCGAGCGGCTTCACGAAGGTCTACTCGTGCACGGTTTTCGAGGGTTGCGGCCCGGTCCGGTTTCAAAAAGACGGTAAGCGCTTTTATATGGAGACCAACAAGGGAGACGACGCCAACCTTACTTCGTTGGTCCTGTTCGACCCGCAAACCGAAAAGGTGGAAAAGGTGGAGTCCGATCCCCTGAACAAGGCGGACGTCGGCGAGACACTCTTCTCCGAGGCCACCGACGATCTGGTGCTCACCACATACACCGGCGAGCGCACGCGGCGATACTTCAAGGACAAGAAGCTGGAAGCCGATTACCAGTGGCTGCAGAAGAAACTACCCGGTCGCGAGGTCGATCTCGGTTCACGCACTAAGGACGATCGCATCTGGCTCGTAAGTGCCCACGGCGATACCGAACCGGGCGAAACCTATCTGTTCGACCGCGGGACGCACAAGCTGACCTTGCAGTACAAGGTTCGCGAGAAGCTGCCCCGCGAGGCTCTGGCTTCGATGAAGGCCATCGCATACAAGTCGTCCGACGGCCTGGAGATTCCTGCTTACCTGACCCTGCCGAAGGGCGTGCCGGCGAAGGGCCTGCCTGCCATTGTGGTCCCGCATGGCGGCCCGTGGGCGCGCGATTACTGGGGCTACAATTCGATCGCGCAGTTTCTCGCCAATCGCGGCTACGCCGTACTGATGCCCAATTTCCGCGGTTCCACAGGATACGGTAAGAAGTTTCTGAACGCGGGCAACGGCGAATGGGGCGGGAAGATGCAGGACGATATCACCTGGGGCATGAAGTACCTGGTGGCCGAAGGCATTGCCGATCCGAAGCGCCTGGGCATTGTCGGCGGCTCCTATGGCGGTTACGCCACGCTGGCCGGCGTCGCCTTCACGCCCGACCTGTATCGCGCGGCGGTGGACATTGTCGGCCCCTCCAACCTGATCTCGCTGCTGGAGTCGATCCCGCCTTATTGGGAAGCCGCGCGCAAGATCATGTACGCCCGCATGGCCGATCCGGGCACGCCGCAGGGCAAGGCCCGGCTGCAGGCTCAGTCCCCGCTCACCAGGGCGTCGGACATTAAGACTCCGCTGCTGGTGGTGCAAGGGGCGAACGATCCGCGCGTGAATCGTCGCGAAGCGGAGCAAATCGTCATCGCGCTGCGCGATCGCGGGTTCCCGGTGGAATACATCCTCGCCCCCGACGAGGGCCACGGGTTCGCGCGTCCGGTGAATAGCATGGCCATGTTTATGGCTACCGAGAAGTTCTTCGCTCAGTATCTGGATGGCCGCTACCAGACGGATGGAACGCCGGAAGTGGTGGCCCGCCTCAAGGAAATCACTGTCGACCCGAAAACCGTGACCGTTTCGAAGATCGTCGATGCGGGTCGGGTGGGTGTGCCGGCAGTGACCGTGGCCATGCAGCCGGGCGTCTGGAAGTACAAAGCCAGCATCGAGATGGGAACCCAGAAACTGGCGATCAACGAGACTACCACCATTCAGGAAGAAAACGGCGCCTGGACGGTTACCGATGCGGTAGACACGCCGATGGGAAAGGTGACCGACACCGCCACGCTCGAAAAGGGAACGCTGGTCCTCCGCAAGCGCAGCGTCAAGCAGGGTCCGGTTTCCATAGACATTGCGGTGGAAGGCAGCAAGGTCTCCGGCTCCGTGAACATGAACGGCAAGGAGACGCCGATTGCGGCCGACCTCGGTGGGCCGCTGTTTGCCGAAACGGGCGGCCCCCAGTGCATCGCTCTGCTGCCGCTTGCCGACGGCTACACCACGACTTTCCGCAATTTCGACCTGCAAAAGCAGAAGCTGAAGCTGATTGCCTTGAAGGTGACGGGATCGGAAAGCGTCACCGTCCCGGCGGGCACCTTCGATACGTTCAAGGTGGAGCTCTCCTCGGCCGACGGCGGCTCGGAGAAGGAAACCGTATGGATCGCGAAGGATCCCCGCCAGGCGGTGAAAGTGGTGGCAGTGATGGCGGAGATGGGCGGGGCCACGCTAACGGCGGAACTCGATCCGAAGCAGTAAACGGAATAGAAGGAGTGGATCGCGAGCGGCTACGGCCCGTGAGTTCCGGGCGGAAGAGGCCCGCCTTGCCGGGACATCGGTAGACGGCATGGACGGTCATAAGTTACTTTCAAAGCCCACTATCGGCCTTCCTATACAATGGTGATGTCTGCAAGCGTGAGGCGTGGTTCATTTGCCGAGAAGCGTAGTAGCCGTGGGACTTGACGCCGTCCGGAAAACGGTCGAGATTCTGGCGTTGGTGGAAATCGGCAAGCTGACAGGTGTGGGCCTGGTGTCCGGCGCCCAGTGGGGCGGGGACCGAATGTTTTTGTCCGCAAAGGACGGTTCCGTCCAATTTGTCGTTGGTGACACGCTCTACAGGCAGGATCAAGCAGACTTTCTCCGGGCGGAGTTTCCGGCCGGAGGCGTGTCCCCGAATCGGCCTTCCTGGCTGCAGGGCCTGTCGCCGTGGGAGATGCCTTTCTTTATGGGGCTGGCCGGGGAACTGCTGCTGGCTTGGCCGGGCTCCGCTTCGGCCAGCGCGTTTCTGGATCGATTCAGCCATTTCTACCGGAGCCATCGGACCCGGATCGAACAGGCGGAGCGCGAGCTGCGCTACGTTGCAGAGGGACTTCTGGCTCTTCAGCATTGGCCGGCGCTCTTCGCAGCGGTGATGGATTCCATGGGCGAACTGGCGCGTGCGAGCCTCCCTAAAGGACTGGCCGCCGCCGATCTGGGCGCTTTCGCGGGCAGGCTGTTGATTGGCGCTCAACACAGCCGCATTACCCTGGCGCGCGTGCCGGAATGCGTCCGAGCCATGTGCGAGCCACCCACGCCGGCAGCCGAAGACTGCCTGCGGATTCCCCACTATCGAAGAATGCTGAAAAACCTGGAACGGTTCACGGAATCGGCCGCGCCGCTGATGGAACAACTCCGCGCGGCGTTGTGACCGGCGCCCCGCACGCCAGGAAATCGGGCCTCAGACATGCAATGCTTCGCCCCTAGGCGATCGGTCCGGTAACACGGCAAGCGGCAAGAAAATTTCGCAGGGCGTGCTGGTATTCGGGGAGCTCCTGCAAGCTGGGCTTGATGATGGCTTCAGCCCAATCCAGGAACCGGTGGACCTCCAGAAACTCGAAGGGCTTGGAATCATCAGCCAGCCGGGACAACAGTTCACGGCATCGCTCCAAAACCTCCGGAAACTCCAGACCATGCAGCACTTTCAAAGCCTGAATCAGCCCCCAGAGTTCATCAAGGTGAGCAATGGTAAAGTCGCATTCTTGTTTCGTCATCACCTTTTGCTTTACCCTGGCGACGCCGGCCTCTGGCTTCCAAATCCAAGTGTACGCCTTGGCCCGTCGAGGCCCAAGAATGAATTCAGGCGGCCGCGCCCCGGCCACGTAGTTACCATGGTTTTCGGGCACCGGTGATCCGGGCGCAATCTGAATCCCACCAACGATCTTATTTTTGTCGGCATGACCCAGCGAATGATAGGCCCCGGGGTGCCCAACGTGGAGGCCATGAGCCGCCCACCGGTCTACCAGGCGCTGCTGAAGCCGCGGATGTGATCCGCTCGCCGGAGACCTACCGGTTTCGCAGCAAGGTGTCCGGCTCCGGCCCGAGCTCTTCGCCATACGGCCGGTCCGGCGCCTGCGCAATGCGAATCATTTCGCCGCGATCCGTCCAGTTCAAGAAGCACCTCGAACAGTCGTCGATCACGACGTTCCCCGGCCCGCAGTAATAGTGCGTATCCATCCTCTGGTGGCACTTGGGGCAGTTGATGTGCCGCTTGAGCTCCTGCGGGTCGGGCGCGAGCGGCACGCCTGGCCCCGGCGCCTCGGCCTTCAGCTCCTGAATTAACGCCAGGAACGTCTCCATCGGAATCAACATCCCCTTGCAGCGCGTGCAGTAACGGATTCGCTCGCGCGCAAAAATCGAGTGCATCAGCGGGATGGCACAGATCGGGCACGCTTCCTCCGTGTCCTCACCAAGCACGCGCACTCCTTCGTCGTCTTTCGCGGGGTAGTAGATGCTCTTACAGTAGGCGCAGGCGGGAACTCCGTGATCGCCTTCCAGGTTGAGGGGCGCGCCGCATGCCGGACAAATCATAGCTGTGCTTTGCCGCACTTGGGACAGAACTTCGCGCGTGCCGGCATGGATTGACCACAGTCGATGCAGAACTTCGAATCCGCCGGCACCGCTGCCGGCGCTTCGGGCGCGGCCTTGATCGCCCCCATCATCGTCTGCGCCATCGTCAGTCCCGCGCCCAGCCCCACGCCCACGCCGGCCGCGCCGCCCGGATTGGCGGCCGCCACCGGCAACGACTGCGCCGCCTGGAACTGCGTATACCGCCCCAGGTCGCCGGCCATGTTCACGCCGATGCGCTGGTCCAGCACTTGCTGCAACTCGTCCGGCAGCGAAACGTTTTCCACCACGAACTGAACCAGCTCCAGTCCCAGGCCCGCGAACACTGGTTTCAGTTCACCCGCGATCTTCGCGGCCAGCTTGCCTTGGTTTGCCGCCATGTCGACGAAGGCCACTTCACTGGGCGCGAAGATGTCGGTCATTTTCGCCACGATCGTGTTGCGAAGCTGGCCTTCCAGGTCGGAGACATAGTAAGTTTCGCGCGTACCGCTCACGTTGTTGTAAAACAACTTCGGATCCGCGATGCGGTAAGAATAAATGCCGTATCCGCGCAATCGCACCGCTCCGAATTCCTTGTCACGGATGGTGATCGGCGTCGCCGTGCCCCAGCG
>Ga0209415_10016887_pt1 | contig 11670 bp, 11 predicted proteins | sample PeaSoiSIISIP2007_FD_187696 | JGI IMG/M metagenome (GOLD analysis project Ga0209415, IMG submission 187696) | Peat soil microbial communities from Weissenstadt, Germany - SII-SIP-2007 (SPAdes) (version 2) | ecosystem: Environmental > Terrestrial > Soil > Wetlands > Peat | place: Germany... | reverse complement strand
CGGTCGGTGAACCTGGCCAGCGGAATGGTCAGGATCAGGAACAAGATCGCGGCGACGGTGAAGCTGGAGAAGTTGAAGACCGTCTCGCTGTAGATGTCGGCCGCCTTGTTGGCCTCTATCACGCCCAGCGTGCCGACCAGCGCCGTGTCCTTCTGAAGGCTGATGAAGTCGTTGAGCAGCGGCGGGATGATGTTCCTGATCGCCTGCGGCAGGACAACGTAGCGCAGCGCCGTGCCCTGCGACAGCCCGAGCGACCGGGCCGCGGCGACCTGGCTCTGATGTACCGAGTTCAGTCCCGCCCGGTAGACCTCGGAGACGTAGGCCGAGTACGACAGGACCAGCGCGGCGACGCCGTAGACCACATCCGGCTGGGTAGAGATCACCGGCAGGCTAAGAGCGGGAACGCCCAGGCCGAGCGCGAAGATCACCAGGATCAGCGGGACGCCGCGAAAGAAATCGACGTACATCGTGGTGATGACCCGAATCGGGAACAGCGCCGGGTGCACGGACTGGCGGATCAGCGCGACAAGCAATGCCATCGCCAGGATCAGCACCTCGGCGACGAGAAACATCCTGATGTTCAGCCAGATCGCCGCGCCGACCGAGTAGTACCCCTTCCTCGGGTTGCCGATGAAAGACTGCCACATGTCCGTCGGGTTGAAGAACGCGTGCTCGACCGCGCGGGCGCCGGGTGCCAGCAGGAAGATCGCCAGCAGGATGCCGAGCATCACGACCGTGCTGACCGACGAGATGACCGTGGCGCGGGTGCCGCCGCCGGAGAACAGCCGGGGTCCCCGCCCGGTGGCGAACGAGCCAGGCGGCTGCCACAGCCCGCCGGCCGTGCGGGGCGCGGCCGGGGTTATCCCGGTGAGCGGGTCGACAGGCGGTTCGGACTGGTTGCCGTCCATGCGGGCCTGAGCGCGGAGTTCGGGCTGCCGTCAGGGCTGAATCGTGGGGAAGCTGGTGTAGATGCCCAGCCACCGCTTCGTCAGCGCGGTCAGCGTCCCGTTCGACCGCAGCGCGGCGATGGCCTTGTTGACGCAGGAGACCAGCGGATTGCCCTGGTGGAAGACCAGGCCGTAGTGCTCGCCGACGGTCGGGAACTGCGCGACCAGGATTCCGTGCTTGAGCTGCGCCGGCGACGCCATGTACTGCGCCGTCGGGGTGTCCGTCACCAGCGCGTCGATCCGGTGCGCCGCGAGCGCTGCCGCGGCCTCGGCCAGCGTGTCGAAGACCTTGGGCTGCCTGGCCGGCTGGATGTTGTTGGTAATGAAGGTCAGACCCGTCGTGCCGATCTGGTCACCATAGAGATAGGTCTTCAGCTCGGCTGGCGAGTGCTTGGTCACGATCGGCGTGCCCTTCAGCGCCACGATCGACTGCTGCACCGGGTAGTAGCTGTTCGAGAACGTCACGGCCGTGGCCCGCGCGGGGGTGACGGAAACCTCGTTGATGTCGAAGTCGAAAGCCTTCGGCCCGGGCGCATAGGCGCTCGTAAACGGCTCGTGCACCCAGGTCACCTGGGACTTGGAGAAGCCGAGCTCGGCGGCGATGGCGTAGGCGACCGCGCTCTCGTAGCCCTTGCCGTTCGTCGGGGTGTTGCTCTCGAACCAGGGCGGGTAGACGGGATTGTCGGTCGCCACCGTCAGCACGCCGCTCTTGAACAGCTCGTGCGAGATCCCGGCCTTCGTGCAGCTGGCCGCCGCGCTCGGGCTGCCCGAGGCGCCGCCGCTGCTCGAGCTGCCGCAGGCGGCAAGACCGCCGGTCACCACAATCGCAGCCGCAGCCACCAGCGCGGAACGTCGCATCGAACCCACCCCAAGAGATCGCGTGCCCGGTCTGGGCGAATTCCTACAGCCGTGGCGGCAATCCTACCGGCGGAAGCGCGGCCACGTGCGGCCGGCCAGCCGACGCCTGCCAGGAGCGGGCACGGCGCGTCCCGGCCGCCAGGAGCCGGCCGGGACGGGACGCGACGGTGCGTGCTAGGCGGCCGCTCGCGCGGGATCGCCGGTCGCGCCGATCACGGCCAGGACAGAGTCCTCGGACCCGAGATGTAGATGGGCGTTCCGCCCCTGGGGCGGGCGTGGATGAGCTTGTGCAGGATCAGCGAGACGTCGATCGGGATCCGCACGCAGCCGTGCGACGCCGGGTTGAGCGGCACGCCGTCATAGCTGAACGTGCTTGTCGGGTTGGGCATGCCATGAATCGCGAACAGCGTGCCGATGAAGAAGACCGGGTTATACAGGCAGCCGCCGAAGGACGCGTCAGGCACGCAGCCCGGGATGAACTCCCAGGCGTGGTAGCGACCGTCAGGCGTGATCCAGCCGCTGCCATCGGGGCGGTTGAAGTCGGCCGTGGATACGTGGCTGATCAGGACGATCTTGCTGGTGTTGTGGTAGACGACCAGCACCTCGGTCCTCTTGTTGATCTCGATCCGGGTCCGGCCGCCGCGGGCATGCAGCACCTTGGGGAGCCGCGGATGAACGAGCTGGCGCTGCATGGCCGGGCCGACGATGTCCGGGTTCCTCGGCCGCCAGGTGCCGGCCTGGACCTCCTTGAACGCCCAGACCGCCTCCATCGTGGCCCAGCCGAAGCTGCCGTCGATCCTACCCGGGTAGTAGTGCAGGAAGCTGAGCCGCTGCTGGAGCGCCCGGACCGCCGGACCATGATCACCGAGGGTCAGGCTCTGGCCGGCCGGCACGTACACCGAGCCTGGTACGCCGCCTGCGGCGGCGCTGCGGCCAGCCTGACCGGCATGGGCCAGAGCCCGTGCCTGGCCTGCGCTCGCCGCGCCGGCCGCCCCGGCCTGGCCGAGTACCGATGCCCCGACCGCCGCCGCGGCGCCAAGACCAGCCAGCCACCGCCGTGTTCCGTGTCCCATCTGCTGCTCCCCTTCGCGTGCGCATCCAACCGCTTCATCGCACCTGGCCACCCGGAACACCCGGTACGCAAACTATTCCAGTCTCTGGACGCTTATCGCCAGCTTCGGGTTGCGCGCGTTGCCCGGGTTTCTCTCGACTCGCGCCACAAGGGCACCAGGCCTATCCTCGGCGAGGTGTGCACACGATCCGCATGGGTATCTATTCGCCCGTTGTTCAACTTCGCGTTCCGGGCAGTTCTCCGGACCGCGGCACGTCACCGGGGGGGTACCTGGTTGCCTGCTGGCGTTCCATGGCCAGCCGCAGCCAATCGCCTGACCTGGTGCTGGGCATCAGCTGGGGGAGCTGTCGGCCGGACAGAACGGGGGCGGACGTGAGTGCCGTATTGGCTGAGCAGGATGCAGCAGCGCGGCTGCCCGACGCGGACACCTGCGCGCTGCTCGACCGGCTGGCCGCCGACCTCGGGCTCACCGTGACGCGCAAGAAGAACGGCCGCAACGCGCTGGTCGGGCCGGACGGCACCGACGTGCGGCCGTGGCGGGAGAGCTATCCGTACCCGCAGCGGCTGGGCGGCAAGGCGTACGCGTCGGCCAAGCGCTCGCTCCAGATCGAGCTGCTGAAGCTCCAGCGGTCGGTCAAGGCCTCCGGCGAGCGGCTGCTGATCATCTTCGAGGGCCGGGACGCCGCGGGCAAGGGCGGCACCATCCGGCGCTTCACCGAGAACCTGAACCCGCGCGGCGCCCGGATCGTGGCCCTGGAGAAGCCGGCCGCGCACGAGCAGGGCGAGAACTACCTGCGCCGCTACCAGCCGCACCTGCCGGCGCCCGGCGAGATCGTGATGTTCGACCGCTCCTGGTACAACCGGGCGGGCGTCGAGCAGGTGATGGGCTTCTGCCGGCCCGACGAGTACGCCCAGTTCCTGCGCGACGCCCCCGAATTCGAGCGGGCACTGGTCAGGGACGGGACCACCCTGGTCAAGTTCTGGTTCTCGGTCACCCGGGCCGAGCAGCTCCGCCGCTTCATCGACCGCCAGGTCGACCCGGTCAAGCGCTGGAAGCTCAGTCAGATCGATCTCGCGTCGCTCGACAAGTGGGACGAGTACACCCGGGCCAAGGAGGCGATGTTCCGGCACACCGACCTGCCCGAGGCGCCCTGGACGGTGATCAAGAGCAACGACAAGCGGCGGGCAAGGGTCGAGGCGATGCGCTATGTGCTCTCGCTCTTCGACTACTGCGACAAGCGGCACGACATAGTCGGCCAGCCCGATCCGCTGATCGTCGGACCGGTCCGCGCGATGCCCGAGCTGCCTGCCGCCGAGAGCGAGCCGGTCCCGCCCGCGGTCCAGATCAGCCGGATCTCGCCGCCGAGGGAGCACCTGGCCAGCCGGCTGTCCCGCTCGATCCGGCTGACCGGGCCCGAAACCGCGCCGGCGGCGGCCGGATTCGGCGACGGTCCGCTGGTCGCGCTACAGGCCGATGTCGTCTAGGGCGTGTCCCGTGGATCTTGGTGGATGCGGGCGGTGATCCTGGGTGCCGATCCGCGCCGCCTGAGATCTACGGGACACGCCCTAGCCCGGCCGCGGGCCGACCGCCTCAGCGGCGCCAGTCAAGCGCGAGCGTCGCGCCTGGCCGCCGCAAGATCATGCTGCCGTCCAGTCCGTCCGGCGGAGATCCGCCCGGTACCCCGGCCGGGAAGACCCGCAGCCGCAGGTCGGCGACGCCTGGCCGGCCGAGCCGGTGCCAGGTCCCGGCCCGGGCGGCGAGGTAGCCGGCCAGCTCGGTCCCGCTCGGTCCGTAACCGCGGACCAGCAGCGCGGTCGGCCCGCCGCCCGGCTCAGCCAGACCGGCCCCGGCCCCGCCGCCGCCCGGCTCGGCCGCACCAGCCTCGGCCAGGCCGCCGCCGGGCTCAGCCTCCGTCTCCGCCGGGCCGAGTGCGACTGCCGCGATTCCGAGCCTGCCGTCTGCCCTGGCGGCCTCGGCGAGACCGCTGAAGGGCCGCGGCGAGCCTGCCGCCGGGCTGCCCGCACTGCCCCCGAACGCGGAGACCCGCACGAGCTCGGGCTCGGCGAGCGTCAGCCAGAGATCCGCGTCGCTCAGCTCCGCCCCGCTGACCTCCGGCACATCGGCGACGACGACAACGGCGGGCCCGGTCAGTGCCGCGTAGACCGCGTCGGCGTCCAGCGGGCGTCCGTCGTCGGTCTCGAACCGCACGCCGGGCTGCGGCCCGGCCGGGACAAGCACCTCGGGCCCGGCCAGCGTTCCTGCCAGCCGGATGAATCCGCACCGCACGGCGGAACGGCTGGTGAGGTACCCGTCGGCGTGGTCGAGCGCGAGCGAGAGCTGGAGCCCGCGGACCGAGAGCGGCAGCACGATCCGGCCGCCGGGCGCGAGCTGCTCCTGCCACTGCGGGGCGATGTCCCAGGCGCCCACGGTCAGGATGATCCGGTCGTACGGCGCTCCGCTGGCGAAGCCGAGACCGCCGTCGGCGCAGGCCACCCGCACCTGCCCGTACCCGGCCGCGGCGAGGCTGGCACTGGCGCGCGCCGTTAGTTCAGCGTCAATATCGACCGTGACGACACTGCCGTCCTCGCCGACAATATGCGCCATCAACGCGGCGTTGTAGCCGGTGCCGGCGCCGATCTCGAGCACGCGGTGGCCCCGTTCCAGCCCGAGCTGGTCCAGCATGATCGCCATCATGGTCGGCTGCGACGACGAGCTGACCGGCGTGCCGTCCTCGCCCACCTTCACGACGACGGACTCGTCCTGATACACCAGCTGAGGCTGCAGCTCAGGCACGAACAGGTGTCTCGGCACCTGGCGGAACGCGCTCTCCACCGCGATGTCGATGCCGACGCTCTCACGCAGGAAGTCGGCGAGCGCCGTCCTGGCGGCCCTGGCATGATCGGCCCTGGCCTGCTCGGTCCTGGCCGGCAGCGACCGGTCAGGGAGGCCGGCCGGCCCGGGGCGATCGCGGCCGGCCCGGCTCTCACCGGCGGCCCGGCGCCCGTCATCGGTCCGGTGCCCGCCGTCGGCCGGCCCAGTCGCAGCCACGGCTATCCGGGCTCGCCCGCCCTCAGCCTGGCGACCTGGTACAGCGCGATCCCGGCCGCGACCCCGGCATTGAGCGACTCCGCACCGCTGATCGGGATCTTCACGACGGCGTCGCACCGCTGCGCGACCAGCCTGGACAGGCCCCTGCCCTCGGAGCCGATCACCAGCACCAGCGGGCTGTCGGCGAATGCCAGCGAGCCGATGTCGTCGTCGGCGCTGGCGTCCAGGCCGACCACGAACAGGCCGGCCTCGGCGTAGGCGGCCAGCGCTCTGGCCAGGTTGGGCGCCTGGGCGACCGGCACCCTGGCCAGCGTTCCCGCGGACGCCTTCCAGGCCCCTGCCGTGACCCCGGCGGACCGGCGGACCGGGACGAGCACGCCGTCCCCGCCGAACGCGGCCACCGACCTGGCCACGGCACCCAGGTTCCTCGGGTCGGTGATGCCGTCAAGAGCCACGATCAGCGGCTCGTGCCCGGCCGCCGACGCCGCGGCGACGAGGTCATCGGGGTGCGCGTAGTCGTGCGGCCTGACCCGCAGCGCCAGGCCCTGGTGGATCGCCCCCCCGGTCATCCGGTCAAGCTCGGACCGCCCGGCCTCGACGATCGGGATTCCCTGGTCGGCGGCCAGCCTGATCGCCTCGTTGATCCGCTCATCGGCGTCCAGCCGGGGACCAACATGCAGCGCCTGAGCTGGCACGGCAGCCCGCAGGGACTCGAGCACCGGGTTACGCCCGGCCACGAACTCGGCCGTGACCCCCGCGCCCCTGGTGCCTGCGGCTCTCGTGTTCGCGACCCTGGTGCCTGCGGCTCTGCTGGTTGCGGCCCTGGTGGCTGCGGCCCTGGTGGCTGCGGGTCTGGTGGTTGCGGGTCTGCCGGGCGCAGCCCGGCCGTTCGCAGCCCGGCCGCTAGCGGTGACACGGCTCGCACCGCGCGATCCCGGCACGGCGCCCGGTCTGGCACCGCCGTCCGGCCACTGGGCTGAGCCCGGCCCGGGCATCGCACCAGCTCTCGCCCCTGACCCCGAACGGGCAGCCAGACCCGGCCGCGCCGCAACCGCCGATCTGGGCACGGCGGCCAGCCTGGGCGCGGCAGATCTCGCGGCCCCGCCCGCGTCCCGGTCGTCCTCTGGCCACCTCGCTGGCCCGGTACCCCGTTCTGCGTCCTGCCTCGCGGCGTCCGACCTGGCCGGACCGGCCCCCCGCCCCGCGGCCTTCGCGGCCGCCTTCGCCGCCGCGCGCTGCCTGGGGTGGCCAGGGCGCATCTCGGCAGCCGGGGTCGGTCCCTTGCCCTCCAGCTTGCGCTTGCCGTAGCCGCCGGTGCCCGGACGCGGCTTGCCGGACTTCGTCCGGCCGCCCGGTCCCAGCTTCGCCATGCCCCTGCCCTTGCCGCTCACCCGACTCGCTCCCGCCGTCTCATCCGTCCCGGTATCGCCCGGTCGCGTGCATCCTGCCCGGCACGAACCGGGCCGATGTCGTCCGGCCCGGTGTCGTCCAGCACAATGCGATCCGGCGTTGTCCAGCATCGCCCGACCTGGCGCTGCGTCATCCGCCGCCGTTCGCTGCTGGCCCCTGCGAGCCGACAGCGCGTCATCTGGCCAGCTCCCAGCGCGGCCCGGCCGGGGTGTCCTCGACGCTGATACCCGCTGCAAGCAGCTGTTCCCTGATCGAGTCGGCGGCGGCATAGTCCTTGCGCGCCCGCGCGGCCTGGCGCTGCTCAAGCGCAACGCTGACCAGAGCGTCCACGACATCCCTCAGACCCGACCCGCCGTCGTCGGCAAACGGCGCCGCGAACGGGTCGAGCCCGAGCACCGCCAGCATCGCCAGCACCGATGTGGCCTGCTTCACCGCTCCTGCCGTGTCCCCGGCCGCGAGCGCGGTGTTGCCCTCCCTGACCGCTTCGTGCACGACAGCCAGGGCCTGCGGAACCCCGAGATCGTCATCGAGCGCGGCGACGAACGCGGCTGGCAGGCTGCTCGCCACCGGCAGGCCAGCCGAAGCCCCGGGCAGACCGCCCAAGCCAGCCAGCCCGGCGGTCATCTCGTCAGCCTTCGGCCCCAAGCTAGCGCCAGCCGCCAGCTCCGGCCTGACATCAGCGGCCGGCTCCGGCCCGCGCCCGGTCACATCTACCCAGTCAACGCCAGCTTCCGACGCCCGGATCAGGAAGCCCTCGATCCGCCGGTATGCGGCGATCGCCTCGGCCAGCGCCTCAGGCGAGTAGTCGATGTCCGACCTGTAGTGCGCCTGGCCCAGGTAGTACCGCAGCTCGACCGGCCGCACCTTGGTGACCATGACATCGACAAGCAGCGAGTTGCCGAGCGACTTGCTCATCTTCTCGCCCCGGAGCCTGACCAGGCCGTTGTGCAGCCAGTACCTGGTGAAGCCGTCACCGGCCGCACGTGACTGCGCGAGCTCGTTCTCGTGATGCGGGAACACCAGGTCAAGCCCGCCGCAGTGAATGTCGAACGTCTCGCCCAGGTACTTGGTGGCCATCGCGGAGCACTCCAGGTGCCAGCCAGGCCTGCCAGGGCCCCATGGCGTCTCCCAGGTCGGCTCACCAGGCTTGGCGCCTTTCCACAGGGCGAAGTCGCGGGGGTCCCGCTTGGCGCTGCCGCCCTCGGTGTCGTCGGCCGGGCGCATGTGCTCAGGCCGCTGACCGGACAGCGCGCCGTAGTCCCGGTAAGAGCTGACGTCGAAGTACACGTCGCCGCCGGCGGCGTAGGCGTGACCGGACTCGATCAGCCGCCGCATCAGCACGATCATCTCGGGCACGTGCCCGGTCGCCTGCGGCTCGACATCCGGCGGCAGGCAGCCGAGCACGTCGTAGCCGCGGTTGAAGGCGCGCCGGTTCCGCTCGGCCACCGCCCACCACTGCGTTCCCTCGGCGCTGGCCGTGCGCAGGATCTTGTCGTCGATGTCGGTCACGTTCCGGCAGAACGTGACCGACAGGCCGCTCACCTTGAGCCAGCGGACCAGAATGTCGAAGCTGACGCCCGAACGGATGTGCCCGATGTGCGGCGGCGCCTGCACGGTGGCGCCGCACAGGTAGATTCCGGCCTTGGACGGCGTAACGGGGGTGAACTCGCGCACCGAGCGCGTCGCGGTGTCGTAGAGGCTGAGCGTCACGTGTTCAGGCTACGGGATGTTACCGTCGCCGGGGCCGTACCGAGCGCCGCCGGCGGCGCAGCGGGACTCAGCCGACCGGAACCCGGCCCGGGTGGCCGGTCCCAGCCAGGTGAGATCGATGGCGATCCGGCCGGGCGACTCCGCGTCGCGAGTTAGTCCTCGTAGACGACCACCCGGTCCGGATGGATCTGCACGATCACCCGCTCCTCGTGCGGCCGCCGCTCGAACGGGCTTCCGGTGTACTTGATCGCGAGTTCATTGATCAGCGCGGCCGTCGGGTCGTCGGTGATGGTCACAGCGCCGCGAACCTCGGCGTAGGCGTAAGGGTTCTCGGCAGCGAAGACCAGCGCTGTCGCCCGCGGGTCCCTGGTCAGGTTTGCGAGCTTCCGGCGGCCCTTGATGGTGGAGAACAGCACGTCGTCCCCGTCGGTCTTGGCCCAGACGATGCTCAGCTGCGGCCGTCCGTCAGGGTCGATGGTCGCCACGGTCACATGATGCGGCCCGTCGAACAGCGCCCGCGCCGCCTCGGGAAGCGGCACTCTGTCAGGAAGCCTGCCAGGAAGCTCGGTCACAGCGCCTATCTCACCAGATCCACGCGGACCGCCAGCTGGCCGGCATCTGGAGCCAGTGCCCGGCCACCAGAGCGTGTCGGCGCCGCGGGTTACCGTCGAAGGGTCGACGGCGGCGAGGCTTGCCGGGGCGCGCAGGCAGGTGAGTGCCCGGCTAGCTACTCGGCTACATACGGAGGTAGGTGTTACGATCGTATGCATGACGCAGGTGGACAGATTTTCGGTGACAATGGCGCCGGAACTCGGTGACGCGGTCCGCAACGCAGCGAAGCGCGATGGCGTCAGCGTGTCGGCATGGATCAGCGACGCCGCTGCAGACAAGATCCGCAACGACTTGCTCGGCGCGGCGCTCGACGCCTGGGAGGCCGAGAACGGCCCGCTCACCGAAGCCGAGCTGAGGGAGGCTGCGGCAGCGCTCGGGCTGGCGCACCGCGCGGGTGCGGCGTGAAAGCGATTCTCGATGCTGGAGCGCTGATCGCGGTCGAACGAAATGACCGTGCAGCCATCGGCAGGCTGCGGCTCTTGCAGCGTGCGTTGATACCTCTGCGCGCCAGCGCAGCGGCTGTCGCGCAGGTCTGGCGCGATGGCGGCAGGCAGGCGAATCTGGCCAGGGTACTAGCTGGTGTCGGGATCGTGCCGCTCACCGAGTCCGACAGCAAGCGCATCGGCGAGCTTCTCGCGACCAGCCGGACGGCGGACGTGGTAGACGGCCACGTGGCGCTGCTCGCGGACTCAGGCGACCTTCTGCTCACCAGTGATCCCGACGACCTGCGAGTCCTGATCGGCGCTCGCGGGGTCGCCGTGAGCGTGCATGCCATCTGACTCCGGCTAGGCCGTCTGGTCAAGGGCGGGGAAGGCGAACAGGTCGATCAGGCGCGGAAGCGCCGAGGCGTCTCCACTGAGGGTGATCGCGCCACTCCGGGCCGCAGCGTCCGGGGTGAGCTGGCGGGTCAGCAGCCGGTGCAGCGTTTCGTCGGCGGTCGTGATCACGAGATCGGCCTCGTCGGGCGGGCCGGCGGTGACGCTGAGACCTGTGCCTTCGGCCCGGACCGTGAATGCGCCGTCGGTCAGTCGCAGCTCCCACGTCATCGGGCGGCCGACGCGCTGCGTGTCATCGTGGAACGCGAGCATCCCGGCGACCAGCCAACGCGACCTGGAGACCACGTCGGACGGCAGGCGCCCCATGCTCTTCGTCCCCCACCGGCCCAGTGCCAGCAAGATCGGCTCGAGCTCGCGACCGTACTCGGTGAGCTCGTACACCGTGCCCCGTTCCGGCATGGGAAGCAGCCGTCGTCCGACGACGCCAGCTTCCTCCAGGTGCCTGAGCCGTGCCGCCAGCGTGTTCGTGCCGATGCCCGGAAGGCCGTCGGCGAGGTCGCTGAAGCGCAGCGGCCCGAGCAGCAGATCACGCACGACAAGCAGCGTCCAGCGATCACCGATCAGGTCGAGTGCTGTGGCGATGCCGCACAGCTGGGAGTAGCTGCGCGTGCTCGCGGCGGGCGGGGACATGTTGCGATCTTACATCAAGCTTGAAAGATGGTTTTTAACTTGCAGAATGCAAGTCTGCTGCTAGTGTTGGACTGCACTACCGCGACATCAGAACTTCGGCCGTTGCCAGCGCCTTGCTGGCCCGGCATCTGGACCTGGATGGGAGATTCGCAGATGAGCAACGTGATCGTCCGATACCGAACCCGGCCCGAGGCGGCCGAAGAGAACGCCCGCCTGGTCCAGGACGTATTCGCCGCACTCGCCGAGGTCAAGCCGGACGGCTTCAAGTACACGACCTACCGTCTTGCCGATGGCGTCACGTTCGTGCACGTCGCAAGCCTTGACGGGGCAGAGAACCCGCTGACCACGCTGCCCGCGTTCGCGGAGTTCCAGCGCGAGATCGCGCACCGCTGCGTCGAGCAGCCGGCCCCGAGCAACGCGTCCGTCGTGGGCTCGTACGGGTCGTAGCCGAGCTGCCTGCTGGCCCGCACCGGGCACGGAACGCCAGGCGGCCAGCGTCTTCGCCGGGCACGGAACGCCAGGCGGCCAGCGTCTTCGCCGGGCACG